>Ga0265299_10003147_pt1 | contig 16302 bp, 11 predicted proteins | sample AusTroGonzalo_MG_4_FD_193485 | JGI IMG/M metagenome (GOLD analysis project Ga0265299, IMG submission 193485) | Bovine rumen microbial communities from tropical cattle in Woodstock, Queensland, Australia - Gonzalo_02 | ecosystem: Host-associated > Mammals > Digestive system > Stomach > Rumen ... | reverse complement strand
ACCGAGGAGCCTTTCCGTTGGGGTCGGTGACCTTGATGGCATAGAGCTCGTAATAGTCGCCCTTGGCACCCTCGAGGCGTGCGGGCTTGGCACTCCACAGCAGCCTCAGGTCGGCGGGGAGCACCTTCTTGGCTACGTCGCTGTTGATGACCTCGTTAATCTTGGCAATGTCGTTGGCGTTAGCATAGCCGAGCAATGCCAGTCCGGCGAAGCGGGTGTCGAGATAGGCAAGCAGCGGGTTCTGACGACGTACGCGCTCCAAGTCTGCGTCAGCGTTAATCTGGCTGGTCTCTGCCTCGCTGATTTTATCAGCAGCGGCATCGAGGGCGTTCTTGGCGCTGTCAATGAGTTCCTGCGTATCGCTCTTCTCTGCGGCCTCAGCAACCTCAGGAGTCTCTGTGGTCTCAGCGGTCTCAGCAACCTCCGTGGTCTCAGTTTCACCAGCATTGAGGTGACTCATCTCTGCAGCGTATGCCTGGTTGAGCTGTGCGAGGTAAGGCAGAGCCTCCTGGGCATTGTAGGTCTCCCAGAACTCTAGGTTTGCACTTCCCTGGAGAAGCTTACGTACACGCTCGGGCTCCTTCACACCAGGCATTTCGACCATGATGCGGCTCTGACCCTCGAGCTTCTGTATGTTGGGCTGCACGACACCGAACTTGTCGACACGGGTGCGGACGACGGTCTCGGCGTTATCGACGGCGGCATCCACCTCGGCGCGCAGGGCCTTGAGGACTTCCTCGTCGGTGCTCTTAGTGTTCACGGTGTTCTTCATCTGCTGGGTGGCGAAGATGGCGGCCAGGGGGCGACCATTGCCTGTTTCCTTCCAGCGGTTGTAGAAGAGAGTGAGGTAGTCAGACTGACTCTGCTCTTCGTCTTGCTTGGCCAGTTCCCAAGCCTTACGATAACCCTCGTCCTTCTTGTGGTCGGCGAGCACGTCGATAATGTCAGGTACGGAGACCTCGAGGATAACGTTCATACCACCCTTCAGGTCAAGGCCGAGGCCAATCTCCATCTCACGGCACTCCTTGAGGTTGTAGGTCATGAGATAGACTTTAGTAGATGATACCGAGTCCAGGTAGGCCTGTCCGGCTTCCTCTCCGACCTGCTCAGCAAGAGCCTTGGCCTTGTTTTCGTGATAACTTGTCACGAAGGAGAAGGAAAGATAGAAGCAGCACACGAGAATGAGTGCTACTGCAATAAATTTTACAATTCCTTTGTTTTGCATTTTGTTATTTGTTAATTATTTGATATATATATTCAAATTTGAGCGTGCAAATATACTGCTTTTTTTACACACGAAGAAATTTTTGGATAACTTTCACATATTTTTTAGGGTTTATTGTTCATTTTCATGCTGCAAACCATGGGATAGTGGTCGCTAGCGTCCATCTTGCTGTCCACTTTGCACATGATGGGAGTGAAGTGACGGGAACAGAAAATGTGGTCGATACGGAAGTTAAAGCCTTTCCGATTATATGACAAACCGAGTCCGCAGCCAGCCTCTGCGAAACAGTCTGTGAGCCCCTGTGCAATGACATGACGGGTGTAGGAGATGGGTGTGTCGTTAAAGTCTCCGCAGACGATGATGGGGTATTGGCTGTGTGCCTCGACATAGCGGTGGACGGCCTCGGCTGCCGGTGCGCGCTTCACCATGCTCTCGCCCAGAATTCCGATGAGTGAGAACAGTTCCTCCTCGGCCTGCTGCCGTTCCTTTTTACCCTTGAGTATATCGCTGTACTGCGTGCGCTCTTTCTCGGTGAGGTGAGTGCTTTCCAGGTGGTTGTTAATGACGATGATAGTGTCAGGCCCCGACTGCAGGAAGTAAGCCACGGAGCCATTGGTCTTGGACTCATATTCTATCCGTTCGTACCTAATGATGGGCAGCCGTGAGTGTATGCCTATGATGTTTAAGCCCTTAGGGTTGTTCTTGCTGATGGTCAGCGTGTCATTGTATGGATACAATTCTTTCCATCGTTCCACAGGTTTGTGCTTGGTGGCCTGTTCCTCCTGGATGCACACAATGTCCACGTTTTGCGCCATAATGTAATCGGTAACAGTGTCAAGGGCATGCTCATACTTATAGTTTCCACCATAGCCACAGACGTTGTAGGTCATCAAGCGCAGACATCCCTCCTGCTCGGCATCGTCAACAGTATTGAAATGTAGAGGTACGTATGTGCGTATAGGCACGTAAGCTACCACAAAGGCCGCGAGTGGAATCCAAGCCCGCCGCCACCTGACAGACAACATGACAAGCAACATGACAATGTTGAGTACTATCGCGGCTGGCATGGCCATGCCAACACACGCCAATAGCGGATAAAACTCAGGCGAGACGCGGTCGCTATAGCCCACGACAACCAACAACAGGCCAACGACCAGGGCCAGCAACGTCAGCAGATTGATGACTATCTCCTTGACTATCTTCATTGACGGCTGGCCTCAAAAAGGCGTTTCTTCTCTTCCTTCGTCAGGCTGTCGTAGCCACTAAGACGAATCTTGTCGAGCAGGGCATCGATCTCTTCCTGCAAGGCCTTCTTCTTTGCGTTGTACTCCATGTCGTCTTCCCGACGGGGACCATAGCCAGTGGTGGTGGTAGTGGTGGTTTCGCCGTATCGCTCGGAGTCAAGGTTAGTGGAAGAGCCTCTCGCCCTACCCCACTTCTCAAAGAACTGCCGGCTGCTGCTCAGGTCGAAGTTTCGCTCCGGATGGCGACGCCAGTAGTTGATGAGCAGGAATCCGAAGAGCATACCGCCCACGTGAGCCATGTGGGCAATGCCGTCGCCAACGGCCGAAAGGGCCGAGAACAGCTCGATGGCCACATATATGCACACGAACCACTTTGCCTTGATGGGTACGGGTAGGGGGAAGATGAAGATGCGCTCGTTGGGGAAAATCATGCCGAAGGCGAGCAGGATGGCATAGACAGCACCCGAGGCACCAATGGTCAGCGCACCGTTGAGGTTGCTATTGCCCAGAATGGTCATCGTCTCCGACAGCGACGTGCCAGGGAACTGCTGTTGCACGGTGTAATAGAACTCGCAGAACTGCACCAGCTCTTGGCAAAGACCGGCTCCGATTCCACAGAAAATGTAATAAAAAAGGAATTTCTGAGAACCCCATACACGTTCTATCACACAGCCGAACATCCAGAGGGCAAACATGTTGAAAAACAAGTGGGTGAAACCACCATGAAGGAACATGTAGGTGACGAACTGCCAGAGATGGAAATGACTGGCCGAAAAGAAGTGCAGACCGCCATACTCCACCAGACTCACACCAGAGGTCTCAAAGAGCCACTGGCCAATGTAAACCAGGATGTTTATCAAGAGCAGATTGCGGGTCACCGCAGGAATATTACTGAACATCTTCGTTATTTACTATTTACTGATTTTCTATTTACGATTTAAGCTGATGAAGCTTTTCGGCTGCAAAATTACTAAAAATATCTCTCCCAAAGCACAAAAAAGGGGCAGAAAGCACTTTTTTTCACCAAAAAACAAATTTTTTCTTGATTTTTGTTTGTTTTATCAATACTTTACGCTATATTTGCCGAAGAATTTGAACTTATAACCCTAATTATTCACTTAAATTATTATCAAAATTATGAACAAGACAGAATTAATTGAGAAGATTTCAGCTGGTGCTGGTCTCTCGAAAGCTGATTCCAAGAAAGCCCTCGAGGCCACTATCGTAGCCATTAAGGACGCCCTGGCCGCTAGCGACAAGGTTTCCCTCATCGGCTTTGGCACATTCTCTGTCAGCGAGCGCGCCGCTCGCGAGGGTATCAACCCCGCCACTAAGGCTAAGATTACCATCCCCGCAAAGAAGCAGGTGAAATTCAAGGCTGGCAGCGACTTCACAGAGTCTCTGAAGTAATCCACTTTGTAAAGATTTTTCTAAAGCAGGCAACCGCCTCGCAGTAAGGCGTGAGCCTGCTTTGTACTTTCGCCCAGAAAACTTTCAGTAACTCTGGACAGATTTTGAAAAACAACCTCTAAACCCTTAAAAACGCATTATTATGAAGCATACATTTATCGCACTCCTGGCATCGGCAATCTGCCTTACTGCCAGTGCACAGGTAAAATACGTGAGCACCAACACCACAAAGCTCAACGTAGAGCAGCTGCAGGATCAGAGCAAGGCTGCTCAGGTAAGCCGCTATTTCTTTGCCGGCTATAACACACTGTGTCTTCCCATGTCGATGAGTGCCGAGCAGCTCAGCGAGGCCGCTCCCGGCGTGACCGTTGAGCGCCTTACGGCCATCGGCCAGGAGGGTAACGTACTCAACCTCTACTTCACCGACTGCACCGCCAGCGGCATTGAGGCCGGCGTGCCCTACCTCGTGTATTCGCCAAAGGAGCAGACCCTGCGCTTCAAGAACACCGATGCCATGACGTTGAGCACTGAGCTGAAGGCCGTGCGCATGATTGACGGACAGGGCAACCAGGTGACCTTCTCGAGCAGCTGGGAGGCAATGACCAAGGAAGGCCGCTACGGCATTCCCGCACAGCAGAACGTCTATCCGCTGGAAAGCGTGCTTGTACGCACAGAGGGCGACAAGACCTTCCTTCCCACACGCTGCGGATTCTCATGGGACGAGCAGTCGTCAACCGCCAATGAGCTGCAAATCAAGCACGTGGCCCAGAGCGAGGCAACAGCCATCGCCGGCATTGAGGTCGAGAAGACCACTGGCGAGGCTTACGACCTGAATGGCCGCAAGATGAGCGGACAGATGAAGAAAGGCATCTACGTCATCGACGGCGAGAAGAGAGTCGTGAAGTAACCCCAAAAGACATCATAGAAAGACCGGCCCAGACCCAGCGTTTGAGCCGGTCTTTCTATCGGCCCGTCAGGTGCTGGCCAGCTTTTAGTAATATCGGTTCTTGCCCATCAACCCACGAATGGTGAAATAGACCCACTCCTGGAGGCGGAAGAGCCACCAACAGGGCATGGGGCAGTAGCCGAACTTGTTTGTCTTCGACGGGTCGAGCATAGAGCGGTCAATGTTTCCCCATATTCGGCGAAGCTCTGAGAGGGCATAACGGCGGTCGGTGGGCGACAACTCACGGCCGCGTACATGATAGAACATGTAGCAATCAACAAGCGTCAGCATACGTATGGTCTCCCACCTGCGCATGATTCGTTCTTCTACACCCAGCTTTTCCAAATGGTTTTTCATGCTCTCGTTGGCCCGCATCCAGTCGAAGCGCCTAACGGAAGCCTGATGTGTCACTGACACAGTATTTATTCGGTAATAGAATATTCCCTCGCAACAGCGCACCTCACGCGACTTGTAGTAATGCAGGTGCGTGGTGTTGTCATCGCTGTACGAGCGGCAAGTCTCGTCGTAATGATCGTCCTCGTAGAGTTTCCGCCTTGCCACGTACCAACCGTGTATGCTCCAGTCAAGGCTTAGTTCAAAAGCCTCGCGGCCCGTCATTACCTCGAAAGGCTCCATAGGATAATCCTCACAGATATTCTTTCCTTCCATGTAATTCTTCACATGGAGCAGTACGCAGCCGGTATCAGGATGGTCGTCGAGTACACGGGCTGCCTGCTCAAGACAGTCATCCGACATCCAGTCGTCGCTATCCAGAAAAGCGATGTACTCACCTGTGGCACGCAGCAGTCCGTTATTTCGGGCACGTGCCTGACCGGTGTTCACATCCTGATGAATGACGACAATGCGACTGTCTTGACGAGCATAGTCGTTAAGAATGGAGAGAGAGTCGTCGGTAGAATTGTCGTCAATGCAGACAATCTCAATGTCAGAAAGTGTCTGGCGCAGTAATGAGCCGAGACTCTGGGCAAGATGCTTCCCGTCATTGTAAACGGCGACAAGTACTGACACTTTAGGCATGGCCACGCAACCTTTGTTTCATTTTCTCCTTCAGCTTGGCCCACAACGATGTCTTGCTGTGCAGCAGATGTAGCGAGAAAGCCAGGCTGAGGGCAAGGAGCACCGAACCACTAAGCCAGTAAATCCAGCCTGTAGTCATCGTTGCCATAAAGAAGGCTATTGCGCCAAGGGCTATCTGAGGCAATGCACAAATAGCGATGTTTCGCGACATGCTGAAACTGTACTTGAAGTGGGTATAAGTATTTATCATCAGGAAGTCAAACGAGGCCACGAGGAGCAGACCCACGCCAGTGCCATTGATGCCCCACAGGTCGTAGCCCATAATGACCAGGAACACCATCACCACATCGTAGATACCCTCCATGAGCATATACGACAGGGCATCGCCCTTGGCCAGGGTGAGATAGCACACGGGCAGCTTCAGTGCCCGCAGATAGAGGGCAAGCGTGGTGATACGCATCATGTCGACAACGGGCATGAACTCGCGGGTGAAAAGCAGGGGTATGAGTATGGGAGTGGCGAAGATAAGTGCCACAAGCATCGGGGCAATGATGAGCAGCGACACCTCTATCTGGCGGTTTACCGTCTGGTTGGAGAGGGCGACATCCTTGTTCACGGCCGAAAGACGGGGGAAATAATCGGTCTCCATGGCCGTGAACACCAATCCGCCGTATGTCATCGTCATCATAAAGCCCACATTATAGATACCTACTACACCAAGTTCACCTACCACGTTGAGATATGAACGTATGACCATTTCTGCTCCACTGCCCATCACACCGGCCACCACGAACCCCATACCCAGGCGTACCATTTCCATGCCATCACCCAGCAACCCCTTAGCACCATGCAAACGAAGAGGATACAGACGGTAGGAATACCACACCGTGGAGAGCATGCTGATCAGGGCCATGAGCACAATGACGGGCACGATGCCAGCCTGCCAGAAGAAATAGTAGATGGGGAACGATATGATGAGAGCACAGAACACGTTTATGAGCTGTATCATGGCCAGCGACTTAAGACGGCGTGCACCTTTCAGAATGGCTGTCTCGCCACCGCAGATGGCTGTCAAGGCCACGGCAGGGGCCAACATGACAAAGTGTAATGTGTGGTCACCCCAGGAGAAGGTATAATCACTGAGCAAAGGACCGGCAATAATGCACACCATCATGCCCAGCAAGGCCGTGAGCAAGCTCCACAGACGCACTACCTTGATGAAGTGGGTGATACGCTCCTCATCGCCAGTATCAAACAGCTCCGATACATGGCGTACAGCACTGAACGAAATGCCAAGGTTGGTGGCCTGGGAGATGAAAGCAACAGTGGAATTGAACAGTGACACCAGACCCATGCCCGAAGGCCCGAGCAGAGACGCGACAATCTTATTGCGCACTAGGCCAATCAAAATGTTCAGGCCTTGCACGCCGCCGAAGATGCCAGTGTATTTCAGTATATGTCCGTAGTTCTGTTCAGTTTCATCTGCTTTCATTGTATTAAAGAACGTGAAACGCCCTGATTTATTACCCTTCAAGGACGAAAAACTTAAAAGCAAGGGGGTAGAAGCGTTTTTGCAACCCAGATATTTGCCAGTTCCCGCAGAATGTACTACCTTTGCAGCGTCCAAGTAGTCAAATAATCATTAGTAATAATTATGAAAAAAGCATTTCTTCTTTTAGCACTCGCCTTTATGGCGACAGTATCTTATTCACAGGAGGAGGAGGACAGCCTCCAGAAGGTTGACGGTTTCTACTGGCAATATGACGATGCCAACAGGACGGCTACCGTCGTCAGCAGCTACCGCTGGCACAAGCATGGCGACGAGGATGCCTATGGCAATTGTCATTGCTACCATGGCGACATCGTCATCCCTGAGAAAGCCCCCAACGGCTACACCGTGACGGGTGTCGGTGACCAAGCTTTCAATTGTTGCGACGGCCTCACCTCCGTCAAGCTGCCCGCCACGCTGAAGACCATCGGCGAGTTGGCCTTCCAGCTGTGCACCAAACTGAAAGAAATCAGTATTCCCGCCTCTATGGAGCGGATGGACTATGATGCCTTCGGGGCATCTTCCCTGGAGCGGTTCATCATCGAGGACAGCGATGCCCCTATCGTCATAGGCTCCGCTGCCGTCTATGGATCATTCTTCTTGGGCTTGCCCGTGCGCTATGCTTACGTGGGGCGCAATTTCATTGTCAGTAATCCCAGTGCTGAAGAGACCGGCGGACCGAAGGGACTGTTCTATTCGTGTGAAGAACTGGAGGAGGTGGTCTTTGGCAGCAACGTCACCCTGCTCCATGAAGGTGATTGTAACTACTGTCGAAAGCTGAAGAAGGTGACGATAGGGGCAGGCATTACGGCCATTCCCGACCACTGCTTCGACACTTGTCCGCTGCTCGAAACAGCCGACATACCGTATGGACTGGTCTCCATCGGCAAATATGCCTTCTCCGACAGTCCGAAGATGAACTTCCTCAGCCAGCACTATAAGAAGCTGAAGAGCATCGGCCAAGGAGCCTTCATGAACACGGAGGCTACGAGCGTCACCATTCCGGCCAGTGTGGAGTGGATGGGCGACTGTGCCTTTGGTTTCGACGACAAGCTGAAGGAGATCCGCTCCTACGCCGCCGTTCCTCCCACTTGCGAGACCTGGGCAGGCCCTGTCAGCGACGAGATGTACAAGACGTGCCGGCTCTACGTGCCCAAGGGCAGTGAGGCCGCCTATAAGGCTGCGGAGGGATGGAAGCAGTTCTTTAGCACCAGTGAGACGGGCGAGGGAAAATGTGCCACACCCACCGTGTCGATAGAGAAAGGGGAACTGGTGTTCGCCTGCGATACGAAGGATGTGGAGTTCCATTATTCGTTCACCTATCCGCAGAATCAGGAGGGTGTAGGTACCCGCGTGACATTACCACAGACGGTCACGCTCAGTGTCTATGCCTCGTGCAAAGGAAAGGAAGACAGTGACGTGGCCGTCTATGAGCTGTCCCTGGCCAGTGGAGGTATCTATGGCGACGTGAACAATGACGGTATTGTCGATGTTGCCGACATCTCCAGAATCATCCTCATCATGGCTGGGTTTTAGGATCTTTCCTAAAGGCATCAGAACGTCCCTTCTCTCTTCAGCTCATCAATGAGCCTGCTTATCTTCTCCAGTTCCTGCGGAATCTTGATTTTCTGCGGGCAATGGGATACACACTTACCACACTGTATGCAGTGGTCGGGCTGACGCTCGCGTTCGATGATGCGGTCCAGGCCGATGAGAAACTGACGGCGGTTGCGGCGGTAGGTCTCGCGGTCGCTGCCCTCGCTGTCGATGGGGTTGGGCAGACGGCCCTCTATCTTACATTTATTATAATGTACGAAGGCGGCGGGGATGTCGATGCCGTAGGGACAGGGCATACAGTAGTTGCAGTTGTTGCAGGGGATGGTATCTTCCTCCATCATCTGGTGGGCAATGTCGTGGTCGAGGAAGTGACACTCTTCCTCTGTCAGTGGCACCAGCGGGCAGTAGCTTACGAGGTTGTCCTTCAGGTGTTCCATGTAGGTCATGCCGCTGAGCACGGTGAGCACTCCCTCGGGCGTGCCAGCATAGCGGAAGGCCCATGAGGCGAGACTCTTTTGCGGGGCGCGCTGCTTCAACTCGCTCACCACGTACTCCGGCACCTTGGCCAGTCGGCCACCCAGCAGCGGCTCCATGATGACGGCAGGGATGTTTCGTTTCTGTAGTTCTGCATAGAGATAGGAGGCATCGGTGTTACCGCCCTTGCTGATTTCGTCGGCGTAGTTCCAGTCCAGCCAGTTCAGTTCTACCTGCACGAAGTCCCACTTGTACTTCTCGTGCTCGGAGAGCAGATAGTCGAACACTTCGATGTCGCCGTGATAGGAGAAACCGAGGTTGCGGATGCGCCCAGCTTCGCGTTCCTCTAGGAGGAAGTCGAGTATGCCATTGTCCAAGTAACGCTGGTGCAGGTTCTCCAAGCCGCCGCCACCGACGGCGTGGAGCAGGTAATAGTCGATGTAGTCAACCTGCAGCTCCTTGAACGAGTTATGGTACATCTGCAAGGAACCTTTACGCGAGTGGTCGCCAAAGTTGGAGAGCTTCGTGGCAACGAAGAAGCTCTCGCGGGGGTGGCGCTTCAGGGCGATGCCGGTACAACGCTCGGAGAGACCACGACAATAGGCGGGCGAAGTATCGAAATAGTTCAGGCCGTGCTCCATGGCGTAGTCCACCTGGCGGTTAATCATGTCCTGGTCGTAGTCCTCGCTGTTGTCTTTTTGCGGCAGACGCATCATGCCGTAGCCAAGCAGCGACACCTTCTCACCCGTCTTGGGGTTCGTGCGATAGGTCATCTGGCCAACGGGCGGCTCAGTGGCGAGGTTGTCATCACTCTGTGTATTTGTCTTTCCGGCGCAGGCGGCAAGGGCTGCGGCGGAGCCAGCTCCCATGAATTTGAGGAAGGAGCGGCGGGTTATATTTTTATTCATAGGGATTTGCTTTTGGGGATATGGTTTAGATTGAGCGGTGTACTTCATGGCCTTCTACATGGATGGCCGAGATGGGACGTACGGGACAGAGATACTCACAAGCACCACAGCCGATGCAGACCTCTTCGTTGACGGCAGGCACGGAGGGTGAGAGGTCGTCGTCGGGGTCAGTGGGCACCATCTCAATGGCCTGTGCCGGGCAGTGGCGGGCGCAGTTTCCGCACTCAGACTCACCAAGGGCGGAGATGCAGTGGTCAGGCGACACCACGGCGTGACCTGTCTGTATGCTCGACTTCTCCACCTCGTCGAGTGGTTGTATCGCTCCTGATGGGCATACGTCGCTACAGCGCGTACACTCCGGACGGCAGTAGCCATAGTCGAACTCCATAACGGGCTGCATCAAGTGCAGCAGGTCGGTGCTGGGGCGCAGCACATGGTTCGGGCATACCGACATGCATAGCTGACAGCCCGTACAGCGCGTCTGTAGGTTCTTCAGCGACTGAGCACCTGGCGGTACTACTGGGGTCTGGCGCTCTGGTGCCTTCTTGTCCACCAGCTCGGCAAGGCCGCCATCCACCTTCTTCTTCTCCTGGGCCAAGGCAGCCGTGGTAGCAAGTGCAGTGGCGAGAAGGAAGGAGCGCTTAGTGGTGTCTAGTGGCTGGTCTTCAGATGTTCCAGAATTCTCAGAGACCCCATTAGCCTTATTATGCAATCGCTGATTGTCGTATCTCAGCGCCCCAAACTTACAGCTCTCAATACAGTCGCCACATACCACGCAGCGGGTGTAATCGACCTTGTGGTTCTTGAAGTCTATGCACGATGCCTTGCAATTCTTCGTGCAGAGCGAGCAGTTCTTGCACTTGTCGGCATCAAAGCGTATCCTCATCCACGAGAAACGGGCAAAGAAGCTCAGCAGGTAGCCCACAGGGCAGATGGTGTTGCAGTAGGTGCGCCCGTTGCGCCAGGCGAGTACTGCCAGCACCACCAGTGTCACTGCGGCGATGCCCAGTCTGGGCAAGGTGCGCAGCAATACATCGGTGTGGTAGAAGGCATAGCTGTCGTAGCGTTCAGCAATGGTAGCCAGCACGTTGTTCCCTGCGATATAAATGGGCTGGAGCAGGTTTACGATGATGCGCCCAAAGGCTGAATAGGGAGCCAGCAATTGCGCGAGGTTCCCAAAGCCTATCAGCAAGGAAATCACTGTCAGGACGAAGAAGATCCCCCACAGTACGTTCTTGGCTTTGGAGTACGTGTAGCGGTTCTTCTTTGCTTTCTTTCCCATCCATCCGAAGAGATCCTGCATCACGCCCAATGGGCAGATGACGGAACAGTAGATGCGCCCGAAAATGAGCGTCAGCACCACGAGTGCCACGATGACAATGGCGTTGAGTGCCAGCACTGCCTCTAATGCCTGCACTTTCGCCATCCAGCCCAGCCACGCATGAAGCGTCCCCGTGAAGTCGAGGAACAGCAGCGTCAGTCCTATGAAGAACACCGCTGCGAGAATGATTCTGATTTTCCTTAGCATCTTGATTACAGTTTACGTTTAGTTATTTGTGTTATTATTATTCATCGTTTGTCGTTAAACGTGCTTATTGGCGGCAAAGATAAGAAATAATTCTGAAACGACAAAATAAAACGGTGGTTTTTTCCGCAAATGCTAAAACAACACCAGGCATCCTGCCGGATGCCTGTGACTATTTTTTGTGTGACCCGCTTGGGGTTCGAACCCAAGACCCCATCCTTAAAAGGGATGTGCTCTACCTACTGAGCTAGCGGGTCTACCGTGTTTTGCTTAAAAGCGGGTGCAAAGGTACAATGTTTTTTTGATATGGCCAAATTTATTCAGAGGAATTTTCCGCTTCTAGCAATATTTCTTCATTTTCGCGGGTGATATACCGCTGATAATAGGCTATGAGGAGGGTAGTGAGGGGCAGGGCGATGATGAGTCCGATGAATCCGAGGAGTGCTCCCCACACTGAAAGTGAGAGCAGCAGGATGGCAGGGTTGAGACCCATGGCCTTGCCCATGATCTTCGGTGTGACGAACATATCGATGATGACCTGCACGATGGCAAAGACGGCGACGGCCGAGGCGAAGATGATCCAGAAGTTCTGCCCCGTATCGGCAGCCTTGAGCAGGGCCAGCATGGCCGTGGGGATGAGTGCGAAGGTGTGGAGATAGGGCACGAGGTCGAGGATTCCGATGAGTATGCCGAGACCGATAGCCATGGGGAAGTCGATGATGGTGAAGCCTATGCAGAAGAGGAGGCCCATGGTGAGTGCCACGAGCGACTGTCCACGGATGTAGTTACTCAGCTCACGCTCGGCGTCGGTGGCCAGGGCCTGCCAGAAGGGACGGCGCTTGGGCGGGAAGATCTTCAGCCAGCTGTCGGTGAGGTACTCGTAGTCGAGCAGGATGAAGAACATATATAATAATGTAATAAGCGATGCCGCAATGCTGACAATGACGCTTGCCGTCTGTCCGAGCATGTTGTACATGCGCGGCAGCAGTTCCTTCACGCTGCGGTTGAACTCTTCGCTGCGTATGTATTTATGTAAATCCTCGCTGTGGTTCTGAGACCATTCGCGTATGGCATCAGGGATGCTGGTGATATGGGCCGACTGATGTATGTAAGTGGTGACAAGGTCACTTAGCTTCTGGAACTGCTCTATCATGGGCGGGATGATGAGCCACACCACAAGACCCACGACGGAGAATACGACAATCATGGTCAAGAGGATGCTGAGCACGCGGCCGGGGACATGCAGACGGTACTGCACAAAGCGTACCATGGGATAGAGCAGATAGGCCAGGAGCCACGCCACGGCAAAGGGAAGCAGCACGCTGCTAAGATAGTTGATGAGCCAGACGATGAAGAGAATGAGTAGTCCCGTGCCGAGCATCCGCACGAAGCGGTCGAAGGTGATAACCTCTTTCATTTACTATTTGACTATTTACGATTTACTATTATCCTGCAAAGATTTCTGGTAGCAGTCGCGGCAAAGGGGTTCGTACTCCTGGGTCTCGCCAAGGAGCACACGGCGCTCGCTGTCCACCTTACGGTGGCTGACGTAGGCCAAAGAACCGCAGCGGACGCAGATGGCATGCACCTTGGTCACCTCATCGGCAATAGCACAAAGGGCTGGCATGGGGCCGAAGGGCTGGCCGCGGAAGTCCATGTCCAGTCCGGCAACAATGACGCGTACGCCACGGTTGGCCAGCTGGTTGCAGACATCGACAATGCCCTCGTCGAAAAACTGTGCCTCGTCGATGCCTACCACGTCGATGTCGCTGGCCAGCAAGAGGATGCTGGCCGAGGAGTCGATGGGCGTACTCTGTATGTGCTTCTGGTCGTGGCTGACAACATCCTCCTCCGAGTAGCGCACGTCGATGGAGGGTTTGAAGATTTCCACGCGCTGGCGGGCAAACTGGGCGCGGCGCATGCGGCGTATCAGCTCTTCGGTCTTGCCGGAGAACATCGAGCCGCAAACCACTTCTATGCGGCCGGGGCGGTGGACTTCTAGTTCATAGTTCATAGTTCATAGTGCATAGTGCATAGTTATCTTAGTGAGGCGATGAGCTGCTCCAGGCTCAGCTCATCCTGAATGAGCACTTCGCGGGGCTTCGAGCCGTGGGCCTGTCCTACCACTCCAGCCTTCTCCAGCTGGTCCATGAGGCGGCCGGCACGGTTATAGCCAATGGAGAACTTTCGCTGAATGAGGCTAGTACTGCCCTGCTGCGAAGAGACGACAAGGCGGGCAGCATCGTCGAACATCGGGTCGAGGTGACTCAGGTCGGCATCGTTACTGCCGCCATCAGCAGCATCGCCCTCCACGATAGGCTCGGGCAACTCGAATGGCTCCACGTAGCCCTGCTGGTCGGCGATGAACTTGTTAATGTCGACTACTTCGGGTGTATCGACGAAGGCGCACTGCACACGGATGGGGTCGTTACCCTGCAGATAGAGCATGTCGCCACGGCCAATGAGCTGTTGTGCGCCCATGCGGTCGAGGATGGTCTTCGAGTCAATACCCTGGCTCACCTTGAAAGCAATACGTGCCGGGAAGTTGGCCTTGATGGTACCCGTGATGATGTTCGTGGTGGGTCGCTGCGTTGCGATGACCATGTGTATGCCTACGGCACGGGCTTTCTGGGCGATGCGGGCGATGGGCAGCTCTATTTCCTTGCCAGCAGTCATGATGAGGTCGCCATACTCGTCGATGACGACGACGATATAGGGCATGAACTTATGACCCTTTTCGGGGTTCAGCTGACGGGCAATGAACTTGCGATTATAGTCCTTGATGTTTCGCTCGCCGGCCTCCTTGAGCAGTTCGTAACGCGAATCCATCTCCACGCAGAGGCTCTGCAGGGTGCGTATGACCTTCGACGTGTCGGTAATGATGGGGTCGTCGAACTGTTCAGGCAGCGAGGCAAGGAAATGCTTGTCGATGGTACGGTAGATGCTGAACTCCACCATCTTCGGGTCTACGAGGACGATTTTCAGCTCTGCCGGATGCTTCTTATATAATAAAGATGTAAGGATGGCATTCAGTCCGACGGACTTTCCCTGACCCGTGGCACCGGCCACGAGCAGGTGGGGAGCCTTGGCGAGGTCGAACATAAACACCTCGTTGGTGATGGTCTTACCCATGGCACAGGGCAGGTCCATCGTCGTCTCCTGGAACTTCTTCGAGTTCAGGACACTCTGCATCGAAACGATGTTCTTCTTCTCGTTAGGCACCTCGATACCGATGGTACCCTTGCCGGGAATCGGGGCAATGATACGGATGCCGAGGGCCTTCAGCGAGAGGGCGATGTCATCCTCCAGATTACGGATTTTCGAGATACGTACCCCCTGTGCCGGTGTAATTTCGTAGAGCGTGATGGTGGGGCCTACGGTAGCCTTGATGCTGTTAATCTCAATGCCAAAGTTGCGCAACACCTCCACGATGCGGTTCTTGTTCTTCGTCTGCTCCTCCATGTCGATGTAGGGCTTGCCGTCGTCCTCGTAGACCTTCAGCAGGTCGAGGGTGGGATACTTGTAAAGCTCCAGGTCGCGCTTGGGGTCGTAGGGCTCCAGCATCTTCTCGCCCCCGGGGACGAGGTCTTGGCCGTCGGCCTTCTCTTCCTCCTTGCCTACCTCGACGGTCAGCTCGCTGTCCTGGGGATTACGGGACGGCTGGGGCTTAGAGGTATCATGGGACTTATGGGGCTCATGGGACTCCTGGGGATTGTGGTCGAAGTCGATGGTCTCGGTTTCTGGGTTGTCGAAGACGAGGTCTTCGTCCTGTGGCTGTATCTGCTTCTCATAGGAGTCCTCCTCCGACGGTTCCTCGTTGGGGTCGGCGACGACGAATTTCACCTTCTTCAAGAATCCCATGGGGTTAAAGAGGTTTCTCAAGAAGAGCACGGTCTCTCCGCTGAGGTACATCAGGAAAAGTATGGCCACGATAACAAGCAAGGCGAAAAGTCCTGGTGAACCTATCAGTCCAACGATGCGATGGCCCACGTAGAGTCCGTGGTCACCACCGGGACAGAAATGCAGTGCCGACGTGAACGGCGTAACAAACCATGCCAGTGCCAGCGACAACCAGATGACGATGAGCGAGACGCACATGAACCACTTCAACAGTGAGGGTTTGTAGGCTTTCATCAGTGCCAGCGAAATGATGAAAAGCAGGAGTGGAATGCCGAAAGCCGCGAGGCCAAAGCATCGTTTCATGAGGAAGTAAGAGGTGTAGGCCCCCAGGCTTCCTATCGCGTTCTGGAACTTTCCGTCCTCGTTGGCCAGCTCACCTTCACGGAGATTCTCTATGATGCTTTGGTCGGCAGTGCCCGTGGTGAGGTAGGACACGAAAGCCCATGCCATGCACACCGAAACGGCGAACAGCGTCATGCCGATGAAGAAATGAAGCCGCTCGTTCATGAATATGTCTGCCACACGA
>Ga0265299_10003146_pt1 | contig 16302 bp, 25 predicted proteins | sample AusTroGonzalo_MG_4_FD_193485 | JGI IMG/M metagenome (GOLD analysis project Ga0265299, IMG submission 193485) | Bovine rumen microbial communities from tropical cattle in Woodstock, Queensland, Australia - Gonzalo_02 | ecosystem: Host-associated > Mammals > Digestive system > Stomach > Rumen ... | reverse complement strand
ATCTGCATCAAAAGTGTCCCAATCAAATTTTAATTTGACTGTATTACAATACTTTTGATATTCAAAGCAAAGACAGTCATCGGGCAAATGTGACATATCCGCTTTTGTAAATTCTAACCCCGATAAAGCACATAAACGCTTACAGAAACAATCCATTAGTATCTGTTGTTCTTCTCTTCTTGGTTCTCTAAACATTGATGTACTCTCCTTTTATGCTTAAAATTCACTATAAATGGCTTTCATTATGTCATTTGTCGTTGTTTTGTAAGTTTTGGCATCCGCACTATATATGTCAACGCCCATCGTCCATTCGGCGTTCTTACTAAACAAGTTTCCTTTATCATTTACTTTATTAAATATAAATAGCTCTTCGTGCCAACCAAACCATATACGGTCACGGTAAGTCTTCGGTAAAAAGAGTTTTTCCGTTACGGTAGCCTTGATTTGTGATGTTAACTCACTTTTTGAGCAAATCATATGGTCAGCGTGAAAACCCTCAATGTTGATAATGTGATAAGAACGCTTTTTGTCGCTCTCTTCGCCTATCAAGTACAAATGCACTTGGGTTGAGATTATACATAAAAAACGAGGGTCTTTGAACTTGTCAATAAACGGATATTCGGGATGGGCATACGGCTTCCAAACCCTATTATCGTCTAAAATATGACTTGCTCGAAAGAACCTCTCGGTTTCGGGGTTGAGATATAATACGGCTTCCACTACATCTTTGGTAGTCATAGTCTTATATCTCCTTTAATCTGTTGAATTTCTTACCTGCTCTAATGCCTGTTTCATTTCGTTAAATGTATTTTCGTCCACGCAATAGTAGTTAGGCTTGTCGGGTCCGAAACTGAACACGACGGCGGTATATTCTTTTCTCATAGCAATAGCCTCTTGCGTATTCTTCTCAAACCACTCTTCTTTCATAGAAAAGGTCTTTTGCTCTTTTACGCAAGTCTTACACTCTATAAGCCAACTATCGTCGGTTACATCGCCTTTAACAAAAGGGGTAGCCCCGCTATTGGGGGTTGTTCGCCCACCAATAGCCTTTGCTACCGACTTTTCTTGTTTTCTTGAATAATGACGGGTAGGCTTTGTTTCGCCACCAACTGATGTATTACGGAAAAAATCAGCCATTACTCTTCGCCCTTATCCTCGTCATCGTCGTCCTTCGGGTTGTACTCGGACTTGTCGAGATTTTCGTCAACGGACTTCTCCATATCGGTAATCTCTTTGAGTTCCTCATCGGAAAGAAGGGAAATGCCCGAACCCGTCTTATTAACAAAATCTGAAACAACACCGCTGTACATCTTGGTGAAGTCAGGATGCTCTCTCAAATAAATCTTAAGCTTTTCCTTACTACCGCACTTGATAGGGTCGCCATTCTCGTCAAGGTATGCCTCGTGAGTAAACGGATTCTCAAGATACCAAGTGTTACCCTCAAGCCTTGCAATCTTACCCGTAGTGATAATCTCGAAAAGGTCGGAAATAAGGTCAACACCTGCACCACCCTCGTAGTTATCCTTACGGAGAATGAGCTTACCACCGCTACGGTCACAAGCACCAATCTTGTTCTTTGTAACGGAGAAAGTAAGGCAGATACCATCACTATCTTCAGGCTTCTTGATTAAAGACTGTGCAATATCAATCTTATCGCCCTTTGTGAAAGTTCTCTTACCAAATCTAACCTTAATTGTAGGGAAGAAGTTAAGTGCATAACCACAAGGCTCTGTGTAAATAGTAGCACCCGTATAGGTCTTGCCTGCAGGTCTTGTGTGGTTAATAACAATCATAGGGTTGCCCTGTCTTGCAAGGGCGTGAACCATCTTCTTTGTAAATCTACCTAACGGCTTGGCGATAGAGGCTCTCTGACCTTTATCTTCGGAAATCTTGGCATCCAACTCGTCCTTTGAAATAAGGGCAGGAGCGGAGTCAATGATAATCATACCAATATCATCACAAGGCATAAGATTATCGTAAATATCGTCGAAAATCTCTTCGGCACTCAAACCCGTGCAATCATATCGTAAGAAATTATGATTAACATCAAGTCCCGTTGCCTTTGCCATCCACTCAATCTGTCCAACGAGAGTTTCCTCTGCGTCTATGTAGATATTGAACTTTTCAGGGTACTTCTCCTGATACTTCGCCATACAGAACATAGCCGCCAACGACTTACCCGAATGGGATTCACCCGCAAACTGTGTAATCTTTCCTTCAGGAATACCACCATAAAGGGCATAATCTGCCGACATTGTACCCATTGAGCATCGCTTACATTCGGGGATAAGCGAACCTGGGGTAAGTACCTGATTCTTCCTTGCATTGTTGATTGCCTTCATAGCCTCCAACACGCTCTTCGCTTTTTCACTCATACTGCTAAATTCCTTTCAAATATATATTTCCTATAATTAAATAGCTCTTCAACCCATACAGAAGTTGGAAAAAACATTGAATTCTTCGGGCATTTCCGTCATTCTTACAAATTTTCCATTAACCCATTTGTATAGGACAGTACGATTTATCAGGGCGGGGATGCCCTCGTCGATACTCTCAACCACGCACCACTTAAAGCGGTCAAATTCGGTCTTACAATAGTCATTATCACCTGTAAAGCCTTCCTTTATTGCTACTTTTGCTTCGTCAAAGTCAGTAAAAAACCCAACTCGATAGATTTTTCCCATATCTATCAAGCCTTCTTCAGTTAAGTGGGGTTGTTTCTCAATTAGTGTTATCGAATGTATCATCATAACCCGTCGCTCCTTTAAGTTTGGCATCGGCACTACGGCTAATGAGGATATTCTGCAGAACATTTATCATACGATGTGCTTCGTCTATCTTCGTCTTCATCTGATTGGCAATAGCATCGTAAAGAAGTTTTACCGCTTGCTTATCTACTGTGTTAAGGATAGCCTGATTTCTGCGGTACTCTTGCGTTCCAAGTGTTTCGTTATAAGCATTTGCTTGTGCCTCATTGGACAGGGTCTTCGCCAAGTCCTGTCTAAATGTGGCTAAATCTTTTACGGGGGCAAATGTATAAACTTCGATTTGGAGTTCAAGCATAATCTGCCTAATCTCCTTGTTTGTCATAGTGTTTTCAGCGTCTCTGTCGATTTTTTTGATAACATTATCAATGTTACGGCTATGCTTTTCTACCGTTTCCTTGATAAGCGGAGCAAATTCGGCGTAAGCCTCTTTTAATAATTTATTTGCTTCAGTTGTGTCAATTTTTGTTTTACTCATTTGTTTACTCCTTGTGTTACTTGATTATTATAACATAATGAAATTGCCGTTGTGAATAGTGAAACCAAGCCTTTTTAGAAGATGTCCCACCCACCTAAATCAAAGCCGTCATCGTCATCGAGACCTTCCTCTTCGGCTATTCTTTTGTCCATTAGGTCAATAAATTCGTGAGCACGGTCATAGAACAGAGCAACAAAGGCATAATACTTAATACCCTTTGTAGTAAAGCAGTCTGCCATCGTGTCGATTAAAGCCATAAGAGCCACAAAGTCCAAAAATTCCTTTGGTAATTCGGGGTGCATATGCTCGGTTATATTGATATACTCTTCCATAGCCATATAGCAGTTGCCGAATTCGGGGGTTAGTTCGTCATAGAACTGTTCCTTTTCCTTGTTCCACTCACAAATGTCCTTCTTAATTTCTTCCATTGTAATCATAATGTTTCTCCTTTCACTTGGTCGGGAACTTCATATCGAGAGCCTTATAAATGCTCTTATAGACTACGCCAATGCCTATACAAACGCATACCCCAAAAGCAACGAAACTCGCTATGATAAGTACCCATATACTTATAATAACGATTGAGTCAGCAAAACTCGGAATAGGCAGGTTTTCGGACAGCCCAACACCGAGTATTGATAGCCCCATAAGGACTAACAAGGCTAATGTTGTAAGGAGTATAGATATTATCCGCTTTACCGTCTTTGTCATCTTTTGCTCTCTCCTGTGCATAGATATAATAACAAATGTCGTATAAAAAGTAAAGGGCTTTAAGGAAAATGTCATATTACAAAAATAAGGCGTAAACGGCAATAAGGGAAACCGTCTACGCCTAATTATATAGGGATTAGAGAATGGAAAGCTTAAACCTTTACTACGGGCTTACGGACACAATATCTACGGCAGAAATACTCGAAATTGTGCTTTGTGTCCTTTAACTGATAACGCCTTAACCAAGCGTAATATCTTGCCTGTCCTCTCATCTTATGAGGTCTTTCAAGAACAAACTGATTCCAATCCATAATGGTCTTGAAGTCGAGATTGCCTACGAAAACGCCCTTGCCGATAAAGTAGTCAATAAGTACGCCAACGAGAATAAGTGCTACACAACCGAAACCTGCCATATAGACAATATTCCAATTAGGGCAATCTACTATCATTCCGATAATAAGTATTCCACAAAAGCCGATGCAAAGAACTGCGTTCCTTACCTTCTGTGCTATTCTCAAAAACATATACTTTCTTGCCATCTTTTTGTTCCTCCTGTTTGAGTATAGTTGCATTATACAAAACATAAGAAACCGTTGTGAATAGTAGAACGGCAAGGTAAACGAACTGTATTATTTGTGTAATCTGTTTGTAATAAAAGTAGGTTTATGACTTCCCTTTGTCATAGTTAATCGGGGTTTTTAACCGTACCATTTGTCATTTTAGAGTGGCAGATAGGGCAATTCTCAAACTTTGCCGACGAATTACTGCCACATACGGTACATTGACACACGATTTGTTCCATCCACCCGTCCATAACCGTTTCCCACATAGGCTCGCAGTCGTGGGAAAATCTACTCAATTTAGCCATTTCTAATCTCCTTTATTCAAAATCGTCGAATATGCTTATCTTATTAAGGCGGTTACTCGCTACCTTAAACCACTCGGCACTTAATTCGCACCCTAACCACTTCCTATCGTGGTTTTTGGCTATCAACAGGTGGCTACCACTTCCGCAACAAGGGTCAAAGACAATATCGCCCTCGTTGGAATTATCCAAAATCAACTCTTGAAGTAGACTATGGTTTTTCTCGGTGGGATGGACTTTACTTTCCCCACAAGGATAGGTGAATACGGTATTTTTACAATGAGCATTGAAAGTCGCCCCACTTTTCTTAAACCATACCGCATTTTCGATACCCGACAAGTAGACGGACTGACCGTTCATAGGGCTTGGGTTGGACTTTTGCCATATAAGTTGCCTTACCGTACCCTCACCCTTGTTTTGCTTGTCCGAAAAGTACCCAAATATCGTCGAGAACTGTTCCTTACCACAAAAGATAATGATAGTACCCTTTGTTACCCTATCCACTTCCCTTAAAAACTCATTTAAGTCAAATGTGATAATGTCGGCTTCTCTCTTGTCCAAATCACGAAGTCCGTTGCTATCTCGGTTGGCACTATCGTAAGGAATATCCGTCAAGGTCAAGTCCACACTCTCACCCGCCATTGACTTCATATACTCCATACAGTCTATATTGAATATCTCGTCCATTGTCGTCCTCTACTAATAAGTTAAATTAAACTTATGTATGTATCACCTATATATCATAAAATATGTAACTTTTTTAACTGTAATCTGTTTGTAACATTACTCGTCTTCAAACATATCCCAAATAGCCACTTGTCCGTTAATCGGTTTTTCGGAGGCTTTCGGCATATCTACAATGTTCTTACTTGCCTTGATAGCGTACTCAATTCGTGCCTGTGCGATAGGGAGATATTCTTCGGTTAACTCAATACCAACATATTTGTAGTTGACATCTCGCTCTTTGTTCTCGTACATAACCGCCTTTCCCGTGCTACCGCTACCGTTGAACGGGTCTAATACCGTACCATTTTTAGGAGTAACAAGGCGTACAAGGTACTGCATAAGGGTTGTAGGCTTAACGGTAGGGTGTATGTTCTTTCTAACCAAAATCTTATTTAACCCGCCGTCCTGCAGTTCCCCGCCACGCTTTAACTCGGCTTGTGCCTGATTACTAAAAGCAATAGACTTGTCAGGTAACTCGTCAAGTCCTTCATCACGGTCAGCCTTACTCGCTTTGGCACAATAGAAGTACCTTGCCGCAGACCCGCTGTCCATAGGGGCTACATAATCGGAGGCTTTACGCTCGGCGTTAGACACCTGACCAAAGGATAACTTGTCAATTCCTATTGCTTCCTTTGATTTTGCCCCAACATCTCTTAAATCGGGCATCGTGGGCGTTCCACCGTTGCTAACCGTGTCAGGCATACCGCCACAGACTTCCTTTTCGTCTGTTTCGTCATAAGTTAAGATAACATTTGCGGGAAAACGACCATTGACGGTAACTTCCTCATTGTCGTCGGTATTATAGTCGCCATAGCAATTACCATTAGTACCCTTACCGCTTAAAAATGTCCTTTCTTCCGTTCCGACACGGCATTCGTCTATGTTTATGCCACCGACACCATATTTAAGGACATTATCCGTCGTACTACCGTCGCAAGGCTTACGGGCTACGATAACAGGCTCGTAGGCGGGTTTAAGAGAAGTTCCCCAACCATCCCATTGTTTGCCTTCTTCGGTCTGATAATCTACCTTATCTACTCTCAAATGTCCGTCGGCAGTATAATCGGAGGGTCTTGCACCATATTCCAATGCGTTTGTTGACATACCCCAATCGCCTGTTTCTACCTTTGTTCCTTTAAGATTTTTCCAATCCTGTGTGTTGGCACTTCCATTTACCAACTTACTTTCTACGGCTTTACCCAAGTTCATAGATTTAGGCATACCACTACCATAGAGCCACATAATCGTATCTCTAATCTCAAAACCCGCATCCTCTATTGCTACGGCAATTCTATGATAAGTACGAGAGCCACCAAAAGCCAAGAGATACCCACCTGGTTTTAGAACTTCGTAGCACTTTTTCCAAGTATCAGCCTGAAAAGCGATACCTGAACTATCCCAACCCTTATTCATAAAGTTCAACTCGTAAGGCGGGTCGGTTACGATGCTATCTATAGAATTAGGCTCGATTACTTCGAGCATATCAAGCATTGAGCCGTGATATAATTTGTACTCATCATTTCCACTAAATAATTTCATTTAACTCTCTCCTTGCACCAATGCTTGCACCAATCTTCGTAACAAGCAGGATATTTAATAGTTTTTTTATCGTGACTGCAAAAACACTCGGCTTCTTTTGAAGTCGGCTTAACTCGTTTACCACAATTACAGCAACAACGAACTTCCATTATTCTTTCTTCTTTTTTCCTCTCGGCTTTCTCGTAAGAAGGCTCTGTATCTTTGGCAAATACATAAGGTCAAAATAACCTCTGCCCTGATTTACCAAGTTCAAAGCATAATCAACTTTATCTCTCAACTCGTCAAAAGCGGACATTGTTTGACAGAACATTTCGCCCTCGGAAAACTTCAACACAGGGCTTTTGGCAAGAATAGAAAAGCCCTTGTTCCACTCTCTACCCATAAGGTAATACTCTGCCGTTACTTTCATATTGTCTATAACGGGATAGGAAATTTCAAGTAAGTATCTGTAATCTTCCCCGCCGTTGTCAATATGAGATACTGAAATATCCAAGTCAGGGAACGACTGTGACATTTCGTCCGTCACATTTGTCATATAATCTTCCGTAAGCATTACTTAACCTCCAAAAAGGATTATTATTCTGTGGTGGTATAAAATCTATTGTTTTGCTTGTGCGGGATGCAACACAACGCATTAAGCGATTATGTATCTTTCTCATATTACGAGGAGATATTCGATGCATACCCCACTGCTTGAACATAGTTCCTGTTACCATCGATTCATAATACCATACATAACAGTCCGTGATTATTACATTTTTAGGAAAAGCAGAATACTCCATTGTAGCCTGATACTTCTTTATTTCTTCAATAGAAGATTTGGAAATATCTCGGTCTAACAAGGTATAACACTCACCATCAAATAAGTAATAATCATCTTCGTATTCAACAATCATATAACTCTTACCCTCGCTATACGGAGCAGAGCAAGAAAAGTAAAATACAAAATCACGGTCTGTTAATCTACGACACCATTCATTAGTTAAATTTACCTTCATAGACATAAATTAGGATTCCTCCTTTCGATAAAAGCGAGTATAAAGAACATAACGAGCATAAGTATAAACCACAGCTTTTATTTTTGGGCTAATGGCGTTAAGGTCATCTTTACCTTTGATACTTTCTACAATCTGTTCAATAGAATCATTACAATAATAGACCAAGTATTGTTTGAGTTGTTCTAATTCAATTCTGTTAAGTAAGGCATCATAATTGTTACCCTCAATAATCTCAAACTCACCTTCGGAATTATAATCAATAACTTTATTATCATTATCCGTTTTACAAAGATAATCAAGAACAATCCTAACAATATCTTCAACAAAATCTTCATCGGTTTCGGGATATACTGTTCTACGAGTTATTATGGTATTAAATCGGGTGGAATCTAAATTTGGCTTAATTACATTGATTCCAAATGCAAAATCTTCACCATCAACTATGCTCTCATCCTTCTTCGACCATATTGCCTTTGCAGTAACAAACTCTAATTGCAAATCGTTAATAAGCCACTCTTTAATTAGATTGGTTAGTTCTTCTACAAGTTTAAGATGGTCTTCTTTTTTAAGGGCAAATTTGGAAGGATAGGGAATTTCTATTTCATCTATCAAATTTGTAAGGTCTTCTTCGTAACTAAAAGAACAACACTCAACACGCCAATCTAACGGCTCTATGTGTAAATCCAAAAAGAATTTATCGCCGTTAGCAAGTTTTTGTTCATCATAATCAATCAACTTCTTTGTTGCTTTGTCAATGTGTCCACCCACCGCCAATAGATAGCCGAGGTAATCATTACTTATTCCTACATAAGTATTTAGGCTTACTCCAAACTGTTCAAACGCTTCGGGATAATTAACCGCTATTTCTTTAATTTTAAGAATAATAGCCTTCCCATTTTCGGTTTTTCTCTTAATTTCATTAAACATTTGATTTGCTATCGTCTTGGCTCCATCCATTTAGGTTACTTCCTTTCCTTATACTTTATATGTCTTATTATTCTTCCGTTCTAATTGCCCCACATTTAGGACACTGCATATCAAACTCTCTATTCATATTGCCACAATATTTGCAAGTCCAAGTATTTGACTTCTTATAAAAATCAATCAAGTCGGTTAATCGTTTTAGAGCAATAGGAAAAATATCTGTTATATCTGTTTCACCACATAACCCACAGATGTCACCACATTCATATATAGGTATGTTCTCAAAATTCTTGAAATAGTGTATTCCTGATGTGTATGCCTTATCATCTTGGAAGTCAATTATTGAATGCTCTATAAAGGACTCGCCCTTTGTGTCCTTTACTTCACAATCCCAATTATGCCTATTAAACTCGACTTGTATAAATCTATCTTCATACAGTCTAATAATCAAATCTTCTCTATCCGTAATACGAGTTTGATTATTATATCCCAACTTCTTTAAGGCGTTTTGCAAGTCAATAGCAACATCTTTACTACTGCGGTTTTCAAGGTCACAATTCCACCCCATAAAAATCACTCCTTATACTCTTTGATTTTTTCAAACAGCATTTCATAGTTACCGTTTTCCCAATCACCGTGAAAGTGTCCAAAATACCATTTCTTAAAAGTTAATCTATCTGCAATAGTCTGTAGCCATTGTTCCGTACTCTTATCAACGGACTCTTGGTCGATAAAAGGTAAGAACAAATGACGAGGCTCTGTTTCAGTAGGGCAAGTGTGAGTAAGTACAATATCAACTTTCCAATCGTTCTTCTCACAAGTCTGCTCTACATATTCTTTAATTTCTTTTGTAGGCTGTTCGCTCTCAAACCATCTGCCTCGTCCCGCAAGACGATACCACTTGTCTACGGAATAAGCACCGCCGATAACGAGAGTCTTAAAACCACCCAAGTCATATATCTCGCCGTCTTTGGCAAAAATCTGATTTGGATATTTTGGATTAACATAAGCGGGTGCTCCGAAATGTTCCTGCAGTTCGTAGCCCTCAACATTGTAAGGTCTTTCTTCGTGATTTCCGTGAATACAGAAAAGAGTAAGCGGAAACTTTGCAAGTTCTTCCTTTACTTCTCTTGACCTGCCATCAAGTTTTCCTACAAGCGAATAATTGATACCTGCATCACCCAAGATAATCAATACATCATCCTTTGTAGTGTTATGTTCGCAGATAAACTTCTTTATTCTATTGAACTCTCCGTGTGTATCGCCCGTTATATAAAACCTATTCGGCTCTTGTTTCATAAAAAACTCCCAACTTTTTATTTGACGAATTCGCAATCACGCACCATACTAATATTAGAGAGCGATTTCGCTTTACTAATAATACCTTAAAATTAGCAATTTGTAAAGAAAAGTAAGAAGGTGGCAAAAATGTTTTTACAAATTCCGATTCCACACCCACATATATAGTGAGAGGGTTAATCGCCACAAAAAACTTTCGGTCTATATTATAATATGTTAATTATACTATTGACAAACTAAACTGTAAGTGGTATTATTTACTCATAGAGTTAAGGAGGAACAAAAAGATGGCAAACATTAACGATATTCTTACTACCCTCGAAGGTAGAGTTGGCGACACAAAGCACCTGAAGGCAGATAGGTCGCAGAGAAGCAAGTTCATTAAGGAACTCAAGGAAATCGAGAACGCAGTGCTTGTAACTTCTATCACAGTAGACAAGGGACATTGGAACGGCGAAGAGATACACGAAATATGGTCGAATGGTGTAATCGAGATTTTCAATAAGAGAACACATCTTCACATCACAGACCTTATCGCTCGCCCTGCACAGATAGAGAGATACTTCACAAGACCCGAAGAGTACGGAAACAACCCGTTCCCGAAAGGCTATCAGAAGATACTCGCATTCGCAAGAAAGCATACCGAACTCGGTTACAACAATCTTTAATAAAAAGGAGAACAAACAAAATGACAATTGCTAAATATAGAAAGAAACTTGAAATACAGGCAAGGACAAATCCAGGTCACAAGACCAAGTATGAGCCGAAGCCGTCAAGGAACTTCGTTATCCTTAATAACAAGGATAAGCACAATTCAAGACAGAGCCGTAAGGCTGAAACCCGTAGGCTTGTTGCCGAGTGGTAACTTAAATAAGTCTCTTATTCAAATACCTCCTTTCATTTTAGCCCCCGTCGGAATGGATGTCGCCGACGGGGGTTTGACTTTAGGCATAATAAAACCACACTCCCGCTGGGAAAAAGAGTGTGGTTAGTGTTTCAAATATGGGGTAGGCGTATGAAAAAAATACGCTCGCTTGAAACAATTACAGTATATCAAGGGTTAATTCGATTTTCAACTAATGTAATATAACCGTCATAGTAAAGTCAAGATACTTTGATAATACTTCACATACTAACTCGAATAAGGTATAATTATGCTTATTGTGTTACACAATAGTAAAGGAGATATAGGAATTATGATACAGTCAAAAACTGCGATGGTGGCTATCTTGGTTGGCTTAATACTCGCACAGCCGATTTGCGTTGTAAAAGCATTAAGCGGACAGAATGAGCCTACGGAAACTACGGTGACCGAAACAACCTCAACAGAAGAAACTGCACCATCCGAAACAACTGAAGAAACAACTGAAAGCACAACCGACGGAACTGATAATTTTACGGGTATGGAAAACGACGATGAGTTCCAAATCTTACTCGAAGAAGTACCCGAAGTCAAAAAGACCGTTTACAATATGACTACAAAGGAAATGAATGCTTTATCAATTAAGCAGAAAGCCAAGTTAGTCGGTATATCGGTCAAAGAGTTCAAAATGATGTCCGAAGTCATTAGCCACGAAGCAGGTCAAAAAATGAAAGACAAGATTTGCGTAGCGGCAGTTATTTGGAATAGAAAGTATTGTAAGCAGTTTAGGAATAGCATTAAAGGTGTTATCAACGAACCTGGACAATTCTATGACCTTTCAAGAGATAAGTCGGGAAATCATAAGGATAAAAAGGCACAGTTAGCCATTCTTATTGCTTATAAGAAAGTCCATACGGGCGAGATACCGCACGATGTACTCTATTTCAATAGCATTAGTTTTTACACCAAAAATAGGAAGAGATATAAGGCATATAAGCACTATAACAACTACTTCTTACGAGATACATATTGTAAGTGTAAGTGGTGTAAATAAGTAAAAGCCCTCGAAAGAGGGCTTTATTTTTACTTGCTATATCGCTCTAAATCTTCCTTTGAAATGTCCTTTGTATAGTCCACATCATAAGCCTTAAATTCGGCTAAAACTTCCTTAATTTCGCTTATACGGCGGTCTCTCGCTTGTGCAAGGATATTGACCGTAGTAGCGTTTAATCTGCCCGTTTCGAGCGTTTCCTGAATAGCCTTTTCTTCCTGTGAACGACATTGGAAGATTTGTAAATCTCTTTCGTAACTTGTCATATCGCTTTCCTCCTTATGAAAAGTCTTGCATATTTTCTTTCGCCATTTATAAGCCCTCTATTGCCATCCTCGGTAAACTCCCTATCAATTCCAAGTAACTCGAATTGGTCGGGGTTGTACTTATTCAGGAAAGTAATAGGAACGCCCATAACGCCGTCGTAGTCCATAGGTATATCGGAAACCTTATCTACATTGATGCCATTGAAATTATGGTACTTTTGATAGTCTGCCTCCGAATAATTTTTAGTCAACTCTATCTTTTCGTGACGGTAATCAACATCCATATTGGTAAACCAACAGATATTACCAAAGGTACTAATCGAGCCGTTGGGCTGAATAAAGTCGTGAACCATATTGTAGCCCATCCAAAGTTGATTATTTTTTATAAGCGGGAATACTTCGTCATAGGTCAGAGCGTTTTGACTGCCTACTATCAAGTATTTCTTCCCATATTTTTCGAGTAACTTTATAAAGTCCCTGAAAAGTGAGAAAGGCGGATTTGTAACCACTATGTCCGACTGTTTGAGAAGTTCCACATTTTCAGGATTTCGGAAGTCGCCATTGTACTTCAATTCCCCAAAATCTTTTTCAGTCACGCTTGTCATATCGAGCAGGAAACCGTGTTCTTCATCCTCACTCAAAAGGTCAAAAAATGATAACTGCATACCTGCGGCGTTAGGGTTAAACCCCGTGCAAATTAAGCGTTTCAGTCCAAGATTCTCGAAATTTTCGATAAAATACTTCGCAAAATTGCTTACTTTCGGGTTGTCGCACGGACAATATACGGTCTTTCCTTTGAAAAAGTCCAAATAATGACTTAACTCTTCGGCGATGTCCTCATATCTTGTATAAAACTCGTCGTTTGCCGTTTGTTTGGCAACGCATAAATTCTCGTTCTTGCTCATTGTCTTTTCCTTATAAGTATTCTTGCGTATAAACACTCACCGCCAACCTTGCCTCTTGTAGCACCGTCCTCGGTGAAGTTTTGGTCTAACATACCCACTATCTCGAATTGATTAGGGTTAAACTTGTCCAAAAAAGTAATGGGAACACCGATGATACCTGTGTAGTCGTTGGGGATGTCTGAAACTTTGTCCACATTGATAGCATCGTAGTTGCTGTATTTTTTATATTCAGGGGAATATGACTTTTCGAGTTTCAAATCTTCATATCTTTGGGCGTAGTCCATATTAGTAAACCATCTTACGCCTTTTACCCTGATAAATCTCTTTCCTTGCTCGTCGATACCGCATCCCGAAGCATCCAAAGGATAATCTTCAGGAACATAAAACTTTCTATCGCCCGAATGAATAGAAGCACCAAGCCAAACTTTATTTTCCATAATCAGCGGGAAAAGGTCGGCATAAGTTATGGCATTAACATTACCTATAACCAAAAACTTCTTCTCATACTTCATAATTTGGGCTATATGTTGTCTAAAAAGGGAGAATGGAGGGTTTGTAACCACAATATCTGCCATTTTCAAAAACTCTACACACTCAAGACTTCTAAAATCGCCGTTACCTTTGAGTGAGGTAGTATGACTTGATATAAAATTAGAAATCTCGACATCCGTATTGCTCTCGTCAACTTCCGAGGTGGAAATATCCAAAAGATAGCCAAATTCGTTTTCCGAGCCTTCCATATCCAAATCAAAAAATGTAAGTTCACGCCCCGCAAAAGATAACGGGTTATACGCCGTACACATCAGTCTTTTGAGTTGGAGTTGGTTAAAATTACAGACAAAGAAACGACAGAAGTTCGAGATATTCGGGTTATCGCAGTTACAATAGACAACCTTTCCCGTAAGGTCATAATTTTTAAGTTCTTCTTTTATGTCCTCATAGCAGGTGTAAAACTCATCCTGCTTGTTGGCTTTTGCCGTGTTAAGTTCGAGATTTCTTGTACCCATTTAAGTAATTTACCTTCCGTCGTAGTCATTTTATTTTAGCATAACCTATTCAGTTTGTGAACTACGAATGAGGACAAGGAAAACTTCCCCGATAGGTATGAAAAAACTCTCTATGTCAAAGCATATCGAAAATATCCTATCAAGTATAAGATTTATCCAACCACGCTTTGCCTGCTTTTTCATCTGCCTCTCATCTTCTCGTATTCTACTTTTGCTTTGCTTTCAAGGTCGTCTAATAACTCGTCATTACAGCCTAATTCGTGAGTATAAATAGGTCTTTCGGCTAACTTTTCAAGATAGGACTGAAAGTAATTCCACTTCTCACCCGTAAGCATAGCGTAGCCCGTATAGGCACTAATTACCGCCTTTTCGTCGTCCGTAAGCGAATTACCCATACATAACTCAATAAAATCGGGCTTTGCAAGTTCTCTCAATTCAGGACACACAAAGTCTTTGGTCGGGTCGGGAATATCAATTTTAATGCCATCGCAAATGGACTGAACATAAGCCCTAAATTCAAATACGCCCAAATGTCCGATTAACGACTTACCCGTATAAGCCGTGATAATAATTCTTTCCCTATCAGTCATCTCTTTCAGTCTCCTTATAGGTTTCAATGGTAAGACAGTCATACGCCTTACTGAAGTAATCTACTATCTTCTTAAAGTTCCTGCACTTACTCTTATCAAGCCTTAATTTAATTAAGGTGTTGTACTGACTTTCAAGGATATTATCCATATCTTCTTCAAGCCCAAGACAACGCTTTGCGTGTTTCTCATCGACAAAGAAACACTTGACCTCATACATATCGCAGTCCTTGCCATCTTCCGCCTTTTCCGTCCATTCTCTAATGAAGATTAAGAAAGCATTACCCTCATAGAGATTAAGTGTGTATTCCTCGTTCATATACTTGTTGAGAAATACCGCCTCGCCACACTTGTTCTTCCAAAGCCAATTAAGTGCCATTGTTTTTATCCTCCTTCTTATAAATATACATTAACTTTTCCTGCTTCTTGTAATGCCTCTTCTATTACGGTATCTCTTATGGCTTGTTTATACTTATAAAATGAGTTATGACTTATTCCTATAAGTTTCATACAATCTTTATCACTCAAACTACCATCAAACTCTTTACTGTATTTTTGTATAGCCTTCATAGAATCTTTTTGTTTTTTAGTAATATGAGTAACCCCTTTTTGCCCCCCAATATGTTTACCATTAAGACGAGCAATAGCAATACCCTCTTTTGTTCTTTGACTTGTATATTGTATTTCCTTTTCGGCTTGTTCAAAGGCTATACGAATTTGTCGAATTGCTAATTTACGAAAATAATTATTTAATCCCTTAAATATTTCATCTTCATCTGTTCCTTGTAAGGCAAGCCTATCCTTTATGTTTTCAGCATATACTTCCGTATTGATATAAGGTTCTTTCAAAAAAACTAATGAAACCCCATTATTAAATAAATCAAAATAAGTGGCTACACCTTCATCAGCATTACGACTCATACGAGAAACGGCATCAAAAACAATTGTATCGCCTGATTTTACGCTATTGAGAAGTTTTTGCCATTGAGGGCGTATTATAGTTTTTCCTGTATAAACTTCCTGAACAATTATGACATCAGGGTATTCGTTTTTAATGTTTTGTATTTGACGGTCTATAGATTGAGTTTTGGTGCTTATTCGTACATAACCATATATAGTAGCCATAGTTTTTTCTCCTTAAAGGTTATAGTGTAAATATGAAAGTGAATTATATGTTGTAGGGTCTAAAAAAGTCCATTCGTCTTTTAAGTTATATCCAAGTTTCTGCAGTTCTTCCTTTACAATATCTCTACAAGCAGGCTCGACAGCGTGAATATCCTTGTTATTCCAACTTATGCCTTTAGGATTTTTAACGGACA
>Ga0265299_10003145_pt1 | contig 16312 bp, 22 predicted proteins | sample AusTroGonzalo_MG_4_FD_193485 | JGI IMG/M metagenome (GOLD analysis project Ga0265299, IMG submission 193485) | Bovine rumen microbial communities from tropical cattle in Woodstock, Queensland, Australia - Gonzalo_02 | ecosystem: Host-associated > Mammals > Digestive system > Stomach > Rumen ... | reverse complement strand
ATATATTCAGCTCTTCCAGCTGCTCTCTGGTTATCCTGACAGGCTCACCATGAATAACAGCTGGCACATCCGTTGTATCGAACTTGTATTTTATCCTCATGGATGTTCACCGAGCATGTGCCTGATAGGAACAACAGCGCTCTGCATGTATTCATCATCGACAAACTCAACGAGATTGTCCATGTTTACCATGCTATCTCTGATGTTCTCAAGAGTGATCTTCTTCATGTTCGGGCATACTAGCTGGGGATCCAGCTCGTAGAACTTCTTGTTGGGATTCTCAAGCTGCATCCTGTGAATGATACCGCTTTCGGTACCGATGATGAATTCGTTCCACAGCGAGTTACGAACATAGTCAAGCATTTGTCCAGTGGACATAGCATAATCAGCCAACTCAACCACAGCTGGCTTACATTCCGGGTGCACCAGCACAACTGCCTCTGGGTGTTTTGCCTTAGCAGCTAGAATGTGCTCAGGCATCACTTTATTGTGCGTCGTGCAAAAACCAGGCCAAAGCCTCATATTTCTGCCAAGCTTCTTGTTAAGATTGGCACCAAGGTTTTGGTCTGGCACAAACAGGATGTCCTGCTCTGGCGGATATCTGCCAACGATCTGTTCTGCATTACCGCTAGTGCAGCAGATGTCAACAACTGTCTTTGTCTCAGCCGTTGTGTTGACATAGGCTATGACAGTAGTCCTTGGATTTTCCTTTCTGAACTTCAACAGCTCATCAGGATCAACCATAGCTGCCATTGGACACAGGGAATGTGGATTTGGATGAATGACGATGGAATCTGGAGAAAGAAGTTTTGCGGTCTCAGCCATGAAGCGGACGCCGCAGAACACAATAACTTTGGCACCGCAGGCAGCAGCTTTTCTGGCGAGCTCCAAAGAGTCGCCAACGAAATCAGCTACGTCCTGCACTTCCGCCGTTGTGTAATTGTGCGCTAAGATTATAGCGCCTAATTCTTTCTTCAGTGTCGATATTTCTTCTTGTAATGTAGTCATCGTCTAATGACCTCATTTCTACTATTTTGAAATAGCAATCGTTACTGTTTGGGTTTAATGGGCAACATAGTCTTGTTACTATGTCATTTGCTTTAGACAAAGGGGCTTCCATATCCGGGATATATACTGTACAAGTATTTCTACATCCCTTACATCGAAACATAACTGCCCATTCTGTGGGTGGCTCGGTGATTGTTGCACTCATAAGACGTCATTGCTTGGAGCGGTCGTCGATGATATCGTCTGGGTCACCAGAGACTTGATAGTGAAGCCGGTTCATGCGCTGGATAGCTTTGTTGCCTTCACCAACTGCTTCAAGCCACGCGGATCTTGTAAACTTGTCTGGATTGCAATTGATGATAGTATTGTTGAGACGAATTATGGCACAGGTCAGCTCGTACATATAGAGCTCCATACGCTCATCGTGATTGAGATGATCTATATCGCCCATATCAATTCTCCTTCTCACAGAGCACATCTAGCCCACTGGCTGTGATGTGCCCGTTTTTGGTTGTAAGTTTGTAGTAGTGATTTGCTTTAATCTTTGGGATTGTGAAGCCGATCACACACGCGTTAGGATCTCCATATTGGAGGTCGTCTCGCACCCATGTAGCAGGCCATGCATCCATTTTCCACCAAAGTCTCATATCTCTACGAATAGTAGAGTAACCCTGACATAGGTGCATGGCTGGCAAAGGTGTTTCAACTGCATGCTCTCCGACTAACTCGAACTCTGTGTCAGCAGTAACATGAAGATGTCGCCCATCATCAAAATGAATGATGCGCCAATCGATTGGTATAGTTGGCTTAAACCTCTCGATTTTAAGCAGCTGCACGTACTTGCCAGTGGTAATATCATAGACACTGAAACAGTCGCCGGGGTCGATGACCTCATGTGTTGGGCTTGTCTCTGCAAGATGCGCGTGCTCCTTCAGATACTCCCAGAGAGTGATAAGAGGAACAGCATCACCAACATGCCCAATATAGGAACCATTGAGTTTGTTAGTCCCTATCCTTACCATTATTGGTGTTTCTGGGTGCATTATTTGTTGTTTCCTTGTGTTTTTGTCGCGTTAGAAAAACACAGCCCACCAGCATTGTGATCGTCGATATAAACGTTGGCAAACACTTTGCGTGGATTGTTCCTGAATGCTGCACAGAGTTCTGGTAAGTTATCGTTTGCTGCGTCAGGAGACAGATCTATAGACTTGAGAAAGTCCAGAGCCTCTTCAAGATGCTTACCTTCTCTCATAGTATAAAGAATCCATTTGTCCCCGTTCTTCCTCAGCTCGCGGATGAACTTCTCAGCCTCTGGATTTAATGCACCGATTGCAGGAAATTTGTTCTCTACAATGGTGCCGTCGAAGTCAATTGCGTAGATCATTTGTTTCTGATAACCTGAACTCTGCTCACAGCGTCGTTAATAGCATGGGTATTACACGTATACTTGCCCTCCCTGCATATAGAGAAAATATCCGATAAGTCGATGTACACATTATGCTCTGTACAGAACCTATTAGATCGCGTAAGATGAGCACAAGTATCGCAACAAGCCATTACTGTCACCCCGTTAACCATATGGGGTGCGCTATCTTTCTGTTTAGGATTGATAAGCTTCTGAACGTTATCCTCCAATCCCCTGATTGCGGCTTCCTCGGTGGCGTACAGATTATCCGGATATCCAGCCCAACTAGCCAGGGGCGTATCCCCGCAGTCGCTCACAAGGAATCTAAGCGCCTTGAGTGACCACGTAGCTTTTTCGGTAACGTGATATCTAATCAATCGAAAAGCGCCATTGTCGATGCAATCGTAGCCATAGTAGTCTTTACCTACTTCGATCTGTCCGATGTTCATGTATTTTCTCCTGTTTCTAGTTGATAAATGCGAGCTCTGATTTCGCTCATCTCTGAGTCCAGCTCTCGCATATGTGACTTGGTATCTTCGTAGCGCTGCTCAAGTGACTTGAGCTTGTATCGGATAGCATCCAGTTCGTTTGCGAATAGACGTTCCTCGCTAACATCCCACTCTGTAGCATCTTCATACTCAGAGACCTCTGGATCATAGAACTCGATACAGTATTTCACTTGGCTATAGCCGCTGCTGTAGATCTCGATATGCCAACTACAGACATACGCTTTGAAGATCTCGTCGTCCGATGCACGAACAAAGAATAACCTATCACCGCCTTTAAATTTAGGCTTCGGTATTCTGAACTGTTCCTGACTCATTTGTGTCCTCCAGCTCTTTAATGCGTGCTGCATATTCAGCTAATTTAGTATCTCGTACTTTGTTTGCAGAGCGCAAGAAACGATTGTATTCTGTTTCCCACTGTGCATACGCCTCTTTGACAGCATCGTACTCGCTCTCGAAGACATCTGTATCTGTAGCATACAGATATATACGCAACGTGGGATTATTAGGGCAATGAGCTGCGTAGCGTTCCTTCCCATTGTAGGAGGAGAAGCTATCAATGATATACGGTACCGGGGTACGTTTATATACCACCCATACCTTTTGTCCGGTTTTGTATTTCATTTTTATCCTTGTTTTGTTTAAGTGCTAGAAGTCTTTGCCAAAAATCCTCAAAATCTTCGCACTCATCCATATTGTCCGTAACTGGACGTGTCTCCTCTTCGGTTAAACCCAAAAGTTCACACATAGCCTGATGAAGCTCTATACGAGTTTGTTCCCATCCGTAAAAAGCCCAACTATGCTCAAGTACGAACTCTCTTGTGTACCTAGGGTTGTCGCTTAGCACATCCCTTCCATACAGTTTTTGCTGAACCCACCACCAATAGGAATCAGCTGCATTTTTTGCGTCTTCTTCATTGGTCAACTTTATTTTTCTCCTATTATTAAACGAAAAAAGCCCCACCAGGCCGAAACCTGATGGGGCACAAACTTTGGAACAATTGAGTGCTTATGGCATCAAGAGTACGGGTTCACCGTCTCCTGTCTTTTTCATGTCAATGACACGTTGATTGGAAGAGCCTCTGAATGGGAGGTCTGGATCGCGCAGAGATTGCACGAACAATCCATCAACAAGCACATCAACATTCGCCAATATATTTTTCACATAAGGCGTTGACATAGCCCTCAACTGCTCAAGCGTACTTCCTGAGTACAACCAGATATTCTTATCTGGCAATTCCCTACGTACACGTTCTATAAGTTTCCATATGTATTCCTGGTGTGACGGCTCCATTGGCTCACCACCGAGGAACGTCAGACCGTCTACGTATGGTGCTTTAAGGTATTCGATAATCGCATCCTCAACCTCTTGAGTGTACGGCTTTCCATAGTCCTCATTCCATGCCTTCTGATTGAAGCAGCCAGGACAGTGATGAGAGCAGCCTGAGACGAAGAGCGTTACGCGGACACCTAGACCGTTTATTAGGTCCGCCTTATAGATTGTGCAGTAGTTCATTGTATGTTACCCTATGTGTTTCTGTCTGTGTTCTACTTCATCCACCTTACCGGCGTTGAAGTTATGGTAGTCCTGGCTCAGGTAGCCCGTTACGCGCCGCAAGCGAAGAACATCGCTTCCGCCACACTTTGGGCATTTATCAGGGATATCCCCGATATATCCACACGTCTCACAATGGTCATTAGGCACATTGATTGCGAAGTATGGAACATCCTTTGCCATGGCATAGAGGACCAGCGTTTCCAGTCCATCTATGTTGTTCTTAACACTGACATCTAATTCCACATAGCAGATTGCACCCGCAGAGGAGTATGGGAGCAGTTGTGCTTCGATGTCGATCTTCTCGAAGGGATTCATCCGTTTCCACACAGGTACGTGCATAGAATTGGTAAAGAATTCCTTGTCAGAGACATTAGGAATCTTGCCATACTTGGCCTGAAATTTCTTCATAGCCGTATAGCACAGAGATTCGGCAGGACTGAAATAGACACCAAAGTTCAAGGAGTATCTCTTACGATACGCATTGACTTTGTCCTTATACAGCTGCTCGATTCTCTTGGCAAGCTCCAGCCCCTCTGGGGTTGTCTGATCCTTGCCGATCAGAAGTTGCAGTGTTTCTGCCACACCAAGCTGACCGATGGCCAGTGTACCGTGCTGCAAGGCGCTACGGATACCTTCAGCTGGAAGATATCCAGCCATAGTGTGGTTACGATACATGAATTTGGCCGATGCCTCGGACTGGTCACAGATAAGATCGTAGCGGTCGATCAACTGATCTTTCGCTTCTTCTAACTTCTGTTCCAGTATCTGGAAGAACACTTCGACATCTTTGTTCGCCATCATTGCCAGTTCTGGCAGAATGATAGTTACTGGGCAGATGTTTCCACGTCCATCCTTCTGTGCACCAGACAGCAAATCCATTGTGACAGCATGCCCAGACAACGCCTGCGCGATGGCAATCTTGTAGCTTCCTACTGCATTGACATCGAACCCATTTGCTGTCCTGCATCCCATTGTCGAGAATTGCTCGGTTGGCTTTTCCCGTGGATCCACAACCAGTTTACCGTCCACAATCAACAGAGTCAATTTGTCACCAATCTCTGGTTCTTTTGTGATACGTTCAACAAGAATAGATCTTTCCTGGTCGGCTAGAGAATCCAGAACTTCCTGCTTCATCTTTCTGTCAGCTGCAACCCACGCCTTCTGTGCGCTCCAGTCACCGTTTGCATAGTTTGGATAGAGTCGCATAGACGTGCATTTCAGAGCAAGCCGGAAGAGATCGTAGTTCGGATCTGAATCCTTCTTATTGATGCCATCTTTCATTACAAAGATAGCGCACGGAAAAATCGGTGTGTTACTCTTCGTTCCTGTGCCTTCCATATAGGCACGAAGCAACAGCTCTGTTACCATGCGCCCTTCTGGAAGAGTACATGTTCCAAAGTTGACCGAAGAAAAAGGCAATTGATTCATAACTTGTTATCGTTGCAGCTTTTTATCTACAACTTCTTACGGTTTCCCATAAGATCAGCATACATTTTCAGAGTAAATACTCTGTTCGGCACTCGTGGAGGGATTATATTTATTCACCCTCTATGCGTTACAGTGGTCATCAGCCTTGCGCAATCTGATGACTTACCTCGGTATTAGCAAGTCCATAATGCATTTGAAAGTCTAGAAAACTTCTATACTTTCTTTCCATGTAAATAGTTGCATCTCTATACAACCAATCACCAAGCTTATTCATGTCATCTATATTAGATATCTGAATCATGCTCAATGGTCTCGTCTTATATGTATACACCTTTGGCATATACTTGAGATGCAGTTCAGAGTCTATGCAATCCAATACCTCTACCATCAACCGTCTAGTTCCACACAGCTTAATCTGATGCGAGAACTTATTATGATAAAAATGTGCATATATACCGCCATCTCCGTCTATTAAACCCCGAATAAGATGTCTCATTTGACTCATATCTTCTATCTCCGGTAGATAAGCGCACAGAGTCTTCCTCGGAACAACTCCATACTTTTCTAAATCATTAGCCATCTTTAGGCTCCGTACAGCATACTGTACACAGCCCCTGCCATCGTGTCCTAGGTTTGTACTGGACTTCAAACAGTATTTCCAATGATCAAGAATATATGCATCATTCTGGTCTAATGTTATTGATATAGATGCTCTGTTCTCATTAGCCTTAAACACATTACCATCTGTTATAAGCAATCCAAGATAGTAAGCTTTATCCTCTGTATCAATCACTTCGAAAAATGCTTCATCTAATGTTGGATTGAAGATATTAGATTTTGTGTACTTTGGCAAGCCTTCAAGGATTTTAGCTACTGTCGGCAAACAGAATCCAAATTTATCTGCGACCTCTTGCTGTGTCATGGGCCTGGATAAATAGAACTCTCTCATTTGCTGTCTCATCTCTGCTGAAATAAATTTAGACATTGTATTGTTCTCCTATATTTATGTCTCTATTTAATTCACAGACGTAAAATAGCTTATCCTCAGAATTCTGCATTGTGAACGTAGCCTTCACCGATTTTGCCGAATTTTCAAGCGGCAATCAAATCCTTACCGCTCCGCGACATTAACGTGTTCATATTATGAACGAACGCTTCAATCGCCTGCCTTGTTTCCTCTGCTGTGTCGTAATATGCTTCGTTTCTTACAGTTCGCGAGATTTTCGTGGATTCAAACGAAAAATCCTCATCTGTTAGCCCATAGTTATCCATATACCACTTATTAAATACTCTAGTGATATTTTTGATAACAGCGGGCTCTAGACTGAACCACTCCTCGATCACAGGATACTTATCTATATAAGCTTTTAACTCATCAGATAACTCTCCGCTAAGTTCCGGATTACACACAAACTCTGAAAAAGCACGTCTAAGAACATGCTTCTTAAAGCTCTTCCTTACATAAGGAACCATTGTGTGATCAAGATGTGTGGCCGCAACGCCACCAAATTGGTTTAATGACTGCAATTGGAAGATCACAGCCATCAATTGAAAAGCTGTATTGATTGACTGTGCTCCACGGACATCTGTCTGTCTGGTAACAAAGCCCTCTCTCAACAACTGATCAAATGGAATACTTAAGCAGTTATGATCTCCAATAGCCACATGATCAAGATCATGTGTATAGATTTGATTGTCTTCGTGATTGTTCTTTGCAATCTCAGACATCTTAAAATCTAGCGCTATCTTTTTCATAACCAAAGATGAGGCTTCACCAACTCGACCGCCAAAGCTGGCCTCATCAACATTAGCGTTCTGATTCACAACATGTTTTGCCGAGATCTTATCTAGTACACCATTGATAAGCTCTATGTTTGTATTGCGAATCATTGCGTGCCGGTAGCGATATTTGATGTATGCTTTAGCTACCTTTAGCATACCCCTCTTCATGAGGGCATCTTCAACCAGGTCTTGAACGCGCTCCTGGCCTATCTCCTGGGCTTCGCCTATGGCTTGAACCACGTCCTCTGTCACACTCAGAGCGATGGTATCAGAACCCATATCGCAGGCTTCCAGTGCCTTCTTGACAGCTACTGTGATCTTGTTGCGATCAAAATCAACCACTGAGCCGTCTCTTTTTACAATGTTCATTGTTGCTCCTTTAATAAGTTTTCCCTTATCCCGGCATCTTCAGGACTCAATGTCAGGATATCTACAGACGCTGGTACCCGGTTCTGAAACGCGTCTTGTGGGATGCTGTGAAAGGTCTCCAGTAACCGGGTGCCATGGAAAAACAACTCGTCAAACTGCGGGCATTTTTGATGGATCTGTATGAGTAGTTGACGTGCCTCTCGCATACCATTATTTATAGTATAGAAGCTAGTCAACATGGGGTCCATAGGATTAAGAAAATTCTCTTGATCCTCAAGGATTTGGAGTTCCTCATAGACGTCCAACATACGTGCCACGGAATGTACCCAGACCACGAAAGATTTCCGTGTTTTTGGGTTGTTTAACAGCCTATCCACACGCGCCGGAATGGCATAAGACATCTGGTTTCTTAACACCGATTGGATGATGTCAATTTGCTGTGGTTTCAAGAAAACAGGTCTACCTTCCAAAATTTTTTTGGCTTGTGCGACGCTAATTTGAAACGTAGCAGCTATCTCCACGGCATTAAATCCGAGAAACCTTATACCGGCTGCAAAATTACGATGCAATCTGTAAGCTTTCATAGCAATAAAAAGGCGGTCCGAAGACCGCCGTGCCTTTTTATACCGGTAGTAGAGGTTTTAGGCTTTTTCAGTCAGCAAATCAACTGCCTTCTTGAGATCTAGGACCTCGCGTTTTAGCTCTGCGATGTCCTCTTTCATTGTTTGGATATCGTCTCCACGCTGGCGTTCACTAGCGTTGACGGTTTTTCCGTCTCGGGGGCTGACTGCTTCTCTCTGGAATCCATAGGCTGCGTCTTGCATTGTAGGCTCCTTCTCGTTCGTTCTTTAACGAGGGTTAATAGTGCTTCGGATTCTTTGTCAAAAGCGGCGACGTCAAATTCGCCGTCTAATTTACCGCTTGACATGAATTCCACAGCCTTACTGTACCACACCTTGTTTAGCTTTATGCTTTCCCAGATGTAGGCTGCCAGTAGACGAGCCATTGGATGCGCTCCTTTTGGGAGACGCAAAGACAGCAGATAAACCCAATTGGTAATAGATCCAGACAGCACAACCCTGGTTCCGAGACTAAGAGGCAATACGCTTCTTGCGAATTCCGGTGTTTCCCCAAGCTGCAACATATCGTTATATGTGTCTATAGCTTTCTTACAGCTGTTGTACCACAAACTGTATGCCATGCAGTTCTCGTTATATGCCCATTCAGCCGGTTCCTGCAAAATGATGTATGTAGGCTTCTTATTGAAGTTAACATAACGAGTGGACTGCTGGTTAACTGCCATTTCCGGAACAAACTCAACTGCCATAGATTTGTAACCTTGCTCATATCCATCGTCATCGTATGCCATTGTACGATGTCTGAAAAACTCGGTTGCGATTCCTCTGTCAGTAGTAATGTCTGTAACCATATAATATGGATCCAGAATGACAGCTTTGCTTGACATAAGCTCCAGGGGATCTGTATGCTTGCCAAGCCACCAACTCATGTCTCTTAGATTGCCACAGACGTAGGGCCCTCGTTCATCCTCTTCGCGATAGAAGACGCCACGTGATAGCCTCCTATCTGCAAGTGGATAATTACCTGGCGCTGCGAATGAAAGCAAACCATTGACATAAGTTTGTACAGATGCATCCTCTATGTCGTTAGGATATATCCGTATGTATGCGTGCTCAAGAGGAGTGCAATGCCCACGCTTAACAAGATTTCTAACGAAGTCTGCCGTTTTCGTTGGATCAATCTTATCTAGCGAGGCATAGCACATTCTAGCGGCATACTCCACCACCTGCAGCGGATTATCGAACTGCATGGCGGTGACAGATTGTCGTTTGATTTCTAGCATTTATCTGCCTCTTGTGAATAGTGAGATAAGGGCAGCTGGCAGGCTCCAAACAGCGAAACCCACCATAATACCTGCCACGAACAAAATAAAACCCATTTAATCATCCTCCCATGGGTCTCCAATAAACTCGCTCACCGCATCACCAGCATGTTGATCTAGCAGCTTTTGATAGATGTCAGAAGCTGCATAAGGCATCTTCAGGCCGTTCAACTGATCACTGTACTCAAGCAGAATCTCATTGAGTTTAAGACCAATGATACGAGGAGAACAGCTACGCAGACCCATCTCCAGAGATGGGATAACTAATCCAGCAGTACGTTGCTTCCATAAGCTCCGCTCCAGTGCGAAGTTTGCGCTGTCGTGGCTGATATAATTAGCAATCCCACACGGACCATCATACTGAATAGCAGCCGGAAGATAACGGGTATGCAAATCAAAGATTTGAGTGGCTTTTCTTGCTGTATCGTCATATGGCGCATACACTACGCCAGACCACAGATCTCCGGTACCACGGCAAACCAATGAGTGCTCACCAAAGATTACGCTCTGATACAGATGCATTGGTACGAGCTCATACAGCGCTCTTGCCATCCAAAGATTGTCCACAGGATACTGCTTCGTGGCATCCTGGCATTGCATATAACTATGCGACGTTGGAACCATAGTACCCGGTAACAATCTGGCTAAGAAATAACTGTATTCATCAGAACGCGGCGTTGCGTCAGACTGTGTGAAATGGTCCTCAAATGACTCACCATCTGGATTATAGCGAGGTTCATTTATATTTGTACTGAGCGTATTACCACGAGGAATGCCGATCTGCTTAATTGCATCATGCCAGTTTTTCGCGAATTCTTTGAAGAGCTCATCTGGAAAATCTGGCCTATAGGTAATCTGTCTGCGATCTCCAACTTTTGGGAGAAAACAATCCAGCAGTCCCGACATATCAGCTTCTGGCAATGATGCCTTGGTCACAGCATCTATGCGTGCGATCTTGATTGTCTGATTTTCAAGGCGTGCCTCCAGTTCCTGTGGTGTGACAAATAAGAGATTGTAATCTGTACTCACCTTACTACGCTGACTGGAGAACGACGTAGCATCAGACTTGGGGATCTCCATATTAAGATCTTCTGCGGAGATACACATAAAAATGTTAGCTCCACCAGCCCACACAGTCACTGCATAACGCTCAGCGCGACACAGATACAGTGCCGCCATACGCTTAAAGCGTTTCAGCTCAGTCGTCACGATTCTCAAGCTCCTTCAGGGTGCTCGGTTCCTCATCCTCGGACGCCTTCTTGACGTTTTTGTGTTCCTCGCAAACCGGAGGATACGTTCCTGGAATCGCCTCTGCATCACAATAGGTGCAGGGCTTATGTTCTGCGGAGTTCTTATCCATTATTCTTCTCCTTCTGGTACTTCAACCAGCAAAAGGTTTTTGATATTTTTTGAGTCGATAAACGAATTGCCCAAATACACATACTTAACACCCGGATTGACACTGAGTTCAAGCACGTTACTGGGTTGACCTGTTTTGGCATCTGGCCCCTGTGGCGTAAACGACATAGGACTCAATCCCAGAACAGCGATTCCCTCTCCTAAATATACATGCGTATACTGAGATGGAATACCGCCAAAGCCTGGTATATTGATTGTGATCTGTCGTAATTTTGGGGTTTCTGCCGTTGGCTGCGTAGCAGGTGTAGCTTTCTTCCTGCCTCGCTTTTTTGGCTGCTCTTCCTGTGCATCTCGCATAGCTTGGAGTTCTTCCAGCATGTCGGTGCTGTCGTCGATCTTATCAGCCACCTCGTCATCATGAAAACCGAGTTCTGTAGATGGCTTAGTAACGAGTGTGCCGTTTGCCAGTTTAAGCAGCCCTGTCTTTGTCAGCGTTCCGCTGGGTCTTGGCTCTACCTTTGCTTTAAGCGAAGATACAGCTTCTTCTGTTAGAGACATAAGTTCTCCTTATAATACAACTACGGCGTCCCTTGGTGTCTTGACATCTGGGCCGACAAGCTGACCATCCCGCCGTACCTGAAGACGAATCAGCGAATTGTCACCAATGTCTACTGTACGATACGGACTGTTGTTGGCATACCAGCCATCACCAGTAACACACATTGTTACATCATTGCCGACTTTGAAATCATGAGCAAGAATATTTGGTGTTGATGATGAGTGATGCGCTGTACTGCCTGCGATAATGATAACATTATCTCCAAATGTGAATGTGCTATGATCCTTCAGTTTCTCATATGCGTGTGCAAACGATATCATCAGAAATACACTGCCGTTATTTCCAACATTGAGATCAGCGCCGAACATACCGATGCCATCCATACCATCACACCTGTTACGCACAGCTTCGATTACTGGTGTCTCAGCCTGTCCGAATGAAGCGGTAAACGCATCGCGTATAAGCGCCCACGCCTCATTGTCATTACATACAAGGAAATCATCACCAATAGTAGCCTGTCCACCATCTGCAACGAGTCTGCCGCTAAACATGAACAGGTTCTTTCCTATGGTACAACCACCGTGTGATTCCTCTTCACTTCCTTTGTAACGATTTGCGGCGTCGATATAGCCATTATAGATAACAGCATTTTCACCGATGATAGCAGGATTTGGTTGGTCATAGATCTCATAGTCCTGACGATTGCAGTTAAAACATGCCCACATAACTCGACTGTTTTCCCCGATCTCTGCAGACATGCTAAACCAAACTCGTGCCATCTTACAACCCTTCTTGATATGAATAGTTGTCGGCACACAATCGGATTTGAATTGTCGCATATAACCATGAAACGAACAATCCGTAATATTAACATCCTCGTCAATAATGACTGTAACGTCAGAATCAACGATGCTGTTAGAGAGATGAGAGCCTTTGGCAATCTGTACGCTACCGAGAATGTAACTTCCTGTTACACTTCCCTCGCCCGTGATAGAGCCGCGCTTTGAATTAAGCTGGTGCGCTGCTGTCTCACGCTGACGGGTGGTGACTGCTAAATCGATTGCGTTCCTGACCTCATCTTTGTGCTCAAGCACTTTTTGTCGTAAATAATCTCTCATGTAAAAGTAAAAGCCACCCCCGGCCTATGGCCGGGGGCAGCACTCCTTTCGGGTTCAACCAAGAACGCCCTTTAGGACGTCCCTGAGCTTCTTTTCGGAGGCGGTGGCAGCAACCAACAGATTGCTCTGACGGCGTGCCAGAACGACACCGAGGTCGCGGAGCTTACGCGACTCTTCCTGCATACCCTCAACTGACATCTGCTCTGGAACAGGTGACGCAAGATATGCGATCAAGTCGTCGATAGCCTTAGTGTTTAGCCCGAAGAAAGGACCATCATAATCCTTTGGTACCTGCTGCTTGCGCGGCGTTCTGGTACGTTTCTTCGGAGTTTCCTGCGTTTCAGCAGGATCTGGTTCCACACCAGATTGCACAGCTTCTTGTACTGGCTGTGCTTCAGGAGCCGCTTGTGCGATCTCTTCCGCTTGTGCCGGTTGAACCTCCTCAACTTGAGGTTCCGGAGTAGGGGGAGTGACCGGTGCGGCAGCTGCCTCGGTAGGCTTGTTACGCTGTACGGGGCAGGCTAAACCTTTCACTGGCATTTGTTTGTTCGCTTTCACCAGACGAGTGAAGAAACCACCTTCGTCCTGATAGCCATCAAGCCTGTAACGCTCCTGGCATTCTTTATCGAAGTAGATATTTTCATTCTCTGGGTTTGTTGGTTTTGTCTTTTGCAACGTGACTACAAGCATTCCTGTGTCACACGACAGAACAACAGCCATCCATGGGTTGGTACGTACTTTACAGATGCGACCATGTAATCCTATGATTGAGCTATTGTTATTTATTTCCGTTAACACCTCAGCCGGTATATTGAAGATGGCCAAGCCTGCAAACTGGAAACAGCCATCCTTGCTGAATGGCAGGATATCTTTGAGAACCAGTTTGTCATCAATAGCGTCGAACAGACCCAAACCGTGTTCACCATTCTTATTTTTGAGTGGGACGAAGTGATCTGTTAATGTCAGTTCTCGATTGATGACCAGTGATTCTTCAGATAGGAATACGTCTGGATTTATCTTGGAAATGTCGTCCAGCTTCTTCAATGGAAGTCCATCGATTGGAAACAACGTTCCTATCTCTTTTATTGGTGCTGGTCGATAGTCCAGCATCAAGGCCGAAGGACACACAAGATATTCTATGGGTCCTGCGGGACTTAACAGCTGTAGTTTACATGCCGGTTTAGTACCGCCATTGCGATTCCTCGCCTGTATTTCCCACAGCTGTCGCAGTAATGCTTTTTGGTCCATACTTTTCTTTCTCCTGAGCTTGTACATGCAATTCCAGAACTCTTGAATAGATGTCATCTACCATGCGTGTTGCATTTCGGGTTGCTATCCATGTCTGGCTGTGTACACATGATGCTGGTGTGAAAGCGGTAGTCAAAGGGTTCGTGTCACACAAGTAGTCTACTTGCACTGTCACGTGAAGAGTGTTAGCATTGACTGAAAACTTTGCATCTGGATATTCACGTTCGAGTATTTCCACATATTCTTTTAATTGCTGCTGATACAGTCTGAAAGGCAGATCAAACTCGAACTTTGCTTTGCCTTTTATGGCAAATGCTATTGCTTGTTTCCCTGATAGAAGCTCCATCGTTGATGGCGTTCCGCAGTCGATGCGCGTCTCTGGATCTGTGCTATCATTCTTGAGAGGGAATATGTCCCGATACATACAGGGGGCACCTTTCTGCTAGAGCGTTTTCTGGTTTGTTCCAAAAAGCCCCACATCCATCCTTATGAACACATTTGTACAAACCGTAGGAAGTCTTGTGTCCATACTTACAGGAGTGACATGGGGCTTTATCGGCTAATGCTTCTTGAAAATCTTCAGCAACAGTCTTTATTTGCTCTGATGTCAGGTCTGATATGTGTGCGTCGGCTATACAAAGAATGGTCGAAATTCTCTGGTAAACTTCATCTCTGGTGTGTGAGAGTTGTTGCCAGAAAAAATCGACCAGGCCATGCAGCTGGGCGCGTTCTATCAGCAGGTCTTCAGTCGTGTGGAATTGGCTCCGTAGACTCACTTGCTGGTCTTCCGTTGATCAGAATGACGTCGGGTGTCTCGATGAACTCCAGCTCTATATGGTCTTCTAGATCGTATTGTTTTGTAACAGATCCGTCTATTATCCATATTTGAGCATCGTCTTCGAAGACAAGCCCTTTACACACATCTATGACTCCCTTGTTCAGGTTATCGGTTATGTCCGCCGGTGCGAGATATGGAATAACCCCACCATGACGTACATATTCGATTACGCTCTTCTTCGTATTCTTTGGTAAGCGATAGAAGTATTTCAGAGCGAGAACTTTAATAGGGAGTCTAGATGGTGCTTGCCCGCCGCATGCTTGCACGATATACGGTCGTATGGCGTTTTTCCATCTAACCACTTTAGGGTCGGCGTGGTAATGTCCACGCCCACCCCTAGTTGATTGGACGGCTTTAGGCCGTACAGGTATACTTATGTGCCAGCTGCGGGGTTCAGTCATAGATCAATCAGCCCTTCGTTGCGGCAACGCGAGGAGCCAGTTCGATGATGTCAGCATCATTGACACGGACGCTGTCCATCATGTTGTAGGAGATGAGCTGACCTTTGTAGAGGACAGACGCCTCACGGAGCTGAGCATCGCTCATGCCAGAGCGTGCGCGGACAGTGTCGTTGAAGAGCACTTCACGAATGGTGCTGACGCCGTTCGTGATGTTGATACGCGCAGTCTGAAGACCGCCGGAAATGGAGACGATGACCACGCCCTCGGCACCAGAGGTACCGTTAATGGCGTTGTCGAGGTCGGCATCGGTGTTGGCAGTCGGAGCTTCGAAATCGAAGGTGATGGAGTCGCCATCCTGGACAGCCGCGCGGAGCAGCATGTCGATGACAGCGTCGTTGCCTTCGACATCGGCATCGTTGATTTCGACGATGCAGTTGGTGATGGAATCGCCGGCTTCGTAATCCGGAGAAGCCTCGAACCAGTCGCGGACATCCTGATGACCGAGCACGTCAGCGAAGGTCTCGCCAGCGTTGGCGGAGAAAGCGGTCATGTTGTCATTGCAGTCGAAGAGGTTGATCGTGATAGTAGCCATAGTTAAAGTTCCTTTCAAAGGGTTGTGTTATGGGTTTGGCTGCGGGTTAGATCAATTGTACTTTTCATTAAAGTAACATTGGTTTACGATCAGGCGTTCGCGACAGCGCGAGCGAGATCCTGAATAGCATCGAGAACTTTGCGCTTGAAATCTTCGCGCGCATCGTTGCAGCATGCCGGGGTGCAGACTGCGGTCTTCGGTGCCGGTTTGCGGTAGGTCTGCGCGACTTCCGGGCTGACCA
>Ga0265299_10003144_pt1 | contig 16316 bp, 8 predicted proteins | sample AusTroGonzalo_MG_4_FD_193485 | JGI IMG/M metagenome (GOLD analysis project Ga0265299, IMG submission 193485) | Bovine rumen microbial communities from tropical cattle in Woodstock, Queensland, Australia - Gonzalo_02 | ecosystem: Host-associated > Mammals > Digestive system > Stomach > Rumen ... | reverse complement strand
ATTATTAGGAATATTGTTTGTTGCTCTACTCATCTATATATATAATAGGTGGATGACGATTGTTAAGCGTAGAGAGGCCGAACAACTTTACAATCCTATACGTAAGGTTCTGGAAGAATCGGAAGACCCACGCCAACTGCAAACACGAATCCAGAACATACTGGATAACCAAGAGCGTTACAAGAAGAGTGTAACAAAAAGCGTAGAGGCCGACCGCGAAGAAGTGATGAAGAGCACAAAGCCGTTTATGGAACGTGTTATGGAGATTATGGAAAACCACTATATGGATTCCGAATTCGGAGTTCAGGAGTTCTGTGATGCATTAGGTATGAGTCGCACCGTGGCAAGCAAGCACTTAAATGCAGAAGCTGGTCTGCCTGTTGGACAATTCATACGTAACTATCGCCTTAACATGGCTAAGGAGATGTTATCATCCAAGAGCGGTAACCGTAATATTACCGAGATAGCATACGCAGTTGGCTTTAATGATCCCAAATATTTCACACGTTGTTTTACTAAAATGTTTGGTATCACCCCAAGTTCATGGTCTTGATTTAGCTCAAGAATAGGTCTTGACATAGCTCAAGAAGTGGAAAAAACGTAGCATAGAGGACAAAAATCGTTTTGTCCACCTTATAAATCGTTTTGTCCACCTCGCCTTATTTTTATATATCTATATTTGCACTCAAATTTAGTACAATTAACTAATTCACAATTAAAACTTAAAACAATTAACAATGAGAAAACAAGTATTATTCTCTGCAATGCTAACGTTGGGTATGCTGGGAGGTCTGTCGGCCTATCCTGTTCCTGCAATGGCATTAGTGGCACAGCAAACCATAAAGGTTAGCGGCCAGGTTGTAGACCAAGAGGGAGAACCACTCATTGGTGCAACGGTTAAGTTGAAGGGGGCACAGACAGGTGTCATCACCGACTTCGACGGTAAGTTTACTATCGACGCACCATCAAATGGAACTCTCGTAGTTAGCTACGTAGGTTACAAAGATCGCGAAATAGCTGTACGCGGACGCGCGATCATTGAACAGATCCAGTTGGAGAGCGATGCCATGATGCTCGAGCAAGTGGTAGTAGTAGGTTATGGTGTACAGAAGAAGGCCGACCTTACCGGTTCGGTTTCTATCGTTAACGCCGATGAACTTAAGCGTGTGTCACACTCTAACATTTCTTCAATGCTTGAGGGTAAGGTTGCAGGTGTTTCGATTACCACCGACGGACAGCCAGGTGCCGACCCATCGGTTCGCATCCGTGGTATCGGTTCGTTCGGTAGCACAGCACCTCTGTACGTTATCGATGGTGTGCCCATGGGAACATCTATCCGTGACTTCTCACCAAACGACATCGAGACCATTCAGGTCCTGAAGGACGCTTCTGCCGGTGCCATCTATGGTTCTCGTGCAGCTAACGGTGTGGTAATTATTACTACTAAGGGAGGTAAAAAGGATCAGCCACTGAAGGTAGATTATAAGGGCTACTTCGGCGCAGACATCGTTTCGAACGACAAGTACGACCTGATGAATGCCGACCAGTATAGCAACTACCTCGGTATTGCAGCCGCCAACTCTGGCACACCACTTCCTGGTGGCTACAGCCTTGGAGCCGATGGTAACTATCACTTCCAGGACAACACAAATACCGACTGGTTCAAGGAGGCTTTCAAGACAGGTATCCGCCAGAACCACAACGTAAACCTGAGCGGTGGTGGTGCACACAATACTTATAATATAGGTCTTGACTACTACGATCAGAGGGGTACCATCAAGGGTACAGGTCCTGACTTCCGTCGTTATACAGCACGTGTGAACAACACCATGGACACCAAGTTCATCAAGTTCCGCACAAGCCTCGTATACTCTCACTCAGACCAGAACTCTACATCTATTTCTAACGCCAATGAGTACATCCAAGGTCTCTATGGAAACTTAGGTAATGTATTGGCAGGCGTACTCAACATGCAGCCAACCATCAAGGCTTACGACAGCTCAACATGGGTATTGGATGATGTCGTTGGTTCTGCCAGCGGCTGGAAGTACGATGCTTACGGCTACGGTGTTTACTACGACACAGTACATGGCGACATCTCAGCCATGAACCCACTGCTGGTTAACAACCTGTTGCAGCGCAACACCGTTGTAGACCGTTTCATGGGTACAGCTTCTGCTGATGTAGACCTGCTTGATATGATTGGCATTAAGTCGAAGAATCACAAGCTCACTTATAAGCTCAACCTCTCATACAGCACTACCAGCTGCAATGACAAGACTTGGATTCCTGCATGGGTTCAGAGTAACCGTGTATATCTGGCAAAGGAGAATGAGCGCTTGACAAAGGGACATCGCAAGTACACTGATGCCTTGATAGAGAACACGCTGACCTACGATGGAACTCTTGGTCTGCACCATATCAACCTCGTTGTAGGTCAGACATACGAAGAGGAGAACACTCAGACTCTGACAGCTTGGGGCGTTAATATGAATGAGCCTTACTTCCTGCAGATTCAGAACGCTCTGACTCGCGATGCCAGCTCATACGAGTACAAGCACACTCTGGCTTCATATCTGGCCCGTCTGAACTACGACTTCGATGGCAAGTACCTCGTATCAGGTATTGTACGCCGTGACGGTAGCTCACGCCTTTCTCCCGATCATCGCTGGGATACTTTCAGTTCATTCTCACTCGGTTGGCGCTTCGACAAGGAAAAGTTCTTCCCTATCAACCGCGACATCGTAAACATGTTTAAGATTCGCGCCAGCTATGGTGAACTGGGTTATGAGGCTTCCGTAGGCGACTACGCCATTCAGGCAACTATGGCTCGTAACAATATGACCTATAGCTTCGGCAACAACCCTGTTACAGGTTCTGCTATTTCAACCTTCGTTAACGAGAACCTCACATGGGAGAAGAGAAAGACCATGAACATAGGTCTTGACCTGGCATTCTTCAACAACCGCATTGAGTTCACAGCCGAGTGGTACAAGAACAAGTCAGAGGATCTTCACTATGGTGTACCTGTTCCTGCAAGTGCTGGTGTATCTAACAGCAGTGTAACGATGAATGCCGCATCTATGGAGAACAGCGGTCTGGAGTTCTCGGTTACATACCGCAACCGCGACCACGCTTTGAAGCACGAGATCTCAGCCAACCTGAGCACCCTTAAGAATAAGGTTACTTCACTTGGTTTCGGCACAGAGCAGTATATCACTGGTTCATATATCACAAAGGTTGGTGAGGAAGTTGGTAAGTTCTATGGTTGGGACTATCAGGGCATCATCCGCACTCAGGATCAGCTTGACCAGTTGAACGCTACTGCACAAGCTAACGGATTCGAAGAGTATCAGGCTGGTGCACAGGTGGGCGACTGCTACTACCGCGACGTAAACGGTGACGGACAGATTACTGCCGACGACCAGACTGTTCTTGGTAGTGGACTTCCAAAGATCAGCTTCGGTTTGAGCGCACATCTGGAGTATGGCATCTTCGACATGAGCATCTCTACTTTTGGCGCTCTCAACTACCACGTAACCGATTACCTCTATAACACCATGAACTCAAGTTACGGCTACGGAAACAAGCACGTGAACGTACTTAATGCTAATCAGTGGGATGGTGCAACATACGTATCGAATGTTCCACGTACCTATCTGTCGAATCTTGGCACACTGGCTTGGAACGATTTGTTCAGTAGCCGTCAGATTCAGAATGCTGCTTACTGGAAGATTGCCAACGTTGAAATTGGTGCCAACCTGCCTAACAAGTGGTTTGGCGGCTACGTAACTGGCGTTCGTCTCTATGTTTCTGCACAGAATCTCTTTACCTTCTCTGGCTATAAGGGCTATAACGTAGACTATGCTGGTGGCACGTTCACTCCTGGTTACAACTATTGTTCGTACCCAACACCACGTAGCTTCATGGCTGGTCTTAACTTTACCTTCTAATGTATAATACAAAAAAAATGAAGAAGATTATGAAACTATATAATATTTCATTAGCACTCCTGTTGGGTGCAGCCACACTAAGCTCTTGCAACAGCAAGCTGGACGTGGTAAATCCCAACCAGCAAACAGCTGCAACCTTCAAGGAAGACCTTAGTGCTTTGGAGGAGACGGTAATTGCAGCATATAACCATACCCGTATGGAGGGTACTTATGCCCGTGTCGGATATATGCTCGACGTATGCCGCGGCGATGAGGTTTGGAATTCCTCACAGGTATGGTACATGCCCTTTGATGATCTCAACGTGGCTTTCACCGATGAGATCGGCCAGTGGTCTTGGCGTGACTGGTACTACACCATCAACGTAACCAACTACACAATATCTGCACTTGGCGATGACAACAGCGCTCTTACCGAGCAGCAGAAGCGCATCAAAGGACAGATGCTCTTTATCCGTGGCTTAGGCTACTATAATCTGGCCGGATACTACCAGAATCCTATTCTGATTACCGACTACAACACCTATTCTACACTTGAGGGTCTGTATGGCTCTAACGCTTCTTACGATGAAGTGTGGGATCAGGTTGAGAAGGACTTCTCAGAGGCTATGACACTGCTGCCCAGTCGCGATACTGGCGGTGAGTGGGCCAAGGGTCGTGCCACCTGTGGTGCTGCTGCCGGCTACTATGCCCGTGCACTCATGATGCGCCACAAGTACAACGAGGCACTCACCGTTCTTAAGGCTATCATCAATGGTCAGTATGGAACCTACAAACTGATGGCCAACTACGGCGACAACTTCCGTGAGGGTCCTGCCTACGAGAACAATGACGAGAGTCTCTACGAGGTACAGTTCCTGGACTACGGTTCTCAGGGTACCGACGACGAGTGGACGCCTGTTAATACCAGTGCTAACGCCACACAGGGTTCGGCTATCGAGTCTAACTTCGGTCCTGGCGACTGCGGTGGATGGGCTGACCTTTCTGCATCACCTTGGCTCTACAACCTGTTTAAGGCAGAGCGTACCACAAGCGGATCACTTGATCCACGACTCTACTGGACCATCGGTACCTACGAGCCAGAATGGGAAGGATTCGAGTTCGGTAACGTATGCTACACCATTACACAGAGCGCCGACTGGGGCAATCTCGATATCCCATTTGTTACAAACAACAACTATGGCGGACTGCCTGTAGCCAAGAACACCAACCTGCGCACAGGTATCTACGACAAGGTGGTAACTGGTCTGCACTGCGGTATCAACCTCCGTATGATGCGCTACTCTGATGTACTGCTTCGTGCTGCTGAGTGTGAGAACGAGGTTAACGGACCAACACAGCAGGCTATCGACTGGATCAACCAGGTTCGTGAGCGTGCAGGACTGGCCGATCTGAAGCTTGCCGATTTTGCAGGCAACGCCGACAAACTCTTTGAGCAGATTGCCAATGTAGAGCGTCCAAAGGAGTTCGGATGTGAGTTTGGTCGTGGTTTCGACCTTCTCCGCTGGGGATTCTTCTATAGCACCGAGCGTCTGCAGCAGATGAAGGAACATGCAGCAGTAAACTTCTGGACAAAGGCAAACTACAACGATGGCGTTATTACCTTCACACCGAAGGATGCTGTAGATTACAGCTCATGCAGCAAGAGTTCGTATGATACTTTCCAAGCTGGTCATGAGTTCTTCCCCATCTACCAGGGCACACTCAACGACAACCCAAATCTTGAAGGAAACTCTGCTAACAAGAATACCAGCAATGCTGAATATTTCTCAAGCAAGGGTTGGACTGTTCACCCCGTAGTCAATCTTTGATAATTGATAATTGACAATTGAAAATTAGTAAAAAGAATACAGTTATGAAATATCTAAATAAAATAGCATCCGTTTGCTGCGCAGCTGCATTGGGCATCATGACTCTTACCAGTTGTGAGGGTGGCGACCTGTTCAGCGTAGACGCTCCCGATTGGCTGTCGTCTAAAGCCGACTCTATTGCTGCCGAGAAAGCTAAGAACCAAGGTGGCGATGATGTCATTGAGGGTCTGGAAGAAGATGTATATACCGTTGGTGCCACCGACTACTCTACCGGCTGGTGGGCTCAGTTCTCTAAGTATTACCAGATTCCCGAGGGGCAGAAGTGGATTACTCAGTTCAACCTGAATATTAATCCTAACGCCACTAACACCTATAAGAACTACGCTTTGATCATCACCAACGACGAGGATCGCGGTGCAGCCAACTACAAGGAGTATGGTGCTATCCGCTATGACTATCAGCCAAGTGGAAACTCTGAATGGGGTGATTACATTGACCGTAGTCTTGCTACAAGTGATCTTGAGTTTGCTACAGATACCGACGCTGGTGTTGACAAGCTTGGTGGTAAGGTTACACTGACTATCGACCGTACCAGCGGTGGACTGATTGTAACCATGACCAACGGTACTGTTACCAAAACCTACACTCAGACATCGTCACTGGTAAATCTGAATGCAGACGCTTCTAACACAACCATCCGTGCATTCCTGGTTCCTGAGGGTTCTTACATCAACTTCATCGGTTCTACCATCGAACCTATCGGAGGCTTCACTTCTAAGGAAGACAAACAGCCACTGTCTATGGTTCTGAATGGTGTGCCCAAGAAGGTACTCCAGGGTACATCGGTTGAGGATGCATTTGCAAATGTTACTGCAACCGTACAGTTCGAGCAAGAGGTTTCTGCTACTGTTAAGGCCAGCGATCTGACCTTCCAGGCTATTCCTGACATGAACTCACTGGGCAAGAAGACACTCGTGGCTGTCTATGCCAAGACCTATAAGGGCGAGGCTGCAACACCTGTTATCGCTTCTGCCGAGTTCGAGGTTGTAGATAAGATGTACACAAGCATTGGTGCTACCGACAACTCTACCGGATGGTGGGGCGCTCACTCAGAGAACATCAAGGTTGGACCAAAGGAGACATTCGTTTCTACATTCACCAACTACACCAGCGGTGCTAACAACTGGAACAACTTCGTAGTAGTTCTCTGCAAGGCCGACAATACCGAATATGCAGTAGTACGTGCCGACAACTATGGCTGGGGTACTGGCTACGATGCCTGCACACCTACATGCGACAATGGTGGCGACTGGGGCACATGGCTTGCTGCCATGGACGGTGCCAAGGTAACTACCTATATAACCAACAATGGTGATGGCACTGCCGACGTGAAGGCAGTCATCAGCGGTAACGACGGTAACACCTATACACAGGAGTATATCGGCATCAACACTGTTGACCCAGACGACTTCTACTTCCGCTACACTGTAGACGGCAGCCATCTCGAGTTCGACGAGGTTATCGGTGAGGAAGATAACTCAACCGGTTGGTGGGCAGCTCACTCTGACAACTGGACCGTACCTGTAGATCAGACCTACGTAACACGTTTCAAGCACTACACCAATGGAGCTGCCAACTGGAACACAGTTGACGTGGTTCTCACCCGTGCTGACAATAGCGAGTATGCTGTTCTCCGTTCCGACAACTATGGCTGGGGCGACAGCTACGCTGCATGCACACCAAGTGGTGGACAGGCTGACTGGGCTGCATGGCTTGCTGCCATGGACGAGGCGATGGTAACAGTCTATGTAACCAACAATGGTTCGACAGCCGACGTGAAGATGGTATTCGACGGTAATGATGGTGAGACCTACTATCAGAGCTACATCGGACTCCCGATCGAAGCCAACAACTTCCGCTTCCGCTTCACCATTGAGGGTGGACATATCGTCTTCGAGTAACTCTCGATATAATCTGTCAATCAAAGAGCCGGCTTCAGTGCCAAGGGGCTGAGCCGGCTCTATTTCCATTTTAAATATACGATACATGAAACGATTACTACTTTACATACTAGGTCTACTACTACCAATGGTTGCTGCCGCTTATTCACTAAGCCGTGTTAGCGTACATGACCCCAGTGTAGTATGGGATCCATCGAGCCAGTACTACTACATCTTCGGCTCACACCGAGCCGTGGCAAAGAGCAAGGACTTGATGGCATGGGAATATGTGAAGAAAGGCAAACTGAATAACAACGAGCTTACCGGTGTAGCCTGGAAGACTGCCTCAAGCGACAATGACTATAGCATGAATGCCTTCACAACGCCACAAGTGACAAAAGTGAAGAAGGGTGGTGTGGAATACGACCTTAATTTTGATGCACAAGCATGGTCAAAACTCGGGAACAGCAACTATGACATTAGTGGCAACCTTTGGGCTCCTGACGTCATCTGGAATCCGGTGATGAAGAAGTGGTGCATGTATATGAGTGTCAATGGAGACGGATGGTTCTCCAGCATTGTGCTGCTTACTGCAGATGATATCGAAGGACCTTACCAGTATCAGGCACCCGTTGTTATCAGTGGCTTCAAGAGTGGCACATCATACAAGAGTACCGACCTTGAGATTGTCATTGGCGAGCAGAGCACCCTACCCGCCCGCTACAATGTAGGCAACAAATGGGGCAACCGCTGGCCAAACAACATCGACCCATGTGTGTTCTACGACGAAGAGGGCAAGCTCTGGATGAGCTACGGCTCTTGGAGTGGCGGTATCTGGATTTTGGAGCTTGACGAGAATACCGGCCTGCGCGACTATGATGTAGAGTACACATTGACAGGTTCTGACGACGGCATCACGCAAGACCCATATTTCGGTAAGAAGATAGCTGGAGGCTATTACGTATCGGGAGAAGCAAGTTACATCGAGTATATCGGTGGATACTACTTCCTCTTTGTAACCTATGGCGGACTGGCTGCAGGTGGCGATGCCAACGACTACAACAATGGAGGCTATCAGATGCGTGTATTCCGTTCCGAAAAACCCGACGGTCCCTACAAGGACTCCAACAACATCAATGCCGTGTACAACAGCTACCAGCTGAACTTCGGTCCCAAAGCTGCCAGCAACCGTGGAGTGAACATCTTCGGTGCCTATACCAACTGGGGTAATCAGGCAACGGGAAATCTGGGCGAGCGCAGCCAGGGTCACAACAGTATCATCGCTGCCGAGGACGGACGCACCTATCTGGTCTACCACACACGATTCCAAAACTGGGGTGAATCTCACCAAGTGCGTGTCCATCAGGTGTTCCAAAACAAAGATGGCTGGCTGGTAGCAGCACCGTTCGAATATACCGGAGAGGAAGTGAAGAGTGCCGATATTGCAACCACTCAGCAAGTGAGCACTGACAAGATTCCTGGCACCTACCAATTGCTTATCCACGAATATAAGTTAGACCACTTAAGTAAAAAGGCGGCCCAACCTGTGACTGTGGAACTCACTGCCGACAAGAAGATTAGTGGCGACGTCACTGGTACCTGGGCTGTTACTGAGGGGACATCGTATATGAATATGGTTATTGGCGGTATTGCCTACCGAGGTGTGATGGTAGAACAGACTCTGGAGCAGAAGACAACCCAGACCATCGCTTTCACTGGCCTTGCCTATAAGTCAAGCGGAACCGATGGTGTTACAGTATGGGCCTATCAGACAGAAGCAAACACTAATGGCATCATAGACTTGAAAGCCGACGATCATTCTGACAACGGCATCGTCTACGACCTGAATGGCCGTAAAGTTAACAACCCGCAACGTAAAGGAATCTACATCCGAAACGGCAAAAAATACATAGTAAAATAGCATTATGAGGACATCAGTCATTTCAGTGATGCTGTTAGTCTTAAGCGCCACAATTCCAGCGCAGGCACAACAGCATCAGAGGAGGGGTTTGCCCTTCATTACAGATACACCAATGGTCCACGACCCCGTTATGGCCTATGAAGATAGTACTTATCATATCTTTGCCACAGGTATGGGCATACAGCATATGACATCTGTCGACCGCAAGAACTGGACTGTTCATACAGAGCCTGTGATGTCGGTAATCCCCAAGTGGACCCACGATTCTGTTCCTGGTTTCACTCACCATGTATGGGCACCAGATATCATCCAATGGCATGGTCGCTGGTGGATGGCGTATAGTTGTTCAACCTTTGGTAAGAACGGTTCTGCAATCGGTCTATTATCTACCCGCAAGTTGGCCTCAGGCCTCTGGGACGACGAGGGTTGTATCGTGACATCTCGCGAGAAACGCGATAACTGGAACGCCATCGATCCCAACTTCGTTATCGATGATAATGATCAGCCTTGGCTGGTATGGGGTTCGTTCTGGGATGGTATACAGCTTGCCCGTCTCGACACTACAATGCACATAGCAAAGGGCTATAAGCCACAAACTATCGCCCGTAGATTTAATCTCAACAGCAAGACAAGCAAAAACGCTCTGCCCATCAATCCCAATCCGCCAAAGAATCCCACTTCCAACTTTGCCGGACCAAATGCTATCGAGGCCCCATTCATTTTCAAACACAATGGTTATTATTACCTCTTTGTATCATGGGATTACTGCTGTCAGGGCTCTAAGAGCAACTATCGTGTAGCTGTAGGCCGCAGCAAGAATGTAGAAGGTCCATATTTAGACAGCAAGGGCATAGATATGCGCTACGGTGGTGGCGACTTGTTTATCGAAGGTGATAAGAAGAGTTTCGAAGCTGCCGGTCATTGCGCAGCCTACCATATCGATGGTCAGGATATTTTTATCTGCCATGGTTACAGCATCGCCCACCAAGGTGCATCAATACTTATTCAGCGCCCCATCAGCTGGACTGCCGATGGATGGCCAAAATTAGCTAATTGATAACATTAAATTAAAAGTGAAAATGCGAAAAGTAGAGATTTTGATAGATAATTTGATTATAGTTAGTAGTAATATTTGGTTGATAGCGATCACAATTCTTTTCGCTTTTCACTTTTATTCTGTTCCGTGTTCAGCCCTATCATGGACGGCTGATAACGGAAACGGCACATATACCAATCCTCTTTTCTACGATGAGTTCTCCGACCCCGACATCATCCGTGTGGGCGATGACTACTATCTGGCCGGCACCACCATGCACACCGTGCCCGGTCTGGTAATACTGCACTCCAAAGACCTGGTAAACTGGGAAAACATATCGTATTGCTTCGACCGCTTCGACTTCGACGACGATGCTTTCTCGCTTAAGAACCACAAGGAGATATACGGTCAGGGTGTATGGGCACCAGCCATCCGTTATGCGAACGGACAGTTTTATGTATTCACCAACATCAATGGAAAAGGTCTGCAGTGTTACACTTCTAAGGACATCCGTGGTCCATGGAAGCACCACAATATGCAGGGCCGCATCTACGATCTCTCAGTGCTCTTCGATGACGATGGCAAGATTTATGCCATCCATGGTTATGGCGAAGTGAAGTGCACCGAGCTGAAGCCCGATATGAGCGGACCTATTGAGGAAACTGAGCGCACCATCATCCCCGAAGGTAATGCCGTGGGCGAGGGACATCACATGTACAAGATTAATGGTATGTATTACCTCATATCTACCGACTATCTCCCTAACGGACGTACACTTTGCAGCCGCTCAAAGAGTATATGGGGACCATACGAGACAGTGACTATAACAGCCGATGAGACTTTCGGCTACCATGCCGCACCACTAACACAAGTGCCACAAGGCGTAAAATATCGCATTGGAGAGGACGGAACCAAGTTTGGCATTCCTGCTGTTGACAAGGATGCTACTGCGTGCACAAATATCCATCAGGGCGGAATCGTTGAAGACCAAAGCGGACAATGGTGGGCTTTGCTGATGATGGACTTCCATTCCATCGGCCGCACCGTTACCCTTGCTCCCATCACATGGAAGGACGGTTGGCCCATGCTGGGTCTTGAAGGCAATTTGGGCCGTGCCCCACGTACATGGTTCAAGCCAAATATCAACGCAGATATTAAGCCACATGCTCCATACGAGCGGAATGAATATTTCAATGCAAAGAGCCTAGGTCGTGTTTGGCAATGGAACCACAACCCTGATGACACAAAATGGAGTATAAAGAACGGCCGTCTGCGCCTGCAGTCGATGCCTGCAGAGCAGCTTATGTGGGCCCGCAACACCCTTACACAGCGCGTAATAGGCCCTACCAGCATAGCTACTGTTGAATTATATACCAAAGGTATGAAGGATGGTGATGTAGCAGGATTGGGTAACATCAACGTTCCCTGCTCATGGATAGGAATAGTCAGAAACGATAATACTCTTACCATACGATGCTTTGAGCAAGCCACCAACGATACCGTGGATGTTGTTGCCAAACTAAAATCCACTAATAAGTTGTGGCTCCGTATGGTAGGTGATTTCGATAACGATTGCGCTCACTACGAGTATTCGCTCGATGGAGCCAATTATCAGCAGTTAGGTCGTGAGATGCCGCTCAGCTATCAGCTAATATCGTTCCAAGGTTCGCGCCACGCTCTATTTGCCTTCAATTACAAAGGAAAGAAAGGCGGCTTTGCCGAGTTCGATAACTTTACTGTTGAAGAGCCTCAAGCAGACAGAAGCGGCAACATACCTTACGGTAAAACATTCCGCATCATCAATCTGGCAACAAACAAACCCGCTATAGCCCTAAAGCACGGTATGCTTTACGATACCGACTCTAACGACAAGGGCAAGCTTACCCGTTTCCGCATCATCGATAAAGGCCAGGGCAAGGTAATACTTCAGTGTGAAGACGGACGATACGTGTTTGTTTCAGGCTTCGGCATTGCTGGTGATGTACGTCTTACTACCGACGAGTCAAAAGCCGAAGTCTTTCTGTGGCAGGACTATCTTAACCACGAGTTTATGCTTATGTCCATGCGCACCCACCGCTATCTGGGCAAGAGTCCAACCACAGGCAGTCCATACTCTATGGACTACACTGGTTCAGACCCAGCCCGCCGCAACGGCGCAGTATTCCGCTGGGAGTAATTATTAACCAGCCCGAAGACTATTACTAATATAGTAATAGCAGTCCTGCGAAGCCAGCGTAACAAATCATACGGATGGGGTTGATTTTCAGGTAGCCTGTGCCAAAGGCTGTGGCGATTAAAAGAGCGCAACTGATAAAGAACTGCCATGGATTCTCAAAAGGTGTAGAGAAGTTCTCCTTGTTACAAAGCAGTAATGTAGCAGCTGCGAGGAGACCTACGACTGCAGGTCGCAGACCAGTAAATATGGATTGTACAAGCGGAGTGTTCATGTACTTCATAAACATCCTGCTGATAAGTATCATCAGTACCAGTGACGGGAGTACCAATGCAAAGGTTGCCGTAGCCGAGCCAAGAACAGCCATCAGATGTCCATAACCGGCATTATGAATTGCAGTATAACCGCAATAAGTAGCAGAATTGATACCGATAGGTCCGGGAGTCATCTGTGATATAGCTACTATATCAGTAAACTCTGATGTAGAGAGCCAATGATTAGCCTCTACCGTCTCGTGCTGAATAAGCGACAGCATACCATAGCCACCACCAAAACCAAAGAGGCCTATCTCAAAGAATGTTATGAAGAGACTTAGGAAAATCATGAGTTAGTGGGTTTAATGTACATGCCATACAGATAGCCGGCGATACCAGCAATCAATATAATATAAATAGGTGATACGCCGAGTGCCCAGATTGCAAGAGCACATACGACGGGAATCCAGATTGTGTACCAGTTGAGTTTGGCTCGCTGCCCAAGACGGAAGGTTGGTACAGCAATCAGTGCCACAACCGCAGGACGAATGCCACGGAAGATTGCTGCAACATATGGGTTATCCTTAAACTGACTAAAGAATATAGCAATAGCAAGGATAATCAAAAACGACGGCAGAGCTGTGCCAAGGGTTGTACAGACGGCACCACGAGTTTTACGCAGCTTATATCCAATAAAGGTAGCAATATTTATGGCGAACACGCCAGGACAACTCTGGGCAATGGCAATCAGGTCGAGCATCTCGTCCTTCGACACCCATTGTTTCTTGCCCACAACCTCTTCCTCTATCAAAGGTATCATGGCATATCCACCACCAAGGGTGAATATGCCAATCTTAAAGAATGTCTTGAATGATTCCCAATATATATTCATTACTTCTGAGCCTCAACCCACTTACGTGCATTAACAAATGCCTCAATCCAAGGAGTTACCTCATCCTGACGACGGTCAGCAGGGTACCAAGCGTTCTGCCATGGGAAGACGGCACGCTCCAGGTGTGGCATCATGCAGAGATGACGACCATCAGCTGAGCAGATACCAGCTACGTTATAATCGGATCCGTTAGGATTAGCTGGATAGCCTGCATAGTTGTACTTAGCGATAACATTGTACTCGCTCTCAGCCTCAGGCAGAGAGAACTTACCCTCTCCGTGAGCTACCCACAGACCAAGCTTGTTGCCGCTCAGTGAACCGAACATCACGCTGTTATTCTGAGGAATGCTCAGACTGATGAACTCACTCTCGAACTTATGAGAGTCGTTGTGCAGCATCTTTGCACCCTTAGCTCCGGTAAGACCGAGCTCAACCATCAGCTGGCAGCCGTTACAGATACCCAATGAGAGGGTGTCCTTACGGGCATAGAACTTATCAAGAGCCTCCTTAGCCTTAGGATTGAAGAGGAATGCTCCAGCCCAACCCTTGGCAGAACCAAGTACGTCGGAGTTAGAGAATCCACCGCAGAACACAATCATATTGATGTCATCGAGTGTCTCGCGACCAGAGATAAGGTCGGTCATCATTACGTCCTTAACATCGAAACCAGCAAGGTAGAGGCAGTATGCCATCTCGCGCTCACCATTGGTTCCCTTCTCACGAATGATAGCAGCTTTGATGCCTGATGCCTGACGACGATCGGCAGAGATTCCGTATTGTGCAAGCTTACCAGTGAAGTCTTTGTTGAACTTCATCTCCAGAGGCTGCTTCTTGTAGTTCTCGAAGCGCTCAGCTGCCTTACCATTGAAGCTCTGCTTGCGATCAAGCAGGTAAGAAGTCTTATACCAAACATCGCGCAGTGCATCGATGTCGAAGTTCATTTCATTGTCGCCAGCCTTTACAACGATGCTGCGGGCATCCTCAACAGGATAACCAATCTTAGCATAGCCAACACCCTGCTCTTCCATGAAGTCCTTGAACTCCTGCTTGTACTCGTCGCTTACCTCGATAACCACACCAGGGTTCTCAGCGAAGAGAGTCTTAACAACATCGCCATCGGCACAGATGTCGTGCAGGTTGATGTGCATACCACCCTTAGTGTTAGCAAAGCACATCTCGAGCAGAGTGGTGATAAGACCACCGGCAGAGATATCGTGACCAGCCATAATCCAGCCCTTCTCAATCATCTGCTGAACAGCCATGAAGGCATCAGCAAAGTACTCGGTGTTCTTTACAGTAGGCACATCGTCACCTACCTTACCTAAGCTCTGTGCAAAGGCAGAACCACCAAGGCGCTGCTCGTCGAACGAGAAGTCGATATGATAAAGTGATGCATTCTTATCGTTAACCAATACAGGGCTTACTACCTTCTTTATGTCAGATACCTCACCACCAGCAGATACGATTACTGTTCCTGGAGAGATAATCTTCTCGCCGTTAGGATACTGCTGAGAGAGTGACAGAGAGTCCTTCCCTGTTGGTACGTTGATATGCAGGTCGCAGCAGAAATCGCTCAGAGCCTTAACACCCTCATACAGACGGGCATCCTCACCTTCCTGAGAGCGGCAAGGCCACATCCAGTTGGCTGACAGGCTCAGTGAGTCCATACCCTCGGCCAATGGAGCCCATACAATATTAGTAAGAGCCTCAGCTACAGAAAGTACAGAACCCGCAGCAGGATTTGCCAAACCGGCCTGTGGAGCATGTCCGAGAGCGGTAGCAATACCCTTCACGCCACGATAGTCGAGTGCTACAACACCACAGTCGCTCAAAGGCAACTGGATTTCACCCTGACACTGCTGACGGGCAATCTTACCTGTTACAGAACGATCTACCTTGTTAGTCAACCAGTCCTTACAAGCTACAGCCTCAAGCTGGAGCACGCGGTCGAGGTATTCATTAATCTTATCCTGACTGTAGGTTACGTCTTGATAGTGGCGCTCTACAGTATTATCCTTCATAATAGTCTTTGGTGAGTGACCAAACATCTGGGCAACATCCAGATCGAATGGTTTAACGCCATCGCCCTGCTTGAATGAGAAGTGGGCATCGCCAGTAGTCTCACCTACTACATATAGTGGAGCACGCTCGCGCTCGGCAATCTTACGTACATGTTCGATGTGCTTCTCATCGATGAGCAGACCCATACGCTCCTGACTCTCGTTAGCAATAATTTCCTTGCTTGAAAGAGTCTTATCGCCGATTGGCAGCTTAGTCATATCAATCTCACCACCGCACTCCTCAACGAGCTCAGAGAGGCAGTTGAGGTGACCTGCTGA
>Ga0265299_10003143_pt1 | contig 16319 bp, 12 predicted proteins | sample AusTroGonzalo_MG_4_FD_193485 | JGI IMG/M metagenome (GOLD analysis project Ga0265299, IMG submission 193485) | Bovine rumen microbial communities from tropical cattle in Woodstock, Queensland, Australia - Gonzalo_02 | ecosystem: Host-associated > Mammals > Digestive system > Stomach > Rumen ... | reverse complement strand
GCGAGAACCCGTTCCCGGCCGTATGTGGACGCGTGTGCAACCGTCGCTGCGAGGATGCCTGCACGCGCGGCACCATCGACCAGCCCATCGCCATCGATGCGGTGAAAAAGTTCATCGCCGAACAGGATTTAAACGCGGAAACGCGCTTCGTACCCGAAATCACCATCGCTTCCAGTGTGCAAGACCACTGGGAGGAGAAGATCGCCATTATCGGTGGCGGTCCCGCCGGTCTCAGCTGCGCCTACTATCTGGCTACTTTGGGCTACAAACCCACGGTGTTCGAGAAAAACGAGATTCCCGGCGGTATGCTGCAATACGGCATCCCGTCGTACAAACTCGACAAAGCCGTCATCAAGGCGGAAATCGACATCATGCGCGAGATCGGTGTGAACATCCACACCGGCGTGGAAGTCGGCAAAGACATTACCATCCAGCAACTTAGAGAACAAGGCTATAAGGGTTTCTACGTGGCTATCGGCTGTCAGGGCGGCAAATTGCCCGGCATCACGGGCGAGAAATTGTCGGGAACGACCACGGCAATCGAATTCCTGCACCAATGCAATTGCGGTATCCCCACCGTAGAGACGGGGCGCGCCCCGTCTCTACAAACGGAAGGTCGTAAGATCGTCGTTGTCGGTGGCGGCAACGTGGCCATCGATGCGGCCCGCGTGGCCAAACGTGGCGGTGCGGCATCCGTTACCATGCTCTCCTTGGAGACCGAGGACATCATGCCCGCCTCTCCGGAAGAACGCCGCGAAGCCCGCGAGGACGGCGTGGTCATCAAACCCGGTTGGGGGCCGAAGGAGGTGTTGGGAACCGACAACGTCACCGGCATCGTCTTCAAGAAATGCACCTCTGTTTATGACAAAGAATACCGTTTCTCCCCGCAATACGATGAGAACGAGACAATTACCTTGGATGCCGACTTGGTCATCTTCGCTATCGGACAGACCGTAATTTTGAAAGATTTGCTGAAAGATACGAAAGTGGAGTTCGTCAGAGGCGTATATCCCAAAGCTGATCCGCTGACCTACCAGACCGCTGAGGAGGATATTTTCGTGGGTGGCGACTGCTTCACTGGACCGAAATTCGCCATCGACGCCATTGCCCAAGGTCACGAGGCCGCTGAGAGTCTCCATCGTTACGTACAGCACGGTCATCTTACCATCGGTCGCAACCGTCGCGACTTCATCGAGCTCAACAAGGAAGACATTGTGGTAGAATCTTACGACAACTCCTCCCGTCAGGTGGAGGGCATTGCCGAGCAGCCTGACAAGTTCAAGGAATACACGCTTCCGCTCACCGAAGAGCAAGTGCGTATTGAAACCGCCCGCTGTCTGAGCTGCGGTGCCTCCGTGGTGGACGAGAACCGTTGCATCGGCTGCGGCATCTGCACCACCAAGTGCGCCTTCGACGCCATCCACCTCTTCCGCGAGCATCCCGAAGCCAGCGATCTCGTCACCTCCGAGGAGAAGTTCAGCAAGATTTTGCCGTATATGCTCAAACGGGCAGCTAAAATCGTTTTCTCGAAGTGAATGTTTATGAGTAAATGTTGGTGAGTGAATGTTGGTGAGTAAATGTTAACAGCGAAGCTCATCAACACGAAGTCACCAACAGCGCAGCTAACCAACAGCCGAAGGCTAACCAACACGAAGTCACCAACAGCGTAGCTCATCAACAGCCGAAGGCTCACCAACAGCGAAGCTCACCAACACGAAGTAAATATGCACGAACTGGGAATCGTCTTCTACATCATCCGCGACGTCAAAAAGGCCGCAGAAGAAAACCAGGTGGAACACGTGGATGCTGTGGTGATGGACATCGGGGAGGTCTCCACGGTAGTCCCGCACTTGTTGGAAGACTGTTGGCGCTGGGCCGCCGACAAGGAAGAACTGCTGAAAGGCTGCGAGCTGAAGGTCAACACCATCCCTGCCGTCACCTGGTGCGACAACTGCCATACCGAGTACGAGACGGTGAAACACGGAAGGACCTGCCCGCAATGCAACAGCGAAAATACGTGGCTACTGCGGGGAAACGAGGTGGAGATCAGGGAAATCCAGGTAGATACGCACTCGTAGAGACGCAAAATATTGCGTCTCTACCAGCGACAAACAACAAAAAATGTAATTTTGCAATCCAAAAGTCAATACAATGTATAAACGTATCCTCATATCAGCCATCGCCGTCGTATGCTGTCTCGCAACCCTGCCTTGTGCGGCTCAAGTTACCATTAGGTTCAAGTCTTTAAAAATCAGTAACGTCACGGACAAAATATGGGAACCCGAGAAGGATCTCTTTTGTGCGTTCAGACTCCCATCCTACGATCGCGGAGACGTTTATCTCCGTATTGAGGCGGAAATTGTAAACGAAGGTGACACAGCGGTGCCTATTTCCAGCTTTGACCGCGAAAAAATGACGTTGGTGTACCGCAATCCTCGTTCAAGCAGTACGGTTACAAGCACGTTAGGGTGCATAATACGTGTTTGTGCCATCCTCGAACCCGACATCCAGCCCCACTCGCACAGGTACAACGACTACTGGGATTTGATCAATGTCAATAGGTTTGACGGGATGCGTCCCCTGTATTACGTCTCTGCCGCCGTACCCACCATGCGTCTCTGCATGGAAGTCCCCGGCCAAGGACTGGTCTATTCCGACGCACCCGAGGAAATCATCGTCAATGGCCGGAAAATCGACCCCGACTGGCGGAGCTTCGACTACTCCGACAACGCCTACCTGCTCGTGAACAACGAACTGATGCGGGAGTTCATGCTTGAAAACCCACATCTCTTCGGCAGCACCTTTTCAGAAGACATACTCATGAAAGAATTTGTCAGCCACATGGCCTTCATCTACCACTGCTCACTCATCACCAGCCCAAACAACTAACAGCCGAAGGCTAACTAACAGCGAAGCTAACTAACATGAAATAATTAACACGAAGTAATAAACACGAAGTAATAAACAATACCAACAAATATGTCCTGTTTTATCATCCCCATGGCGCAGGCCATCGCCACAAGCGCCTACAGAAAAGCCAACGCGAAAGCGATTGAAACTTCAGAACACGCGCTCACGCGCAATATCCCGGCACTCGAAAAGATGCTCTGGGGCGGCACCGTGATGCTCATCGTCGATCACATCATCAACGGCGAGCTCACCTGGCAGTACCCCTTCTTCACCGCTCTCGAAACCGGCGGCTTCCCGGTCATGCTCCGCGAACTGCTCACCGTCGGCGTCCCCATGTCCCTGGTCCTCACCGCAATATGGGCCGTATGGGCCATCCTCAAACAAAAAAAATATTCCTTAAGCAGCCTCGAAGAGGCAAAACGCGCGAAGCGCAATTAACCCCACACAAGGCGTCAGCCGCAGTGTGGGGCGCACGAAGCGCAATTAACCCCACACAAGCAAAGCGCAGTGTGGGGCAGGCAGTAACAAATCATCAATCACTAAAATAAAACCGCTATGTTTTTCCAAGTCTATGGGGCTCACGCCCTGGCCCATTGGGGGATGCTGCTCGTCGTCCTCGTGGGTCTCATCCTGTTCAACGAGTTCGCCCGTCGCACGAAATTCGGCGGCATCTTCACCTTCCTGGTCATTCCCGTCGCCCTGACAGTCTACTTCCTCGCGATTGCCATAGGCGTGCGCAACGGCGCGCAATGGGCGCTGGAGAACCAGACGCACGTCTATATGCAGGGCTGGTTCCACTATGCCAAGCTCTACGCCGCTACCGCCGGGTGTATCGGCTTTATGATGATCAAGTACAAATGGGGTATCGGTGCCAAACATTGGTTCAAACCGTTCCCGTTCATCATCGTGGCCATCAACATCCTGATTGCCTGCGCTTCCGACTTCGAGAGTGCCGCAATGGGCTGGAACAAATGGTGGCTCACCTCCGAAGGCGTTTGGCAGTATGGCGGCTGGCACAATGTGATGAACGGCGTGGCCGGTATCATCAACATCTTCTGTATGACCGCTTGGTGGAACGTCTATCCCTCCAAGGACAAAAAAGACATGATCTGGGCCGACATGACCTGGGTCTATATCGTGATTTACGACATCTGGAACTTCGCTTACACCTACAACTGCCTGCCGACGCACAGCTGGTACTGCGGTGTCGCTTTGCTGCTCGCCCCCACAGTGGCCGCTCTGCTGTGGAATCGCGGTGGTTGGATCCAAAACCGCGCTAACACCTTGGCTATCTGGTGTATGTTCGCACAGGTCTTCCCGCTCTTCCAAGAAACTTTCAAGGATGGTCAACAGTGGTTCAACTGGGCTACGCTTCCCGTACTCTATCCGGAAGGTGTCGCCACCATTGAGAAACTGTATGCTGCCGGCGGACAGGCTGCCGTTGACGGCGTTGTGGGCACCACAGTCGATCCGTCCGTTGTGGCCGCCAACCCGAGCATGATGGTCTTCATCAGCGCGTTGGCTCTCGTGACCAACATCATCGCATTGGGTTACATCATCGCACAGTCCAAGAAGCGCCATATCAACCCGTATAAGGAAGACGTCTTTGTCAACCAAAAGTACTACAAGGACGCCATGGAGCGTGCGGATCTGTCCTAACGGATTCGCAATCTCAAACTATTACGGGCGTGGCCTTACCGGTCACGCCCGTTTTTTTAGATGGATAATAACGCATGAGGGCAATGCGGAGACGCACGGACGTGCGTCTCTACCAATTCACAAACGCCTTGTTGAAAATATCGTCCGTCAACGCGTCGTTGATCTCGGAAACGAGGGTGGCCTCCACGCTGCTGAGGTTCATCGAACTGTTGTAGTCGGCGTAACGCGAAAACGTCTGGTCGAAGTTCTGATCCTCGTCAAACTTGTTGTAAAAGCGGACCCGCACCGTGATGGTGAGGCGGTTCTGGGCGGGCGTGTCGTTGCCCTGAATGGCCGACGGATTCACCGTGTAGCCCGTAATCTCACCCTCGATGGTGTAGTCGCCGTCCCGGTCTACAATGGTCAGAGGGGTCTGTCCCTGGATCTTGTCCTTCAGCGCCGTCGTGAAACTTTGGCTCAACGTCGGGTTGATGAGCGTGGCGTTGTTCGGGAACGTGGTGATGGCCACGGTCTTCGCCCGCGCATCCACCGTACCGCCGGTGAGGGAGACGGACATGCGGCAACTTATAAGGAGCAGGACAGCGAGCATCGTCACACCCCACACTGCGGCGTGATTGCGTGTTCTGCCCCACACTGCGGCTGGCGCCTTGTGTGGGGTTAATTGCGCTTCGCGCGTTTTGCCTCTTCGAGGCTGCTTAAGGAAGTTTATTTTAATATGGGGCGTATTCCGATTCATCAGCTTCAATAACCTATAACCAATAACCATTATTATATCCCGTATTCCTTAATCTTGCGGTACAGCGTCCGTTCGGAGATGCCGAGCTCCTGCGCGGCAAGTTTGCGGTTATCGTGGTTGCGCTTGAGGGCGGCGACAATCGCCTGTTTTTCAAGACCTTCCATAGAATAGTCGGCAGTATCCTCGATAACCTCGGATTCGTCGTAGTGTTCAGGCTCCGTGCCATGGTGCTCGTGAGTGGTCACGAATGGGTATTGTCCGTCCGCAGACATAGAGTTGTCAGGGAGGACGTGATGGTGCGTGCCCTGGACGTACAGCGGCTGGTTCTGGGTCAGCTGCGCAACCGTGGCCTTCAGTTCCTGTACCTCGCGCTGCAGCTCGGCGATGAACTTGAAGACAATCTCGCGCTGCATGTTGTCCTGTCTCTCGCTGTCGGAAGGAAGTACGGCGGGCAAATTGGAGCCGACTGGGCCGGTAAGGTAAGGCTTCAAGGTCTCGGCATCAATCAGCCGTTCTTTCTCGATGATGGAAATCTGTTCGGTGACGTTCTTGAGCTGGCGCACGTTGCCGGGCCAGCGGTAGGCACGCAAAACGGCTTGAGCCTCCTCGGTGAGCGCTATGGTCGGGACATGGTACTTGTCGGAAAAGTCGGCGGCGAACTTGACGAACAGCGGGTAGATGTCGCCAGGACGTTCACGCAGGGCGGGCACGCGGATGGGCACCGAGTTGAGACGATAGTAAAGATCCTCGCGGAACTTGCCCTTGGCAATCCTGTCGGCAATGTTGACGTTGGTGGCAGCCACCACCCGCACGTCTGTTTTCATCACTTTGGAAGAGCCCACGCGGATGTACTCGCCGGTCTCTAAAACGCGCAACAGGCGCACCTGCGTGGAAAGCGGCAGGTCAGCGACCTCATCGAGGAACAAAGTGCCGCCATTGGCCTCCTCGAAGTAACCCTTTCGGGATTCCACGGCCCCCGTGAAGGCACCCTTCTCGTGTCCGAAAAGTTCGGAATCGATCGTGCCCTCGGGGATGGCACCGCAGTTCACCGCGATGTAAGTCTTGGTCTTGCGCGGCGAATAGGCATGGATAATCTTCGGCACTACCTCCTTGCCGGAACCGCTCTCGCCGGTCACCAGCACGGAGAGGTCCGTCACGGCCACCTGCATCGCCACGTCGATGACATGGTCGAGCGCGGGATCGAACCCGATGATCCCAAAACGGCGCTTGACATTGTTGATGTTTTCGTTCATAAGTTTTCGTTTTTGATCCCCACACTGCGGCTCCGCCTTGTGTGGGGTTAATTGCGCTTCGCGCGTTTTGCCTCTTCGAGGCTGCTCAAGGAATGTGTATTCTACATTATTTTACGCGGAGTTTACGGCCGATCTGCAAAATTGTCGTTTCCTTGATCTTGTTCAGCTTGCAGATCTTATCGACTGTGGTATGATATTTCTTGGCGATGGCGTACAACGTGTCGCCCTGCTTGACAGTGTGGTACTTGGCACCGGTGGCGGGCTTGTTTGCAGGCTGCGATTTCTGCTCAGGCTTCTGCACCGTCTGGTTGTTGGCGGGAGCCTCCGGTTTTGCATCCGTCTTGGCCGCATCAGTGGCGGGAACCTCGTCATCATCGTCGTCGGCGCGGCGCATGTCAGTGGTGTCCTGAACTTTCTTGCGGGTGTAGTTCTTCACCGTAATCACGTTGGAGCCACGGGTGATGTCTTTGTAGGCACGGGACATATCCTCTTTCACTATCTTGATCTCCTTGTTGACCTGGCGCGGGTTGTCTGCCTTGGAGTGCGCGAAGAGCCAGTCGTAGGTTTCTTTCAGGTAGAACAAACGAGCCAAATCGCCATGATTGACACCCGGCCATTTGTCGAGACGTAACAGGTCAGTCGGGCCGCACTTCTTCATCGACTCATAAATTTCCGTGGCGCGGGAGACAGGCACGGCCCTGTCTGCCGTACCGTGGATGATCCACAACGGTACTGTATTCAGTTTGCAAAGGTCTTTGCGGATGGTGCCCCCGCACAATTCCATCGAAGCGGCTATCTTTTCCGCATGGTTGGCCAAGAACTCAATCGTGCCGAAACCGCCCAAACTCATGCCTATCAGATAGATACGATTGGTATCGACGGCATATTGGCTGCACACCCAGTTGAGGATGTCGAGCACCTTGTAAGAATTCCACGCGCCGCCGGGATTCTGCGGGGCGATGATGATGGCATTGATGTCGCGCCCCATCGAGATAGCATCTAACGGACCGTATTTGCGGACTCTGTTAAGGTCGGTGCCACGCAGACTTGCCCCGTGCAGGAACAGCACCACGGGCATGTCTCCGGCCTTTTCGTCATACGTATCCGGCACGGAAACCCAGAAGTTGTAGCTGTTTTTCACTACGTTGTGGTGGGTAATAAAGGTATAGTTGGTTTGGGCAGACAAGCAGAGGCTTGCGGCAACAAATAGGGTTATTGTTAGTATTTTTCTCATATCAATCGTATTTTTAGGCTTAAGACGTAAGACCTAAGACTTTTTGAAATATCGATACGTCCTAAGTCTCAAGTCCTAAGTCTCAAGTCTTAAATTATCTCCAGCGCGGCGGCTCTCGCGTCCTGAATCGTATCCTCGATGCACATCGGACGTTTGCAAGAACCGGCGAGGAAGAGGTTCGGCTGGGCGGTGAGGTTGTCCTCGGTGTGTGGCGAGCGACTCTGCGCGAAACGGTAGAGGCCGTCAATGCCGGCGCATTTCGACAAGGTGGCGGTGCCTTCGGAGGCGCACATGCCCACCATCAGCACCAAGAGGTCGGCATTCATCGTCATCGGATTGCCCATGAGGGTATCCTCGGCCTTGATCTGCACACGGTTGTCGAACGTGGAAGCGGCTTCCGAGATTCTGCCGCGCACGAAGTTGACACCGTACTTCTCCTGCGCCTCGCGGTACATCTCCTCGAAGCCCTGCCCCCACATACGCAGATCCATGTAGAAGACATAGACATCCGTCTCAGGATGCTGCTTCTTGATTTCGATGGCCTGTTTCACAGCAGTCACGCAGCAGACTTTCGAGCAGTAGTGGTTGCCCGACTTCTCGTCGCGAGAGCCCACGCACTGCAGGAAGACAATCTGCTTCGGAACCTCGTTCATATTATTGCGAATCCGGTTCTCCCTGATCATCTTCTCCATCTCCAAGGAGGTGATTACGCCCTTGTAGATGCCGTAGCCGAGTTCCTCCTTTTGGTGTGCATCGAAGACCTTGTAGCCAGTAGCTAACAGCACCGCATCAAAGGTGGCAGTGCTGCCGTCGGCAGTGGTCAGCGTCCACCGCTCGCCCGTGCGCTGCATGGAGACGACCGGCGTGGCGGCTTTGAAGGTGATGTTCTCGTGCGACAGTTTGGCTTCCAACTGGTCGGCCAGCTCGTCAGCAGAGCTGAAGTCCGGGAACAGGAAAGCCTTGTCGCGGATGTTGCACAGCGGTCTCTCCTCCTTCTCGAAGAGGGTGACATGGTGTTGCTTGGCCAGCACGGAGGCGGCCTCTATGCCGGCGGGGCCGGCGCCTATGATTGCTATCGTCATAATTAAAGTTTCAAGTTTCAAGTTTCAGGTTTCAGGTTTCAGGTTTCAAGTTTCAAGTCAAAGGTCAAAGGTCAAAGTTTATGTTCTCGTTATAAGATAATCGTTTCTCGCCAGCCAACAGCCAAAAGTTACACCTTCAATACCTCGGGTTTTTCCGGAGCGCGGAGGATTTTGCCGGAGGCGCCGCGGTATTTGTCGTCAGGGTTGTAGGCGACGCCGATCTTGTCGAGGAGGCGTTCGCACTGCACCTGATGAAGCTGCATGCCCATCACCCACGGGTCGTAACCGAGCAGCAGACCGGCTAGTTCCTCGTAGGTAAGCACCGGGATGCCGTAGCCCTCCTTGTCGTAGGTTTTGTGTTCCATTTCGGCGATAGTATATTGCCATTTGTCGAGGAACATGGCACAACCGGGACAATTGGCAACGATGAAGTCGGGCTCGTAGGGCTCCATCGACTCAAACTTCTTCTTGGAGTTGGCGATGGAGTAGCCGCGATTCTCCTGCACGAGGTACTGGCGAAAGCCGAAGCCGCAGCAGTGACGGCGCTCGGGATAATCGACCACCTCGCCGCCCCAAGCCTCAATCATGCCGGCCAGTACGTAGGGAAACTCCGCATTGCCGACCCCGTGCTTCGGGAAAATCTTCGCATAATGGCAACCGATGTGCTCCACCCCGCGCAACGGCTTGCCCGTGAAGCGGTTGATCAACTGGTACTTCATCTTCTCCTTCAGCTCGAAGCGAAATTTGAAGATCAGGTCCGACGGGTGCACGATATTTTCGGGCATCTCGAACGTCCTGCCCGTGGCTTTATACAGATACTCACGAGCCTTCTCCAGAATTTCGGGCTGTTCTTTCCACTTCTCCATCAACTCAGTCATCACCCCGAAAGAGGTGACGCAGGAGGGAACGTAGTTTTTATATCCACGCTCGGTCATCAGCGAGAAGAGCCGCGCCACGATGGTCATGGTCGTCTCGAATGGCACCACGTCGGAGTGGTAGCCGATGCCTGTGCAGGTGTGCTGGTGCGAGGAGTCGTAGATGTCCTTCCCGAGGTCATTGCGCATGATGTTCAGGAAGGTCGCCTCCGACCCGGGGAAGAAGGTCTGCCGGATGCAGCTCCTTTCGTAAAAGAAGTGGTCGTCCGCGATTTCCTTCTGATATTCGTTCCAAAAACGTTTTTCCATATTTTTAGTGATCAGTGAACGGTGATCTGTGATCTGTAATTGGTAATTGTTGGCATATTGTAGAGACGCAATGCATTGCGTCTCCACGGTTAGGGGTCCGTTCTGTTGTAGACGTGGCATGTCCCGTCTCTACGGTCGGGGTTATCGTTTCGTCACGTAGAGACGTTGCGCGCAACGTCTCTACAGCGCCCGTTTCAAAATCTCCACAACGTCCTCCCGCGTCAATTGCATGAACCCGCCGCCGAGGACCGTTGCATCGGCGATAGTATCGATATTGTCGGGGGTGACGCCTAACTCGGAGGCCTTCATCGTCACGCCAATCTCGCGCATCCAAGCCTCCATCGCGGCTAGGCCCTCCAAAGCAACCTGCTCATCGGTTTTGCCTTCGGGACGAACATCCCAGACATTTTTCGCGAAACGCACAAACTGGTGTAAACCACTGTGCATGATGTACTTGTAGTACGGAATGGAGACGGATGCGAGCGTCATGCCGTGGGTGGCATTGGTCACCACGCCGATGGCATGGCCAATCATGTGCACCATCCAGTCCTGACGTTTGCCCTGCTTGAGCAGCGTGTTGAGCGCCCATGTGGCCGTCCACATGATATTGCTGCGCGCCTCGTAGTCCTGCGGGTTCTTCACGGCAATGCGCGAGCTATGGATGAGCGAGCGCATAAGTCCCTCGTTGAGGTAATCGCTGGTGTTGTCGTCCTCGTTGCTGCAATATTGCTCCAGTAGGTGCGACATGATGTCGAAGATGCCGGCCACCATCTGGTACTGCGGCACCGTGAATGTCAACTTCGGATTCAGAATCGTGAACTTGGGCATCAGGCGGCTGTCGAAGACCTTGCCGAGCTTGAGGTTCTGCGTATGGTTGGAAATGACGGAGCCGCCGTTCATCTCGGAGCCGGTACCCACCATCGTCAGCACGCAGCCGACGGGCAGGATGCGCAAGTCAGTAGCAGGATCCTTACCTTCCACATAATAGGTCTGCCACGGGTCGCCGTCGAGCCAGGCGGAAGCGGCCACACCCTTGGCGTAGTCGCACACGGATCCGCCGCCCACCGCGAGGATGAGATCGACGTTATTCTCGCGGGCGAGCTTGCAACCTTCGTAGAGTTTCTCCACCGTCGGGTTCGGCATCACGCCGGAATCCTCCACGACGGTCTTGCCGGCCTCTTTCAAGATGGCCACGACCTGGTCGTAAAGTCCTGTGCGCTTGATGGATCCTCCGCCATACGACAGCATGACGGTCTTGCCGTATTGGGCTAGTTCCTCTTTCAAAAATTCCAGACTGTTCTCGCCGAAATGCAGGCGGGTGGGGTTTTCGTATGTGAAATTTCCTAACATAATTTTGCGATTTTAATCAAAACGGCAAAGATACACTTTTTTTGGTGTCGGCCAATTGTGCAGATTTTGCGAATCATGGACTTTGCATAAACTTAAAAAAGACTTTTACTTAAAACTAAAGGTTTTTATGGAAACTCGAAATATTTTCCCTGTTTTTCCACGTCTATAGTCTTATGTCTTAAGTCTTTTTTGGGCGTTCCGGCACGACAGGAAGATTGCCTCGCAACACTACAACACCCAAACCATCACCCCATTCGCTCAATTAGCTTAATTCGCCGACCCTTTCAGCCGACAACAAAAAAAAGTGTATTTTCGCAGCTGGTTTCGAAAATAGCATGGTTATGAGAAAGATATACCTCACCCTCATCAGTATCGCCCTTTGCGGGCTCACTTTCGCGCAGTCCGTCAGCCGACAGGAGGCCGCCACGGTGGCGCAACGCTTCCTCGAGAGCCAGGGCAAGACCTTAGAAAGCTGCGCCAAAACTTTCGGCGACGCGCAGAACCCCACCCTCTACATCTTCAACGCGGAGAACGGCTTCGTAGTGGTCGCGGGCGACAAGAACGTGCCGCCGGTGCTCTCCTTCTCCGACCAGCAGCGCTACAACGACAGCGACGTGGTGCCGCCCTTCGAGATGTGGATCAACCACTACGCGAACCAAATCGAGCAGATTCGGAGAGAGCAAATCTCTCAACCTCAGTATGTTGAATACTGGAACCGCATCCTCGCCAACGCCCCCGCATTCCGATCGGGCGACGAGGTGGAGCCGCTGATGCTCTCGCAATGGGACCAAGGCGAGTATTACAACTACTACTGTCCCCGCGACCTTGCCGGACAGAACGGCCGTGTCGTCACCGGCTGCGTGGCCACGGCCATGGGACAGCTTCTCTACTACTTCCGTTTCCCCGAAACCGGCATCGGCAGCTACTCCTACACCGACGAGCACTACGGCGTGCAGTCGGCCGACTACGGCAACACAACCTACGACTACAACGCCATGTGCGACAAGCCGACCTGCATTAACACCGAAATCTCGAAGCTGATCTACCACTGCGGCGTGGGTGTTGACATGCACTACGGCCCGGACGGATCCGGCATGACCAACCATAGCGCGGCAAGGGTCCTGCGCACCTACTTCAAATTCTCCCCCGAAACCGAATACCTCTTCCGCGATTCCACCGACCTCAACTGGGACAGCGTGATTGTCAGCCACTTGAGCCGAAAGATTCCGATGTACTATGCCGGTTGGAGCGTTCCAGACATCAACGGACACGGCTTTATCTGCGACGGCTACAAAACGGTCGACAGCAACTATTTCTTCCACTTCAATTTCGGCTGGAGCGGCTACATGGACAACTACTATTACACCAACTCCCTGCTTGTGGGCAACAACAACTTCAATCTCGCACAAGAGCTCATCATCAACGCCTACCCCGACACCACGCAATACACCTACCCCACTCCGCAACCGCTCACCGGCAGCCTGACGCTCACCGCCCGCGAAGGTACCTTCACCGACGGCAGCCAGACCGGTGCGAACTGCCCCGCCGGCATGGACTTCACCTGGAACATCCAGCCTGACTCCTACCGTCTGGAAGACATCAGCTTGGCCATCGACTATAGCCTCACCGAAGGCGACACCCTGTTCGTCTGGTCTTGCACAGGTATGGGCGTTCCCATGGTCATCACCGCCGATACGGGCAATTTCAACATGACATTTGCCTGTCCAAGCCTTACTGTCCAACTTGTCACGCACTCAGCTGCAAGCGAAGGCTTCCGGGCGCACTATACGGCGCACTACCTCGAATTCTGCAGCGGCACGAAAATGTACACCTCCGCCACAGGCAACATCACCGACGGCAGCGACGCACTTGACTACAACGACTTCTCCAACTGCAAGTTCCGGATCATGCTCAACACGCAATATTCGGCCATCGGCTTCCACATCAACTCGCTGGATTTGGAAGAGGGACACGACTATCTCCACTTCTACGATAATGTCGTGGCAGCAGCGAACTACCTAATGTCGCTCACCGGCCATATCAGCGACTCCAGTTTCGTAATAGACACCCGTCGCATGATTTTAGTGCTGGAAACGGATGAGAGCGGGCGTGATGCAGGCTTCGACATCGACTACACGGCCGGACATGTCGGGATTGACGACTACCTGGAAGGAACGTTAAGCATCTTCCCGAACCCCGCCACCGATCATGTCACCGTGGTCAACGACACCCCCGTCCGCCGCGTGGAAATCCTCAACGCGGAAGGCCGCCTTGTCTATGACGAATCCCCGGACTCCGAACAGTTCGACATCGCCACATCAGGATGGTCAGCCGGTGTCTACTTCCTGAAAGCGCACGCAAACGGCAAAATCCTCACACGGAAAATCGTAAAATGGTAACCTTCTACAATGAAAGTCCCAAACACATTACGGGCCGACATCCTTGAATGTCGGCCCGTATTTGTAAAATCGTATTCTATGTCACCTCCTAAAGAAACGGAACGTCCCGAATCTCAGTGAGACGCTGGTAAGTGGCAGTGGGCAAAATTTGATAAATGCGCTTGTCACTTTGGAGATAATAATGGTCTTTATAGTGGATAACATAAACATTGTCAAGTTTCAGACCTTTGATTTTCAGCACATTGTCCTTAAATTGATAGGTCATTTTGTTATGGATGGGGGTACTCCAGAACTGCACCTCCATAACCTTCAAAGCGTTTTCGGGAGCCGTGATGGCGTTCCGGTTCGCATCAAAATAGAGCACCGGTGCCTCCTGACGGGAGATCATGCGCTCAGACGTGACCGTAGCGGTCTCTACCTCCTTATACGGCTGGTCGTCCTCATCTTGCAGCATCAAATCCATAGAACCGTCCTCCACATACAGCGAATCGGTCATCAAGGAGTCGGCAGGCAGTGAGGTTTCGGATTCAGCAGGGCCCGGCTGATACTGGTGTACAATATATTTATATACGGTGTCTTTGCCTCCTTGCGACTCCGGCGCGACCACATTCACAACCGGCGGGGCCTTCGGTTTGATCTTGCTCTCCACAATGAACGCCACCAACACGCCGACCAGCAGCCCGATAATGATACCGAGCAGCAGGATAATCCCCTTTTTGGTGGCTTGGTTGGACTGGTTTTCCATTGTTTCTGCGTTCGAAAATCAACGGCAAAAATACATTTTTTTCAGTTATTAAAAATCGTAACCGAAGCCAAAATAGAATCCCACGCGGTGGAAACGGCTATTCCAATGGAGGTTGGCCATCAGCGGACCGAATTTGGAGTTGTAACCGAACTGCAGGGCAGCGGCATAAACGGGGTGGTTATCCTTCATGCCAGCCAACGTTTCGCCATCGTGCATGACCGCCCCGATGGCCGACAAGTAGATCTTCTTCCAGACTTTGAAACGCAATTCAAGGTCTGCGGTGGTGAGCAACGACTCGCGCCGACTGGCGGAATTATAGCCGATAAACGGAATCTGCTGCTCATAGTACCGACCCGGCATAGTGCCGCCCACATAATTGTCCATGAAAACATTGTCGTTGTCGTGGCCGAAAATGTAACGTCCGTTAGCGGAAGCCACAACTGCGAAAAACTTCGTACACGGAATAACGCCATGGATACCTGCGGCGACGAAATGCGCGCGACGGAAATTGTAGTCGTAGCTGGCCTTCACCCGAAGACCACGGTCAGGAAAATAGCGGGCGTTCTCATTATCATAGACAAAACGAAAATAAGCATACGGATTGAACCTGCGCCAATCCCAGACAGGTTCTTCCTGCACCTCCGGCGAAGGATCCACTTTCAGATAATACGGCATGTATTCGAGACGAATGCCTGCACTCATACTCGTCTGGCTCCATCGTGTGTCCGCAATGTATACTTTGAGCTCATTGCGCCACAACCGTTCTACATATTGAATATTGTACTCGTGATCCTCCGTACCGATCATTGTGCGGTAAAGCGTTTTGAAGGAGGCACCGAACTTGGGTCCTTTCTTCGGGAGGTAGTACCAGTTCACCATCAGGTAGGGCGACATGGAGAACCGCGCCGTAATGTCAAACAATGAACCGAAAATTTTGTTGCGTCCGAAGCCGACGTTGACCTGAGCCGCAATCCATTCTTCCGTATCCATCCGCAACCCAAACCCGAAAGAGTTCGGCGGTCGCTTCTCGCATTTGAAAATCAGCTTGTAACCGTTCAGACTATCACCCTCCAGACGATACGTCACCTGCGAAAAGGCCATCGTACCATAGATAATCGCCTGACAAAGTTCGAACGTGTTCTTGCCATAGTATTCATTTTCTTTGAGGCGGACCTTGCTGTCGATGTATTGTTCCTCATCATTGCTCACGCCTTCGTATTCCACATCCACAATTTTCACTACCGTCTCGCCGGTGTTGATAGCTCGCGTATTGTAGAGCTCGCGCCCGCCGCTCCCTACCAGCTGCACAATGCTGTCAAGCTCATGCTCATGCTTGGCGGCTTCGTCGTAACCGCGCTTTATCAGCGTGCTGATTTCCTCCGTCCCGAAACTCAACATGCCGAAGCCGGAAATGTCGGGGGTGATATAGACCGTGGCGTTGCCCACATTGCGGTTGTGCGCCTCCAAGCCGCCCGAATACTGCGCGGTCTGCATCAGAATGTCGGCCACATTGTTCACTTTCTTGTAATCGCGAGGCATGGTCAACTCCACACCAATGATGATGTCGGCACCGGCCGCCACCGCCACGTCGGTCGGGAAGTTATTCTTCGTACCGCCGTCGGAAAGAATCATCGAATCGACGCGCACAGGCCGGAAATAACCCGGAATGGACATGGTGGAGCGCATGGCGTCGATAATGTTGCCCGAAGTCCAGTGTTTCTCCTTCTGCGTGACGATTTCCGTGGCCACACAGCAGTAGGGTGTCGG
>Ga0265299_10003141_pt1 | contig 16330 bp, 26 predicted proteins | sample AusTroGonzalo_MG_4_FD_193485 | JGI IMG/M metagenome (GOLD analysis project Ga0265299, IMG submission 193485) | Bovine rumen microbial communities from tropical cattle in Woodstock, Queensland, Australia - Gonzalo_02 | ecosystem: Host-associated > Mammals > Digestive system > Stomach > Rumen ... | reverse complement strand
GCCCCTTGCGGAGCCTCCGTTTTATTTCTCAATATGGATAACTGTATTAGGCCTCACGCTATGCGTGGTCCCATATCGATATGCCTCTCTTAGTATCGCCTCGATCTTCCCGGCCTCTTCGGCAGGATCCTCCGGCAGTTCAAACCTACAGGTGTAATCCCTGGCCTTAAACAGCCCGCCGCAGTCTCGCCGGTACTTAGCAACCATTGATCGCCAGATTATAACCTGAAGTAGATTATCAAAGGCTGCTTCAGTTCGGAAGCCCGCTCTTACTTCGTCCTCAGTCAGATCAATGACAAGATCCTTATTAAACTTTGCTCTTGCCTCTTCTTCGCTTATCGATATGCTCACTCTGCCACCTCCTTAAGCACTTCCAGCTGCAGAACCATTTACCGCTGTCCTTATACGCCCACTCAGTCCCGTAAGCGATAAACAGCTTATCACACAAGTAACAGCGCTTATTGCCTTCTGTCATTGTGAAGTTGCCGCTAACTCCTATTATCCTATCTGCCATAAATAAAACCTCTCCTAATCTCAAACGGTACTTCGATCAGACAAACGCCGCCCGGCACGATCTGGGGCTTAAGCTTCCCTTCGTATACGGCGCCCAGTTTGAAGTTATCCCAGGTCACTTGATCGTGACAATCGGCAGGCAGGCCTGCGATCGTTACCTTCGGCTTAGTCTTATCCGTTACCTTGTTAGTATACTTTAATCCGTCCTCAGTCTCTTCTGCGTAGATCTCTTCGTAATAACATTTACTATGGAGATACCGCGCCCTTTTAAACGTGGCCTCATGGTCCCAGGCGCCAAGTTTATATTTATCTATCTCCAGCTCTTTAGGTATCTCAAGGCCTACAAGGTGTAAGCTGTCCGTGTCTGCATACAGGAACCGGTCAAACACTTTTTGCGCTGCCCTGATCGTCTTGTTACGCGCCCATGCTGTTATGAACATACCGACGGGAAGATAAACCGGCTTTTTCGGATCCTCGTGCTCGATTGTAGTCTTAACCATATCGTCATGGAGCACAGGCCTCTTTATATCTGCTTTGGGGTTCGTCGCAAACTTCCCGTAAAGCGAGTTAAGCATAAGCTTCGCCAGAATATAATGCGAGTAGTCGCCCTTCTTTTTACTCTCTACCTTTACGTTAGTCCAATGGTTAACATAGTCCTTGAAGATCGCACCCTTTGCCTTAAACTTCCAACCGGAGTGATACTCCAAGTTATAAACGTCGTAATGCTCAAAGAACAGCTTAAGATCTACGGAAGTCAGGCACAGGTCCACAATGCAGCCATGTGAGCTTGCAAGGTAATCCGTAGACTTAAAGAGCGGATTGCCTTTGATCTGGATCGTAGGCAAGTGCCGGGGTTTGAGCTCAAACTGGCAGGACAAATGCTGTATAAATATCGGATAAAACTTATCGGCCTTAAGCTCTCCCTTCTGCCATACTCCCGCGCCAAACGGCAGCAGGCAATCAGGATCAGCCATAACCGAAGGATAAAGCGAGTTAACGTCTAACACAATACCTTCTCCGATATCCTGCCCCTGGTAAAGCGGGTTAGTAAACGTCCAGCCGCCTCTGTAGCCTTGCCTTATATCTGCGTCATACTCAGGCGCCGGGAAGTAGTTATCAAAGTGCTTAGTCATGCCCTTATAAAAGGTCAGGGCGCAGGATCCTATCGTTAACTTCGTCATATTTGCGTCATACAAGGACCGGAGCGCCAGCGCCGGGATATCAACGTCGTTAAAGATATAATCGAGCTCTTCCTGAGTAGGTTTATGTCCCGGAGCTCTGTAGGCGCTATAGTCGATAGATCCCTTTAGCATGGGAAGGTGGAAGTCCTTAGCGATCTGCTCGACCTTAAACGGCAGGAGCTTAAGACTGTCTACTATTTTAATCTGGTGGCCCTTAAAGCCGATCGTTAACGTGTACCATTGCCCCATATCTGATATAAGCGTTGAATACTCGTTAAACTTTAGTTTCTTAAATTTAGGATCCACCCATGTATAGCCGGCCTTCTCCAAGTAGTCTATGATAAACTGCCCGTCAAACTTCAAATTATGAAAAGACAGCTGTGCCTTCTCCAGGCTCTCGGCCCATTCCAGGAAGCTTTTTATATCTGTCCCCCAGTAGTGAAAGTCGCTATAGAGATCCCGCGCAGCCCACAACCACACGCGGCAGTCAGTAGGATCCGTCGTAGTTTCAAAGTCGCAGGAATAAAATCTTTTCTTTTCGCTCATAGGATTAACCTGCCTTTATTTTTTCCTTCTTGTCTTTGCAGGTTCCCAGTCCGGGAACATATGCGCAAGTACGTCCTCCTGCTCTTCGGCTACGGAAGCGCTTACAATCTCGTCAATGTAAGCTTTGCGAGCTTTCGTGTAATATGCGTCCTCAACGCCCACGTCAATAAGAGCCTGCTTTAATATCTCAATATAATTATCTTCTTTGTCGTTGTCGATCTCGTAAACGGTCTGGATATCGAAAAGCTCTTCGTGATAATATGCTTTCAGGACCTTTTGGGGATCGGCCTTTAAGAGCATAGCGCAAAGTCTGTTAGCTTTATCTCCGAAAGTTTTCTTTAATGATACGATCAGGTTATCAACGAAACGCTTATCACTCTCAGCCGTTATCATTTTAGGAAGAGACTTAATAAAGTAATCTTCGTCGCGCTGGCTCCTAAATGTCCGGTCAGTCTTAAGCGGCTCAAAAGTCTTTACTCGGATATCTCCCATTTCGGCACGCCTAAGTCCGGTCTCAGCTCCGGCTACTTTAACCTTTTCCATGCCGGCGGCCTTTTTACGCTTTGCTCTTCTCTCGTTAATGATATTGAGCATTGCCTTCTGGTAGCTCTGTCTTATCTTAGGAAGCTGCACCTTCCCTGACTTATAAAAACCTTCTGAGTTTTTCTTTGCCGCTGCGGAAGCTACCTGTCTCAGTTCTCTATGAGTAAATACCGAAACGTCGTTGATCTTATCCGGAAGCAGCGAAGGATCCACGCCGGACGCTACCAGCTCGTCAATGCGCTTGTTAAATCTTGCAGCGATCGCCGCCTTATTCTGCGGCGGGTTCTTTCGTTTTGCCATTTCTCTACCTCCTTAAGCAGTTAAAGAAAAGGCCCGCCGTTAAGCGGGCCCGGCTTAAAGCCATGAGGGTTTAGGGGTTAGTTGGCAATCTTAAGTGTGAGAAGTGCGCGATCTCCCTTGTTGATCTGCTTACAGATAACAGTCAGGGGCTCGTCCCACTCGGAAGGCTCGCCGAAGGTCTGAACGATCGTCTTAAGCGCGTTATAAACGCCTTTGGAGACGCAGCTGTAAGTAGTGCCGTCAGCGGCGAAAAGGATAACACGCGGGCAGGTAACGGTCTCGCCGGGTACTTCCTGGCTCTCGCACTCAACGGGAGCAATGTAGATATTAACAAGCTCGATCTTCTCGTTAATGTGATCCCTTAACTGCTCGTCCGGGTTCTGAATGGCGTTAACAAGGGCGGCCTTGTCTGCCTTCGTGTCTGTGTTACCTGAAAAATACTGCGCGTTTGCTGCTGTAAGGTCCGCAACGATCTCGGCCTTAGCGTTGGAAGTTGTAAGTTCTGTGCTCATGTTGGCACCTCCGTAATATTTTATTTGCAGGATTTAACGGCCTGCTCCGTAATGCGGGCCGCAGGATTTGAACCTGCGCCGGCTCGTCAGCCGGGCGGCTGAGACTAAGATCTTTAGCCCTTCGCTCCAGCGCCCGCGCCTCAAGGTTTCCCCATGAGCTCTTTTAGTTTACTCCATAAGGCGCCAATCGTCAAGAGCCATATAGGTATTAACGTGCCAAGTTTGCTTAAGCATTTTACCGTTTGCCATTTTACAGAAGGCTTCCGCTGTCTCTTCGTCTGTAAAGAAAGCTATCTCCCAGTTCCCCGCGGCCTGGTATATGACCTTATATGCAAGGTAGTTCGTGCCTACTATTGCTTTTCGCATTTTTCTGCCTCCTCATGCTTCTTTAAGAGCTCTTTGCCGTAACGGTCCACAAGGCGGCTTACTGATATGTCCTGCTCGATCGCTTCGTGCTTAAGCCCTTTTATAGCGTCCTCTGAAATAAATACTCCTACATTCTTCTTTTTATCCATTTACTTAACTCTCCTTGTCATTATCGCCCGGTTAAGATCGCACTCGCGCGGGCTCTCGTTATCTTCTAATCTTTTATAGTTCCTAAGGTCCAGCGCGTCAACTTCAAGCGTCAACGCCTTCTTTTTAACTCTGTTGTCCGGGATATATCTACCCTTGTCTATGTCCCAGCGCTGCCTCTGCAGGACGACCTTTTTCATTATAGCGTCAATGATAACTACTCTGAAAGTGAAATTATCGTTATAAACGATATCATATAGATTTATATTATTCATTTTCTAATCCTCTATCTAATAACAGCGTAGTCAATAGTGTGAGCTCTAATCCGTATAGGCCCGGATCCATTTCCGGCTCGTTTATATTAGCCTGCGGAAATTCAGGCCAATAAGTTTTGCTGTCTACACAAATCTTATTCCAAAGTTGACGGGCTGCTCTATGACCTACGCCAAGCTCTAAGAGTTCGGAGCAGGCTTTAGCGAGAAGTTGAGCTATAAAAGTTCTTTCAGGAGCATTAAGAGATATTTCGCAAGGCGTATCCATTTTCACATTACCGGCTATTTTAATATTAGTTATCATCTTTTTTCACCCACTTTCTTATAATATCCGCTGCGTGTAATGCACCCAGGAGCAGCACGGCTCCGGTAATCACCTTGCAGCAGGTTAAGATCTCGATAATGATATACTCGTTCATTTAACTGCCTCCCCGTTTCCGCTAAGCTGCTTCATGAATTTTAAATTTTCGGCAATAAGAAAGCCGTTTTCACGTTGTACTTCTTTAATCCTATTGTATAGTATGGCGTTTTCAAGGCGAAGGTTGCGGATCTCTTTGTCCTGGCTGCTATTATATAAGCGTAGACTGTCAATAGTTACATTTAATGTTGCAACCTTTATGCGCAGCTCTTCAAGTTCTGTCATTTTATTACCTCCGGCCCGTCTATATCTTCCGGCTGGGGAGTGATCGAAAAGCTCGCAACCTCCGACAGCCTTATAAAGTGTTCGTTTTCTCCAAGCTTATAATGAAGCTTTCCCGCTTCTGTGTGAAGCTCTTTTGTAGCGAAGTACATTACTTTGCCGTCCTTATAATATACGTTAATCTTCATCTTCTGCCTCCATCATCCAAAGGTCCATCAAGGCCTCTATCGCTTCGGTATATCTCTCGAACACCATTAGCTTTCTCATTGTTGAAGTGTAAGGGTTGTCTGAGGCCTCTTTTCTCAATTGCCGCAATTCCTTTAATATTTCGTTAAGTTCCATTTTTGTTACCTCCTTTCTGTTACCCATTATAGCACTATTATATAGAATGTCAATAGAAATTATAAAGTTCTACAATTCTATAAGATTTCTATAAATTGATTGACAATTTGCCTATTTCTTCCTATAATAAAAGATAGGTAAGGACCGTCAGGCTTCTGAGCTCTGCCGGGGCTGATCCTGAAACATGGATCCGGCGAGCCTATGGGGGTAGCACCTACAGATTAACTTGAGACCTTGCCGAAACCAGTAATTAAGCGCGGGGTGTTAGCTCGTTACTTCGTAGCGAGCCCTTCCCCGCGGCATTACTGAGGTAGACACATGAGCGAAGATAAAAAGTTTTGGTTTGATTACACCTACAAGAGAATAAAGGCCTGCCACAGGCTCGTTAACTTCGTTGTCGGCGCCCGTGGCTGCGGTAAGACCTTCGCATTTAAAGAGGACGCCGTAAGCTCCTTCCTTAAAGACGGGAGTCAGTTTGTATATATGCGCCGTTACGAAAAGGAACTTATGGAAGCGAAGGCCAGGGAGCTTTTCTTTCCCTTAGATCTCCGCAAGAAGTACGCAGAGCACGAGCTTGTCTACCGCAACGGCTATTACATGATAGACGGCAAGCCCGCAGGCTTCCCTTTTCCCTTATCAACTTCAGGGGAAATGAAGTCAATAGAGTACGATAACGTAACTAATATCTGCTTTGACGAGTTTATCATAAAGGGAGGCTCCGGGTATCTTCCTAACGAAATGTTTCTTTTTAATGAGGCGCTCGTTACGATCGGACGTATGAGGGCCCCGCAGTTTTTCCTGATGTCAAACAACATCAGCTGGCAAAACCCTTACTTCACGCGCTACAAGATACCGCGCCTCGAAAAAGGCGAGGAGCTATTTTTAGCAAAGCGCTACACACTATGCAAACCGAAGTCAGAAAAGTATAAAAAGGCTGTGGCTGAGAGCCCTGTAGGAGCCTTCCTTAAAGAAATGGATCCGGATTACTTCGATTACGCTTTTGATAACGAAACACATGACGAGACGAATGATTTTATAGCGGATCGTCCTAAAAATACAAGATATCTCTGCACCATTAACTTTGACAATGATACCGTCGGTATTTGGGTAGACAACGCGGGCCTGCTTTACGCCTCGCTGAAAACAGATCCTTCTGCACTGATCACGTTTAATTGCAGCCGGGCAGACCTTAAGAAAAGCCGCCTTAACTTTAAACGAGGCGGGATATTTGACCGCATACAGTCGGCCTACCTGTCTGACCGGCTCTTTTATGAGGACCAGACCACTAAAGGCATTGTTACGGAGCTAATGCGCTTCGTTCTATATTAAAGAGAGGAGGTAATCTTATGGACTGGAATACTGCGATAACTTTGATCTCGTCTTTGGGCTTTCCGATCGTGGCCTGCTGCTTTATGGCCTACTTCGTTAAGGACCTGATTAACAGACAACGCGAAGAGACGAAAGAGCAGAACGACAGACACAGGGAGGAAATGTTGGCATTTCGTACAGCTATCGATAATAACACGGAAGCTTTGAACAGGATCCTCGACAAGTTAGGAGGCGTGAGATAATGGAGAACAGTAAATATTTATGGGATCGCCTTATAACCGCAGGATATCGCCCGGAAGCTGCTGCGGGGATCCTGGGAAACATAAGAGCCGAAAGTAACTTTCGCCCGGATAACCTGCAAAATACCTATGAACGAATTTTAGGATATACTGATAAAGAGTATACCGAAATGATTAACGCCGGGACCTACTCCTATCAGCAGTTTATTAACGATCACGCGGGCTACGGCCTCGCGCAATGGACCTATAAGACAAGGAAGGCAGAGCTTTATAAGGCGTGCTTCCCTGATATCGGAAGCCTTGAAAAGCAATGTGATTACCTTCTTAAAGAATTAGGCTGGTACTCGGCGCTTCAGGGGATCTTAAAGACCGGCACGGTCCGCGAGTGCTCCGTCGCCGTGCTGCATTTATATGAAGCGCCGGGCGATCAGTCGGAGACTGTGGAGCTAAGGCGCTACGGCTACGCACAGGAAATATTTGATAAATACGCGGGAGAGCCTGCCGCTGTATACAGCTGGCAGCTTAACGCGTATAAGATAAAAGAAAACGCTATTAACTTTATGAGCACGGTTCCCGGTTCCTTCGTGATCGAGAAAGAGCCCGGCCTTTATGCTGTTTGTTATGGAGCATATAACTCAGAAGCCGAAGCCGCCGATCACAAAACCGAAGCCCGGAGCTTTTCAAAGAAGGCGTTTATCATCACCATAACAAAACAGGAGGTAAAAGTATGAAGCTATCTAAAGAAGAGCTCATTGAGAAGATCCAGGGCTCAGAGGTTGCTGACGAAATTAAAATGAGTTTGTTAGAGGACGTCAGCGACAGCTTCGAGACGATCGACAAGACTAAATTTGTTGAAGTTGAGAAGTACGACGAACTTAAAGACAAGTATATCAAGCGCTTCTCCGAAGGCGCAGTAACAGAAGAGGCTCCGGCCACAGAAGAGCCGGAAGTTAACCACGAGATACAGATCTCAGATTTATTTGAGGAGGCATAAAAATGGCTATTGTTCCCAGCAAAGTAACACTCACAAAGTCGGCTTCAGGTATCCTGAACGCACTTAGAAACGGTATCGGCGGCGATTATTACGCAGGCGTACCGGAAGCAAACGACACCACAGCGTCGATCCGTGCCGTTGGTACTGCGATCCTTGCGCAGCAGTCAAGAAGAAATGCTTTCGTTGAAACACTCGTTAACCGTATCGGTATGGAGATCTTAAGATCCCGCCAGTATCAGAACCCCTGGGCTATGTTCAAGAAGGGCTTCCTTGAGTACGGCGAGACCGTTGAAGAGATCTTCGTTAACCTTTGCGAAGTACGCGGTTACAGCTTAGAGCAGGCTCCTACAAGAGTACTCCAGAACACTAAGCCGTCTGTATCGGTAGCGTTCCATACTCTTAATATCAGGGCAGAATATCCCGTAACGATCACTAACGCAAACCTTCGCCAGGCGTTCCTGTCTGCTGACGCGCTCCTTCGTTTCATCGACGGCATTATCAATAATATGTATACTTCGATGAACTACGACGAGCTGCTTCTTATGCAGTACGAGCTTGCGCTTCTTGCACTTAACGGCGAGCTTCCTAAGAAGGTCATTTCTACTCCCGCCGCAGGTACAGCCGCAGCTATCGCTACAGACATTAAAGAGATCTCTAACGAAATGGTATTTATGAAGGATAAGTATACCATTTCCGGAAACAAGAACTTTACAGTTAAGGAAGATCAGTATATCCTTGAGCAGACCGGTCTTAACGCCGTACTTGACGTTAACGTGCTTGCAACGAGCTTCAATATGGATAAAGCAGAATTCCAGGGCCACGTTGTCCTCATGGATAACTTGGGCGATATGGATAACGCGAGACTTGCAAAGCTCCTTGATAAGGATAGCGACTTCGTTGCTTTCACAGCTACACAGCTCAGCTATCTTGCTAAGATCCGCGCTCTTATCTGCGCCCGTGACTTCTTCCAGATCTACGACGTAGAGCAGACAATGGAGGACTTCAGAAACGGCTCCGGCCTCAGCTGGAACTACTTCCTTCATAAATGGCAGATCGTCTCGGCTTCACCTTTTGAAAACGTATGCCTGCTTACAGATCAGGCCTCAACGGTTTCTTCGATCTCCGTATCGCTCGACGCTGCTACAATGAGCGCAGCAGGCACTAACGGAGCAACCGCTACCGTTACAACTACCGGCTTCGCTTCCAAGAACGTAAAGTGGAGCCTCGTAGTAGGAACCGGTACAGCTGCAGACCTTACAAACGGCCTTATCTCTATCGACGACTTCGGCGTTATCACTCTTAAGACCGGCTACCATACCGGTACCTGGACCGTAACAGCAACAGCTGTTGAGGACGGCACAACGACCGGAACCGCTACCCTTACACTTAGCTGATAAGCAACATTTTCTGTCCTTTCTGAATGAGCCCCGGAGTAGCTGGAACTGCTCCGGGGCAGAAAGAATTGAGGTATCTAAATGGCATTAACTACCGAAGTATACCTTTGCAAAAATACAAAGCTTTTCCCCGGCTGCACGGATAACTACTATTTCTCTTCTGAAAGTGCAAGAAAGTCTTTCTTTCAGGGTAAATCAGCTTCCGGATTGCATTTTACGGCGTTAAGTTATCAGCGTGAAACGCGCTCTATGCGTCTACCCGTCGCGCTTATGCACGCCGAAGAGTGCGATTATCTGATGTTCAATAATCCCGCCTACGAAAACAAGTGGATATATGCCTTCATTGAGAAGTGTATCTATATCAATGACGAGGTTACGGAAGTACGCTTTATCGTGGATCCTGTTCAGACCTGGCTGCCTTCCTGCACGCTTGCGCCTTCGGAGATCTTAAGCGAGACCGTCGCCCTTGACACTAAGTTTTCGGAGATCATGAACATTTCCGATTATATAAGCGGGACATTTAAGCCGCACGCTAAAGGCACGCTCACAGGCGTTTCTGATTATGCAACGGAGTATGTCTGCATAATCTCTAATGCCCTGATATGCCCGGATAAAAACTTAAGCCATTACGACGGGACAAAATGGCAAGCCCATTTTTCTACGGAGTACGGCACTAACTGCGGCAAAGGCGACACGCTTTGCTATTATGTCTTTAAGCTTGAAGCACTCACAAACGCCGACTTTATAAGTAAGGCGCTGGGCGCTATGGCTTCGGAAGCTATAAGCGGCACGCTCTTCGCAGCGAAGTACAAAGTGCTTAATATATGTATGGTTCCCGCTATTTGCTTACCTGCGGGAGCTGTGGCGCACCTTGAGACAGCTGACAAAACAAACATTGCTTGTATATGTCCTGATCCTGACAGGTTTAACGACCAGATCGATACAACAGCGGGCGGAGATCCTATATCACTTGATGATTGCTGGACTTCCCTTTATACTTACGGCTCCGTTGACGGATCGTTTGAGGCGTATGCTTATAACGCAAGCCCCAGGAGCACGGAGGCGATACTTTCGCTTGATACTGCAAGCGTTGGTATTTTTGGCGGATATACGCCTAAAAACAATAAATTATACTCGGCGCCTTACTGCAAGCTCAGGATCTTAAATAACATGGGCGACGCTCTCGACCTTTGGCCGCAGTATTTTACGAACTTCTCGACGGCGCCCTTTGATTTTAACTTCCGTTTTGCGATCTACGGCATACTCGGAGAATGTCCGGACGTTGTGCTTTATCCTAAGAGCTATCTAAAGAGCGGAAGCAATACGATCAATCCGGAGTACAGGCTTTCAATGGCGCCCTTCCCTAATCTTCCATATAATGAAGATAAATTTGCGGAATGGCTCCAGCAGAACAGCATAAGCAACGCGCTCCGTGTAGGTAAGGGTGTTATGGAACTCGCCGTGGGTAATATCCCCGGAGCGATCAGTACCGGCGCAAATATGGTTTCGGAAGTTAACAGCGTAACAAGCCAGGGCATAAGCACAAACCTTCCAGGTAGTACCGGAGCAGTAGCAACAGCCTTAGACCTTCACGCCTTCAAGTGGGAATACTTAAGCTTACAATATTACGACGCTGTTAACGTGGATAACCATTTCAAGAAGTACGGCTATAAGGTTTCAATCTTCTCAACTCCTGCTTTTGATCGCCGCGTTTCATTTGACTATTGCCAGACCGTGGACGCTGCTTTTTCATCAGCACCCATTCCCGGAGAAATGCAAAAGGAACTTATAGCGCTCATGGATCGAGGTTTGAGGCTCTGGCATGGTAACTACTTAGGCGATTATTCAAGAGATAATCCTATAGCAACTTAAGGAGGCGGATAAATGTATATTAAAGACTTCGCCGATTTCTTAAAGAAAGAGAACACGAAAAACCCGCTGCGCTTACGGGAAGCGATCATATTTAACCACTTCCTTTTTAAGCTCGTGGGGCTTGCAACGACGAGCATTAACTGGGTAAACCTCCCGTCAGAGATCCCGGAGCGGATCCTGGAGCGCAATTTGCTCTTTAATGTTCGCGGCGCTTTCTTTAGGGACGAGGTATTAGATCAATATATCGGACTTCCCGCAGCTGCAGCCGGTAAGCTTAACGCCTACGGCCTGCCGAACTATGTAAGAGCTTACGGGAAGAACGGTTATAACTACGTTGTTGATATAGCACATAAGAAGGGCGTGCTTATCTTCGACAATTACAACGACAGGGCGCTTATCAATGACCTTGTATTATATGCGCAGCGTATGACAGACATACTCACAACGCTTAACGTCAATCTCCGCCAGCAGAGGATCCCGCTTATCTTTAAGACAACTGCTCAGGGTAAGCAGGTAGTAGATCGCGCAATGCAGGCCAGCGACGCGGGAGCTTATGCCTGCGCCGTAGATAAGACCTTGAGCCAGGATATAGGAGAGCTTCTTTATCAGCCCGTGCCTTTTCTTGCGCCGGGATTGCAGGACCAGCTGGAGAAGATCTGGGGCGAAGCTCTTACCTTCCTCGGCATTGTTAACGTAAACGAGAAGGCAGAGCGCCTTAACTCGTTTGAAGTAGGAAGCCAGATAGAGGAGACCGTTTCCCAGCTTAACACAAGGCTTAAACCGCGCCAGGAAGCCTGCAGGCAAATAAATGAGATTTACGGCCTTAATGTGGACGTTATGCCGGCGTCGTGGGTACTCGCAAGGTCAAGATCCGACACGCTCGACGAGAACGTGCCGGAGGAAAGAGATCCGGATATGCTGGAAGCTTCGCCGGTAGATCCGACAGAAAAGGAGGCAGAAGCATGAATGACGATCTTATTTTAAAAGACGCTTACGCTTCAAGCGCGGCCCTTTTCTTAGGCGTAACTCTTCCCAGCTCCATATATAATGATGAGATCAAATATCTTGTCTATAACCGCTGGAAGTACAACCTTCTTATAATGGAAGATAAGGACCTATGGCACGACTTTTTCGAGTTTAAGACGCGCGAAGTCTGGGATATGGCCGTTAAGCTTATGAAGTCGGCGGAGCTTATCGCAGATCCTTCTAGACAGTGGTATAAGAAGAGCGACAAGGACGGGAGCAACACCCTTACTGATACCTTGCAGATCGTCACGGACCGCGAGAGTGCAGACGCTACAAGCGGCTATAATAACACTTCGACCGAAGGATCAGGAACTACGGGAGAGCTTACCAAGCACTCAGACACGCCGCAGTCATCAGTCAACAACCTGACGTCCGGTTATCTTTCGGACGCTACAAAGACGGACGGCGAGAGCTCCAGCACCGGCGAAACAGGAAGTAACTACCTTGACGCTTCAAGCCATAACTCCAACGACACCGTTACCCATTCAGGCGGAAACGAGAACGAGTACGAAGATCATTTGGAAGAGTACGGCTATAACGACCAGGCAGAAATGCTCCTTAAATACCGGGAGACCATTAAGAACATAAAGGAAGAGGTTTCGAACCTGTGGGCGGAGTGCTTCGATCCCTTCTATGCAATGTATTGATACCTGTACCTGTAGCGGCAGCTGAGCAGCTGCTTCAAAGTTTAAGAGACGGCACCCACCCGCTTATCCAGAGGACCACGCCCAGCACTTGGGAGGACTTAAGAGCAGAACTTGAGCGCGACCTTGTGCCGATCCTGTTAGCATTATGGGAGCCGCTGGGAGGACTTATGCCGATACCTACTATAGACCTTCCGGACGGAGTGGTAAGCACTTCGCTTGTCTCTCAGTCTGAAATGGTGCAATTTGTTACAAATACGCTTAATGTCTGGCAAGCCAAAATGTGGAAGATAGCGGAGGCCGCGGAGAATGATACAATATATTCCTTCCAGCCGCTTATCGTAGCCGCGAAGTATCAGCCTGTGCAGTTTGGCCCGGACATTAACCCGGTTAACTTTGATCCTACTGTTGCGAAGCCTGCGATCGCTACACAGTGGCGGAAGGCTGTAAACATAGGATTTGACGTAACCAATACTTATCACATTGAGCCTACTATTACAGTAGCGAAGGAGGTATAGAAATGGGCTGGACGAGAAACTATTACAACCTGCTCACAGCGTTTTTACTCGGAGACACTACAGAAACAAGCGTTAACACTCCTGTTGATTATCAGCCGCCGATAGTAATAAGGAAACAAAACGGCGATTATACGAACATAATTTATCACTCTGGTTCTTCTAATTATACACCTGAAAAAAGATTATCTGGTAGTGACTACAACACTTTATTTACATATTTTATGCAGCTCGGTAAACTGAGTTTTGGTTATCACGAACGCCCAAATACCTATAACTGGGACACATTAGGAAACTATATACAATTTGGTACAGGCTCAACCGCTGCAGACTACGAAGATTATCAACTTGAAAGTCCCATAACTTCCGGCTTAAGTATGGTTCAATCTGAAGGCACGCTTACGGCACCCTCTGCGTTTGACGCCGTAACGCACAAATACAGCTCTACAAGAACCTTCACTATAAACAACACAAGCGACAGCTCTATAACTCTATCAGAGCTCGGTATCTTCTCCTGTTCATGCCTTGTCTATCGTGAAGTGCTCGCTACGCCTATCACGATCGATCCGGGCGAAAGCGTTACCGTATCGTTTACCAGAGAGGCAACAGTATTTAATTACACGCCCTATACTTGATAAGGAGGCAGTAGCATGATCACATTTTATAAGATAAACTCTGACGGGCTCTACAGGGCCGCAGGCCTTGCAGAAGATATCCCGGATCTTCCGAAACTTAACGGAGCTAAGTTTTTCGCAATAGACGAAAATAAGACTTACTTCTATGACGCGGACAATGACACCTGGGAAGGCTATACCGGGGATCCGGAGGACCACGACGAGCTCATTGATTTTCAGACGAGATAAGGAGGTAGCAAAATGGTAACAGTAGTAGGTAAAACTGCAGAAGGCCTCGGAGTATATAGGGGCCTTAGCACAGATCTTCCGCTTGTTCCGGCGCCTAAGAACGGCTCACGCTTCTTTGCAATGGATAACGGTAAGACTTACTGGTATGACGCTGACAGCGATACCTGGGAAGGGTACTCCGGAGGCGGAGGCGGGGGAGGAGGTACCGACGACTACGAGGATCTTTCAAACCTTCCGCAGATCAACGGTGTAACACTTAAGGGAAATAAGACGCTTGCAGCGCTTGGGATCCAGCCCGCTGATACTGTCGTTACAGGCACGCTTGCGGCAGGAGCTACGAGCATTACTTTATCGAGTGAAGCTATTACAGCTTCAAGCACGATTGACATATATACCGGAACTTATGGCGTAAATCCTACAGATATTACTGTAGCGACCGGCAGCATAACTATGACCTTTACAGCCCAGCTTGCAGACCTTCCTGTAAAGGTGGTGATTAAATGACTTGGTTTAAATCAGGCGGAATAATGGGGCCTAAAACGGGAACCTGGCAGCTTAAGACAACGACCGGCAAGAAGTATATTATCATAGGCACTGACGACGATAACGCCGGTAATGCCAAGTTTTTCAGGCTGCTTAGAACATACAACTTCCCGTATACTATGAACGTTGAGGCCGAAAGCATGAACGTAGAGCTTCCCGGTGGTGCTTACGGACCTAAGCCGCTCGGCTCCGACGTCGACGCGGATATCTTCGGACCTTCAGACGCCCCGGCGCTCTTCCCTAATGGTGTTAATGTCCTGCAGCTCGGCACATATTTAAAAGAGCATAATAAGGGAGAGGTTGCACAACACGGAGGATCCGGCAACACCTTGTGGGACAGCTCCGAGCTTACAGGCTCCTTCCTTGACGGCTTGTATAGTACCTATACCTCAGAAGGTGGCACCAAGACCGAAGCAGAACTTAAGGAAGCGATCCTTAAAGCAAAGGCCGCTTCGGACGTTCAGCAAGGCGCTCCCTATGTCTTAAAATCCCACTCGATCCTTGAGAGATATTATAACTTCGCTATTAATACCGTAGGTATTTGGGGCGGAGAACCTAAGGTAACGATCGACGGCATAGAGCTTAATCTTAATACGATAAAAGGCTGGGACGGGTACCCCTGGAGAGTGAACGGCTATAAAGCGGCCTCTACAGTCTTAGGCCAGGGCGTGGAAGTAAACACAACACCTTACAACATAAGCAGGCAACTTGATAAGACAGAAGCCGCAGCCCTTGAACACTTAGGACAGATCAGCCCCGGCTGCGCTCATGAATTTTTCTGGCACGCGCCTTTTACAGACATAGGCAATACTGCGCTCCGTAATCTTTTTACGGTTATAGCTGCGCTCGTTACAGCAGGCAGGGCCGAAGTAGTGACAAGGGAGCAGTACGAAGCACTCGGCGAGTATGTAGCTAATCCCGTGGTTAGTATAGCAGCTTCGAGAGCTGATATAACCGTAGGAGATCCTGACAGCAAGAGCGAGTACCATGTAACCGCGACCTATGCAGACGGCACAACGGCGGACGTATCAAGCAGCGCTGTTATATTTAACGAGAACGTAGACACGAGCACGGCAGGCACTTATCAGGTGCCGATCAACTACTTGAATAAGAACGTTACTATATCGGTAGTAATGACAAGCGGAGGCTCTGCAAGCGTGGCCTTGCATTTTTATCACACCGGGCGTATCAATGCCAACACAGGCGAGTATTATACAAACAGCTCAAGTACTGACTACTTCGCCTCCAATGAGCTGATCGACTATGACAGCACCAAGACCTATTATGTATCGTTTACAGGTACAACGTCCAACTCCGGTACAAGGCCGAAGCTTCAAGAGATGTTCTGCTATGACGCTAACGGTGATTATCTCGGTTACTTCGGGCTCTCAGGATATCAGGGCAGGATCACAGACATGGCGCTCACAGATCCGACGGTCACATATCCCACAACAGCCAAGATCAGGATCCAGGGCAGAGTTAATAATGCTCATGCGACTTCACAGGTGAATGACTGGAGCTGCGTAAAGAGTTGAGCGGAGCGAAGGCC
>Ga0265299_10003140_pt1 | contig 16333 bp, 14 predicted proteins | sample AusTroGonzalo_MG_4_FD_193485 | JGI IMG/M metagenome (GOLD analysis project Ga0265299, IMG submission 193485) | Bovine rumen microbial communities from tropical cattle in Woodstock, Queensland, Australia - Gonzalo_02 | ecosystem: Host-associated > Mammals > Digestive system > Stomach > Rumen ... | reverse complement strand
GACGAGATCTTGAAGGCTCGTGAAGTTGTTCGTCAGGTGTATATCGACGAGAAAATCGAGCAGTATATCGCTGACATTGTGTTTGCTACCCGTTATCCCGATACCTACGGCCTGAAGTCGCTGAAGGATATGATTTCGTTTGGTGGTTCGCCTCGTGCTTCTATCAATCTGGCCAAGGCAGCCCGCGCTTATGCCTTTATCAAGCGTCGTGGCTATGTGGTGCCCGAGGACGTGCGCGCTGTGGCTCATGATGTACTCCGCCATCGTATTGGTCTGACCTACGAGGCTGAGGCCAGCAACGTGAGCAGCGAGGAAATCGTTAGCAAGATTATTAATAAGGTAGAGGTGCCCTAAACGAGTAGGCTAGCAGATCTAGTGCAACTAGAACCTCTAGTAAAACTTGAACATGGAAACATCTGAGATTATTAAGAAAGTCAGGAAGATTGAGATCAAGACACGTGGCTTGAGCTCCAACATCTTTGCAGGTCAATACCACTCGGCCTTTAAGGGTCGTGGTATGGCCTTCTCAGAGGTGCGCGAGTATCAGTACGGCGACGATGTGCGCGATATCGACTGGAACGTAACGGCCCGTTTCCACAAACCCTACGTCAAGGTGTTTGAGGAAGAGCGCGAGCTCACGGTGATGCTGCTCATTGATGTGAGCGGTTCGCAGGATTTCGGTACCAGTCATCAGATGAAGCGCGACATGGTAACCGAAATAGCCGCCACTATTGCCTTCTCCGCCATTCAGAATAATGATAAGATTGGCGTAGTGTTCTTCTCTGACAAGATTGAAAAATATATCCCGCCCAAGAAAGGCCGCAAGCACATCTTGTACATCATTCGTGAGATGCTCGACTTCCATCCTGACTCGCGGCAGACGGACGTAGCACAGGCCGTGGAGTTCCTTACAGGCGTGTCGAAACGTCGTTGTACCGCCTTTATCTTGAGCGATTTTTGTGTACGTCAGGATTTCCTGCAACAGCTTACCATTGCCAACCGCAAACACGATGTGGTGGCTATTCAGGTGTACGACAAGCGCTCGGCCGAGTTGCCCAACGTAGGTCTGATGAAAGTGGTGGATGCTGAGACGGGCTTTGAACAGTATGTCGACACGAGCAGTAAACGCTTGCGCGATGCCTATCAACGCTATTGGACAACCCGTCAGCAGCAGTTGAAGGAAACCTTCACTAAGAGCAATGTGGACTGTGTGAGCATCGCTACCGATGACGACTATGTGAAACTGCTCTTGGGACTGTTTAAACAACGTGGTTAACATGAAGAGATTGATATCATTGATATTTATAGCGGTTGGCGCTTTGACGGCTATGGCCCAGAACAACGTGTCGGTGGAGGCACGTATCGATCCTATCGAGATTCTGGTAGGTCAGCAGGTCAAGGTCACCGTGACAGCCATGATGGAAGAGGGGGCTCAGGCCGAGTTTCCTGTATTCCGGCCACAGCAACAGATCACACCTGGTGTGGAAGTGCTGTCGAGCACAGGGCAGCAGGTACATACCGTCGATAATGGCTATGTGGAACGTTCTGTCGACTATATCCTCACATCGTTCGATGATACGCTCTACTACCTGCCTCCCTTCGTGGTAAAGGTAGATGGAAAACCGTATGAGAGTAAGAGCCTTGCACTGAAAGTGTTGACTGTTGAGGTAGACACACTTCATCCGGAGAATTTCTTTCCAGCCAAGGGCGTACAGCAAAATCCCTTCCTATGGGAAGAGTGGAGCCTTTCGTTCTGGCTGAGCGTGGCTATGTTGCTTTTGTTGGCTGCCGACTATTACTTCTATCTGCGTTTGCGTGATAACAAACCCATCGTGAAGCGCATCAGCTTAGTGAAGCGCCTGTTGCCGCATCAGCGAGCCATGAAGGAGATTGAGACCCTGCGCGCAGAGCATCGCATGAACGACGATAATCAGGAGAGTCAGAAGGCTTACTATACCAAGCTTACTGATGCACTCCGTAAGTATATCGAAGAGCGTTATGCCTTCTCGGCTATGGAAATGACCAGTAGTGAAATTATCGACCGTTTGACGAAATCGCCCGATGCTAAGTCGCTCGACGAGTTGCGTCAACTGTTCCAGACGGCTGACCTGGTGAAGTTTGCCAAGTATTCTACGCTGATCAACGAGAACGATGCCAACCTGATGAGTGCTATTGAGTTTATCAACGAAACAAAGATTGAGAACCAGCAGGCAGTAGAGGTGGTGAAGCCCGAGTTCACACAAGAGGAGATACGTTCAAAGAAAGAGCGCAAGGTACTCAAGTGGGTGGTTGGCGGTATTGCCGCAATTTGTCTGGCACTCATGCTCTTTATTATCAGTCAAATCTATATTTTGTTAGTATAGCCCATGGAATTTGCCAATAAGATATATTTTTCGCTGCTATTGCTCATCCTTCCATATATAATATGGTATGTGATGTATCGCAAGAAAAACGAGCCTACGCTGCGCATGGCCGACACTTTTGCCTTCCGCTATGCTCCCAAGAGTTGGAAGGTGATGCTGATGCCTATACAGCCCTTGCTGCGTATATTGGCTTTTGTAATGCTGGTATGTGTGTTAGCACGTCCTCAGACCAGCAATTCATGGAAGAACCACACGGTAGAAGGCATTGATATCATGCTGGCGATGGACGTGTCGACCTCTATGTTGGCCGAAGACCTGAGTCCTAACCGGCTGGAGGCTGCCAAGCATGTGGCTGCCGAGTTTATTGCTGGTCGTCCCGACGATAATATCGGTCTCACCATCTTTGCTGGTGAGTCGTTCACCCAATGTCCGATGACCACCGACCACGCCTCGCTGCTTACCATGCTGCAGGGCATTCAGACTGATATCGCCGCCCGTGGACTGATAGAAGACGGTACCGCTATTGGTATGGGCTTGGCAAATGCCGTGAGCCGACTGAAGGAATCGAAGGCCAAGAGCAAGGTGGTGATTCTGCTTACCGACGGCTCTAACAACCGTGGCGATATCTCGCCGATGACAGCTGCCGAGATAGCCAAGAGTTTTGGCATCCGTGTTTATACCATCGGTGTGGGTACCACAGGTACGGCCCGCTATCCGTTGTCGGTAGGCAATGCTACTCAGTATGTGAATCTGCCGGTAGAGATTGATGAGTTGACGCTGAAGGGCATTGCACATGCCACCGATGCTGATTTCTATCGTGCCAAGAACAACGAGGAACTGAATCAGATCTATCAGGAAATCGACAAGCTCGAGAAATCCAAGCTCAACGTGAAGCAGTTCAGCCGTCGTTACGAGGCTTATCAGCCCTTCGCAATGGTGGCTATCCTTGCTTTGCTGCTCGAACTGCTGTTGAGAATCACCGTATTCCGTCGCATTCCCTGAGCAGTAGCTGTTCCTATAGCAAGATCAGACAAAAGAATATTAGTTTAATTTCTAAAATAAAAGGAATAAGACCGTGTTTCGATTTGAAGATCCAAAATATCTGTATTTATTGGTAGTCATCGTGGTGTTGGCTGCCATCCGATTCATTACCTACCGCAATCAGCAGAAACGGCTGCAAAAGTTTGGCGACCCAGGCTTATTGAAGGCGTTGATGCCCGATGTTTCGCGTTTCCGTCCTAGTGTAAAATTCTGGCTGTTGGAGGCTGCGCTGGCATTGCTCATTGTGATGCTGGCTCGTCCGCAGTATGGCACACGCATCAGTCATGAGAAGCGTACAGGCATTGAGACCATCATTGCAATGGATATCAGTAACTCTATGCGTGCAACGGATGTGGTGCCCAGTCGACTGGACAGGGCTAAGATGATGGTTGAGAATTTGGTTGACAATTTTACCAACGACAAAATTGGCCTGATTGTGTTTGCCGGCGATGCTTTCGTGCAGTTGCCGATTACCAGTGACTATGTATCGGCTAAGATGTTCTTAGGCAGTATCGACCCGTCGATGATGGCCTATCAGGGCACCGATATTGCCACGGCTATCACCATGGCTACCCATAGCTTTACTCAGCAGGAGAATATCGGCAAGGCCATTATCGTGATTACCGATGGTGAGGACCATGAGGGCAAGGCGATAGAAGCTGCTCGCGAAGCAAGGGAAAACGGTATGCGCGTGTATGTGTTGGGTGTAGGTTCTACCAAGGGCGCTCCCATTCCCATGCCTGGTACAGGCGAGTATATGGTTGATAATACCGGAAGTACGGTCATGTCGGCCCTCAACGAGCAGATGTGTCGTGAGGTGGCACAAGCCGGTGGCGGTGCCTATATCCATGTGGAAAACAACTCCAATGCTCAGCGATTGCTTGATGAAGAACTAGATAAACTGGAGAAGAACGAAACGCAGAGCACCATCTATAGCGACTTTGACGAGCAATTCCAAGCCGTAGGTATATTGGCATTGCTGTTGCTGGTGCTCGAAGTATTGGTTCTTGAATGTAAGAATCCGTATATGAAGAATGTATCGTTGTTTGGCAAGAAGAAAAAGCAATTGCTCGTGGTCGCTTTCCTGCTCCTTGGTTCAGCTTTCGCTTCAGCACAAACGGCTCGTCAGTATGTGCGTGAGGGCAATAAGTATTTTATGCAGCGTGACTATGAGCGTGCCGAGGTGGCCTATTCCAAAGCCATTGAGAAAGATGACAAGAATCCGCAGGCTCACTACAACTTGGGCGAGGCGCTGATGGAACAGCAGAAAGATTCGGCTGCCATTGTGGAATTTGAGAAAGCTGGACAGCTCGAAACCAATCCGCTGCGTAAGTCGCAGGCTTATCACAACATGGGCGTGATGTGTCAGAAACATAAGATGTATGGCGAGGCCATCGAAACCTATAAGCAGGCCCTCCGCTTGAATCCCAATGACGATCAGACCCGCTACAATCTGGTGCTTTGCAAGAAAGAAAAGGAAAAGCAGGATCAGGAAAACAAGCAGCAGCAACAACAACAACAGCAGCAGCAACAGCAGGATCAGAAAGAGCAGAAGGACGATAAGCAGCAAAAGCCTCAGAATCAGGATAATCAGGAAGAGCAGAAGCAGCAGATGAGTCAGGAAAATGCCGAACAGTTGCTGCAGGCTGCCATGCAGCAAGAAAAACAGACGCAGAAGCGCATGAAGGAAGCACAGGCGCGTCAAGGCTCTCGTCGTCAGAATGAGAAAAACTGGTAATTTGGCTTATAGCCAACCCTTCTATGTTGAAAAGTTGACAATTTGTAACAGCTTGATATAAACGATGAAACGATATTTATTTGTATTTTCATTTTTACATCTCTTCGTATGGGGCCTGATGGCTCAGACGTTTACTGCGCGGGCTCCTCAGCAGGTGGCTGTAGGACAGCAGTTCCGTTTAACTTATACAGTCAGTACCCAGGATGTTTCAGGATTTCGTGTGGGCAATATCCCCGATGAGTTTGAAGTGCTGACAGGTCCTCATACCTCGATGCAGTCCAGCTTCCAGATGATCAACGGTAAGACCACACAGTCGGCTACGGTTACTTATACCTATATCCTAAGCGCTACCAAGAATGGTACCTATACCATTCCTGCTGCAACCATCAAGGCCGAAGGCAACCAACTGTCGTCCAATACGCTTACTATTACGGTCAGCGGACAAGCACAGCAGCATGGTGGCAATAGTGGTGGCAATAGCAACAGCAACCGTCGTCAGGAAGACGAGATGCGCGATGCAGGCTCTTCCATCTCAAATGCCGACCTCTTTATTCGGGTAAGTGCCAACAAAAAGAGGGTGGTGGAACAAGAACCCATCCTGCTCACCTATAAGGTCTACACACTTGTCGACCTGACGCAGTTGGAAGGAAAGATGCCCGACTTACAGGGCTTCCACACTCAGGAAGTGCCTCTGCCGCAACAGAAGAGTTTCTCTATCGAACAGTATAATGGCCGCAACTACAAGACCGTTACGTGGAGTCAGTATGTGATGTTCCCACAGATTACGGGCAAACTGGAGATTCCCTCCATCACCTTCAATGGTATCGTGGTTCAGCGCAACCGTAGTGTAGACCCCTTTGAGGCCTTCTTCAATGGTGGTTCCGGCTATGTGGAGGTGAAGAAAGCCATCAAGGCTCCTGGCGTTGAAATACAAGTAGATCCGTTGCCAAACCGTCCGGCCAATTTCTCTGGCGGCGTTGGTAAGTTTAGTATCTCGGCCACTCTCGACAAGAATGAGGTAAAAGCCAATGATCCTATCACCCTCCGTGTAGTAGTGAGCGGTGTGGGCAACTTGAAACTGATCAAGGAACCTGTGGTGAATTTCCCGAAAGACTTTGACCGCTATGATGCCAAGCTCACTGACAAGTCTAAACTTACGGTGAATGGTGTGGAAGGCAACATGATTTATGATTTCTTGGCTGTGCCCCGTCATCAGGGCGATTTCGAGATTCCTGCCATTGAATTTACGTATTACGAACCAGCTTCCAAGCAGTTCAAGACCGTAAGTACAAATTCTTTTACCTTGCATGTAGACAAGGGCGATGCTACCACCACTACGGTACAGAACTTCAGTAATCAGGAAGATCTTCAGCTGTTGGCCAAGGATATTCGCTACATCAAAATGGGTGATAGCCGCCAGATTGTCAATGGTGAGTATTTCTTTGGGAGTATGGGCTATTGGTTGGCTATTATCATCCTGTTGGGTACCTTTATCTCGCTCTTTGTCATCTTCCGTCAGCGCGCCATTGCTAATGCCGACGTGGTGGGCTCGCGTGCAGGAAAGGCAAACAAGGTGGCTACCAAGCGTCTGAAGAAAGCATCGAAACTGATGCAGGAAAGCAGGCCCGGCGAGTTCTACGACGAAGTGCTCCGTGCTTTGTGGGGCTATGTTGGCGACAAACTCAATATCGATGTGGCACAGTTGTCGCAAGACAATATCCGTGAACGCTTGTCAGAACGCGATGTCGACGGCTCTACCATCGACCAGTTCCTCGATGCCTTGAACGAGTGCGAGTTTGAACGTTATGCACCAGGTGATCCGAAGGGCAATATGAACAAGGTGTATACCAAGGCTATGACAGCCATCGAGAAGATTGAAAACAAAGTTAAGAAACTGAAGAAATAGGATTGAAAGCATGAACAAGCGATTCATATTATTATTTTCCTTCTTTTGTCTCGTTGCTCTTCAGCTGTGTGCCGATACAACTCCTGCTGCCAAGAGCGTGAACAAGGCTGAGGCCGACAGCGCCTATGCCGAAGGCAATTACCAGAAAGCCATTGCGCTCTATGACTCATTGCTTCAGCAGGGTGTAAGCACAGAGCTGTATTATAATTTAGGCAATGCCTATTATCGGGTCGACGATATTACTCATGCTGTGCTCAACTATGAGCGTGCCTTGCAATTATCGCCAGGCGATGCCGATGTACGTTTCAATCTACAGATGGCTCGTTCTAAGACTATCGACAAGATTGTGCCTGAGTCGGAGATGTTTTTCGTTACCTGGTACCGTTCACTCGTCAATCTTTTTGGGGTTGACGGATGGGCTAATCTGGCACTCGTGTCGTTGGCGCTGGCCGTTGTGCTGGCTTTGCTCTATTTGTTCTCTGAGCAGATTTGGCTGCGCAAGATTGGATTCTTTGGCGCATTCGTCGTATTGGCACTTTTTGTGCTGAGTAATGTGTTTGCCTATAGTCAGCAACAAGACCAACTTCATCGTAAGGGAGCTATCATCATAGAGGCTGCTGTAAACGTGAAGAGCACACCAGCTAAGAATGGTACCGATCTGTTTATCCTGCATGAGGGCACCAAGGTTACGATTATCGACGACTCTATGCGTGAATGGAAAGAGGTGCGCGTTGCCGATGGTAATCAGGGCTGGGTAGAGAACAAACAGATTGAGGTAATCTAAGAACTGTCGTTCATTGGTATAGGTATTATTGTAGAAACAACGAAATGGACTGGAATGCATTGATTGAATTTGACAAGCAGCTGCTATTAGCTATTAATGGCAGCGACTCCTTGTTCCTGGATGGTTTCGTGAAAACCCTAACCACGGCAGCCACATGGATTCCTCTCTACTTGTCGCTCTTCTATATGGTGCTGAAAAACAATGATAACGTTAAGAAGATAGGTCTCATCCTGGTTTGTGCTGGCTTATGCGTGTTCTTTGCTGGTTCGCTCAACGACCTCTTTGTGAAACCATCGGTGGCACGATGGCGTCCCACCCATGATCCCGAGATTGGCATGTTGGTTGATGTGGTCAATGGCTATCGTGGAGGTAACTATGGGTTCTTCTCCTCGCATGCCAGTAACACGTTCAGCATTGCCGTGTTCTTCTCTTTGCTCGTTCGCAACCATGTGTTGTCGTTCTTTCTAATATGCTGGTCGCTGCTCAATTGCTGGACCCGCATGTATTTAGGCGTGCATTATCCAGGCGATATACTGGTAGGTTTGCTTTGGGGCGGTATAGTGGGTACCTCGATGTGGGTGTTGCATCAGCAGATTGACAAGCGTTGGACTCCAAATCGCGCATTTATCTCCGAGCAATATACCGAAACGGGGTATCTTCGAACTGACGGCGACATTGTGATTACGGTATTTGTGCTTACCCTGATTTATGCCGTTCTACGTGGTTGTTTCTTTATTTATGTATAATTTCTAACACACACTTATTATCACTCTGATTCAGAGTCATTGTATTTCATGGATACAAAGCATATACAGATTAGTGACTATAATTATCCGTTGCCTGATGAACGGATTGCAAAATTCCCCTTGGCACAGCGTGATCAGTCTAAACTGCTCATCTATAGGAAAGGTGAAGTAGGGGAGAGCGTGTTCTGCAATCTTCCGCAGTATCTGCCTCAGGGCGCGCTAATGGTGTTCAACAATACCAAGGTGATTCAGGCTCGCATGCATTTTCGCAAGATGAATGCCAATGGTGAGCCGCTGGGAGCCTTGATTGAAGTATTTCTGCTGGAACCTGCTGAGCCCAATGACTATGAACTGATGTTCCAGACCACAGGCCATTGCGCATGGTATTGTTTGGTGGGCAATTTGAAGAAATGGAAAGAAGGACCGCTTACCAGGACGTTGGTCATTGATAAGGGCCAGTTGACCATTACAGCTACCCGTGGTCCGCTGCATGGTACCAGTCATCGCATTGATTTCGACTGGCAGTTCATACCTGCTGATGCTACTACGGCTACCACCGTTTCGTTTGCCGAAATTATCGATGCAATTGGAGAGTTGCCCATTCCCCCTTACTTGAACCGTGAGACGCAGGAGAGTGATAAAACCACCTATCAAACGGTGTATTCAAAAATCAAAGGAAGTGTGGCGGCTCCTACGGCTGGTCTGCATTTTACGCCTCAGGTGTTGCAGGCACTCGATGCACATGGTATCGATCGTGAAGAGTTAACCCTTCACGTGGGTGCCGGTACGTTCAAGCCTGTGAAGAGTCAGGAAATTGAGGGACACGAGATGCATACGGAGTATATTGCCGTGAAAAGGCAAACCCTTGAAAAACTGCTCAAGCACAACTGTGAGGCGATTGCTGTAGGTACAACAAGTGTGCGCACCTTGGAGAGCTTATATTATATGGGCTGTAAACTGCTGGAGAATCCTAACCTGACCGAGGAACAGTTGCATGTGAACCAATGGGAACCGTATGAGAACGGAGGTAAGACGGCTGATGCAAAGAGTGCCATTGAGGCTATTTTGCAATGGCTCGACCGCAACGGGATGGCTACCCTGCATAGCAGCACCCAGATTATCATTGCACCGGGCTATGAGTATAAGATTGTGAAGATGCTTGTTACCAACTTCCATCAGCCTCAAAGCACGTTACTACTTTTGGTAAGTGCTTTTGTGCATGGTGATTGGCACAAAATCTACGACTATGCCCTGAGTCATGATTTCCGTTTCCTGAGCTATGGCGATTCTTCGCTACTCATTCCATAAGCATGATTCCTGTGATTTCTTGAGCAGAATTCAATTGGAATTCGTAAAGATATAAAGAAAAACGCGCTGCAAATGTTGATTGCAGCGCGTTTCTTATTTGTTAGGCGGTCTGTATTATTTCACGGTCTTGATATACTTACCGTCTTTCTTCATTACATAGATGCCCTTTCCGGATTTCGCCTTCGAAGGAACTGGGCGGCCGCTTAGGTCGTAAATGATTGCTGAACTGTTGGCAATGCTCTGCTTCAATTGGTTCACGCTGCTCTTCGTGTCGTTAATGTCGAAGTTCTGCGTGCCGCCGCTAAAGTTAAGGCTACCATCGGCCACTACGGCTTTGCTGCCATAGTTGTTGATGGTGAGCGTACCGTCAAGCATGTAGAAATTGCCTGTGTTCTCGTCCTCGTGGTCAGCAGTAACGCCCGTAGCATTGATATTGCTGTCTATCTCCACCTGAATACCATCGTCTGTGGTATTGGCAATCGAGATGTTTCCGCTTTCCATGAGGAAATACTCCTTGCAATGGATACCGTCTTTGGCTGCGGCAGTAATGTTGATGGTGCAGTTCTTCACCTGCATGTATTCCTTGCTATAGATGCCGTGCTTGCTGTTGCCCGTAACTGTCAGCTCGCCTTTTCCTTTCATCTCCAAATGTCCTTTACAATGGATACATCCGTTGTAGTCGGCATTGGCACCATCAGTCAACTTATTAGTTGTACCGTTTTTCACGCTTAACTTGATACGTTTGCCGTCCTGAATATTGATAGCAGGGCCGCTGGGATTCGTCAGCGTAAGTCCGTTCAGTTCAATGCTGGCCTTGTAGCTGCCTTCCATGTAGAACTCACCATCGGTCGAGGTGCCTGAGAGGGTATAGGTGATTTCGCCTACGCTTTCATTTACACTTTCGCTCTGCACTAATTTTACATGCGATGAACTGCCGCTGGTCACCGTAATATAGCTGCTGATATTGGCAGCTACAGATACGGTGGCAGAGGTGCCGTTGAAAAAGATGTCAACGGTATTATCGGAAGTTTGAGCAATCATACTGCCGATACTTGCCATTAAGGCTGATAAGCTAAGTATAAGTCTTTTCATGCTGTGTCGTTACTTTAAGCCTGCGCCTTTCAGCAACTTGTCGGCACCTTCGTTCACTTTGTCGTTCACTTTCTGTGCACCTTCATTTACCTTGTCGGCAGCAGCCTGTTTGGCCTCGTTTACTTTCGCTTCACCGGCCTGCTTCAGTTCGTTGGCCTTGTCTTTCAGTACCTGCTCTACATCTACATTCTGGTCAGCGGCAGCCTCTTCAATAGCACTGGCAGCATTGTCTGTAGTAGTAGAATCACTGACTGCAGCATTCTCATCGACATTAACGATTTCTTCTTCAGCAGCCTCACTCTGCTGGGCCTTGTTTCCACAAGAAACCAAGCACATGGCACAAGCGGCCATCATTACGAAATAAATTTTTTTCATTGTTTTTTATTACCAAAAGTATATAATAATGTTCTAAACGGTGCAAAATTAAGAAATTAAGTTGAAATGCACAAAAAAAATCAATAAACTTTTGGCTAATCTTAAAATAATTGCTATTTTTGTGCCATCTAAAACAATAACAGCTATGCTTAAAGAAACTACGAAGACACGTGTGGTTGGAGTTGACCTTGCATATAAACAAACAACTTATGCTATTGTGGATGTTCGAGGCAATATTGTTGCCAAGGATGGTTTCCCAACATTTGACCATGCCAACGTAAATGATTTTGTGTCTCATCTGAGTGAAGGAATCATGACGTTGGCAGAGAGCACCTGTGGGTATGAGAATTTACGATCAGTGGGCATGAGTGCCATGAATGGCAATTTTCTGACCGGCTGTATCGAGAATTCTCCTAATTTGAAATGGGGCGGTCAGATACCTCTTGCTGCAATGCTTCGCGACCGTTTGGGACTGGCCGTTGCTTTGGCCAATGATGCCCAGGTTCGTGCGTTAGGTGAGCATACCTATGGTTGTGCCCACGGTATGCGCGACTTTATCCTCGTGCTTCTGAGTTATGGCGTAGGCAGTTGTACTTTTTCCAATGGTAGAGTCCATTTAGGTGCCAACGGCTTTTCGGGCGAGATTGGCCATACTCATCTGAAACCTGGTGGTCGTCCATGTGCTTGTGGTAAGGAAGGATGCGTTGAAACCTATTGCTCTACTAAAGGCGTGATGCTCACAGCCCAGGAAATATTAGCTGAGAGCAGTAAATCTTCACTCATGCGCGATTGCGAGCACCTGAATCCGCGTACCATTACCGAGTTCTGTAATCAGGGCGATGAACTTGCTATTGAAGTGTATCGTCGTACGGGCGAGGTGCTTGGTATGGCGTTGGCTAACTATGCATCGGTTATCAACCCTGAAGCCATTATCCTGACGGGTGGTATTTCTAAAGCAGGTAAATGGCTGCTCGAACCGACTAACGAGGCATTCGAAAAGTTTGTGTTCCATAATGTGCGCGACAAGGTGAAGATCATGACTTCTACGCTGGTTGATTTGGAACGTGACTTGCTGGGTGCCAGTGCCTTGGCATGGAGAGTGAAGGAGTATTCTTTGTTTAAGTAGAGCTAAAGAGCCATTATTCATATGGAAGATAATATTAAAAGCAGAGTAGTAGGTGTGGATATTAGCGTGAAGCGCACCACCTATGCCATCGTCGATGTGAGGGGCAATATAGTTGCTCAAGATTGTTTCCCTACCAACGATTATCCTGATGTGAATGAATATATTTCGGTTCTGAGTGAAAAGATCTTGGAGTTGACCGAGGCCAACGGCGGTTATGATACGATTCGTTCTATCGGTATCAGTGCGCCGAGTGCCAACTTCCTTACTGGTTGTGTGGAGAATGCGGCCAATCTTCCTTGGAAAGGCATTGTGCCGTTGGCAGCAATGCTTCGCGATCGTTTAGGTATTGCTGTAGGCGTAGCCAATGATGCCCATGTTACTGCGCTTGGCGAGCATGCCTATGGCCGGGCTCATGGTATGAAGAATTTCATTATCATTGCGTTAGGTCACGGTATTGGTAGTTGTATTTTCTCCGATGGTAGGGCTCATTTGGGCTATGAAGGTTTTGCTGGGGAGATTGGTCATACCACTTACATACCAAATGGTCGTGAGTGTGGTTGCGGACAGCGTGGTTGTATGGAAACGTATTGTGCACAGAAAGGCATAATCATCACGGCTAAGGAATTGCTGGCTGAGAGTGATAAGCCATCGCTCATGCGCAATTTGGCTGAGATCAATCCGCGTACAATTGCCGAATGTTGTGAGCAAGGCGATGAGCTGGCTGTCGAAGTGTATCGTCGCACGGGCGAGGTACTCGGTTTCGTATTGGCCAACTATGCCTCTATTGTCGATCCTGAGGCCATTATCTTTACGGGTGGTATTGCCAATGCTGGTCATTGGTTGTTGGATCCAGCTTGCGAAACATTCGACAAGTATGTATTCCGCAGCATCAAAGGGCACGTAAAGTTCCTGCTTTCGTCGATTAATAATCGCGAACGCGATGTGCTAGGTGCAAGTGCTTTGGCTTGGGGTATCAAGGAATACTCGCTGTTTAAATAATCTAAATAGCATGAACGTAGAAAGAATTAATGCGATAATAAACGAAAAACCCAATTTAAGTACAGTCCTCGGGATGGAATTTCTTTCCACTCCCGAGGATGATACTTGTATGGCGCGTATGAAAGTGGATGAGCGAAACCGTCAGCCTTTCGGCTTTTTGAGTGGCGGTGCCTCATTGGCTTTGGCCGAGAATGTGGCGGGTGTAGGCTCTTCGGCTTTGTGCCCCGGTTGTGCCTGTGTGGGCATTGAGGTGAGTGGCAGTCATGTGAAGGCTGTGGTTGAAGGCGATACCGTTACGGCCTATGCTCATCTGCTGCATAAAGGCACTACACTCCATGTGTGGCAGGTAGACATTAAGGATAGTAGTCAGGAACTCATCTCGAGTGTTCGTGTTACCAATTATGTAATCAAGAACAAATGATATCATTTGCACTTTTCCGTTTACCTCATGCCCAAAACTGCACCTTGATTGAGCAGCATGCGGGCGAACCACAGCGTTTACAGTCCTGTAGAGAGTTGAATGGACAGCAGGGCTTCGTGCTGGCTCCGTTTCATGTGTCGGCTGAGCATCCTATCCTGCTGATTCGTCCAGATGTAGTGCAAGAAATGTCAGTCGATGACTTGTTTGCTCAGATAGGTGATGCTTCTTCTGCGTCTTTCCAACAGAAAGGCAGTACTACCTGTGAAACTGAACCTGATACCAATTATGCCATTGACTTTGCTAATTTCCATGCACAATTGTCAAATGGTGCGTTCCGCAAGATAGTGTTGTCGCGTAGCAAGGTGTTGCCTCGTGAACATCAGGTTGATGTGCGACAGCTGTTTTGTCAGGCCTGTCGTTTGTATCCCCGACTGTTTATTGCTCTGGTATCGTTGAACGATGGTACTTGCTGGCTGACGGCTACACCGGAAATCCTATTGGAGGGTATCGGCAGTCAATGGCGCACCATTGCCTTGGCAGGAACCATGCAATTGCAGGGCGATGAACTGCAAGGCGAAGGCGAACATGTGCGTTGGTCAGCCAAGAATATTCAGGAGCAGCGCTACGTGGCCACTTATATAGCCCAATGTCTAGAACAGTTCTCACTCGATTTTGTGGAAGAAGGTCCTCGCACCGTACGGGCAGCTAATCTGGTGCATTTGCGTAGCGACTTTACCTTCAATCTTGTCGATGTTTCGCAGGTAGGTGATTTGCTTAATGCACTTCATCCTACGCCAGCGGTTTGTGGCTTGCCTAAGCACGATACCTTCGAGTTTATCCTAAAGAACGAGCACACACCGCGTCAGTATTATAGTGGCTTCATGGGACCGTTGGCCTTGCCTTGTAAGACTGGCTCGGTAACCGATTCATCCACCCATCTGTATGTGTCTTTGCGTTGCATGCAAATCACAGACAATGCCTACAGGTTGTATGCAGGAGGTGGACTGTTGAAAGACAGTCTGCTGGAACAGGAATGGCAGGAAACCGAGGCTAAAATGCAAACCATGCGTGGGTTGCTCAATCAGTAACTTAATTGTAATCTGTTTAAGGTGTATTCAAATAAAGAAAACGTAAACATATTGACTGCGTTGTTGGTGGCCCACGGTATTCGTCATGCTGTGGTATGTCCTGGTTCTCGCAACGCGCCAATCGTTCATAATCTCAATGAGTGTGCTCACATTAGCGTTTATCCCGTTACCGATGAACGTTCTGCAGGTTTCTATGCTCTCGGCATGGCGCAGACCCTTCATGAGCCAGTCGTGGTATGTGTGACAAGTGGTTCTGCATTGCTCAATCTGGCTCCCGCTGTTTGTGAGGCCTATTATCAGCACCAGCCCTTGGTGGTGGTGAGTGCCGACCGTCCGCAGCAATGGATTGACCAGCTCGATGGACAAACCTTGCCACAGCCCGATGCGTTGGGGCGCTTTGTGGAGAAAGCCGTGTCTTTGCCCGAACCAAGCAATGACGAGGAAAGTTGGTATTGCAATCGTTTGGTGAATGAGGCCTTGATGGTGAAACATGCCCCTGTGCATATCAATGTGCCTATTACCGAACCGCTGTTTGACTTCTCGGTTGCTGAACTGCCTATTGAGCGTAAGATTGATTTTACTCCGGCAGATACCAGTAATATCACACTTTCGCATGTGTGCCGCATGTTCCTGCAAGCCAAGCGTCCCATGCTGATTGCCGGACAACCTATGAATGCGTTGCTCGATGAGGCCGTGATGATGGTAGGCGATGATGAAACCTATGTACCTGATTTCGTGCTTTATTGTGGTGGCTCTATAGTGAGTAAACGATTGAAACGCTATCTGCGCAAGGCGAAGCAAACGTGGGCCGTAAACCGTACTGGCGAGGTCAACGATACGTTTATGAACCTGACCCATGTGGTGCAGGGTGATGCCGAGGTGGTGGCTGACTTGATTCGTTTCAATCTAGAGGAGCAACCCCATCCTTTTGTGCAGCAATGGAAGGCTTTGTTGGAACAAGTGCGCAGCAAAGTTGAGGCTTTTGAACCTTCCTATTCTCAGTTGGCGGTAGTGAAAAGTTTTGAGCAGAGGCTGGATGAATTGACGGCTCTGAAAACGGATTTTGTGTGCCACTATGCCAATTCTATGGCCATCCGTCTAGCTAATATTTATGCCCATCATCCTGTGTGTTGCAATCGGGGCGTGAATGGAATTGAGGGCTCGTTAAGCACTGCTGCAGGTTGTTCGGTGGTTAGTACCGAGCGTGTGTTCTGTGTGATTGGCGATTTGAGCTTCTTCTACGATCAGAATGCGTTGTGGAATCAAAACCTAAAGTCCAACTTCCGCATTTTGTTGCTCAACAACGGCAAGGGCGTTATTTTCAATATGTTGCCAGGATTGGAGCA
>Ga0265299_10003138_pt1 | contig 16345 bp, 11 predicted proteins | sample AusTroGonzalo_MG_4_FD_193485 | JGI IMG/M metagenome (GOLD analysis project Ga0265299, IMG submission 193485) | Bovine rumen microbial communities from tropical cattle in Woodstock, Queensland, Australia - Gonzalo_02 | ecosystem: Host-associated > Mammals > Digestive system > Stomach > Rumen ... | reverse complement strand
GATGTATTGGCTCGGCTCGCTGCTCGGCGGCACGTTTATGTACAAATTCGCGGGCTATGCCAAGGTCATCACTATCATCATCTGTTTCATGATAACCTTCAGGATGATGATGGACACACTGAAAATCAAAAGCGGAAAGAACCTTTTCCTTATCGACAAACCTCGACAGCTGATAATCCTCGCCATCGCCTTGGGCGTCAACGCCTTGATAGCGGGCTTGATAGCAAGCGAGGCTTTCTTACCATTGTTCGGAGCCGTCACACCTCTATATATTATCGGCTTCTCTCTCATCTGGGGATTGATCGGCATCGGGACAAAGATCTCACCTGCGAAATTATTGGTTAACAGCCTTTTGAATGTGCTGGCAGCACTGGCAATTCTGGCTACAGGCTTTGTGGCAATTTTTTAACGCCCTTTTCATATCTTTTTTTATTAATCAATAGAATTTTATTGTATTTTTGCGCTCTGAAAAACAAATTGACGCTTAGTTATTCTATGAAATACAATAAAAAACTGAAAGCCATGGTGCTTTCTGTGATAATGCTAATTTGGCTTATCCCGTTTACTTCTTTCGCCCAGAACGATGCTTTTTTCATGACAGAAAACGACGTTTTTTTCCGTGATGCTTCATGGTTATTTGATGTTAACACACAGAATTTCGGTGAGACGCCTCTTGGCAGCGGACTGCTGATTTTGACAGCTGTAGGCGCAGGCTACGTCATCTCAAAACGCAGACGCAACCGCAAGAACAACATATCCAAAGGCACCGCGTTGTTGCTCGCCGGACTGATGCTTATCGGAACGACAGGCTGCCGCAAGAAAATCGTCGAACCGATAGCAAATGTAAGCGATGAGATTTTTATTACTGTTAAAGTTAACGGCGGTTCAAGAACTGGTATTACAGGTGCCGGAGCTATCGAATTTGAAGACGGCGATAAGCTTTACGTCGGTAATAACGGACATTGCTTGGGCGTTTTGAATTACTCGGGTGGCACATTCTCAGGCTCTATAACAACAAGTGGCACATCGACCAGTGATTACCTGCACTTCTATCTTTTGGGCGGACAGTTGACCCCAACCATCTCGGGAACAGAATACAGCGTTGTGATTGCCGATCAGACTACCAGTTATCCAGTGATTTCATATGGAAAATCCACTGCTGAATATTATGGTGAAGGCGCTTACACTGCGACACTGGAAAACAAGTGCTCATTGATAAAGTTTAATGTTGACACACCATCAACGTCTGACATTTACATAATAGGAATGAAAAACAAGGTCACTATTGACTTTGCAGATAACTCCATCTCTTATGATCAGGATGGCGATGGGGCGATTAGAATGAGAGCAAAAAACGCTTCTAATGAGACTTGGGCCATAGTGCTCCCACAGACCGACTTGACAGGTGCAGGTGAAGCAATTACCAATGGCTATACAGGTTCTTGGGATAAGACAGGTGTGGATTTGACGGGGTTGAATCAGTATATAGGCAATGGTGCCGGTATTGACATGAATCTGACTACAACAGCCAATTTTGTGGATTTGTCACTTGTTACTGCAAATACAACTTTAACTGACGGTTGTACGGCATTTGGCAAGCTGGGAGGCAATTACCAGATTTCCATTGCGGCCAGTGCTTCTGTTACATTGAGAGATGTCGATATTACTTCCCTTACAAACATCTTATACCCTGGCCTTACTTGTTTGGGCAATGCCACTATCAACATCAAAGGTAAAAATACTGTGATAAGTGGAGTTGATGAAGATTGTTGTTACGCTCCTGGCATTTTTATTCCTGAGGATCACACGCTTATGATTTATGGTACGGATTCAGACGTTTTAAATGCCAGTAGTAATCCGAATGCAACGTTTTCTAATCATGGTGCCGGTATCGGCGGAGGAAAAGAAATGAACTGCGGCAATATAGTGATATATGGCGGTTGTATAAATGCTACCGGTAGTTCTTGGGGTGCTGGTATCGGCGGCAGTGAAGATACAAGCTGCGGTTATATCACAATCAATGATGGCATTGTAACAGCTACCAGTGATGGCGCGGCTGGCATAGGTACAGGTGGAAACATTTACCAAAACCAGACGGCGACTTGCGGTGACATCATCATCTGTGGCGGTACCGTCACGGCATTTGGTGGTTCCTATTCCGCAGCCATAGGCTCTGCCGCCTATTTGTGTTCATGCGGTGACATCATCATTAGCGCCGTCAATAGCGTTACTGTCACTAAAGGCTATGGATCTCCCTACAGCATAGGTGCGGGCGATAGCAGTACATGCGGAACGGTGACCATAGGCGGCAAAGTGGGCGCCATCACTCAAAGCCCTTTCACCTATCCTTATGTGCCGTGTGAGACCTTCGTCACAACCAGTCAGATACATACGTACAACGGCACTGTCTTTACCATCACATGCGAAAGCCCGGGCGATAGCTACGGTATACATATTGGGCATAATAAAAATCTTACCATTACGTCCAAAGATGGTAAAACCATCATTACACGAGTTGAGTTCCATTGTACGTATGGTGAAAGTCATGCAGACCAAACGACAGTCACTCACGGCACACTTTCTTGGGAAAACGGTGATTGCAACGGCTCTATCGAAAACGTCAATGCCACCAGCGTGTCGATGAGTAATAGCTATGAAGGCATAGTTAGAATTGAAAGTATTACTGTGTATTATCCATACTTATAATTTTTTTAAATGAAAAATATTGTGAAAATGAAAGCCATAGCACTTTTGCTGATGATGATGGCAGCACTTATATAGGCACGTTGACACGTGTTAGTGAAACCTTTGGAGGTGATATCATACCTCCGTCTGATGGAACTATGATATATTTCTACTTTGTAGGTAATTTAGACCCGGGTTCAATAACAGCTGGAACCACCACTGATTTCAATGTCAGCATTGCCGACCAGAGCAGCAAAATGCCTGTATTGGCATTAGGCTCTGTTATGTTCGACCACGAGATAACCCAATATTCATGTGAACTTTATAACCAGTGCGGTCTAGTGAAGTTTGTCACTTCCTTCGCAACATCCACAACGGTTACCGTGGAAGGCATGAGCACCATTGCATCAGTGAGTTTCGCCACTCCAAGCATCACACCTACTGGGGAAACAGGCGGCGTGACTCTGTATTCAGAGGGCAATACTGCCAGATGGGCTGTACTGCTCCCGCAGGCTGAAGTGAGCAACCCATCAGTGACTGTCTCAGGTTATACGGCTGCAATCACAGGCATTCCTGAAATAACAGCCAATAGTTTTATCACAGCTGATGCCGCTGTTGACATTGCATTGACAGCGAAGAGCTACACCGAGGCTACATCGGCAGATATTGGTAGAGTTATAGCCGCTGACGGATGTGTTTATAACACAATGAACGATGCTGTCCTCAGGGAGTAAGCCACTGGTTCCTTCCCAGTTTGGGGCAGTGGAAACTTCTTCTGAGAAGTCTTACAGGAGCCGATAGAAACCTGTCGGAGACCTCTTTCCCAGCATACCAGGCAGAGAATGTGAATAGCTATCTACACGCGGCTGGATGTGTGGGCGTGCAAGAAACCGAATATTGGACTTGTACTGAACATCAAGCTACAACCACCACTCCAGTCATGGTGGTTGACTTTTGGCACGGTTCCTATTTCCATAAAGACAGGGAGCAAAAGCATCGTGTCCGTGCCGTTTTCGCATTTTAAAATTTTTTGTTAGCCGATTGATTCTTGTTGTATCTTTGTAACCTAAAACAGTATTAAAATTCTTTTTTAAATATTTTAATAATGAATAGGTTATATATTTTTTGGGCCTTGATAGCAGCGACTATTGGACTCAACGCTCAGCCTCAAGGGTATTACAACGGTACAGAAGGCCTCACCGGTAATAATCTCAAAACCGCCCTGCATAACATTATCAAAAACGACGAACACGTGACATATGGAGGCATGTGGGGTGCATATTATACAACGGATAGGAAACCTGGTACCGATTTTGTTTGGGATATATATTCCGACGTACCCAACGGTACACCTCCATACCAGTATGTTCTGGGTGATGACCAATGCGGCAACTACAACGGCGAAGGCGACTGCTACAACCGTGAGCACATCTGGGCGCAGTCGTGGACAGCTAACGATCCCAACGAGAAAACCGACCTTCATCAGGTGTTTCCCACAGACGGATGGGTTAACAACAAACGTGGCAACTACGCTTTCGGCGAGGTGGCTGTCGTCTCGTGGGTGTCGCTAAACGGCGGAAAATTGGGCTCTAGCAAACTGAGCGGATTCAATGGCACGGTGTTTGAGCCAATAGATGAATACACAGGCGACGTGGCTCGAGCCATGATGTATGTCAGCGTGCGCTACTATATGGAAGACAGCGACTGGGTCATGTCCGACATGACCAATAAGTCGGTTATTCTCCCTTGGGCCATGGAAATGCTGCTGCGCTGGCATGAGGAAGACCCTGTCGACAACAAGGAAATCAACCGCAACAATGCAATCTTTGATATACAAGGCAACCGTAACCCATTCGTTGACTTCCCGGACTTTGCCGAGATGATATGGGATCCCACCTACAGTTTGGACGAAAGTCAGATTGAGATGATGCTGGTGAATGTGTGGCCCAATCCGGCTACCTCCACTGTCAACATTCAGGGCGATAACCTCGACGCTGTCTATATGTACAACGCCCAGGGCCAACTGGTGCTGCAGCTTGACCTGCACAATAACGACGGTCAGTCGTCTATAGATGTGAGTGCTTTCACCGAGGGCATTTATTTTATGAATGTCGTTTCCGGCGAAGGCAACTCTGTGCTTAAAAAAGTTGTGGTGCAATGATTTCAATACAGAACCTGAGCATACATTTTACAGGTCAGGACCTTTTCACCGACATCAACTTCATGATTCGTGAGAAGGACCGCATAGGTCTGGTCGGCAAAAACGGAGCCGGCAAGACCACCCTTATCCGCATTATAGCAGGCTTAGAGCAGCCTACACACGGCAACGTGGTGATGTCGGACGATGTTACCATAGGCTACCTGCCTCAGGAAAAGGATATACATTCCACCAAAACCGTGCTCGACGAAACTATGACGGCTTTCGAAGAGTACCATCAGATTGAGAATCATCTGGCCCAGCTGCAGGATGAACTCTCGCAGCGTACCGATTATGAGAGCGAAAGCTATCAGAAACTTTGCGAGAAGATGAGCGCTCTCAACGAACGTCTGACTTTGATAGGCGGACATTCCATAGAGGGAGAGGCCGAGCAGATACTTGTAGGTCTCGGCTTCGACCATGAGGACATGCAACGCGAGATGAAGGAGTTCAGCAACGGCTGGCAGATGCGTGTAGAGCTGGCTAAGATACTGCTTCGCAAACCTCAACTGCTGCTCTTGGACGAGCCCACCAACCATCTCGACATTGAGTCTATACAATGGCTTGAGGGCTACTTGAAAAACTACTATGGCGCCATCTTCATGGTGTCGCACGACCGCGCCTTCCTCGATCATATCACTGTTCGTACCATAGAGATATCGGGGGGTAAGATTTACGACTACAAATGTGCTTACTCAGAGTTTGTGGAGCGTCGTGAGGAGCGTATCGACATGCAGAAGGCCGCTTTCGACAACCAGCAGCGTGAAATCAAGGAGATTGAGGCGTTTATCGAGCGTTTCCGTTACAAAGCCACCAAGGCCAAACAGGTGCAGTCACGTGTGAAGCAGCTCGAAAAGATGGATATAGTAGAGATTGACGACCGCGACAAGTCGGTGATGCACTTTAAGTTCCCGCCTGCGCCGCATTCAGGGAAGGTGACACTCGAACTGAACCATATTTCAAAATCGTATGGCGAGAAAAACATACTTAACGACATAAATTTGTTGATTCCGAGAGGGGAGAAGATAGCCTTTGTGGGTCGCAACGGCGAGGGCAAAACCACCTTGGCCAAGATTATCTGCGGAGTGCTAGACCATACAGGCGAGGTGAAACTGGGTCATGAGGTTAAAATCGGATACTATGCTCAGAATCAGCAGGATATGCTCGATCCAGAAAAGACAGTGTTTGAAACCTTGGACGACGTTGCCACAGGCGACATGCGTGTGAAAGTGAAGTCTTTGCTTGGCGCTTTCCTGTTCAGCGGCGAGACCATAGACAAGAAGGTTAAGGTGCTGTCGGGAGGCGAGAAAGCACGTCTGTCACTGGCTAAGATGCTGCTTTTCCCGACCAACCTGCTGGTGCTCGACGAGCCCACCAACCACCTTGACATGCTGTCAAAAGATATTTTGAAGTCGGCTTTGCTTCAGTTCGACGGCACTCTCATAGTGGTTTCCCACGACCGTGACTTCCTTCAGGGACTTACAACCAAAGTTTATGAGTTCCGCAAGCCTCATATCAAGGAATACATAGGCGATATCTACGATTTCCTCGAAGAGAAGCGCCTCAAGGAATTGGATGACCTCAACCGTAAACAGAAGGTTCAGCAGCAGGCTGCACCAGTGGTTTCCCAAAATAAAATCGATTACGAGGCCAAGAAAGCCGATGACCGCGAGAAACGCCGTGTCGAAAAAGAGATTAAGAAACTCGAGGAGCAGATAGACGCTATGGAGAAGGAACTCGCTGTGCTTGACGAGGTCATGGCTAACCCAGCCGCCCACCCCGAGGTGAAAGTCGACGACAATTTCTACTGGTCTTACGGTAAGAAGAAAGAGGACTTGCAATACCTCATCGACAAATGGGGCGAGTTAGCAATGTAGCTTATTATCAACCGGAATAGCGTAAATCCCCAGCAAAATCTCAGTAAACCTTGGCTCAGCCTCGTTGCCGAGTTCGTTCAGGAGTTTGGAGAAAATCTTGTCGCAATAAGCCTTGAAACTGTCTTTTTCCTCTTGAGTATAATACTTTTTGAAGGTTGAAGTGCCTGACAGCCAGTCGTGTGCGATGTAGTTGTTGGGATAAAGGTGATAGTTTTCGTATATCCTTTGGTCAATCAGGTCGGCCACCACCTTGATAATCTCGTGTTTATCTCCGTTTTCGTAAGGTTTTAAGTCGTCGTAAGTGATTGTGGGGCAAATGGATATGGTCATTATGCCTTTTTTCTTCTTGATGCCTGACATAACGCTATCCATGTCTTCCATGGGCTGTTTCACGTAGACGCCGTCACGCTCCTTGATGTAGCTTTCACGGGCTTTCATCATGGCGCAGGGCTCGTATTCGTACGAGGTGGCGATAGGGGTGATGTTCAGCTCTACAAGGTTAGGCACCAGGTTTTTACGGTCGCCCGACATCGAAAACATATTGATCAGTCCGTGGTCGGTCTTGTCGTTGCCGTCTTTGGTGCGGCCGTTGCGCTGGGCTATCCATACCGACTGTCCGGCTTGGATAAGAAATCTGATATAGTCAGACAGATGCTGGGAGTTCTGGGTCAGTTCCCTCACATTGTGCGACCTTTCCACCCTGAACAGCTTGTTGGCGCGGCTGAACACGTCAATCTGCTCGTTCATGATGAGGTTGGTGCCGTAAGCTATGTTTGAGGTGGGCAGATTATGATCCACCATGCAACTCTGGAGTATGAAAGCGTCCAGAGTTATGTCGCGGTGATTGCCGGTGAACAGATATGCCTTGTCTTTTTTGAGAGTCTCAAACCCTTGAGTGTCAACACGGTTCATGGTGTTTGTAATAATCCAGTTGACAAAACGTGTCATCACGGTTTTCTGAAACTCGTCTATGGTCTTGATGCTTCCAAGCAGTCCCTTGATCTGCTCTATTGAAGCGTCGGGTATTACTGTCTTTGCAACTTCCAGTGAAACCTCGTCGTTGATGAAAAACTCCATCGCCTCAGGGATTTCCTGGTCGGTATATGATCTTATGTCGTTAAAATCTTCTAAATCCATTATTATCAGTCTATTATCATAAACGGCATCAGAGCCTGTACGCCTTCGAGATTTGTAATGCTTTCAAAAGTCTCGAAATATGAATATTTGTCTCCCAATTTCTTCTTCATCAACGACTTTGTGTAAGGCTCAGGCAGGTTGCCGCTAAACAGCAGATCTTTCCAGCTGTCTTGCTTAGGATAGTTCTTGATGGAATAGTCGGTGAGGTTGGCCTGTTTTGCAGCGAATGCTATGGCCTTGTCGAGCCCGCCTAATTCGTCAACGAGGCCGAGGTCCAAAGCGTCTGCGCCCGACCATACACGGCCTTGTCCTATTGAGTCCACATAGCTCTGGCGCAGTCCGCGTGTGCGTGCCACCAGAGAGGTGAAGTCGTTGTAAGTGTCGCCTACATATTTCTGCAAGGTGGCCTTCTGATAAGGTGTCAGAGGCTCTGCTATGCTTCCGAAGTCGGCATTCTTGTTGGTTTTGGCCACGTCGAAGGTGACGCCTATCCTGTCGTTGAGGAATTTCTTGGCGTTAGGGATGGTGGCAAACACCCCGATTGAACCTGTCAGAGTGGTGGCGTCGGCGAAGATATAGTCGCCTTCAGTCGAAATCCAGTATCCGCCTGATGCAGCATAATTGCCCATTGAGATGATGAAAGGCTTCTCGGCCTTGGCCAGCTCAACCTCTCTGCGAATCACCTCCGATGCGAGGGCGCTTCCGCCAGGTGAGTTGACGCGCATCACTATGGCTTTCACCTTTCTGTTTTCACGGGCTTCGCGTATGGCTTTCGAAAGGGTGGTGGAGCCTATCTTAGTGTCGTCGCCCTTGCCGTCGTAAATCTGTCCGTTAGCATAGATGACGGCAATTTTGTCGGCCTTCGCCTTCGGCTCAGGCCGTGCTGTAGCATACTGCATATTGGTCAGTACCGTGATTTTCTTTGACGGCTGAATGCCAGCCAGAGTCTTGATTCTGGATATGATTTGGTCACGGTATGCCAAGCCGTCCACAAACTTCTCGTCCAAGGCAACCTTGGCGTCGAAGGTCAGTGTCAGGTTGTCAGCCAACTCGTTGATTCTGTTTATACTGATGCCGCGTGAAACATTGATATCCGTTAAGATCTTGTACCAAATTGAGTTGAGCAGTTTTTCCATCTGCTCGCGGTTGGCATCGCTCATTTTGTCGAGGAAATAAGGCTCAACAGCACTCTTGAACTTGTTGTTGGGGCCTCTGATAATCTGCATCTCTATGTCGAGTTTGTCCAAGAGGTGCTTGTAGAACATCACCTGCGAAGCCATGCCGTGAATGTCTAGCATTCCGTCGGGGGTGAGATAAATCTCGTTGCCGGCTGTGGCAAGGTAATACGCATTCTGCGCCATAGTCTCGCCGTAAGTAATCACAAATTTTCCGGATTCGCGGAAACTGATTATGTGTTCTCTGATTTCTTCTATGTTGGCAGGGGAGGTGCCTATGGATGACAACTCGAGGAATATGCCGCTGATGTTAGGATCTTCGGCTGCGGCGTCAATGTTAGCTATGATGTCGTTCATGCCCGAAAGGTCGCTGTCTTCGTCTTTGAGGCTCAGCATAGTGGCCATGATGTCGTCTTCCGTTGTCCTTTCCGGAATGTCGTAATCGAGGTTCATGTAAAGCACGGTTTTAGGCTTGACAGTGACAGTGTCAGAGGTGCTGGAACCGGCCATCCATATAAAAATCAAACATACTACAATCAGCATCAAGGCTGAACCCAGACATGATGCAAACATGAATTTGAAGAACTGCTTCACGGTTTTAAATTTTTTTCAAAGATACTGCATTTTTCATTATATTTGCGTTTTCAAAGATAAAATTTTTTGCATGGCTTCGGAATCCGTTTTAATATTGCTGGGATCAAACATGGGCGACCGTGAGGCTCTTATTGATAAAGCCTGTGACATGATTGCCGGCCGATGCGGATTGATTACTGCCAAGTCGGGCATTTATGAGTCTGAGCCTTGGGGCTTTGAGGCCGAGCAATGGTTTCTGAATCAGGTGATACAGCTTACAACTGCTCTGGAGCCCGACGAGCTGATGGGAAGGCTTTTGTCAATTGAGAAGGAGTTGGGTCGCGACCGTAGCATAGTGCACCAAGGTTATGCCTCCCGTCCGATGGATTTGGATATTCTATATTTTGGAGATCAAATAGTTGACACACAGATGGTTACAGCGCCACACCCAAGGCTTCAGCAAAGGCGTTTCACCTTGTTGCCTTTATGTGACGTGGCAGCCGATATGCTGCATCCGGTGTTGAAGCTTACTAACAGGCAGCTGCTCGAGTGCTGTCAAGACGAAGGGAAAGTGAAATTATATAAATAAGGTATGAGATATAATTACCTGGCGATAGAAGGTACTATGGGAGCCGGCAAGACCACTCTTGCCACCCGTATTGCGAGTGAGTTTAACGGCAAACTGATACTGGAGGAGTATGAGCCCGACAAGAATCCGTTTTTGGCCAAGTTTTACAAGGAACCCGACAAATACGCCTTTCAGGTTGAGATGACGTTTTTAGCGCTGCGCTATCAGCAGTTGAAGGATAAGTTTATCAATCTGGACTTATTCCACGACTTTATCATCTCCGACTATTATGCGGCCAAGTCGCTGGTTTTCTCGCGCGAAACACTTCAGCCTGAGGAATACGAGCTCTTTTCGAGGTTTTTCAACATCATCTTCTCCAATATCCCAAAGCCTGAGCTGATGGTGTACCTCTACCTCGACGTGGAACACCTGCAGCACAACATTCACAAGCGCGGCCGCGATTACGAGCAGCAGATCGAAGACTCGTATCTGGAGCATCTGCAACAGAATTATTTCGACTTTATCAAGCAGCAGACCGATATGCGCATACTCATTCTCGACACCAACAACATCGACTTTGTGGCCAACCAGCGCGATTACGAGAAGATACTGGAGGCCATAGACCAACCTTACGATGTGGGCATTCACAGGTTGGTACTCTGATATAACAAAAAAGGTCTCCGATGTCGGAGACCTTTTTTTATCTACTGTATCTAGACCTTACTTGATCAAGATTTCAGTCTGTCTGAGTTCTGGATAGAACTTCTTAATTTCAGGGTGTTTTGCAGAGATCTTCTTCAGAGCGGCGACTTTGTCGTCTGAGTTCTGAAGCTCGTTGATAATCTGATCTTTGTCGGCCATGTCTGAGTTCTGGATTTCAGCGATGAAACCGTCCCAGTCAGCACCTTTACCTTCTGTTACGAAGTTGATATCGTTAGCTTTCTCGCCCATACCGTCTTTGATGAACTTGGCTGTTGCATCGGCGCGGTCTTTTGAAAGCTTCTGGTTGTATGCGGCATTGCCCTCTGGTGAAGCGTGACCGACGACTTTAATTTCGTCGATCTCTCTGCCGTTTTCAACATCGTCAGTGATCTTCTTCAACTCAGCTTTGTTAGCTGGTGTGTTCTCAACAACAGCTTTGCCCATAGCGAATGTGAGGTGCATATCTTTTGCCTCATACTCAACTTCAGCTTTGCTTGCTGCTTTCTCTGCCTCAGCTGCTGCAGCGGCTGCCTGAGCCTCCTGCATTGCTTTTTCAGCGGCTTCTTTATCTTTCTGGCACTGCTCCAATGCTTCCTGAGCCTGCTGTAAAGCCTCTCTGCACTCGTTCAGTTCTGTCTCATCCGGTACGCAAGGAGTTTCTTTTCTTGGTCTGAATTTGTATCTGAAACCGACGTTAACTGCTGAGAACCAGTCGTAGTGTTTGCCACCTACGTAAGCCTCCAAACCGTCTGTGTCGGTGTAAGTTGTCATGACATCGAGTAACAAAGCAACTCTTCTGTTGAGGTTGAATTCGCATTCAATACCCATAGGAACTTCCCAAACGACTTTTCTGCCGCCGATACCGTTACCCTTTGATGTGGTTGTTGCATCGTCATAACCGAACTTCAACACTTGGCCGTTGGCTAAGATTGTTCTGGCCTGGTACTGCATCTGACCGAAACCGGCGTGTGGTTTCAGACCGAACACTCTATCAGGGTTGTAACCCCAGATAAGGCTAACGAGGTCAACTGATAAGTTCAAGTCGTAAGCGATGAAGCTGGCGTTTTCTACTTTGAATACGTTGTTCAATTTGCCTCTCAATGTACCGGCACCGATTCTGCCGTATACAGCAAAGTGCTTGGCAAACACGAAACCGCCGTTAACATCCAACTCTGGTCTGACGTTTTCGAAGTCCCAAGTCTTGTTGTCACCGAACAACAATGTTGCACCTTCGTTGAAACCGACATACCAGTAGCTGGTTTTCTCTTTTTTCTGATTCTCATTGGCCTGATCGTTCTGACCGAAGAAAGTCAATGGAAGCACTGCTAAAGCGATGATTAGCAATGATTTTGCAAATGTAGATTTATTCATAATTTTTAAAAATTTAAATAATAATTGTCCTAGTATTTCAACTTGCAAAAATAGTATATTTTTCAATATATAACTAAAAAAAGTAAAAATTTTCTATTTTTTATCGTTTTGATAATCAATAGTTTTGATTTTTTATTTTCTGGCGATGTTCATGTCGTTGAAAAGATGATACATCACTATGCCTCCGCTGACGGAGACGTTCAAGGAGTGTTTTGTGCCTTGTTGAGGTATCTCAACAGCCTGCTCGCAATATGCGAGAGCCTCGTCGTCAACGCCTTCCACTTCGTTGCCGAATATGTATGCAGAATGCTCCGGAGTCTTGAAGTCGTTCAGCATGATGCTGCCTTCCACCTGCTCCACTGCAAAAATCCTGTAATTCATCGCTTTAAGCTGCTCGCAGGCCTCTTTGGTCGTTTCAAAATACTTCCAATTGACACTTTCGTCGGCTCCGAGAGCGGTTTTGTGAATCTCTCGGTGAGGCGGACGGGCGGTGATGCCGCAGAGGTAGATGGCTTCTATGCGGAAAGCGTCGGCTGTGCGGAAAAACGAACCCACGTTTTCCATTGACCGTACGTTGTCAAGCACTATAATAATAGGTATTTTTTCAATATTGTGATAGTCGTCGACAGTGAGCCTGTTCAGCTCCGGCATTGTAAGCTTGCGCATATCCTGAAATTTTCCACAAAAATACTAATTTTTTTTGAGCGCTGATTCAGGAAAAAAGTGTAATTTTGTAAATTATTCGCATCACAAACTGATTATGGCATCCGGTTCGAACGACACCCCTTTAATGAAACAGTACTACGCTTTCAAGGCTAAATACCCTGAGGCTATGCTGCTGTTCCGAGTAGGCGATTTTTATGAGACATACGGCGAAGACGCCATCAAATCGTCCGAAGTATTGGGCATAGTGCTGACACGTCGTTCCAACGGAGCCGCATACGGAGCCGAAATGGCCGGTTTCCCTCATCATGCCTTGGATACATATCTGCCCAAGCTCGTCAGAGCGGGCTTGAAAGTAGCTGTATGTGAGCAATTGGAAGACCCAAAGGCTACCAAAGGTTTGGTGAAGCGCGGAATAGTCGAGCTGGTAACCCCTGGCGTGACATACGACGACAACGTGCTTCAGCAGAAGGAGAACAACTTCCTGGCCTCAGTGCATCTCGACAAAAAAGGAAGCGGCATAGCTTTCCTGGATGTGTCAACCGGTGAGTTCTATCTGACACAGGGCAACAACGACTACATCGATAAGCTGCTGCAGAGCTTCAACCCATCGGAAGTGCTTTGCCAGCGCAACAAACGCAAGGAGTTTGTCGAAACTTTCGGCGATAAGTATTACATAACGGTTTTTGACGACTGGGTGTTTACCGACGATTATGCCAACGACATACTGACTCGTCATTTCAACACCACCTCGCTAAAGGGGTTTGGAGTGGACGACTTCCCAAAAGGCATAGTGGCAGCCGGAGCCGCCATACATTATCTGCATGAAACTCAACACGATAAGATAGATTACATCACCTCGCTCTCACGAATTGACGAAGGACAGTTTGTGTGGCTCGACAAGTTTACGATTCGTAATCTGGAGCTGCTCAACACCCCTAATCCCAACGCGAAGACCCTTATCGACATTATCGACAAGACTGTGTCGCCCATGGGATCGCGTCTGCTACGCCGCTGGTTATCACTGCCTTTGAAGAATAAAGAACAGATACAGGCACGCTACGAGGTGGTCGACTATTTTTACAAAAACCGGGAGGTCATAGCCAAGTTTCAGGAGGCCATAGGTCAAGTGGGTGACCTGGAAAGACTGATCTCCAAAGTATCGCTCGCTCGGGTAAACCCTCGCGAGCTCCTTCAGGTGGCTCGCGCTCTGGAGCAGATAGGCATAATCCGTAACCTCTGCAAGGAAAGTGACAGCCCTTCGGTCAAGGCTTATGCCGACCAGTTGAATCCTTGTGAGGCCATCTGCCAGAGGATATACAAGGAAATCCGCCCCGACGCTCCAGCCATGACCTCAAGAGGCAATTACATAGCCGAGGGTGTCAACGACGAGTTGGACGAGCTACGCAATCTCTCACGTTCCGGCAAGGATTACCTGATGAATATTCAGCGCCGCGAGGCTGAAGCCACGGGCATTTCATCGCTGAAGGTGGGCTTTAACAATGTTTTTGGCTATTACCTGGAAGTGACCAACACCCACAAGGACAAGGTGCCGCCAGAGTGGATACGCAAGCAGACATTGGCCAATGCAGAACGTTACATCACAGAGGAACTGAAGGAATACGAACAGAAAATATTGGGCGCGGAAGAGCGCATACAGGTCATAGAGGACCGGGTTTATGCCGAGCTGGTGGCTGCTACTGCCGAGTATGTGGCACCTATTCAGCTCAATGCGGCCTTAGTTGCCAAGATCGACTGTCTGGTGAACTTCGGTTTCATAGCTCTGAACAACAAATATGTGATGCCGACTGTCGACGAGTCGTATGTTTTGGACATCAAGGACGGACGTCACCCTGTTATCGAACAGATGATGCCAGTGGGAGAGGAGTATATTGCCAATGATGTGTACCTTGACCGCGAGAAGCAGCAAATCATAATAATCACAGGACCTAATATGTCGGGTAAGTCGGCTCTGTTACGTCAGACCGCTCTCATAGTGCTGATGGCGCAGATGGGCTCGTTTGTGCCGGCGTCGGCAGCCCGCATAGGCTTGGTTGACAAGGTGTTCACCCGGGTGGGTGCCAGCGACAATATCTCGTCGGGCGAATCAACTTTTATGGTTGAGATGAACGAGACAGCTTCCATTTTGAACAACATTTCCAACCGTAGCCTCATACTGCTCGACGAAATCGGACGTGGCACCAGTACCTACGACGGCATCAGCATAGCCTGGGCCATAACCGAATATCTTCACGAGCATCCGCAGTCGCGCGCCAAGGTGCTGTTCGCGACTCACTATCATGAGCTTAATGAGATGGAGGAGTCATTCCCTCGCATCAAGAACTATCACGTTACGGTTAAGGAAGTTGGAAACAAAGTCGTCTTCCTGCGCAAATTGAAGCGTGGTGGAAGCGCTCACAGTTTCGGTATACATGTGGCCGCTATGGCTGGCATGCCCCGCAAGGTGATTGACCGCGCCGACGCACTGCTGACTATGCTTGAAAAGTCGCATTCGCACGACAACCTCGATCAAGCTGTCAAAGAAAGCAAGAAGGTGGACAATATGCAGCTGAGTTTCATACAGTTGGACGACCCGCTTCTGTTGCAAATCAAAGACGATATCCTCAACATCAATATAGATACTCTTACCCCTGTCGAAGCCCTGATGAAGCTGAATGAGATTAAAAAGATGCTTAAGAAATATTGATTTTTTCAGTTTTCAGTTTAGGGTTTGTCGTTTGTAATATCTGATAATCAGACAGTTATCTCTTGATTAAAAAATTTTCAAAAAAACGTTGGCGGTATTCAAAAATGTAGTATCTTTGCACCGCAATTCCAAATAGGAATTCTTGCTTGTCTAAAAGCCACAAAAGGCGGTTGCGGAATTCTTGGAGCAGCGAGAGCAAAAGCAAAGAATTTGATTTTGCCGAGTCGTGACAAGAAGCAGCAAAGAAGAGTTGCGGAATTCTTGGAGCAGCGAGCGCAATGTCAAGCTTGCTTGAACATTGCCGAGTCGTGACAAGAATCTCGCAAATTTTGCAAGCAAAATTTGCGGAAATAGCTCAGTTGGTAGAGCACGACCTTGCCAAGGTCGGGGTCGCGAGTTCGAGTCTCGTTTTCCGCTCAAAGTTCTTTGAAAGAATTAACGCTGCAAAATTCTCGTAGCATATTTGTACTACGATGGCCTTCAATAGAAGGAACGCGGACTTTTCTGAGCAGCGAGCGCAGTGCCAAGCTTGCTTGAGCAATGCCGAGTCGCGACAAGAATTCCGCAAATTTTGCAAGCAAAATTTGCGGAAATAGCTCAGTTGGTAGAGCACGACCTTGCCAAGGTCGGGGTCGCGAGTTCGAGTCTCGTTTTCCGCTCTAAAATAAGTGCCTGAGTGGCGGAATCGGT
>Ga0265299_10003137_pt1 | contig 16350 bp, 11 predicted proteins | sample AusTroGonzalo_MG_4_FD_193485 | JGI IMG/M metagenome (GOLD analysis project Ga0265299, IMG submission 193485) | Bovine rumen microbial communities from tropical cattle in Woodstock, Queensland, Australia - Gonzalo_02 | ecosystem: Host-associated > Mammals > Digestive system > Stomach > Rumen ... | reverse complement strand
TGCGTTGTTCCTGTTTTCAAGGATGAGTTTAACCGCGTCAGCATCGCCTGTCAGGTGTTTGTCGAGGTCGGTACCGTTTTTCAGCATTCTGAGAGCCGAAACGACAGTGTAAACCGTCATCATGTTTGCGCCGTAGCGTGCGAGGAACGGGTTTTTGTTCGCAGACATCCAGGTGTAGTAGCCGGTGTAAAGCTCTTCGATTTTCGCGTTTCTCTCTTCGTTTGTCTTCGCCGACTCAAAGAAATCCTCGATAAATTCGGGATATCCGTCGGGAGCATTGTGTCTCGGGTCATCGACGAAAAGTTCAAGCTCTTCGGGCTTGGTCATGCCGGCGCGGAAAAAGTCGGTTTCTTTTCCATCTTCAGCGGCAAGCCTTGATTTGATTATGAGCTCGATATTTCTGATGTCATCGAGAAGAAGGATCGAGCGGATCCCGTCGCGCAGAGGTTCGAGCTGCATATCGAACTCCTCGAGAAGATCGGCCAGAGTGCACGGAAGGTCGCCGTCCCAGGTGAGCTGGGGCAGAGCCGCTATCGTGTAGTGATTAAACTTCATGCTTAATCACCCCGCTATTTCGAGAACAGAGCTTTTCTAAGTTCAGGTCTGATGTATTCAGTAAGCAGTTCAACGACCGATTCATCGGTGAAATCGTAGCGGAGAGCACCGTTTGCAGCGATTACAGCGAATCCCGAAGGAAGCGTTTCGTCGCTGAGCTTGATTTCTTTCGCGCCGAGCGAATCGATCTGGCTTTTAACATAAGCAGAAAGTTTGTCTTTAAGTGCAGCCGGAAGTTCTACAGAGAACGAACCTTTGTCTGCATATATTTTAAGGAATTCCGAAACGAACTCTTTGATGAGTGCTTCGCTCTTCATCGCCTCTTTTACAGGAGTTGCGACAGCCGCCGTGAGAACCTCTTTTTCAAGAACGAGTTTGAGCTTGTCGACAGACTGTTTCGCCGCGATCTTAAGAGCCGATTCGGTGTTGTGTTTCATCGTCTCCGCTTCTTTTTTTGCGTTTTCGATTATCGATTCAGCCTCTTTTTTTGCGTCTGCGATAATCTTCGCGGACTCATTTTTCGCGTCGGAAATAATGGTGGCTTTTTCCTGCTCGGCAGGTTCAAGAACGGAAGATTTAAGGAAATCGGTGATGTCCTTAATTTTGCTGTCGGTAACATTGAGTTTCGTGTTTTGAGCTTCGCCCATTTTAACCTCCAAAAGATATGTTTAAAAACATTGCAACGGCGGTTATCTTAGTGTAGGGGTGATAAAAGTCAAAATAAAAAAAGGCGCTTGAATTATTAAATAAAATAGCAACTTTACAAGGCTTGTGCAGAAAAAAATTTTAACATATGAATTTTTTGGACGAATTTTTGAAAAAAGCTAATCCCCGTAGTTTTCACGGACGAAGTAGTTGTTACCTATGAGCAGAGCCTCTTTTTTAGCGTCTTCGATATCGGCGAGCATCATCTCTTTTGCAAGCTCCTCAACGCCGGTTTCAGCTTTCCAACCGAGAATTTTTGCTGCTTTTTCGGGATTTCCGAGGAGGATGTCAACTTCTGTCGGGCGGAAGTAGCGCGGGTCGACACTGATTATTTCCTGACCTTTTTTGAGAGCGATTTTTTCAGTAAATTCAGTGAGTTTTGCCGTGTCTATATAATCGATGACACCTTTTTCGTCAACTCCTTTCCCTACAAATGCGACTTTCACTCCGACACATTCAAAAGCCATTCTGACGAAATCGCGGATCGATGAAGTGCGTCCCGTAGCAATGACGAAATCATCAGGTTTTTCGTTCTGTAGGATAAGCCACATCGCCTTGACGTAATCTTTTGCATGCCCCCAGTCGCGCTTTGCGTCGAGGTTGCCGAGGTAAAGCATATCCTGAAGACCAAGAATAATCCTTGCCGCTGCGCGGGTGATTTTTCTCGTGACGAAAGTCTCGCCTCTGCGCGGTGACTCATGGTTGAAAAGAATTCCGTTGCTGGCGTGGATTCCATAAGATTCGCGGTAATTCACCGTTATCCAGTAAGCGTAGATTTTTGCCGCGGCGTAAGGGCTTCGCGGATAGAACGGTGTTTTTTCGCTCTGCGGAATTTCTGCGACTTTGCCGAAAAGTTCGGAAGTCGATGCCTGATAGAATTTTGTGGTTTTCTCCATTCCTAAAATTCTGATTCCTTCGAGCAGACGGAGAGTTCCCAAAGCGTCTGAATTTGCCGTGTATTCGGCAGTCTCAAATGAAACTTTGACATGTGACTGAGCCGCAAGATTGTAAATTTCGTCAGGTTTCACTTCCTGCATTATTCTGATGAGGTTCGTAGCGTCGGTGAGATCGCCGTAATGCAGCGTGAACTTCCGGTTTTTATCGTGAATATCCTTGTAAATGTGGTCTATCCTGTCGGTGTTGAAGGAAGAACTTCTCCTTTTTATGCCGTGGACTTCGTAACCTTTTTCAAGCAGCAGTTCTGCCAGATACGAACCGTCCTGCCCTGTGATTCCCGTTATGAGAGCTTTTTTCGCCATGGTTTTTCTCCTGAATTGAACAGCAAAACACAAAATTTTATTGAGAGGCGTTTCTTAGTCAAGAAAGGGTAAAAAATCGTAATTTGAAAAAATCAGATTACAATACTTGCGCTTTATTTTCGGCTTTGCCGTGCAAAAGTAAATATTGCTTAGTAAATTCAAGAGGTTAAAATAGATGGGAAAAGGCGGGAGTAAAAAACTTGGAACTTTTTTGGGTGTCTATACTCCGACAATCCTCACCATTTTCGGTGTCATTATGTACATGCGTGCCGGAGAGCTCGTCGGAAAGATGGGACTCTGGCCTATGGTCTTCATAGTTCTTATCTCCAATTCGATAACTTTGATAACCACTCTGTCGTTTTCTTCGATTGCCACAAATAAAAAAGTAGGTGTCGGCGGAGCTTACTATATTGTTTCGAGAAGTCTCGGCTTTGAAATCGGCGGTGCTGTCGGGCTTCCGCTTTTTCTTTCGCAGGCACTTTCGATAACGCTCTATTCGTTCGGTCTCGCCGAAGTAATGAAAATGCTTTTCGAGACTCAGTTTTCACTCAATTTGGTGACTTTCGGAATAATTGCCGTTGTGGCAGCTGTCTCTTTCGTCGGTGCCGGTTTTGCGATGAAAACGCAGATTCCTGTCATGATTTTTGTCGCGGTTTCCATACTTTTCCTCATCATCGGTGCATTTATGAAGGGGAGTTTCATTGAATGCTTCCGCACTTTTCCGACAAGTGCCGGAGAAATTTTTGCAACTCGCGACGGCCTCTCCTTCTTTTCGGCGATGGCGATATTCTTTCCTGCGGTGAGCGGCATCATGGCGGGTTTAGGACTTTCCGGAGACCTTGAAAATCCGCAGAAATCAATTCCTATAGGTGCGATTGCGGCAACTCTCACCGGTTTTGCGTTTTATGTAACGCTGCCGCTTTTCCTTTCGATGGGAGCGACTCCTGAAGAGATGCTTCAAGACAGAATGATATGGTCAAGGATATCGCCTGTAAACGGCAATATTGTAATCCTTCCCGGGCTTTTCGGCGCGATTTTTTCAAGTGCTGTAGGTTCGATGCTCGGTGCGCCGCGAACCTTTATTGCTATGGCGTGCGACCAGGTAGGGAACAAAAAAGCTCTCGGTTTTTTGCAGTCGAAAAAAGGAGAGTATGCTTCGTTCGCCCTTTCGCTCGTTATTGCCTGTGCAGCAGTTTTCCTTGGAAATCTCAACACTGTAGCTTCGATTCTTACCATATTTTTCTTAACTGTTTACGGCATCGTCAACATAACGGCAGCGCTTGAGACTTTGAGCAACGAGCCTTCATGGCGTCCGCAGTTCAAAATTCCTGCGATAATAAGTCTTGTCGGCGGAGTTGCCTGCATAATCGTAATGTTTCTAATCGATCCTTTGCTCAGTATTGTCGCGATAATTATCGAAGTTATACTTTACTTTATTCTGAGACGTGTCGCGGCGCAAAATTCGGTAACAGGAGATGCAAGGCGCGGTGTTTACGAAAATCTTGTCAAAAATTCACTTATCCAGCTTAAAGACCTTAAAATGACTCCGAGAAACTGGCGTCCGTACATTCAGGTTTTCATAAATGACAATGAAAAACAACTCAAACTTGTCGGTTTTGCATCCGATTTCGGTCTAAGCAGCGGTATTGTCACTGTAACTAAAATAATATTCGGCAGACTTGGCGAAGAAAATATCGAAATTGATAAAGAAGTTGATTTTATGGAGGAATTTTACAAAAAGAACTCTCTTTCTGTTTTTCCTGAAGTCACTGTTATGGAAAATTTCGAAGACGGTGTTCTTTCGGCTGTTCAGTCAAACGGAATGGCAGGTCTCCGCTCCAATACGATAATGATGTGCTGGCCGGACAATGTCGATATCTACCTTCCACGCTATCTTTCGGTAATGCGCCGGATGGCCGCCCTGAAAAAATCGACGGTCATCGGCAAAGTTTCGTCTGATTTCAATCTGAAAAATTCATCAAAAACGATTCACGTCTGGTGGGGCGGTTTACAGAGAAACGGCGATCTTATGCTGCTTCTGGCTTATCTTCTAACCAAGTCTCCTGCATGGGACGATGCGACAATAAAACTTCTCAGGATGGTTCCCGATGAATCGGCCAAAGAGGTGGCGGAAGCGGAACTCAGAAAGCTTTCGACAGATTCGAGAATTGCTGCCGAACCGATGATAGTCGTCAAAGAAAAGGATGAACTTTTCGAGCATGTTCTCAGCCGCGTCAGCAGTTCGGCAGATGTTGTTTTCTTAGGTCTGAACACTCCGGAGAAAGGCGAGGAAGAAGATTACGCAAAGAAACTCGAGATTTTTGCAAAGCCTCTCAAAGCTGTGTTTTTCATAAAAAATTCGGGAATTTTCCAAGGGCAGCTTCTGGAAACCGGGAACGAAAAGAACCGATAATATTGTCATAACGGCGTTACGTCGTCGCGTCGTAACGACAATTCTGACTTAAGAGGTATTTACGTCGTCACGTCAGAACGACAATTTTGACTTGAAAGGCTTTTTGGTTCATAATGCCCCGTTTTTTGTCCGCGGAGAGAAATGGAAAGCTTAAGAGAGACAAACGACAAGCTGAATATAAGGCTTATAAAAGAGTTCAAAAAGCTGAAATTCATTATAGAAAAGTCATCAGAAAACGAAGATGAGGATATATTCCGCTGGCGGTTCAGCAAGTTCGAAAAACCGTATAAAATCTACGATTCGTGGCAGAAAAAGCGGGAATCTTCACCGCAGCTTATGGTCTGGTTCGTTTTTTCGTCGATATATTACTACATAACTTTGCTTGAAAGATTCGACGAATTTTCAGAAAAATATATTGGCTGGCTCAGGCAGAAAGACACTAAATCGCGTTTTATAATATTTTTTATTTTTACAGTTTTTCTCGCATGGATTCTGATACCCGATTCGGGGAGAGAGAACTATCCGGTCGATCAGAAAAGCATCGGTCACACGATAGATCATTCTATAATAGCCGACAAAGACTACACCATAATCAACGAGGAAAAGACTGCGAAAAATCAGGAGATTGCGCAGAACGAAGTGCCTAACACCTATGATTTTGTCGATCAGAAAAAGAATCTGGAAGCTCTTCACGAAGCGTTTAAAATGATGCGCGATGCGGCGAAGGAAAACATAAAGGAAACGATTGTGGCGAAGAATCTTCCTTTCCCGCCTGAATTCCACGATATTCTTGCAGATTACGTCATAAATTCCGGTAAAAGCGGCGAACTCAGAGAGTTCAAAACGGGACTTCCGGCTGTTTTTATGAAAAAACGTAGTGATTTCGAACGGATAATAGGGACTCCTCTTTCAAATTATATTTTCCGCGAACTTGCAGATAACATATTTCCTGCGCGTATTCCAGAGGCCATTGCGGAGATTTCGGACTACTTCAACCAAAACGACTACTACATTCTGCGCGAAGGAATCAGGGCTGATTATGTTCCGAAACATATCGTAATCCGTAAGAAGGACTCTTCATCGCAGGAAACTCCGTCTGATCCGAATTATACCATCAAAATCAATTCTTTTAATGTCCAGACCGGAAAGATAATCAATTCGGCGGCTCTTAAAGCCGAAATACTTCACACGAAGGATAAGCTCAATATGTCCGATTTCACACCGAGAGGTTTTGAAATTGTCGCAGAAGTCGGAAGCTGGACGATTAAGGATTCTATATTCTACAACGCTGAAATTACCGAATACAACAAGATTGAAGCAAAAAACAATGCTCCGAAGTCGGAACGGAAAATTTCGAGAGGCGACCGTGTCATTTCGTCTGGAGCGGTGATTTCAAAAGAAGATGTCGAAGTTTTCAGGGTTATGCAGGAGCAGTCTGAAAATATTTCGAAAGAACTTTTCTTCATCGGCAATTTCTTCTACATAGCAGCCTTTATTTCGATTGTTTTTCTTGTTTTTACACGGTCGATAGGCAAGTTTAGATACCGCAACAAGGATCTTCTGCTTATGACTCTCCTGATGTCCGTGGCTCTTATGCTTCTGCGTTATACTATGCCGTGGATTCAGGAAATCGCGAATGACAATAAGGCGATATACTTCTTCTTTCCTCTGCCGTTTTTTGTGGCGGCGGTAAGAGTTCTCGTAAACACAGAAACTGCGTGCTTTTTCCTGTTTGTTCTGTCCGCCGCCCTTGCAATGCTCTTTCCTGAGAACTACTTTATTCCGATATTTTACCTCTTCGGTTCGCTGATTTTCATGTACATAATCTTCCATGTAGAATCTTCGGGCCAGATTATGTGGCAGACTTTTAAATTTTCGATTGTAGCGATGGGACTCGCACTTGTTGTAGGTGTGCTTGACTCTTCGCTGAATCACAGCGGAATGCATGTTTTTACCGCCATTATTTCGGCGTTTGTGTCGGCAATGCTGTCGGGCGGCATACTCACGATAATGATTCCTCTTTTCGAATCGGTTCTGGACTATGTCACGAACATCAAGTATGTCGGTTATTCGACGATGAGTAACGAGCTTATCAAGCAGATGTCGGTTTATGCGAATGGAACCTATCAGCATTCGCTTACAGTTGCGTCTCTTGTTGAAGTCGCAGCGCGTGACCTCGGGCTTAACCCGCTCAAATGCAAAGTCATGGCTTATTTCCACGATATCGGAAAGCTCGAAAGGCCGGAATATTTCACCGAAAACCAGCGGGACAGAAAAAATGCGCATGACAATTACCGTCCGACGATGTCTGCGAGAATCATCACAAACCACGTCAAGTACGGTCTTGAACTTGCAAAAAAATATCGTCTCGGAGAAGAAATAGAATCTGCGATAGTTGAGCACCACGGCACGACACTTGTCGGATATTTCTATAAAAAAGCGAAAGAACTTGATCCGAATGTTTCAGAAGCTGAATTCAAATATCAGGGACCGGAACCTCAGTCGAAAGAGACAGCTCTTCTTATGATTGCAGACAGCTGCGAGGCAGCGGTGCGTTCGATGGACAAGAAGACCGAAAACGGCATAAAAACAAGAGTTCAGGAAATTATCGCGGGAAAAATCAGGGAAAATCAGTTTGTCAAATGTAACATCACTACAAAAGACCTTCAGATAATAGAAGACTCTCTTGTAAACACATTTTCCGGAATCTATCACGGCCGAGTCAAATATCCGCAGGATAAGATTAACGCCGCGCCCGAGCAGAAGGAGCAGGAAATCAAATGAAAATAGCGTTTTTTTCGGAATGCGATTACGCACCGGGTGACTTGAAAGGCGATATGCGCAAAGCGATAAAACTTGCGCTGAAATACAAAGAGCTGAAAGTCACAGATCCTTACGAAGTTTCGATAATTTTTACAGATGAAACGGGAATCAGGGAAATCAACAGGAATTACAGGCATATAGACAGGGCGACTGATGTCATTTCTTTTGCTTTTGCAGAGGGCGAAGGTGCAAATTTTGCCCCGTTTCTTCTTGGTGACATCTTCATCTGCACGGATGTAGTCGCAAATCATGCCGAAAAATACGGGACCACTTTTCAGGAAGAGATGGTTTTTATGGTTGTTCACGGGATTCTGCATCTTCTCGGTTTTGACCATCACAAAGCTTCGGAGCGCACACAGATGCGTGAGGCTGAAAATGTCGTTATGATGCAGCTTTTTCCGCAGTGGAAAGGGCGCGGTGAAGAATAAATGTCTGATAAAATCAAAATCTTTCTAGCCTCGCTTCTTTTTGTTTTCTGTTTCGCAATGAGTTTCCCTTTTGTCATTCCAGGCTCTACTTCCACTGTTTTTGTTCACGATTTTATGGGCTGGATTCTGATTTTTCCTGTTATGCCTTTGTTTTTCTATGTTGTAGGCTCGTTTAAAACACTTAAAAAACAGATTCTTGCGATTTACGGAATAACGGCTCCGGCGAACGCTTTCGTATTTTACTGGATTTTCTATTCTCTTAATATTTACGGCGGCTTAGGTGTTGTGGAAAGTGTTCTTGCCCTTATCCTTATGTTCTTTATTTTAGGTCTTTACTGGGTTGCATTCTGGCTGCTTTGCAGGTTTTTTGCCAAAAAAAGCGAAAAAACTTCCGATTTCACTGATTTGATCCGCGCTCCGGCCGGTTCAGTTTTGCCGCTCAAGCCTTGGTTTATTGCGGTTGTCTGGCTTGCAGTTGAATTTTTAAGGACATTTTTTCCTGTCGATTTCTTCTGGTCGGCTCTCGGACATTCGCAGTATTCGAACAAAGTAATTCTCCAGTGGGCTTCTATTGGTTCTGTCTATATAATTTCGTTCATGATTGTCTGGATTTCGCTCTATTTCTACACCTTGATTTTCAGGAAAAATAATAAAAAAGAGGGCATGGTTCTTGCCGCGGTTCTTGTTGTTCTTTTTTCGTATTCGGCTTTCCAGATGATTTCTTTCAAATCGGAAACTCCTGCCAATGAGATAAAAGTTGGTCTTATGCAACCTGCGATAAATCAGTACGACATCAACGCGAAAGAGGAAAATGTATTCGAAATGCTCCGCGTTTTCATTGACCAGCTCAACACTTTCGACCGTGACACGGACCTTGTCGTATGGCACGAGGCCGCGATGCCGCTTAGAATTCCGATGGGTTTCGACAACTTCGACTACATCATGGAGCGCTACTTCACGAGAGCTTATAACTTTCCGAACCAGATTGTCGGAATGGATATGGTTGACAGAAATGAACTCAGCTTTTTCAATGCAGCAGGCTTTATTCAGGACGGAAAAATCCGCAAAATCTACAAAAAAATCAAACTTGCGCCGTTCGGAGAATACCTTCCTTACAGCGAATTTCTGCGCTCTATCGGCTTTTCGATACTTGTTCCCGGCAATCTTGGCGACTTTGTAAGAGGCACCGAATACACAGTTTATGATTACGGCACTTTCAAAGCGTCAATACTTATCTGTTACGACGGAACTTTCAGCGAGAATGTTGCAGGATTCGTGAAAAACGGGGCGGAACTTTTAGTCAACATCAGCAACGACGCATGGTTCGGCAATTCGAGCGAAACCTTCCAGCACGGCATGTTTTATCCTTTCCGCGCAGTCGAAACTGGCAGAACGATAGTCAGAAGCGCTAATGTCGGAATCAGCGAAGTAATTCTGCCTGACGGAACTATCGAAAATTCCACAAAATTTCTTGAAAGAACGACAATAAACCGCAAAATTCCGCTTTATGACAAAAGCACAATATATCTTAAATTCGGCAACTGGTTTGTCTGGCTGAACTACATCGTTTTCGGGCTTTTCCTGCTGGACAGGTTCGGAAGAACAGAGAAAAAAACGGGAAAGAGCGCGCCGTCGGCGTCACGTCGTCACGGCGTTACGTCGTCACGATAAAACAACGTCACGACGTCACGATGTCACGTCGTAACGACAAGACCTTGTTTTTTTTCGGCTTCTAATTAAAATTCCCCGTTTTTTTTGTTTTTCGAGGTGAAAAATGAACAGTATTTACATTCTTGTTTTTTCGCTTTTATGGGTTGTTGTCGCTTATTTCTGGTATGGCAACAGCGTTATCAAAAAGAAACTTATCGACCCAGTCGACGAAAATCCGACTCCTTCGCACGCTCTGAAGGACAACGTCGATTTCTATCCGGCTCCTTCGATTGTTCTTTTCGGACATCACTTCTCATCTATTGCAGGCGCAGGCCCAATCGTAGGTCCGATCACGGCTGTAGTATTTTTCGGATGGGGTCCGGCGGCTATCTGGCTTCTTGTCGCTGGTGTTTTCATCGGCGCTGTCCACGACTACCTTTCACTTATGATTTCTGTCCGTCATCAGGGAGTCAGCATTCCCGATAATGCCGAAAAATATGTCTCGAAAAGGGCAAAATTCCTCTTTTTGGTTTTTGTCTGGCTCACTATCGTCCTTGTTATCGCGGTTTTCGGCAACATGGCCGCGGTTTCGCTTATCAAAAAGCCTGAACTTGTGATCCCGACTTTCGCCCTTATCCCGCTTGCAATGCTTTTCGGAATTATCAATAAAAACAGATGGCTTCCGCTCTGGGTGAACACGATAATTGCAATCGCAGGACTTGTTTTCCTCATCTGGCTCGGATTCAAGGTTCCGCTTATGATCGGTTCGAAGGAAACGGCTTATTCGATCTGGTTCACGCTTCTTATGGTTTACGGTTTTGTCGCTTCGATAACGCCGGTCTGGATACTGCTTCAGCCGCGTGACTACATTTCGAGCTGGGTCCTCATCATCGGAATAACCCTTGCATTTGTCGGAATTTTCATCGTTCATCCTGATATGAACGCTCCTTTTGTTATCGAAGAAACGTTCAAGGATTCGTCTCAAGGTCCGCTTGTTCCTTTCCTTTTCATAATCATCGCATGCGGCGCTGTTTCGGGTTTCCACAGCATCATTGCTTCGGGAACGACTTCAAAGCAGCTTGACAAAGAAAAAGACGCGATGTTCGTCGGTTTCGGCGGAATGCTCATGGAAACGATCATCGGTATCGTCTGCGTCATCATTGCAGGCGCTGCGTTAACCTGGGGAACAGGAGAAGGCGAACTTCAGAACATTTTTAAATCAGGCGGTCCGCTCACTGTTTACGGAAACGGTTTTGGCAGACTTACTTCATTTATTTTCAATAGCGAAGTCGGTCCTGTCATCGGTGTTACGATTGTCAACGTCTTCATCATGACGACTCTCGACACAAGTGTTCGTCTTGCGAGATTCCTCACGAACGAGATGATCGGCGACAAACTTCCGGCGAAACTTCAGAACAAGTACTTCTACACGATAATCGCGATAATTCCGGCCTTCCTGCTCGGCATTACCGACTCGTGGGAAAGCGTATGGCCTATTTTCGGTGCTGCAAACCAGCTTGTCGCGGCACTTGTTTTCATTATCCTGACTGCTTACTTCTATTCGAAGAACAAACCCATCAGATATACGCTCTGGGCGACGATTTTCATGCTTGCGATGACGATTTTTGCGCTCAGCTGGATGATCTGGAAATATTTTGTTACCGCTCCGAACTACTTCCTCGGTTCGCTTGCGGTCGTCCTTGTCGTCCTTGCAGTGCTTATGATTATTGAAGGCTGCAAAAAGATAGGTGCGGCCAAAAAAGCATAGTTTTTAAGGAGTTCAAATGTTCACAGCTCAAATCATCATTTACATTCTTCTCGGTTTCGCTGCGGAAATGATTGACGGTTCGCTCGGCATGGGTTACGGCGTAAGTTCCAACACGTTTTTGAGAACTGCCGGCGTTCCGAGCGCGATTTCAAGCGCATGTGTCCACGTTTCTGAGATTTTTACGACTCTCGTTTCGGGACTTTCGCACCTCAAAATGAAAAACGTCCACAAAGGGCTCTTTTTCCGTCTTCTTTTCACTGGTATTCTTGGTGGAATAGTCGGTGCATATCTCCTTGTCAACTTTGAAAGCAAGGAACTTGATATCGCGATTGATATTTACCTTCTCATCATGGGCGGATTTATCTTTTCAAAAATATTCAGAAAGCTCGGAAAACCGCGTGAATACGGCAACTACACGATTCCGCTCGGTTTTGCAGGCGGCTTCACTGATGCCATGGGCGGCGGCGGCTGGGGTCCTGTTGTGACAAGCACGCTTTTAGCATCAGGTCACGACGTTCCGAGAACGATTGGCACGGTCAATACGGCTGAATTTTTTGTAACGATTGCCGAAACGACCACTTTTGTCGCAATGATAGGTGACTTTAAAAACTACACCCAGATTATTTTGGGACTCATCATCGGCGGAATGATTGCAGCACCTTTGGGCGCATATCTCTGCAAAAAAATTCCTGTCAAACTCATGCTTGGTCTTGTCGGAGTTCTTGTAGTAATTCTTAATACTTATAAACTTCTCAAGCACACCGGAGTCATTTAGGTTCCGTCAAAACTCGCTGCTTAACTGCAAACTATTGGTTCTCTTCGTTTTCAGTCAGTTTTTCATAGATGAATTTTTTGAGTCTGCTTATGTCTTCCGGGTCTAGCGCATCGTAGAACAAGCCTTTTCTTAGAGGCTGCTTTATTTTGATTCTGCTTTTTTTGGAAAAGAGGGGAATTATGTTCTTTTTGCTGCAACCGTTTCCGATGAGCAGAGTTTCAACGAATTTTTTTCTTTCCTCCCAGCCTTTTTCGGTTGAATCGATTATGTGAAGAATAAGGTCTGATGCGGCAATCTCGGAAAAAGTCGAGTTGAAGGCGTCGGTTATGTCGTTCGACATGTTCGAGATGAATCCGACAGTGTCAAGTAGGAAAAGCGGTTTCCCGAAAAGACTGAACTTCCTGATTTTGGGGTCAATCGAGCTGAAAAATTTGTTGCTTTCTTTAGAAGCTTCTTCGTTTAAAAGGGCGTTGAAGAGTGTCGATTTGCCTGCATTAGTGTATCCGACGATTGCGATTGTTCCGATGCGGCTTCTGTTTCTGAATTTGCGCTGGAAATCGAGGCGTGAGAATTCGTTTTCAAGCTGCTTGCGTACATTTTTCTCTTTATTTTTCAGAATGCGTTTTCTCTCTTCTTCTTTTGTTTCGCCTGGACCTTTGAGCCCGATTCCCCCTTTGATTCGGCTTAATCCGGTTATTTTTTTGCGGAAGTTAGCCTTTTCCTTTGCAACGACGGCACTTGCGAGTTTGAGTTTTCCGCCTGTTCCTTCGGCGCGGGCATTGAATATTGAAATTATAAGGTCATCGCGTGAAAGTATCGTTTTTCCGGTGGATTCTTCAAGTTTGGCAAGCAGGGAAGCGCTTGGAACGGAGAATATTATCACGTTTTTTACATAGGAAGCCTCTTTCAAAAGTTCTATTATCCGGTTTGGTCCGTTTTTGAGTGACTGATCCGAAATTACGAAAGGATCTGTAACTGAAAAGCCGGCATCTTCAGCAAGTTTTACATTTTCTGCGATGGCCGCAGTAGTGCTTTCCGAAGAGAAAAAAGCCGCTGTAGCATTGGCTGGGAATTCTTTTTTCTCAGGTTCTTTGAAGAGAAAAAATGGCGAAGATATTTTTTGCAGCTTCGACGGATTTTTGTAAAAAAGTGTGATGTTATCAGGTATTTTATCATTATCGTAAGTTATAAGTCCCAAATATTTCAGCAGTTTCCCATCCATAAAGTTACGCGTTTCGACTATTTTCGGCGCTGTTTTCGCTGCAATAAGAAGGGTGTCAAAGTCATTAGAGGGTTTCAGCTTCTCCAGAAAGTCGAAAAGATCCCAGTTGGAGACGAAAATGCGGCTCTGTGTGAGCGCGCCTTTTGAAAGGAAGATTAACTTTATTGTATTTAAAGGATTTTCTTTAATAATTCTGATGATTTGATTTTGATCGAAAATCAATCGTACAACCTGACACTTTTGAATTGTTCTTCAAAACTTTCTTCACATTTCCTGAGATATGAATCTATTTCGCTGCTCGAAGCGAAGTTATAGAACATATCTATCAAGGTTTTGTCACCGAGCAGTAGATCTATCGCCGGTATTTTGTCGATAAATTCGTAAGGTTTTGCACGGAAAAAGCCCGTATCCCCAAGCATTTTGCGGAAAACCTGAATGATGGTGATGTAGGCTCTGAGCGGTCTTACTTTTTCTCTGTCGCTGAGTGCAATATATACGCCGCCGCAGCGTTTCATTGAGAGTTTCTGGAACATAGGTCGGAACTCCATCGGAATGAAAGTGATTCCGGGAATATTTTCCTTATCGAGCTCTTTTTTCAGCTTGAAAGGATCGATTCCATGCATTCCGGCAAGGAGAAAAGGCATCGTTGTGCCGCGTCCTTCCGAAAGTTCCGTTCCTTCGAGAAGGCATCCGCCGGGGTAGAGGACCGCTGTATCGAGAGTCGGCATATTCGGTGAAGTCGGAAGCCACGGATAGTCGTAATCGTCTGCGAAAGAATCGCGTTCCCAGCCCTGCAACCGAGCGATTTTAAGAGGGAAATCGTATTTTTTCAGTTTATAATAATATGTTGCGATTTCGCCTGAAGTAAGGCCGTGACGGTGGAAAAGTGGAACATATCCGACAAAACTTTTGTAATTCGTATCGTCGAGTAGAGACCCTTCAAATGCTCCGCCGATTGGGTTAATTCTGTCGAAAACTATTAGTTCGCGTGGAATTTCCTGAAGTTTGTCCATAAAAATCGCAAGAGTCGCAAGATAGGTGTAATATCTTGAACCTATATCCTGAATATCGTAGACGACTGTGTCGAAAAGGTCGAAAAGTTCATCCTTCGGCGAAAGTGTTTCAACAGATGCTCCATAAAGAGAAAAAACAGGTATGTTGTTGATTTTATTCTCTATTCCTACACATTCCATATCCTGTGCTACAGGAAAGTATCCGTGTTCGGGGCTAAAAATAGCTGTTATATTCAGGCCTGAGCCCTTCATTTTTTCAACGAGTGAAATGCCGTTTTTATCAATTGAAGTGTAATTTGCTATGACAGCGACTCTTTTTCCTTTAAGGGATGAAAAATCGAATAAATCTATTCCCTGAAGCAGTTTTTTTGGGGAGCTCAATTCTGTTCCTCCTGCTTTTCAGGGTTGAAATCGGTCGGATTGTTGAGTGAAACGGCAATCTTGCGTGTTGCGAGAAAACCGATCAGAACAAAAAGAACCCCTGAAATCCAAAGCAGCCAGGGAAGACGGCGCATAAAGATCAGGCCGCAGAGAAAAAGGAAATATAAAACGAAGAAAATTCTTGCGATCTTGTTCTTCGGCATTTTTACCTTCGGATATTTGAAGGGAAGCAGCATGAGACAAGCCTGAATCAGCATCATTCCGGCAACGATGTCTGTTGAAAGGAGAAAGCTGAATTTCGGATTCTCAATCGCAAAAACCATATATGTCGCGAGCATGCCGCCTGACATTGTCGATGTGAGACCGCTGAAATAGTCGTGATCCTCGCTCTGAGAGGAGTTGTAGCGGGCAAGACGCACAGCGCAGAAAATGACATAAAGCGGAACTACTGCTACGAAATAGGGATGCTCCAATATTTTTCCGCCAGGAATCTCTTTGCTGAAGTATGAAAAAACAAGAACTGCCGGGGCAAGTGAAAAGGAAACGAAATCGGAAAACGAATCAAATTCAACACCAAAATCACTCGAGGCCTTGAAAAGACGCGCTGTTGTACCGTCAAGTTTATCCATGACAGTACAGAGCAGAATCAGCCATGCCGCATTGATAAAATCTCCGCTTATTGAGTAAAAAACAGAAACCAGACCGATGAGCATATTCATTCCGGTGAAAAAGTTCGGGATAAGTATTTTTGGATTTTCCTTCAGCATCTAAACCTCTTAAAAAAATTATTAAAGCGCAAAAACCTGAAAACTATGCCCAAATAAAGATTTTTGTCAATTCGCCGCCGCCGTTTCGTCGTTACGTTTTTTGCCGCCGCATCGTCACGCCGTTTCGCCGTCACGTTTTTTTTTGCCGCCGTTTGTCTTTCTTTTGATGCGGCTTTTTTTATCGTTACGACGTCACGTCGTTTCGTCGTTACGTTTTGCCGCCGGTCGATATGTCGAAATATCGAAATATCGGAATATCGAAGAATAAAGTTTGGCGGTGTTGAAAAAAATCTTTCAATAAAATCCGTCAGTTGTGCAAAAAAAGGAAAAAAGTGAAAAAAATAATTTGACATTTGATTTTGAATCGCTAAGATACGCCCCGCTTTTTTGAGAGGTCATTGAAAACTGAGCAGCAGGAAATGAGACACACAGCGAATAATTGGGTCTTTAAATAGACCTTTGAGAATGAGAAAAGGATTTAACTGGAGAGTTTGATCCTGGCTCAGGACGAACGCTGGCGGCGTGCTTAATACATGCAAGTCGAGCGAGCTACTTCGGTAGCGAGCGGCGCACGGGTGAGTAACGCGTAGA
>Ga0265299_10003136_pt1 | contig 16351 bp, 4 predicted proteins | sample AusTroGonzalo_MG_4_FD_193485 | JGI IMG/M metagenome (GOLD analysis project Ga0265299, IMG submission 193485) | Bovine rumen microbial communities from tropical cattle in Woodstock, Queensland, Australia - Gonzalo_02 | ecosystem: Host-associated > Mammals > Digestive system > Stomach > Rumen ... | reverse complement strand
GGCGGCAGGGATGTCGAAGGGGCCATCGGCTACCACATAGGCGGCGATAAACTTGCCGCCGGAGGGATTGTCGAAGGCCTGCACAGTGACGTCTTTCACGCCCGGGCACTCGCGCAGCACTTCCTCCACTTCCTTAAGCTCGATGCGGAAGCCGCGGATCTTTACCTGACCGTCCTGGCGGCCCACGAACTCAATGTTGCCGTCGGTGCGCCAGCGGACGATGTCTCCGCTGCGATAGGCCCGCATGCCCTCCTGGAAAGGATTCGCAATGAAGCATTCGGCCGTTTTTTCGGGACGGTTCAGGTAGCCGCGGCCCACGCCGGCACCGGTGATGAGGAGTTCGCCGGCGGCGCCCACGGGAACCCGGCGGAAGTCGCTGTCCATCACGAACATGAAGGTGTTGTCCAGGGCATGGCCGATGGGGATGTTGGCCTCCCGTTTCTTCACGTCGAAGATGGTGGAGAAGATGGTGCATTCGGTGGGACCATAGCCGTTGTGGAAGCCGTAGGAAGGCGGATCCATGGACACCAGCTTTTCTCCGCCCACGGAGAGGTGTTTCAGGGATTTGTTGTCCGGGTAATTCTTGGCGTACATCACGCCCACCTGGGTGGTCATGAAGCTGTGGGTGATGCCATTATCGGTGATGAAGGCATCCAGCTGGCTCATGTCGTGACGGGTTTCCTCCGGGATGATGTACAGGCAGGCGCCGGTGGTGAGGGCGGGATACATATCCATCATGCAGGCGTCGAAGCCATAGCTGGCGTAAGCTGCCACCCGGCTCTTTTCGGTGAGTTTGTAGTATTTCCGGTACCAGGCGCAGAAATTCACCAGGTTCCGGTGCTCCAGCATCACGCCTTTGGGCACGCCCGTGGAGCCGGAAGTGTACAGCAGGATGAACAGGTTCTCCGGTTTGGGGAGATTGCCGGTCGGGGCCGGCAATGACTTCCCCTCCACCTCTGCCGTCTTGCCCGTCATGCCTGGCTTGCCCGTCATGCCCGGCAGCGACCGGGCATTGATCTCCCCGGTGGTGAACACGGGGCCCTTGTACTCCCCTACCAGCGGGACCAGCTCCTTGTCGGCGATAAGGAGCTTGGCGTCGGCGTCCTGAATCATGAAATTCAGGCGCTCCTTGGGGTAGGAGGGATCCAGCGGCTGATAGGCGCAGCCGGCCTTGAGGATGCCCAGCGAGGCCAGCGCCATCCACTGGTTGCGGCCGATGAGCACGGACACCACATCTTCGGCCTTCAGTCCCCTGGCGGCGATGGCGGCGGCGATACGGTCCGTGAGGGCATCGGCCTGTGCATAGGTGCAGAGGAAGCTTTCGTAGCATATGGCAGGCGCGTCGGGCGTCTTGCGGGCCTGTTCGCGGAAGAGGCTCACGATGGTCTGGGTGGTATCCACCTTCTGGCTGAAATGGTTGAAGCCATCCAGCTCTTGCAGGCGCTCGCCGTCCACGAAAGGAATCTGGTTCAGTTTGTCGTGTTGCAGGAGACCGCGCACCACGCATTCCATGGCGTCGGCAAAGGCCTGCATGAGGGCTTCGCTGTATTTGCTGTTGTCGTAGCCCAGTACGATGGCTTCCTGGCCCTCACTGCCGTCGATATAAATGCTCAGCGGGAACTTGGGGGCGCCGGCGTCCATGTTTTCTCCCTTCACGGATTGCCCGTTCACGTGGTAATCGGCCAGCACGCCCACCTGGTAGGCCAGCATCACCTGCGGCTGGAAACCGAACTCGGCGGCAATCTTGGCAAAAGGATAATCCTGGTGCTGCAGGGTGGCCTGGAAGTCCTGGTCGCACTGCTTGAGGAAGGCCTCCGTGCTCTCGATGGAGCAGTCCCCCGCCAGGGCCAGGGTGTTCACGAACATACCAAAGCTGTCTGCGGTCTTGAGGTTGCCGCGGCCGTTGCTGATGGTGCAGATGTACACCTTCTTGTTGGCGTTGTAGGCACTCAGGGTGAGGTAAGCCGCACCCAGATAGAAGCTGGCGGGCGAAATGCCCATCTTCTTGCAGAGAGGATGGATATCGGCCTGCACAAACTTTCTCAAGTAAATCTCCCTGCCCGTCACGTCGCTGTGCTCCAGGTCCGGAATAATGGTGGAAGCGCTCTCCAGGCCACCCAGCTGCTGGGCAAAGAAATCCCGGGCCTGGGTGTATGCCTCGCTTCCCTCAGAGGCCTTCTGCCAGGCGGCGTATTGGAAGTAGGTGTAGCTTTCGGGGGCAATCTCCTTACCACCCAGGGCGGCGCAGATTTCCTCAATGAAGATGTCGTAGCTGCGGCCGTCGAACACCAGGTGGTGGAAGTCGCTCAGGAGGTGGGTCTTGTCCTTCCCGGGAACGATAACTACTTTGGCCAGAGGTCCTTTTCCGAGGTCGAAGGGCAGGATGAAGTTCTCCTTGACGGCATCCAGGTCTCCCTCCTGGATGGTGACCGGGACGGGAATGTCGGAGGGAACCTGGCAAACCTGTCCGTCTATCTGCTCAAAGCGGGACTGCAGGGCGGGATGGGCGGCAAACACCTTCTGAACGGCCTCCTGCAGGGCCTGGGCTGAAACTTCCCCAGGGAAGGTCCATACCATGGGAATGTTGTAGATGGTCTCCTGCGGGGCTTTCATGCACTCCAGGAATACGCCGGCCTGCTGGTTGGTAAGGGGCTGGGGTTTCAGGGCGTTGTCCTGTCCTGCCTGTGCTGCCGTTGCATCACCGGACATCCAGATCTTGAGGATCTCGTTCTCAATGCTTTGCAGTGTGGCGGTCTTGGCAAAGGTGTTCATATCGGCCTGTACGCCGTAACGCTTGAACAGCTCGGTGGCCAGGCGCAGACCGCTCAGGGAGCTGAGGCCATAGAGCATAAGCGGTTCGGTAAGACTGGCGCCTTCGATGCCGGTGGTTTCCTTGAGGAGGGCCACCAGCTCTTCCTCCAGGAGGTTGAGCGGAGCGGCGGCCTGATCCTGAGCCTTTTTGGCCTGCGGCTTGGGCAGAGCCTTCACATCCACCTTCTGGTTTACATTGAGGGGGATGGATTCTATCTGCATGGTAACGGCCGGCACCATATACGGCGGCTTGCGCTCCAGAATAAAGGCATTGAGGGCGGCCGTATCAATGGTTTCGTCACTCACAACATAGGCGGCCATAAACTTACCTCCGCCTTCCTGATCAAAGGCCTGTACGGTCACGTCCTTGATGCCCGGGAAATCCCGGATCACAGCTTCCACTTCCTTGAGTTCTATACGGAATCCGCGAATCTTCACCTGGGCGTCTTTTCGGCCTATATACTCGATATCACCGTCGGCCCGGTAACGGACGATGTCTCCGGTGCGATAGAGGCGTTTAAAGGCCGCATCTTTCTCGTAAGGGTTATCTGCGAAGGACTCGGCGGTCTTGTCCGGGCGGCCCAAATAACCGTCTCCTACCTGCAGGCCCGCCTCCAGCAACTCGCCGGCGGCGCCCACGGGGACCCGTTTACCGGCCTTGTTCACCACATAGCAGTGGATGCCAGGCTGCGGGATGCCTATGGGGATGTTCTCCTCCTGTTTCTTGACCTCCTTGGATACCACGTAGCAGAGGCTCTCGGAAGGGCCGTAACAGTTGAACAGCTTATAGTTGGGCAGCGGCAGAGCGCTCAGCTTCTCTCCGCCGGTGTACAGTACCTGCAGGCCCTTGCAACTGGGATAGTTGATGGCAAACTGCGTGGCCACCTGGGTGGTCATGAAACTGTGCGTAATGCCGTTCTGCTCAAAGTAATCGTGCAGGGCCTTGAGGTCCAGCCGGATTTCCTCGGGGATGAGATACAGGGTGGCGCCGGCCACCAGGGCTCCGTACAGGTCTCCCACAAAGGCGTCAAAACCAAAGCTGGAGTATGCCGTGAGCTTGCTCTGGGCCGTAATGCCCGTGCGCCAGGCGTGATGCTGGGCAAAGAGGCTTACGTTGCGGTGGTTGAGCATGCAGCCCTTGGGCGTACCGGTGGTCCCGCTGGTATAGAGCAGCACGAAGAGGTCGTCGGGCTTTGCGACGGCCTTTGGCTTACCGGCCGGGAGGGCCGGGATGTCGGCAGTGGCCAGCACCGGGCCTTCGAAGCCTTCCACCAGCTCCGCCAGGCCCTCGTCGGCTATGAGAAGGGCGCTGGAGGCGTCTTTTACCATGAACTGGAGGCGCTCTTTGGGATAGGAAGGATCCAGCGGCTGATAAGCACAGCCAGCCTTGATGGCTCCCAGCGGGGCAATCACGGTGTATTCGCTGCGGCCCAGGATGATGGAAACCACGTGGCCGGGCTTCACGGTCTTTTCAATGTGGGCTGCCAGGTTGTCGGATAGGACGTCTACCTCCTTGTATGTCAGTTTCTTATCGGCGCATACAAGGGCTATCTGATCAGGAGCTTCCTTAACACGCTCGCGCCAGAATTCCACCACGGTCTTCTCGGGGTCTCCCACGGAAGGGCCGGGATTGAAGCCGTCCAGTATCTTGATCTGGGCGGGCGTGGAAAACTCCAGCTGTCCCACCGTATCGGCCTTCTTTAAAGACAGTACGGCGGCGGCCATGCTCTCTGCAAAGTTTTTGAGGATGCCCTCTGTGTACATATCGGGCCGATACCAGAAACGCATCTCGTAAGGGCCCTCCGCCGGTGTGAAAAATTCCACCGAAAGGTTGAGACCCGGCGGATTGCTGCGCAGGTCTTCTCCCGGGACGCGTTCTCCGGCCAGAATCAGGGAGGGAACTTCCACCACAAACTGGCCCTGGAAACCAAAGTTGATACCGGGGCCCAGGCCCAGGTAGGTTCCGCAATCGGCCATGGAGAAGAAATGCCGGGCCCGCAGTCCTACGGTCTGTTCCTTCAGGTGGTCCAGGACCTCGCTGACAGGGGTGTCCGGAGTGGCATTCACAAAAGCGGGCAGGGTGTGCACGCACATAGTGAACGCAGTTTTAGAGGCTACGCTCTTGCGGCCGTTCCAGATGGTGGAGAAGCTGGCGGCGTTATCGGCATTCCAGGATGCCAGGGTAAGGCCGAAAAGGCCGGTAAAGAGGACGCTGTCGGCGTACCGGTAGCGCTCCAGAACGTCCTTCATAGCCACGCTGTCAAGGGGCAATGGCACCACCAGTTCCTTATAGGCCGAAGGCTTGGCGCCAAAGACGTCCGGCACTATGCGGCTTTCGACTTCCGTTGCCGGGCCAAACTCCTGCGCAAACCACTGCTTGGCTTCCTCGAAAGCCTCGCTTTCCCGCAACTTCTGCTCTTCCAGCGCTACATCGGCCCCGCTGAATTTCTCAACGGGAACCTCTTTTCCCTCATAAGCGGCTCCCAAATCCTGCAGCATGATAGGGATACAGGCGCCGTCCGCGATGATGTGGTGGAAATCGGCGTAGAAATAGTTGCCGTCCTTGGTTTTATATAGCTCCAACCTGAATAGCCGGTCTTTGTGCAGGTCCATAGGCTGCGCAAAGGTTCCCCTTACCTGGTCAATGCTGTCTATTTCCTTAATCTCGGCCTTCCACGTCTCCTGGGACTGTTCCATACAGGGGACGCCATCTACTTCCACTACGTGCGAAAGAATGTAGGGATGGGCGGCCACAAAGGCCTCAAAGGCCTTTTTGAATTTCTCGAGGTCTATGGTGGGCGGCAGCTTGTACAGCAGGGCCTGCTGGTAGTTACCGGATTTGTCGTCCAGTCCCTGGCTAGCCAGAAACATGCTCAGTTGTGCTTGGGAAAGGGGTGATGTCATAACTTGCGAGGTTTATGCAAAATACTGAAGCGTTCGCAACATTTCAAAGGTAAGGTCTAGGTATTCACTGGAGGTGTGGTCCCAGCGGAAGCCCAGTCTGTGCAGGATCTGCATCGTGTACACGGTGGAGGCCAGGGTTTCTACGCCTTCCGTTTCTGCGTTGGACTGCTGGTAAGCCACCAGCGGCGCCATAATGCGGGTCTTGGCGGGGTTGGCGTTGGCTTTCTCCACGCGGCGGGCGAATTCCTCCATTTCCACGTATTCCAGCGGCTGTCCGTCAATTTTCTCCAGACGGGTGAAGATATCGTCCATGGGGATGATATGGTTGTTGGAAACGTTGAATACGCAGTTTTCCAGCGGCGTGGTGGCCAGCAGGACCATGGCCTGGGCTGACTGGTCGATGGGCGAGAATTCCATCTGTCCTTCCAGCATCTGGTAAGGGCAGGCGCCCAGCATCTTGAGGGCCTTGAGACGGCCCATGGAGGCATTGGCGTTGAGGTTTACCTGGAATTCACCGTCCTCGGCACGCGGCGACAGGTTACCGGCGCGCAGGATCTTGGCCTTAAGCTTTCCGTGGACCATGTGCTCCAGGATGTGCCTTTCGGCCATGAATTTGGAGTGAACGTACTGGTTGTCCGTGAGCTGGCCAAAGAAGAGCATCTGCTCGGTGAGTGTATCCGGAACGTTGCCCGGAGTCAGGCCGCCCACGCTCTCGGTGGATACGTGTACCAGGAAGGCACCGTTCTTTTCGCAGAGGTCCACGAGGTTCTTGACGCCACCGTAGTTGATGTCTTCGATGTCCGTTCCCTTGGAGAAGTGCTTCACGTTGGCGGCGCAGTTGAACACCATGTCAATGTCCTTAAGCGGAGCCAGGGACTCGGGTTGGGTAATGTCTCCCGCCACGGGCTTGATGCGCGTTCCAAAGAGACTGCGATAGTCTTTCTCAAAGTAGTAGACGAGCATTTCCTTGAGGCGGCGCTCCGGGGTAAGGGTACCCTTTTCGCGGAGCAAACACCAGACGGTGGTATCCGGACCGGTGGTTTCCAGCAGCTCCTTGAGCACGTGGATGCCCAGGAAGCCCGTGGCGCCGGTAAGGAGGATATTCTTGCCCAGACGGATGCGCTTTCCCTTCAGGAAGGACTCCAGGTTGTTCTGCGCCAGCAAGGCGTCAATGGCCGAATAGTCGTAGTCTGTAATGTTGCTGTCCTGCTCCTGCGTGCCCTGGTCCCCCTTCAGGAAGGCCGCCAGGGAGCGGGCCGAAGGATGGGAGAAGACATCGGAGTAGGCAAAATGCAGCCCCTGTTTCTCGGCGTTCACCATCACGTTGGTGACCATCAGGGACGTGCCTCCGAGGTCGAAGAAGGAATCCGTGGCTCCCACCTTTTCCACGCCCAGAATCTCTGCAAAAATGGCGCAGAGGGCCTTCTCCGTCTCTCCCACGGGCGCAATATATTCGTCCATGGAGGTAGGTGTAGCCTCCGGCAGGGCCTTGCGGTCCACCTTCTGGTTCACGTTGAGCGGGATGGCATCCAGCTGCATCCATGCGGCAGGCACCATGTAAGGCGGTTTGCGCTCGCGGATGAAGTCGGCTGCGGCCTTGGGGTCAAAGGTGCCGTCGGCCACCACATAAGCGGCCAGGAACTTGCCGCCGGACGGGGCGTCGAAGGCCTGAACGGTTACATCCTTCACGCCGGGGAACTCCTGCAGTACGCCCTCCACCTCCTTGAGTTCGATGCGGAAGCCGCGGATCTTGACCTGGCGGTCTTTTCGGCCCACAAACTCAATGTTACCGTCGGGGCGGAAGCGCACGATATCGCCGGAGCGGTACAGGCGTACACCGGGCTGGTAAGGGTTGTCAATGAAGCTTTCGGCCGTCTTTTCAGGATTGTTGAGGTATCCGCGGCCCACGCCGTGACCGCCAATGAGCAGTTCACCGGCGGCGCCAACGGGCAGTCGGCGCATCTTCTGGTCCGACACATACAGCTGAACATTGCTCAGCGGATGGCCGATAGGGATGTTGTCCTCGCGTTCCAGAACGTGGAAGATGGAAGAGAAAATGGTGCATTCCGTAGGGCCGTATCCGTTGTAGAAGGCATAGGAAGGCGGCGGCATGGAAATGAGCTTTTCTCCGCCCACGGACAGGTGTTTGAGGACGGGGTTGTCGGGGAAGTTACGGGCATACATCACGCCCACCTGGGTGGTCATGAAGCTGTGCGTAACGCCATTGTCTATCAGGAAACGGTTCAGGGCTCCGAGGTCGTGTCTTACGTCTTCGGGGATGATGCACACGCAGGCTCCGCTGGTGAGGGCGGGGTACTGGTCCATCATGTTGGCGTCAAAGCCATAACTGGCAAAGGCGGCTACCTTATCTCCGGGCTTGAGCTGGTAATACTCCCGGTACCAGGCGCAGAAATTGACCAGGTTGCGCTGCTCCAGCATGCAGCCCTTGGGCGTACCGGTTGAGCCTGAGGTATACAGCAGGATATACAGGCTTTCCGGCTTGGGACCGCCCGTGACCTTGCCATCTGGCAGGTTCTCAATCTCGTCGGTCGTGAGCACGGGGCCCTTGTACTCCCCTACCAGCGGCACCAGTTCCTTATCGGCAATGAGAAGCTTGGCGCGGGAGTCCTGGATCATGAAGTTGAGTCGCTCCGACGGGTAGGAAGGATCCAGCGGCTGGTAGGCGCAGCCGGTCTTCATGGCCGCCAGGGAGGCCTTGGTCATCCAGGCGTTGCGGTTGATTAGCACGGCCACTACGTCTTCGTCCTTAAGGCCGTAGGTGAGAATCTTGGCCGCCAGGGCGTCTGTGTAGCGATCCAGCTCCTTGTAGCTGATGGTCTTGCCGTCAAAGAGCACGGCCGGGGCGTCCGGGGTGGCCTTGGCTTGTTTGCGGAAGAGGTCTACCACCGTCTGGGTGAGGTCTACCTTCTGGGTGTAGTTGTTAAAGCTGTCCAGCTGCTTGAGACGCTCTCCGTCCACGAAAGGAATCTCCGTGAGGGCAACGTCCTTGAGCATGCCTCTTACCACGCACTCCATGGCGTCTGCAAAGGACTGCATCAGCGGCTCGGTATACTGGCTGTCATCGTAGGCCAGGGCAATCTCGGGGGCTTCCTCCGTGCCCTCGATGAAGATGCTCAGCGGGAACTTGGGCGTATCCTGCGTAATGAGCTCGTCTTCAAGCGGTTTTCCATTAACGGTGTGCTTCTCCAACAGACCCACCTGATAGGCCAGCATCACGGCCGGATGAAAGTCAAAGGCCGAAGAAACCCTGGCAAAAGGATAGTTCTGGAAGGAGAGGGTAGTGTCAAAGTTGCGGTCCGTCTCTTTGAGGAAATCGCCCACCTTCTGCTCCCCTACTTCTCCGGAAAGCGGCATGGTGTTGACAAACATGCCAAACGTGTTGGCGCAGCGCATGTCGCTTCTGCCGTTGGCTACCGTGCACATAAACACTTTCTGCTTGCCGCAGAAGGCGCTTACGGTTATAAAGGCGGCACCCAGGAAGTAGCTGGCCGGAGAGATGTCCAGCGCATGGCAGCGCGCCATGATGTCTACACTGACCTTCTTCCGGAGCCATACCTCGTGACCCACCTCGTCTTCCTGAGGTTTTTTGTCCGGAATTACACCGGTTTCGTCTTCCTTGCCCGCCATCTGGTCTGCGAAGAAGGCTTCGGCCTGCTTGAATTCCTCGCTGTCCTGGTAGGCTTTCTGGTCCTTGGCATAGTGGAAGTAGGTGTAGTCCTCCTTTTCCGGCTGCTGTCCCTCCAGGGCCCCTGTGAGCTGGCCCAGGAAGACATCGTAGGAATGGCCGTCAAAGATGAGGTGGTGGAAATCGGCCATCAGGCGCAGCTTACCGGGCGTCTGGACAATGTTGAGTCGATAGAGCGGCCCGGAGAGGTCGAAAGGCTGCATGAAGGCCTCCCTGAGGGTTTCGTAGTCATCCTCGCTGCGGAGCTTGACGGACGGGATCTCCGGGTCCGGTTTTCCGGGCACCAGATACACTTTACCATCTTTCTGCTCCAACCGTCCGGTAACACCGGGATGAGCCTCCAGAAGGGCTAGCAGGGCCTTTTTAAGGGCCGATACCTGCGTGCCTTCCGGGAAGGTGAGGATGAACGGCAGGTTGTAGGCCGTGGAGGAAGGATTCTTGACGCAGTCCAGGTACAGACCCGTCTGCTGGAAGGTGAGTTCCTGGGGTTCGTCTTCCGTGCTTTCCGGCTCTGCTTCTTTGTTCTTATCCTGCGACAGGAGGAGGTTAAGGATGTCGTTTTCTATGCTTTGCAGGCTGGCCGTTTTGGCAAAGCTGTTCATATCCGGCTCCAGGCCGTAGCGCTTGTACAGCTCGGTGGCCAGGCGGAGGGCTCCCAGCGAAGACAGGCCGCTGTAATACAGAGGGTCGGTAAGGCCGAAGCCACCGATTCCTACAGTCTCCTTGATGATGTTGCTGATCTCTTCTTCCAGCACGTTGAGCGGGGCCACGTGGGCCTCCGGCTTATGCTCCTGCGGTTCCGGCTTGGGCAGGGCCTTCACATCCACCTTCTGGTTTACGTTGAGCGGAATGGCCTCTATCTGCATGGTTACCGCCGGTACCATGTACGGGGGTTTCTTGCTGGCTATGAACTCGTCCAGCTCCTGGATGTTGATTTCCTTGGGGCTTACGATGTATGCGGCCAGGAACTTGCCGGCGCCCACGCCGGGTTCGTCATAGGCCTGTACCGTAACGTCTTTGATATCAGGGAATTCGCGGATGATGGCCTCCACTTCCTTGAGCTCGATGCGGAAGCCGCGGATCTTGACCTGACCGTCTTTTCGGCCCACAAACTCAATCTTGCCGTCTTCCCTCTCCCGCACGATGTCTCCGGTGCGGTATGCGGTGGCGTAATTCGGATCCTTGTCAAAGGGGTTTTTCACAAAGACCTCGGCGGTTTTGTCGGGCCTGTTGAGGTAACCCAGACCCACCTGTTTGCCGGTGATCCAGAGTTCTCCCTGTTCTCCCTTGGGCACCTGCTTTCCGTCTTTGACAATGTAGGTCTTGATATCCTTTAAAGGAAGGCCGATGGGGATGTTCTCCTCCTGCTTTTTCACTTCTTCGCAGACCACGTAGCAGATGGTCTCCGTGGGGCCGTAGCAGTTGAAAAGGCGGTAGTGGGGCAGCGGGAAACTGGACATCTTTTCACCGCCGGTATACATAGTCTTGAGGCCCTTGCAGTCCGGATAGTTGATGGCGAACTGGGTGGCTACCTGGGTGGTCATGAAGCAGCATGTGATGCCGTTCTGCTCAAAATAATCGTGCAGGGCGGGCAGGTTGAGGCGGATGCGCTCCGGTATGATGTACAGGGTGCCGCCGCTGATAAGGGAGCTATACAAATCCGACACAAAGGCGTCAAAGCCAAAACTGGCGTACGCAGAGATGCGGGAGGTATGATCCAGGCCCATGAGCTCACTGTGGTGGCTGCAATAGGCGTAAATGTTTCTGTGGCAGAGCATGCAGCCTTTGGGCGTGCCGGTGGTGCCGCTGGTGTACAGCAGGATAAACAGGTCTTCCGGCTTGGGCTGCGGGGCCTTGGGCGTACCGGGGTGCAGTTTGCGGATGTCGGAGGTCTTGATGACGGGCCCCTTGTACTCTTTGAGGATGGGAAGGAGTTCTTCATCGGCCACCAGCATCTTGGCGCCCGCATCTTTCATCATGAATTCCAGGCGCTCCGGCGGGTACGAAGGGTCCAGCGGGAGGTAGGCGCACCCGGCTTTGAGGGCGCCCAGCGGGGCCAGCATCATATATTCGTTTCGGTCCAGCATTATGCCCACCACACTCTTGGGAGGCACTTGCGACTCTATATAAGCGGCGAGGTTGTCAGATAATTTGTCTACTTCCGCGTAACTCAATTGAATCTTTTCGTAAACAACAGCGGGATGGTCCGGATGGGCTTTCACTTGCTCACGAAAGGCGTCCAGGACCGTGTTAAAAGAAGACTGACTCATCGTTTTAGTGTTTGGTTTTTACAAAATTAGAAAAATTTTCAAATATTTATCGTTTTGAGTTCTCAAAAACAAATGATAACTTTACCAGTTGATATTGGATGTGAATGGCTTCATTAAAGAATAGCTGGTTGTCCCGTGTGGGCATTGTGGTCCTGGCGGCGGTCATGGTGGAGATCCTCTCCATCGTGCAGTACGAGCATGTCCAGAAGGCTTTGCTGGAAGAAACCGATCTTCGCAGCCGGGTGGTCATGAACTCCATGGCCGAGGAAATCCAGCATACATTGGAGCGTACGGAGATTACGATGCGGGAGAATCTGTGGGACATCAAGCGCAGCATGGCCCACCCGGACTCCGTTTTCGGAGCCGTGGTCCGACTGATTGACGACGACCGCAACCTGGTGGGCGGCTGTCTGGCCTTCAGGCCCTATTTCTATCCCTCAAAAGGGCGTCTCTACGAGCCCTACGCCAGCCTTCATCCGGATGGAACCATCAAAGTAGAGCAGATAGCCGGACCTGACCACGATTATACCCTTAACGAAGAGTATCTCTGGGTATTGGAAAACCGCTGCACCAGCTGGACGGACCCGTACAAGTACGGTCCGGATTCCCTGGCCTTTACCACATACTTGTTGCCCATCTATGATAATAATGGCCAAATCGATGCGGTCTGTGGTCTGGACATGGACCTTTCCTGGCTGGGAGACACGCTCAATTCCCGTCAGCCTTATCCTTCTTCCTTCGGCCTGCTGCTTACTCCGGAAGGAGAGCTGGTTGCCGGTCCTTCCAAGAGCCGTACTCCGGAGGACGAAGTAAAGCAGGTGGTTGACCTTCTCAACGGCCTCATACCCGCCTCGGATCTTCCCGGCGTTTCCTATAGCAGTACCAGGCTCTTTAAAGATCCCTACTGGCTGGTTGTGGAGGTTTACAAGACGGATGAAGTCTATGCCCGCGTTCGCCGTCAGCGCCGCCAGCAAGTGCTTTTTATTATCCTGGGTCTGGCCATCCTGTCATTTATGATTAACCGCTATGCCCGCAATGAGCGGAAACTCCGCCAGGCCTCTGAAGAGAAGGCCCGTATGGGAGGTGAATTGGCGGTGGCACATCGTATTCAGCAGCAAATGCTGCCCAAGACCTTCCCTCCCTTTGTTTATGGCTCCCTGGAGCCTGCTCTGGAGGTGGGAGGAGACCTTTTTGACTTTTACACGAGAGACGGAAAACTCTTCTTCTGTATAGGTGACGTAACAGGAAAAGGTGTTCCTTCGGCCATGCTTATGTCCGTTGCGCATTCCCTGTTCCGCATCCTTTCCCAGAAGATAGACAATCCGTCCCGCATTCTTGAGTTCATGAATAAAGAGCTCAGCCGCGGCAATGACAGTAATATGTTCATTACTTTCTTTGTGGGCTGCCTGGATCTTTATTCCGGAGAACTCCGCTTTAGCAACGCCGGCCACGATAAGCCCTTCGTGATTTCCAGTGATATTTCGTTGCTGCCCAGCAAATCCAATCTTCCTTTGGCGGCATTCCCCGATACCCAGTTCGAAGAGCAGACTTTCAACGTTGCCCCTGGAACCGTCCTTCTTCTCTATACGGATGGCCTGACCGAGGCCAAGAATATGGACCGCAAGTCTTTTGGACGCCCTCGCATCCAGGAAGTTCTGGAAAACTTCCGTAGCAATCAAGATCAATCTCTCTCTAACCTGGTATCTACGCTAAGCGAGGCTGCCCATAGTTTTGCCGGAGAGGCTCCTCAGAGCGACGATCTTACCATGCTGGCCATCCGGTTTGACCCTGAAAACAACCGTAGGGACCAAATTACTTTGGTAAACAAAGAATCTGAAGTAACCCGTCTGGGATCCTTCGTTAAGGATTTCCTTGCTCCTATGGATTTGGATAAGAAACTGGCTTCTGGCTTACGTCTTGCCCTGGAGGAAGCCGTTGTCAACGTAATTGATTATGCTTATCCGGCGGGCGAGCAGGGCGAGATACTCATTAATGCCGATACCAACGGTCATGAGGTCCGGTTCACCATCACGGATTCGGGTTATCCTTTTGACCCTACCACCGTGCTCAAGCCCGACACCACTTTGGATGCCCAGAATAGGCCCATAGGAGGCCTAGGAATCTTTCTTTCCCGTAAGTTGATGGATTCCATATCCTACAACCGAATCGGGTCTAAAAACGTATTATCTTTAACTAAATTCATACTATGACAACAACCATTCAAGAAACCGACGAGAGAATTATCGCCGTCCTTTCCGGAGAATTGGATACCGCTGCCGCTGCGCAGACGGAAAAAGACCTACAGCCGCTTCTTAATAGCAAGGGCAAAGAGATTGTGTTGGATTGCAAAGATCTGGAGTATATTTCCTCCAGCGGTCTCCGTGTTCTTCTTAGCATCCTCAAGCAGGCTCAGGCTGTGGGTTCCCGCGTGGTGCTTAAGAACGTGAACGATGTGATCCATGATGTTCTTGACATTTCCGGTTTTATCTCCATCTTTGACATAGAGTAGGATGGTTTCTTATTATACCCAGGATACCTCCTTTGCCTTCAAGGAAAAACGTCTCACTTCGAGATGGCTTAAATTTGTGGCTGAAAGCGAGTCCAAACGCCTTGGTGACATTGCAGTTATATTTTGCTCCGATAATTTTATTTTGGATGTCAATATAAAATATCTGCAACACGATTATTATACAGACATCATCACTTTTGATTATTGTGAGGGTAACCGTCTGTCCGGTGACCTTTTTATCAGTGTTGATTCTGTTAGGGAAAACGCCTCTTTCTACGGGACCGAGTTTGCGGACGAGTTGAACAGAGTCATCGTACATGGCGTTCTTCACTTGATTGGATACGACGACCATACTGAAGACGACATTGCCACCATGCGAGCCAAGGAGAATTATTATCTCTCCCAAAGGAGTAAGATATGATCAGCGATTTTGATGTAATAGTTGTGGGTGGTGGTCATGCTGGCTGTGAAGCCGCCATGGCTGCTGCCAACATGGGCTCTTCCGTTCTTCTTATTACGCCGGACTTGAACGGACTTGCCAAGATGAGTTGTAATCCGGCTGTGGGGGGAATTGCAAAAGGACAGATAGTCCGTGAGATTGACGCGCTGGGTGGATACTCCGGGTTAGTCACGGATGCCGCTACTCTTCAGTTCCGCATGCTTAACCGTTCCAAGGGTCCTGCCATGTGGAGTCCGCGCGCTCAATGCGACAAACAGCTCTTTTCTGCCACCTGGCTTAAACTCCTTTTAAGTAATTGTAAATTAAATATTTACGTTGATTTTGCGGCCGATTTTCTCATTGAGAATCGCGTAATTACAGGCGTCCGTACAATCACCGGGGCTGTGTTCCATTCTAAGGCCGTTGTTTTGACCGCCGGGACCTTTCTTAATGGAAAAATGTACATCGGTCAACACTCTTTCGAAGGAGGCCGAATAGGGGAAAAAGCTTCTTACGGAATTTCGGATCAGCTCGCTTCTTTGGGTGTTCCCACCGCCCGAATGAAAACCGGTACGCCGCCCAGAATCGATGTCCGTTCTATTGACACTTCTAAGCTGCTTCGTCAGCCCGGAGATGAAAACCCGGAAAGGTTTTCTTACCTGGATGTTCCTTCCGCTGTTCAAAAGACCGGAGAGCAAATGGACTGCTTCCTTCTCCATACCAACGAGAAGGTTCATGATATTCTTAGAACGGGCTTTGACAGATCTCCGCTTTTCACCGGAATGATCAAAGGCCGCGGTCCCCGTTACTGCCCCAGTATCGAAGACAAGCTTCGCACCTTTTCCGACAAAGATTCCCACCAGCTCTTCTTGGAGCCTGAAGGCTCTAACTCTCCCGAGTATTATCTTCAGGGTTTCTCGTCTTCGCTTCCTTTGGAAGTTCAGCTCCAAGCTGTCCATGCCATCGAAGGCCTGGAGAATGCCGTGTTCTTTAAACCCGCTTATGCTGTAGAATATGATTACTTCGACCCTCAGTATCTTAACTATTCTTTGCGGTCTAAAGTCGTCTCTAATCTCTTCTTGGCCGGTCAGGTGAATGGAACAACCGGTTATGAAGAAGCTGCAGCACAAGGGATAATAGCCGGCATTAACGCCCATTTGTTCCTCATGGAACACGAGCCTTTGATTCTTCATCGAGATCAGGCGTATATTGGCGTCCTCATTGACGACCTAATCAATAAAGGCGTTGACGAGCCTTACCGGATGTTTACCTCTAGGGCCGAATATCGTATTCTGCTTCGTCAGGATAATGCTGATTTCCGTCTTACCGCCCTTTCTCATGAGCTTGGTTTGGCTTCTGAGGAACGCTATTCTGCAATGATGTCCAAGCAGGAGGCGGTCTCAGAACTTTCTGAGCGTTGTTTTTCTACAAAGATCCGAGCCGACAAAGTAAATTCATATCTCGAATCTGTCGGTTCCACGCCTTTAAACGAGTCCAAACATCTCTCAGAGCTAGTTTCCAGACCTGAACTTACATTGTCTAAATTATTGGATTTTGTTCCACGTGGAACAAGTCGCGACTACTCTGAGGATGTGATTACTTCCGTTGAGGTGTCTATTAAATATGCGGGATATATTGATCGAGAGAAGCTCCAGGCTGAGAAGAACAACCGTTTGGAGTATATCAAGATTCCTGCCGACTTTAATTTCGAT
>Ga0265299_10003135_pt1 | contig 16352 bp, 14 predicted proteins | sample AusTroGonzalo_MG_4_FD_193485 | JGI IMG/M metagenome (GOLD analysis project Ga0265299, IMG submission 193485) | Bovine rumen microbial communities from tropical cattle in Woodstock, Queensland, Australia - Gonzalo_02 | ecosystem: Host-associated > Mammals > Digestive system > Stomach > Rumen ... | reverse complement strand
AAAAAGCACACGGCAGACCAGGGTACATTACCATGAAGGAGGGGCTTGACAGGTTCAACCAACACCTTGAAATCATATCTTTCGCATGGCCAAGAAATGTGTATAAAGAGTAGTATTTTAGAAGGGGTGCCCGCAGGGCGGGGTAGTAATATGAAACAACCTTCCTTATCCAACATCCTCATGCTCATAATTTTCAACAATATATTTCCTTAAATCCTCCAACACTATGCTCACGTGTTGGAGTACATCAAAATCCGTCGTATGGAAGACCTTCAGCCCGAGTCCTTCCAGATACTTGTCCCGCTGTTCATCATAGTCTGTTTTTTCATTATGTGAGCCGCCGTCAATCTCAACTACAAGCCAGAGCCTCTTCACGAAAAAGTCAACGATATAGTTGCCGACAACTTTTTGTCTGTCAAAATCAAGACCATGGAACATCTTCTTGTGAACTTGCATCCAAAATGCGATTTCAGCCATATTGCCAGCCTTGCGATTCTTGCGTGAATAGCCCAATAACTCTCTGTTTTCAGGGAGATTATGGATGTAATGGTCTTTGATTCCGATACCGTTGATGATGGTCATTTTTTCACAAGGAATTTTGATGTTTTATATTACTACCCTGGCCTTCGGCCACCCCTTCTTAAAAAGAAGGGGAATTTGGGGTACCCGCACCTGCTGTGCGGGAAATGGGTATGTTAGTTTTTTCAACGCGGCAAAACTACAACCCGACTGCACCAAAAAGCGGGCCAGTCGGTAAAAAAACATTTCGACAGAAACCAAACCACCACCGCCACCTGCACAACCAGTATCGCCGGCACGCCGTACTTGAACTTCTTGTGCTGGGTCTTGTGGCGCCAGACCAACATCCCCAACCACGCACCGACACTGCCACCAATGGCCGCTAATCCCAGCAAGACGCTCTCTGGAATGCGCCAACGCTTGTGCTGCGACTTCCACTTGTCGATGCCGTAAACCAGAAAAGTCACGACCGTGATGGCCGCCAGATAAACCAAGACTATATGCTTTAATTCCGACATAACCGTTATTTTTTGATTATTCTCCAATGGCGCAAAAATACACAAAATTCATCGTTTCATTGCAAGCATGCACGACTACTATTCACTAAAAAAACGTACTTTTGCCGCCATGAAAGGAAAAAGCGGCCTCTACATCCACGTCCCGTTCTGCAAGTCCAAGTGCGTTTACTGCGGATTCTATTCCACTGTAAACCAGAAGGATATAGACAAATATCTGAATGCGCTGTCTGAGGAGATGGCGCTGCGGAGTCCGGCGGCTACGGATGTATCGTTCCGCACCGTCTATTTCGGCGGAGGCACCCCCACGCTGCTACAACCTGCTCAACTGCAACGGATTCTGGAGGACCTGCATACGTACTTTCATATTGAAACGGATGCGGAAATCACGATTGAGGCCAACCCCGAACAACTCACATCCGACTACTGCAATTCAATTAAAACATTGGGATTCAATAGATTAAGCATAGGCATCCAATCTTTCCAAGATGATATCCTTTGTTTTTTAGGACGAAAACACACGGCGCAGCAGGCGTTGGAGGCCGTCACGAATGCGCACAACGCCGGATTCGAAAACCTCTCCATCGACCTCATCTACGGGGTCAACGAGCGCGGCAACGAACTGTGGAGAAAGGAGTTGGAAACCGCCTTTGCCCTGCCGATACGACATTTCTCAGCCTATGCGCTCACCGTGGAGGAGAATTCCCTGCTCTACCGCCATATCCAGCAGCACCGCAATGTCGAACCCGATGAGGATTTGGCTTCCGTACAATATAATTTATTGTCGGAAATGGTGTGCAAATCGCCTTTCGCGCAGTACGAGGTTTCCAACTTCGCAATGGAAGGTTGGGAGTCAAAACACAATTCGGCCTATTGGGATCGCACGCCATATCTCGGGTTGGGCCCTGCGGCGCACTCCTTCGACGGCACGCACCGCTCCTGGAACGCCCCTACCCTATCGGCTTACTTCACTCAGATTGCCGAATGCAAGCCCTATTACGAGCAAGAAACCCTCTCAGACACAGATCGTTACAACGAGTACCTGCTCCTGCGGCTGCGCACCCGCAAGGGCATTGACCTGCAAGAGATGGCGCAACTGTTCGGGCAGGAGCGCATGAACGAACTGCTCCGCTATTTCGAGACGGACGTTGACGACCGTTACTATGTTCGCACTGCCGACCGCCTGCACCTCACCGCGGAAGGCCTTTGGTTCGCGGACGGCATTGCGGGGGATGGGTTCATTGACGAAATGGATGCAACCATTTCGGAATAATTGTGTATTTTTGCCGCATCAAATATTTAAATATGAAAAAAATCACCCTTCTGACCATCATCCTCGCGGCCGTCGTCATGTTCGGTTGCCAGAAACCGAAGGCCATCGTGGTCATCCCCGAACCTGTGGAAATCACACCCAAAAGCGGAGAATTCACCATTGACAACAAGACGATGCTCTGCTTTGACAATCTTGGAAGCGAGTCTTCAGAAACCTCCAGAATTATCAGCGAACTCTATGTGGAATATTTCGGGATGCGACCGAACCTTGGAGACGCCGAAAGTGCAGGGAAAAATTCTATCTTGTTCGCTATCAGCAAGGAAAAGATCAAGTATATCGGGGACGAAGGATATGTGCTGCACGTGAAGTCCAACCGTATTGAGGTGGAGGCCAACGCAACCGCCGGACTGTTCTATGCCATGCAGACGCTGATGCAGATGGCCGGAACCGACAAGTTGGCTGGCAACAAGACCTTCGACGTCCCCTGCTGTGAAATCACCGACTACCCGCGCTTCGCCTACCGCGGTGCCCACCTCGACGTGTCTCGTCATTTCTTCGACACGGCCTTCGTAAAGAAGTATATTGACATGTTGGCCTTTTACAAGATCAACAAGTTTCACTGGCATCTCACCGACGACCATGGCTGGCGCGTGCAAATCGACAAATACCCCGAGTTGACACGAGTGGGTGCGTGGCGACCGGAACGTTCCTCCTGGGATACGCTACATCCTGTACGGCCTGAAGAACCAATGACTTACGGCGGTTTCTACACAAAGGATCAAATTCGCGACATCGTCCGCTACGCCGCCGCCCGCCACATTGACATCATCCCTGAAATTGAAATTCCCGGTCACTGCAGCGCCATTCTCGCCGCATACCCGCAATACGCTTGCGACAACTATCCCTACACTGTGGCCGTCGGCCCCTACTGGCCGCCTAAAGCTATCATGTGCGCCGGTAATAACGACGTAATCGAATTCTATAAAAACGTCCTTGACGAGGTCGCGGAACTCTTCCCCTACCCCTACATTCACATCGGCGGCGACGAGGCCTTCAACGACAATTGGCAGGTGTGCCCGAAGTGCCAGCAACGCATTCAGGAAAAGGGACTTAAGAACGAATTTGAACTCCAGCAGTGGCTAATGAACCAGATTGAACACTACCTTGACTATCTGGGTAAAAAAGCCATTATCTGGGACGATATCGTTTCAGAAGACATGGTGAACAACTCCACCATCATGTGTTGGCAGGGTCTTGACGTGGCCAAAACAGCCGCTAAACATGGGAATGACGTAATCATGTGCCCCACCACCCATTGCTATTTCAACTACTACCAGTACAAGGGTGACGACGAGCCGCTTTGCATGGAAGGCTATGTGTCTCTTGGCAAGGCATACTCTTTCGACCCGATGCCCAAATTGCTGACCAGCGTGCAGGAAAAGCACATTCTTGGCGCACAATGCAACCTTTGGACCGAATTCGTCAATACGCCGGAGATGGCCGAATACATGATTATGCCACGCCTGTTTGCCCTCTCAGAATGTGTGTGGACTCCGAATGAGAAAAAAGACGCTAAAAAATTCGCCACAAAAGTCGAATTCGCGAGAAACCTGATGAAAAAGATGGGCTATAACCCGTCAGACAGGGCGGTGATGGAACCGTAAGGGCAGTTAAGACATATAGTATTAACGATGTAGAGACGCATAATTTTGCGTCTCTACTTTTATTCTTCGAAAGCGGACGGCGACCACTCAGACTTCACCACCCGACCAGAATCTAACGTAATCGTCTGTCTTCTATCCACTTTCATCTCTTTCATCCCAAACATATTCTCTTCCTCTTTCCCGTACTCCACAACAAAACTACCACTCATCCAAAAGGCGAAAACACAATTGTTGACAATTCGCTCCGGGCGGAATAACTCCGTCAAACTAACGCTTTCCTCCTCGTGTTCAAACAAGCTCAACCCGCTCTGGAGCACCACTTGGGTGAGAAAAATAGAGTCGTTTTGAATGATCCAAGTGCAGACAGGGGCACCGTTTTTTTCAAAATTCTCCCAATTGAATGGGAATTGGAGCGGGTCGTTGTCATACAACAACATTAGCATAGGACGGAAATCTCGGGCTGGAAAGCGTCCCAGATGCTTGTCGAATATCACCTGATCATGAGACAAACCGCTACGTAAATAATAGGAAAGATAACATTGGTTGAGATAGACCATTTGATATTTCTCCATCAGGTCAGAATCAGACTTATCCTTTTTCTTAAAATTCTTTATTTTCTCCCAATCTTCGGGCATAATGGTTACATCTTTCAACATTTTACCATTACGAAAATAGAGATACCGGACCCACTTTTCAGCTGCGCCGTTTTTGACATCCTGATACGTATACGTCGGGGTGATTTCCAAAACTCCCGAAAACCAATCCGCGAATACCGTACCATCTTTTCCCGGGGCGGCTCCTGACAATGACTGGATACCGAAAAAAGCAGGTTCGGCCATCGTGTCGATGCGAGTGCTGTCGTTTGGCCAATAGGTGCCTGCCCCACCGATATGATAGCGTGAGTCCACGGAGACAAGGTAGAGTGCGCTGTCGCAAGCTTGCCAAGTGGCGACATGCCCGCGATAATTCCCTGTGCTAAAGCTTCTGAACGGAGACTCCGTATCCGTGCGAATATAGAGGACCTGTAACGGAGATGGATGCCCCCAGTTTACATACAAGTCGTATTTCTTGCCATTTTCAAGAAAGATGTCGGATTCCTGATTGGTGGCATATGATGCCATGCAAAACGCCATCAGCACGACCGCCATTATCGTCCTGAAAAACGAAATTCTGCTATTTAAATTGCTGGTATTCATAGTATTAGGATTTTCTTTCGGCAAAGATACATTATTTTCGATTACACGGTTGTTTCCGCCGCTTTTATTTGTGCGGACCTATCGCGTCTCAATCCGATATAGCTTCACCGTATCCCTGACATCAATTTCCGGATAGAAAATTTCCACAGAATCCATAAGATTGATGGACTTCGATGCGAGCCAATAGATGTAATTACAATTATCAGGGAAGTTGAATGGTTCCGTGGTAAATTGGATACCGTTGGGCAAAACAAAAAGTTCCCAACGAACCGGGATATGTTTGACCTCGTTGGTTATAACCTCACAGGTAAGTTGATACATCGGCTGTCCGTCAAGCTCCACGAGTGAAACTTCATCGAAATAAGAACCTGCACTCCCTGAAGTAAGAGTATCGGAGCCTTCCTTCAGATTAACAACAATACGGTTGATTTCATCACTGGTGAAAGAAAAGGGCAGTCCTGCATCTTTCAATCTCTCATTGTTCATTTCAGCCGAAGCCCCACATTTCAAAACAGACACCCTTTTCATCACTTTCATCGGCCTGAGTTCCAGTGCTTTCCAAAGGTAATCATCGAAATAATGGTATCTTTTCGACTCCTTTGAACAAGCGCATTTGTTTTTCACAGGAAGCGACGAATACACTTCATGATAAAGCTGGAGACGCGTTTCCAAGGTCATCCCTTCTAGCGGATCTTTGTCGCCGGTGAGCCGCATTCCCATCACCATAGCGGGGTCGTGCAGCGGAGGTCTCCAACCGTCGAAGATGCAAATACGGGTGTGGTAACGGAAATGCATCCCCAAAATGCGCTCAGTCATCGGGTTCTTGGTATCATATTCCCCGTTTTTGACTTTCTTGGCCGCAGAAGAAAATAGGATTGCCGACACGATGGTGAACACCACGCACACGGCGATTCCGGCAAAATACCACGACTTTGACTGCTTCTTGACAGGATGCTTCACATTTCGCCAGACCAGTAAAAAAATGAACAAAATGGATACGGGGAAAAATATAACCCATCCTTCGGAGAAAATCACCCAATAGAAGAACACCCCCGTGCTTACGCCGCAAAGAAACGCATTGAGCTGCCAAAGGGGAGTCTGTTCCAGCCACGTGAAAGTGACCATATTGACGAAACAGACAATTTGCACGGCCGTCGCCCACGGCACAAAAACGCAAAAGCCACCGTTGAAGGTGGTATTGAGCCATATTGAGATGGCGATGAGGACGACGTTCAGGACAGGGATGATGTAATGCCAATTCTTATCACTGTACTTATGAAGAATTTGAAATATCTTTTTCATCGAGGACAAACAATATAACCGTATTGTAACGCTGTTATATCGGCTATTATTGTGGGAGATAATTGATATTATTGTCCGCTGGACCAACTGTCTTACCTATGCTCAAAACGATAGTTTGTAAAAGTTATTTGTACCAACCCATTCGTTTGCGAATATCCTGACAAACATCTTTAAAACGCTCTTGATCACGAATCCACGAAGGTAAATCTTTATTCATCCAACTTGTCACTGTCAGTATTTCATCATGAATCGCCTCAACTTTTGACAGATTCCAACAGATGGGTTCATTATGATAAATTCTGTTTCTGAGTCGTCGAAATCTATTTAACGGTGATGATATAATCTTACGTTTGCGTAAAGGTTTGGGAAGGAGTGGAAATGCTCTTCTTAAATCATGCCATAGTAGAGACTCGTACTCACTATTCAACAAAGAAACCCAGAAACCAAATGTTAATTCCGCCGTAATCTTCGATGGTGTTGTAATCTCGTTGCGAATTACTATTTTTTGTTTGGCATCTTCGATGTGTAGTTTGATAGTTTGAAACAAAGGATTTTCATCAAACATCTGATACCATTGATCGTTATTGTTCGCTCTAATGAGTTCCGCCACTAATGCATTTCTAAGTGCTATTTCGAAAACAGATAAACAAGGGTATAATGATTCAGACAACAAAAGATTACAGCGGTAGTGTTCCACAGCAAGGTCTGGGTTGGTCTGATGAAGTGCGAAATATTTGTTCATTCGCTCAGGAGAAAAATTTTTTTCGAAAAACAGTCTGTCGTATTCCATATTTTTATATTTTTGCACCGCAGTCCCGGTCGTTCCTCTCCCAGACTTTGTGCTGGTGATGAATCCGGGTTTTTTTATGGCAAAAATACAACAAAAAAGACCGCTTGTCAAGAGGAAAAATCATTTTTTTATCTCACCACGCCGGTTTCCGCTCAAACACCATCCTCTCCCCGCTCGTCGGGTGCGCGAAAGCGATACGCACGGCGTGTAGATAGAGTCTGTCGGCGCGGCGGCCGTAAAGGTTGTCGCCTTTGATCGGACGGCCAAAGCCTTCCTGGTGGGCGCAGTGGACGCGCAGTTGGTGCGTGCGGCCTGTGAGCGGACACAACCCCACGAGATGCTCGCCCATAACACGATATAATGTTACGGCGGGTTTCCCGTACTCTTTGTCCACCTTTTGATACGGACGGTGCATCAAGTCGGGGGCGAGCGGCAACACGATGCGCCCCTCCTCTCCTATCGGCAACGGATCACCTATTAACACCGCTATGTAAATTTTCTGTATCTCCCTGTTTCTAAACTGCTTCTGCAAATGATAGTGCGATGTTTTGTGCTTCGCAACGAGCATCAACCCGCTGGTATCCATATCCAAACGGTGAACTACTAACGGCGTTTCCCCTTCCTTGCAACGTTCTTGCAGAATGGAGATTACCGATTCTCTGTTCGTTTTCCCAGGCACGCTCAACATGCCAGATGGCTTGTTAACCACCCATAAGTCGTCATCCTCATAGACGATTTCCAACAGATCGGCAAGGGTGCGTGGCGGTTTCTCAGCCAACACCTCAGCCGGGAGCATGAACTGCAGCACCGGTTTGCACTTTCCCGAACAGGCGGGATAATAGTGCAGATGGTGACGAATCTCCCCCTCGGGCGACCTTCCCCACCAGAACATTGCCATCTGGATGGGCTTAAGATGATGGGTATAAGCGTATTGCAGTAACTTCGGCTCGCAACATTCGCCAGTGCCGGCGGGCGGAAGCTGCTGCACGGTGTCACGAAAAATGTCCAACAGGTTGCGCCGCTCGCCCGCGTAATTCACCATTACAAAATGCTCGAACAGCCAGTTTTGCAATGCCTCCGACATCATCTTTCGCTGGTTTGCGAGTTCGTCTATTCGTTGCTCGAAATCAGCCACTTCGTCCTTCGCAGCAGCCAACTTTTCTGCCCAACGTTTCTTCTCGCGCCGCAATTCGGCTTTCAGGAACTGGCTCTCTTTCACAAAAGCGGCCTCTTCATCAGCCGTGGGCATTCTTTGGGAACGCTCAAAATCGCGTTTAGCCTTAGCTTCCAACATTTTTTGTTTGGCGGCAACAATGGCGACTTCAGCATCATTTTGTAACTGAAGATATATTTCTCGAGATTCTATATACCGACTATCGGACTCTAAATTGCTGATTTTTTGATTTATTGCTGAGATCTCCGCCTCATGAACTTTGAAGTAGCCGCCGGGATCAAGGAAATTGAACACAGGCGGTACAAAACCAGTCAACACCGACTTGTCGTACAGCTGTCCCGAGAAGGCCGCCAAATAATACAGCGGAACGTCGCCATTCCGCTGATTATCAATATTTTGTAAATTTTCCTCTTTTGTCACGACCAACACCCCGAACATCTTGCCTTCGGGATTTCCGCTCATCAACGCCTCAACGCGCGGCAGCAAATCCGCCACCGCCGCCTCACACACGGGATGCGGCACATAATCAAACGGGTTATTGAACGTTTCCGGCAACAACCCGTTGTATTGTAACGGATGCAAAATCGTCATGATAAATCTTGGCTGTTGGCTATTAGCTATTGGCCAAAAACAAAGCTAAAAGCCAATTGCCAAAAGCCAAAAGCTATTCCACCCAATACACCCAATTTTCCTTTCTGGGTTTGGCCTCGGGATATTCGTCGGCGGTGTAGCCAAGGATGCAGTTGCCGATGCCTACATAGTCGCCCTCAATGCCGAGGTCGGCGAGGATTTGCTTGCCCTCTTCCGTTTCGAAGACCTCTTTGGCGCGGTGGATCCAGCAAGAGCCCAAGCCTTTTGCGTGAGCGGCATTCATCAGGTTGCCCATCACAAGGCTACCATCCTCCAAGTAGGTGTGAACGTTTTTGTCGGCCAGCACCACCAAGACCACAGGCGCCCCGTAGAACGGGTCGATAGAATCATTACCCATCACACGTGCGTTCATCCGGCTCAGGCTGTCACGCATCGCGACATTTGTCACCGCTATGATGATAGGACTTTGGCGGTTCATACCGGTCGGCGCAAATGTTCCGGCTTTACAGATTTCTTCAATCACCTCCTTCGGAGGCACTTCGGCAGTGTATTTGCGCACACTGCGGCGCGTCAGCAGATTCTCCATAGCGAGGTCTTTCTGGGGTTTGTTGTCGATGAATTCCGGCACAGGCTGCTCTTTGCATGAAACGCTCAGAAGCATCACAATGGCCATTACGATTTTTGTTAACTTGTTCATTATTAATTATTTTATTATTATATCAATCCTGTAAAAGTCGATGTTGACGGTTAACATCACAACACCGTCACCGTCCCTTTATAGACAAAGGCTTTTCCATCAAGATTCTTTACACGGATAATCCAAATATAGACTTCAGACACTTTGGCCTTCTCGCCAGCCCAGCGGAAGTTCATGTCATTGGTCTTGTAAATCAGCGATCCCCAACGGTCGAAAATTTCAATGTCGAAGTCAGTGAGGAAACGGTGTACATATTCTGGCAGGAAAAGGTAGTCGTTGAGTCCATCATCCCTGGATGGGGTTATCGTATTGGGCATGAAAATATTAAACTCACAGGTAGGTACGGTAAAATGGTCGGAGGCTTGGCAGTCGCCCTGCGTCACCGTTACGGTGTAGATGCCGGGTTGCGTGGCCGTGATGAATGAAGTGGTGTCCCCCGTACTCCAAATATACTCATTATAGTCCGTGACGGCATTGAGAACCAACTCGCCATGTTCGCAAAAATCGTCTCCGGAGGTCAAAATTTCCACATCAGGCTCCTCAATTTCAAGATGCATGGTTACAATGCTGTCGCAGCCATTCACGTCAGTAAAGGTTTGCGTATAATCGCCCGACTCCACATACGTATGACCGTTCCATGTATATTGGTTACAGGCAAGATGGCTGAATTCTCCGAAAACGCTATCACGAACATGGAGGGCAAGAATCAGCAGGCTGTCACAACCGAAATCAGCAGTCTGGTTGACAATGGAGTCATATACCGTACCGGGAATCGTGGTTCTGTCGGCGGAAATATACATGCCATAGCCGGAATAGTCCTCTCCCGGACAAATAGTGTCATATACAATCTCCTCAACCGACGGGTGAACGGTAATCTCAATAGAATCATACATCGCTTCCATTAAACAGTTTCTGGAATCGTGGGCAACCACAGTATACCAACCGCTATATTCTGGCAACACCTCTACACGCTGATACGGTTCCGCATTGATTTCATAGCCATTAGGGCCTAAAATGCGGGTAATGGCGGCATCTACACTATCAAAGTCAAAGACGATGGTATCGCCCTGGCAATAGTCGCCGAGGGTAACATCAGTGTTGAACGCAATGGAGCTTCCGGTAGTATAGCTGCTAAAATAACTGATGGAACAGTCATCATAGCTGCCGTTGATGTCGAACACACCCATGTGGAACTTTCCAAGCGAGTTGGTAACCCGGAAGGGAATCATATTCGTGGCAGATGGAGCATAGTTGGATGAAACGTTTTTCCGGCAATACTTGAAAGCGGGCGCGCCGGGCACCTCATGCCAGTCGGAGGCGGAAATGAGATTCGAATTCCCGTTGATTTGAAATCCCGTAGTAAATTCGGCACGGCATAGAAGCGTGAGGTATATGGTTTTTGTATGCTGGGACGCGGAGGCCAAGGGACGATAACCCACAGCCGTGGAACCAGTGCAATAGACATGTGGCAGCTGCGTGCCGCCAAACTCTTTGCCTGCACCTGTGACCTGAAAAACGAAAATCGGGACCGCTTCGCCCGTGATGCTGTTGGTGGCGTTGATAAAGATCGGTGAATCACTGGTAAAATGATACTTCTGCTTGCCGCCCTGGCTCATATTATAAGTCGTCACCGTGGGATTGTTGGTGTTTCCGCTGTAAATGGTCACGGTCGTATTATTCTCCAAGGCAAAAATGCAGGCATAGTCAAGGTAATAATTACCGCCACCACTGCTGGCCGGGGCGTTGTTGTTGGCTGCCGACGGAGACGGAACCACGATATACGCACTGCCTGCCATTCTCACAGGCACGATCTGGTCAGCCACCAAATCCGCACTGCCCCCTCCGTTGTCTGTAGTCATATTCGGGGTACTGTGAGGCGTCACCGAATCGTCGGAAACATCCACGGCCACAGGCTTGTTGGAAGTGATGATGGTGCCGCACAGATGGTTGGCGCCGACCTTGGAGTTTGAAGCAAGCGTATAAACCTGCCCCCGTTGCAGAGTGACGGTGAACGTCTGCCCGGCAGGATGGCTTCCGCAGGCATACGAGGGGGTGATACTGACGGTGGTGTTGTTCTCCGTGGCGATAATTTCCACCGAGTTCCGGGCCTGTTGATATCCGCTTCCCGCGTCTCCACTACCGTTGTCGTAATGATACTGCATCGTCACAAAAAAATCTTCTCCAAGACCGTTGTTCCCTTTAAGAGCGTAAATTTCGCTATTATTCCGACACACAGCCACGTATGCGTTCACGGGTGAAGTAGAATGGATGTATAGGCCATAGTTAGAGGTTGTATTGTGGGCGCATTCGAAACCGGTCAATCCCGCTTCGTCCTGCACCAGAACCTGTGTACCGGAGGAATTTGCAGGGACCGTAAAAGTGGCCACAGTGGCGTTATTGTAGGCTTTAGTTACGGTAACCGTCGCCGATTCGTTGAAGGTGGAAATCACCAATGTGATGGGCCAATGTTCGTGGCTGCAAAGTTTCGGTACCGCGAACCAGAAGGCGGTATCCACCTGTGCAACCGAGCGAAGCGTGGCCGAAAAAAGCAGTAAAGCTAACAAAATACCCCAAAAATGTGTTATCCGTTTCGCCATTATTTTTCAAATATTATAAAGCGCAAAAATAAGATTTTTTCTTAAAGGAAAATTTGTATTTTTGCACATTCTGTTTTTGTATAATTAAAAACTTAAAAATCAATCAATTATATCAAAGTAATGAAAAGAGACGAACAAATTTTCAATCTCATCCAACAGGAGCGCGAGCGCCAGACCAACGGCATCGAACTGATCGCTTCTGAAAACTTCGTGAGCGACCAGGTTATGGAAGCCATGGGTTCTGTCATGACCAACAAATACGCCGAAGGTCTTCCTGGCAAGCGTTACTATGGCGGTTGTCAAATTGTGGACCAGTCAGAGCAGCTGGCCATTGACCGCGTGAAACAACTCTTCGGTTGCGAATGGGCTAACGTGCAGCCGCACTCTGGCGCCCAGGCCAACATGGCAGTGCTTTTGACCTGCCTACAACCGGGCGACACTTTCATGGGCCTCGACCTCAACCACGGCGGCCACCTTTCTCATGGTTCCCCCGTCAACTCCTCCGGCATTCTCTATCGTCCTGTGGCTTATCAGGTAGACGAAGAGACCGGCTGTGTCAACTATGACACGATGGAGGAAGTGGCACTCCGCGAAAAGCCGAAGCTCATCATCGGTGGTGCCTCTGCTTACAGCCGCGACTGGGACTGGGCACGCATGCGTCAGATTGCCGACAAGATCGGTGCCATCTTGATGGCTGACATCTCCCACCCCGCCGGCCTTATCGCCAAAGGTTTGTTGAACAACGCTGTGGCCCACTGCCATATCGTGACCACCACAACCCACAAGACCCTTCGCGGACCTCGCGGCGGTCTGATCATGATCGGCAAGGATTTCGAGAACCCGTGGGGCAAGACCACCCCGAAGGGTGTCGTCAAGACAATGTCACAACTTCTTGACTCCGCCGTCTTCCCGGGTTGCCAGGGCGGACCGTTAGAGCACGTCATCGCTGCCAAGGCTGTCGCTTTCGGCGAAGCTTTGACCGACGACTACGCACAATACGTCAAACAGGTGAAACTCAACGCCAACGCCATGGCTAACGCCTTTGTGGCCAAGGGTTACAAAGTGATCTCCAACGGCACTGACAACCACCTGATGCTCATCGACCTGCGCACCAAGTTCCCCGACCTCACCGGCAAGGTGGCCGAGAACACGCTTGTGAAGGCCGACATCACCATCAACAAGAACATGGTTCCGTTCGACACCCGTTCCGCTTTCCAGACATCCGGTATCCGCGTGGGCACTCCCGCTATTACCACCCGCGGTCTGAAAGAGAACGACATGGCCGGCATCGTGGATATGATTGACGCCGTGCTCTGCGACGTGGAGAACGAAGAACTGATTGCCAAGACCCGCAAGACGGTCAACGACATGATGCACGATCGTCCGCTTTTCGCTTGGTAAAAAACTGATTCCTTTTAAATCGAAGCGCCCGGAATCCTCACGAATTCCGGGCGCTTTTTATCTATAAACATCGTATCTTTTGCCTTAACTTCTCATAATTCTCACTTTTCCAACCGCCTGGTTTTCAATCCCTTGATAAGTAAAGGTAAATTCATAGGAATATACGCCATCGGGGCAGTTGGCGCCATCCCAAGTGTTCTGGTAAGAGTTGCTCTGATAGACAACACGGTTGTTTTTGTCACGGACGACAAGTTTTGGAGAGGCATACTGTTCCATACCTTCGATGACGAACAGGTCGTTCACGCCGTCGCCATTGGGCGTGAACAGGTTGGGGATGCTCAGATGGACGGGCTTTGTCCACTCGACATCATCGCCGGAAAGATTACGCAGCACAGGATCTGCGGCCAATTGCTTGGCAAGCGTGGAATTCGGGGGCAGAACTTCCTGCCGCACATTGGTTTTCGGGGTTTCTTTCGCCGCAGGCGTCTTTGATTTCTCGGTCTGTTGAGATGCCTCATTTTGTTTCTCTACAACGGATATTGATTTTTCCTCTTGAGGAGAAGCAACATTTTGCGGCTCTACGAAAACGGTTGATTCTTCCTCTTGCAAAGAAGAAACATTTTGCGTCTCAACAACACCCTCCAGCGATTGTGTCTCTGCGGTTTGTTCCGTCACATTCGTCGCCGCAAAGTCCTTTTCTTGATGCTGATGCCGCAAAACGCCAAACGTCACTCCGCCAACGACGGCAAGCACGCCGGCCGCAGCAGCCACCCACTTCCAGAGATTACTCCTATTGCTCACAGGCATCTCCGCATCAAGCCGCGCGCTCAAACGGTCCCAAACATCTTCGGATGGACGTTCGCTGTAATTGTCTAAGATGTCTTTTATATCTTTCATATTCTGACTTTGACTTTTGACTATGACTCTTGGCTTTCCCCTAACTGCGCTTGAAGCCACTTTCGGGCGCGCAAATAGGTGACACGCATGGTTTCCTCCTTCTTCCCAAGTTCCTCGGCGATTTCGGCAAATGAATAGCCGTCAATGACCCGCATGTTGAAAACGGTACGCTGGGGGTCCGGCATCTTCTGCAAGACCTCCAGCACTAATTGCGCGTCTAAAGATGTGGTGATTTTCTCATCTTCACTTGCTTCAATTTCAAACTCCAAATCAGTCTCCGACAACTCGTTACGGAATCTCCGGACGGAACGGTAGTGACTGATAGCGGTGTTCACCATCACCGAATGTATCCATGTTGAGAAAGCGCTTCCTTTTTTAAAAGTGGAGATGCTCTTGAACACTTCCATGAAGCCCTCCATCAACATATCTTCCGCCTCTGTATCTGAACTTGCATACCGTTTACACACAGCGAACATCTTCGACGCAAACCTGTCGTATAACTCCCGCTGGCTCACCCGGCTGTTGTTCAAACATCCTGCGATGACTTTCTCAAGTTCAGAATCTACTTCCCTCACATTTCACTTTGTCGCACGAATAGGTGAATCCGTTACATGCAAATGAAAAATTATTGTATGGATTTCACAATTGCCTCAACCTCACGCAGATAGTCCCTTTTTTGTTCTTGCGGGGCATACACAAAACCATCCACAGTGATACAGGACGACTGGTCTGCGGACACTTGGGTAAAACTATAGAAAGGTCCGCCCATCTTGTCACGGACAGATTCCCATAAACCCCTCAGTTCCAAACCTTTGTGATAACGAATTTGCATTTCCTGAGCCATTGGGTAGCCTTCAATATCGGCCACAATAGGATAGGCACCTGCAACCGCGCCCTGGACATAGGCCTTGGTAATGCGGTTGCGCTCCGCCACGATATTCTCGGTTGTGAGCTCATATTTCGGGGACTTGTAGATCATTACAAAACGGTCGTTTTTCGGGGTACGGAAACAGAGCCAGAGGAAGTCTTCCTCCTCACGCCCAACGAAATAGCCTTCAGGAACCGTCATCGTGATGTCGAACTTCTCCTTGATTTTCTTCTCTAGGACAGGATCATTCAACTTACGGTGCGCATTCTGCAGACGTGCGATATCGTTGTTATACATCGCCTGCACAATCTCGTCTTGATGAGCCAAGAAAAGTGCAAGACATGAGTCCTGCTGGTTGCCTCGGATCTTGACAAGTATCTGTGGGTTGGTGAGCGGATTACGAGCAATTTCGAAAGTATTTCCCGCATAATCAGGATTAAAATCGAACTGCACAATATTACGGTGGCGCATAAAAGAGGCCTTGTAATCGGCGTTGGAGCACTGGATGATGTCAAACATCGGCTCAATCTGGTTGATGGCGGGCTGCGGCTGCTGCAAAACCGCATAGATGGACTTCACCGCTGCTTTCGTCCAATAATTCGTGTCAATGGCCAGAATCATCTCACCTGCTTTTCCGGTGGAGAAATTATCGACCTTGAAGCCGGACGAACCTGACTTATTGTTGCAGGAAACCATAGTCAAGAGCAACAAAAACGCTGCGAAATAACTGATTTTCTTCATATTTCTAAAATTTTATTTTTCTATTGATTTATATTCTATTTATTACTATCTTTGCAATATGAAAAACAAACTGCAAAAATAAAAGAATATTATAAACCAAAGACAAAAAATGTACACTGAAATTTTT
>Ga0265299_10003132_pt1 | contig 16365 bp, 7 predicted proteins | sample AusTroGonzalo_MG_4_FD_193485 | JGI IMG/M metagenome (GOLD analysis project Ga0265299, IMG submission 193485) | Bovine rumen microbial communities from tropical cattle in Woodstock, Queensland, Australia - Gonzalo_02 | ecosystem: Host-associated > Mammals > Digestive system > Stomach > Rumen ... | reverse complement strand
GGCTCATAGCCCTTGGGGGCCGGCGTGAGGCGGCCGGTGGGCAGAGGATAGTTGGCATAATTGCCGGCTGTGAGCTCCATGTGGGAAAGGAGCTCCTCGCGGGAGGTCTGGGCCAGTGCCGTCACACAACATAGCAGGCCCAGCAAAAGGAGAATGCGTTTCATTGTTACAAGTTCGTGAATTCGACTTTATGGAGCCAGGACGGGTTGCCGCTGTCGCAGTCGTCACCAATCCAGATACAGTTGTTCTTGTGGTCCACACAGACGGCCTCGGGATTCCAGTTGGCGAAGTCACCCACGTAGAAGGTCTTGAGCAGTTTGGAGCCGTCTCCGTTGAACAGATACAGCGTGTAGCCCAGGTACTGCGGCTTGTCCTTGTTGGAGTTGGAGTCCAGCACCCACAGGCGGTCCCGGAGCTCGTCATAGCACAGGTCGCCCACCTCGGAGATGGTGGAGGTCACGTCCCGCAGGCTCTTCTTCCACAGCTGGGTGCCGTCCATCTTGTACTCGAACAGCTGGGCGCCCGTCTGCGTGCCGAAGTACAGGTTCCCCTTGTGCCAGGCAATGCCTTCCACACCGGAGTTGCCCATATTCTCCACGCCTTCCACCTTGATGGTGAAATTGTCATCCTTGCTGTTGTAGCCAGGCGCCGGAACGCGGTAAACCGACTTGGAAGAGCTCTCCAGACCGATGTACAGGTCTCCGGTGGCCGGATCCATGGTGATGCCTTCAAAATCGGCCTCACGGTACCAGTGCTTCTCGAAGGTTCCGTCGAAGTGGATCTTGTACAGGGTTCCCTTGTCGTGGATGCCCCAGAGGAAGTCTCCGTCCTTGCTCAGGCACAGGCCGGAGAGTTCCGGGAGGATCTCGTTCCCCTGCTTCAGGACGAACTTGGTCACCTTGCCCATCTCGGGCAGCACATCGGGCTCAAGATGCTCCTCCGGACGCTCCCATCGGCCCGGCTCGTCGGGATGGCCGTCCATGGCGTGCTTGACGGCATGACGGAGGGTTCCCTGATCGTTGTCGTGCCTGTATTCCCAGATCATCACGCCCAGCATGTTGTGGCGCTTGGCATAATCTACCTTCGCATTGATGGACTCTATGTCTTCATAGGAGGCATACATCTTGCCCATGGCGTCTCCCAGATAGGGGACCTTGGCCACATCGTCCCAGATGCGGTAGTTTACACCCTTGACATCCATGCCGTCGCAGGTGTTCTTGAAGAAGATATCCTCCAGCTTGCTGTAATCCACGGAAGAAGGATAGCGGTTGCCTACCTTCTGCTTGTAGCCGTCTCCGTGGCCGTAGAAGGCAAGGCCGAAGTTCATCATCTGGTAAGGGATGCCCTGCTTGCCGTGGAAGATGTCGATGGCCTCGTCGCAGCAGCGGCTTCCGGTGATGGAGCTGCGGTACAGCGAAGAATTGTGGTAAGGCGGATTCCCCTGGTCGTACGTCATCACATTGATGTAGTCTATGTACGGGAGAACGCCCACATTGTCCGTGTATTTTCCGCTGTCGGAGGCGGCGTAGGATAGGATCTTGTCCGGCATGGCCTCCCGCATTTCCGCGAACAGGGTCACGAAGTTTTCATAGTCGGCCGGGGAGGCGCCGTTCACATGGTCCCCGTCCTTAGCGGCATAGGTGGGATACTCCCAGTCTATGTCAAAGCCGTCTATTCCATACTGATCGCAGATGGCCAAGCACTCGTCAACGAAGGCCTTGCGCTTGACGGGATCTCCGGCCATCTGGGACCAGCCGTCGGCATTCTTGCCCCAGCCGCCCATCTGGAGTTTAACCTTCAACTCCGGATACAGGGCCTTGTAGGCCACGAATTTCTGTACCAGGGGGATGGTCTTGGCGTCAATCTCTATCCCTTCGCCCGTGTCTTTGTTCACAAAGCGGACGTGGCCCACATTGATATGGGTGAAGTTGCGCACTTCGTCAATGGAGGGGAAGAGGTTCTCCTTGGTGTACTCCGTATAATAAATCTCAATGATGGGCGTGATGCCGATACGCGCCAGACGCTCGGGGTTGTTGATAATGGCATCGTACGGATCGGTCGGGTCCACCGGCTCGGGCGTGGGCTCGTCTGGATTGAAGGGATCCCCGCTGGGAATCTCGCCGCTGGACGGTTTGGCATTGGGAGCCGGAACCGCCATGCCCAACAAACTGTTAGCAGTGCAGGAGCTCAGCAGGCCGATGCAGGCACCGAGCAGCGCAACCGTCAGAATTCTCGATGTTTTCATATCGATATACGTTTTAGTGTTTTCCTGGCACCCAGGGTCCGGGTCAGCGGGCCCTGGATGAAAAAGCATTATTCTGCTACGCAACGGACATAACCGCCACGGGCCTTGCCGGCCTGATCCAGCTTGTGGACGTTTCCGGCGCTGGCAGAGCGGACACTCATGCAGTAGGCTGCCTTGTCGGAGCCGTTGTGAGCCGTCCAGTAAATGGTACGGAGACCATTCTTGGTGACACCGTCTGCAGGACCGTAGTCATCCAGGTAACCGGCCAGCGGGAATACGGCCAGCGGGTCTCCCAGGGTGAACAGGCAGTTGGTTTCGTCTTCCTTCCAGCCGGTAACGGCCGTATAATCTCCGCTGTGGATGGGCTGATCGGAAACCCTGGCGGGAACACGGTATCCAACGGGGCAGGGATCGTAAATGGTCTTTGCCTCATCCGTCCACAGGGTGTTGTCCGAAGGGATGATCCAGTCGGCGCTGTTGGCGCGGCCCATCAGCAGAGGGTTCTGGATGGACTGTTCCAAGGTAATCTTGCAGGCGTCGGTGCCGCCGTCTCCGTCCAGCTGGGACGGCGCCGCGCCAGTTGTCTTGGCAAAGCTGCTGCTCTTGGCATCGGCCGGGCCCGGGAACGGGTCTTTGCGGCCCCACTGGTAGAAGAAGCCGTAGGTGTCGGCACCGGCTACCGCATCGGCCGAAGCGGCCTTCAGGGCGCCCAGATTACGGTCCATCATCTTGGCGTTGTAAATGCCATAGGTGTCCGTGGCAATCTGGGTGGCAGGGATCCAGATGTGCCAGCTCCAGAGGATGACATCGTTGGCATCCTTGGCGGCGATGACGGCGTTGCCGGGTTTCAGGGTCTCAGGGGTGGAGAAGGTGATGTAGCCGTCCTTCACGCCGGCCTTGGCAATGACGCTGTTGACGGTCACTTCCTCGGCGCTGTTCCAGGTTTCCCAAAGGATGGTGGCCGTTGCCACGGCGCCCACGGACTCGTCGGAGTTACCCTTCACGGCCTTGAACTTGTAGTCGCCAGCTTCGCTCACGATGTAGCTGTTGGCCGTGCCTTTCTCGCTCAGGTCGATGGTGTTGTCCGGGACGGGAGCATTGGCATCCACGACGCAGCGGACAGAACCGGCCTTGGCCTTGTGGAACTTCTGGGAATAGTACTTGCTGTCCTTGTCTCCACGGAAGTACATGCAGGTACTGCGCTTCTCGTCATACCACTTGCTTGCCCAGATATGGGTACGCAAATTGGAATAAGCGTAGGAAGGAGTCCAGCAGTCGAGATAACCGGCAATGGTGAAATGGAAATCTCCATAGCTCACACGGTTGCCTTCCGTGCTGAATCCATCCCAGGAGCCCGCCCACATAGGCAGGGAACTGTCGTAAAGGGGAACACGGTATCCCGGAGGGCAGGGGTCATAGATGGTCTTCAGGTCGCCTTCGGCATTCCAAAGATCCTTGGGATCGGCGGAATTCCATACACCGTCATCCACGCCGGGAACGTGAGCGTACTCGGTGGGATGCTGGATGGAATATTCGGTGGTGACGAGCTCCGGCTTGGAGGTCCAAGCAATACCGGCAACGGCAGCGCCCTTCGGACTGGCAGCGAACTCGGCCGCGCCGGGGAACGGATCCTTGCGGCCCCACTGGTAGTACAGGCCGATGGAAAGCGGATCTACATCTCCCGTGGCACCGGTGGCCTTCAGGGCACCCAGGTTGCGGTCCATCATCTTGGCTCCGGCGAAGGCCTCGGAGTCCCAAATGACCACCTTGTCGGCCGGAATCCAGATGTGCCAGCTCCAGAGGATGACGTCGTTGGCGTCCTTGGCAGCGATAAGGGCGTTGCCGGGTTTAAGGGTGCCGGGAGTGGTAAAGGTAATGTAATCACCTTTAAAGCCGCAATTGGCAATAATGTCTCCTTCGAACGGGGCCGTGGCGGTATTCTCCGTTTCCCAGAGAACCTCCACAGAGTTGATTTCGCCCACACGCTCGGCGGAGTTGCCCTTCACTGCCTTGAACTTGTAGAGACCCGGGGCGGTAACCATGTAGCAGTTGGCGCTTTCGATCTTGCTCAGATCCTCGGCGTTGTCCTGGGAAGAATACTTCTGAAGGATCTCGATTGACTGAAGCCTTTGCTCGGTTCCCTTCTTGTAGATGAACACATAACCGGAACGCTCTTCCATGCCCTTGTTCTCTTCCAGCTTGGCGGTAATGGTGTAAACCTTGGATTTGGTTTCTACAATGGTGATCCAAGGCTCCTCGGATACCACGTCAATATCCACATTGGAGACCACATGCATGTCCACATTGCCGCCTTCGGCTTCGGCCACATAGTCAGCGAAAACACCCTCGGGCGTGGGATCCAGGATATTGGCGGCCGCCCTTGCAACGGAAACGCTTACGATGGAGGTGAGACCCACCTGGGAATCGGCATAAATGAGGAAAACGGCTTCTGCGACACTGTTCAGAGGCTTAATCTGGATGTTCTCTTCCGTCACCTCAACGTAGAAATAATACGGGTCGTAACCGGCCACGCCCACAACGGTATTGGCCGTCTTGCCGCTCACGGTGTAGGGAATGGTGATGGTATTGTTGTCCTCCACCACATATTCCTTCTGCTCGATATTAAGCTTGAAGGCGGCAGCAAACGGGATGTTCACCTTGGAGCCGTCGGAAAGGGTGAGAACCACCTTGTCCTGCTCCACGGCCAGGTCGGTGAAGATGCCGTCCACCAGGGTGGCGCCTTCGTTCTGAACCTTGCCTACCACCACGGGATCACCGCCGTCAATGGAGACCAGCAGGTTGCCGTCCCCGTCGATGGTGAAGACCGGGGTCTTGTTCACGGGCACCTCGTGTCCGTTGGCATCCTTGATGGCGACGCCGTCCACGGCCCAGACCAGCTGGCCGGAGCCGCTGGTAATCACGCCCAGCACCGGGCCGGCATAACCGGCCTTGGGGCTAATCTCAAAGTACACTACCTTGCCGGAAGTGTAGGTTACGGTAACACCGACGGTCTTACCGGTCTCGGGGTCTGCGTACTGTTCCACTTTCTGGACAAATACGCCGTCGCCGACGGCGCTCTGGATACTGGCGATGGAGCCTTCCAGGGCGCTGATGCGGTTTTCCAGTTCGGCCAGCTTTTCATTGATACCGGAGAGGTCCACCGCCTCTTTGGCGCAGCCCACCAGCAGAAGGGCCATTGCCACAGCTGTCAAAATCTTTTTCATAACTCTGGTTTTATTGTTATTAATTATTCTATTCTACCACACAACGGACACTGCCCAGACGGGCCTTGGGGGCCGATCCGAACTTGTAGGTGCCCTTGTCCTGGCGGAGGTCGGCACCGGCACCGGCGGTGTCGGATGCGGCCTTGGCGAACCAGTACAGGGTACGGACGCCCACCTTGGTGATACCGCCTACGCTGTAGTCGTCACGGTAACCGGCAATGGGGAAGACGGCGTCTCCCACCTTGAGCCAGCCGTTGGTGGCATCGATGCCCCAACCGGCCTGGGCGCTCACATCGGCCGCCCAGAGGCCGCCGGCCGTGTTGTAAGGTACACGGTAACCGGCCGGGCACGGGTCGTAGATGGTCTTGTCCGACTGAGTCCAGTAATTGTTGTCCAGGTCGATGGTCCAGTCTCCGTTGTCAATATGACCCAGGAGGCGGGGCTTTGCGATGGATTCCTCTATTGAAATCTTGCCGGCGGCCACCTCTTCGGCCTCACCGGTATAGGTGGCATAGGTATTCTTATTGAACGCACCGGCGCCGGTGAAGGGATCCTTCCGGCCCCACTGGTAAACCATACCGTAGGAGAGAGGGTCGATGGGGCTGCTTCCGGCTTCCGTCACCACCAGGGCGCCCAGGTTGCGGTCCATGGCGTCATTGCCCAGCGCGCCGCCGAATGCGGCGGTCTGGATGGTGGTCTTGGGCACCCAGATGTGCCAGCTCCAGAGAACGGAGCCGTCCAGGCCCAGAGCCGCGATGACGGCGTTACCGGGCTTGAGGGTTTCCGGAGTGCGGAAGACGATGAAGTCCTCGGCATAGGAGGCCGATGCGATAACGCTGCCAGCGGTAACCTCGCTGAGGTCGTTCCAGGTTTCCCAAAGAACTTCCGCCTTGTCCACGTCTTCGAGGTACTGGGTGGCCTTGTTGCCCACCACCGCCTTGAACTTGTAGGTGCCGGGAGCGGTGACAATATAGCAGTTGGCATTCCCCTGCGTGTCGATGTCGCGTACATCGCCGTCGAACGGGTCTTCGTATTCCTCTATCTTGTCCGTGATGTCTCCCAGGTTGAGGACCGTTCCGCGGTCCACTTCCATTCTGTCATGGGTGCGCAGGATACGGATCCACTTGCCGCCCTTCTTGAGCTTGAGGGTATAACCGGCCCGGAAAACGGTCCCGTCGGGTACATAAATGCTGCCGATAGTTCCATTCATGGCGCCCTCGATCTTGAGGATGGGCTCTCCCAGGTACTGCTTATAATTGGAAACGTTGTCTGTGAGCTTCACCTGCAGGAATTCGTAACCCAGTGCGTCCTTCTTGGGAGAAGAGAGCTCGTAGGCCTCGTAGTCCCCTTCCACCTGGAAGGTGATCATGCCGCAGATATTCTGCATCTGGAACGTATCTCCGCTGTTGCAGCCAGCCAGGAGCTGGGCGTTGGTAGTGGAGAACTTGCTGTAGAAGAAGCAGTGCTTGAGGTTGTCCGCCACGCTGGCCGGATAGGAAGCGTACAGGACGCTGGCGCAGTCTTCGCGGGTGTAGGGACGAAGGCCGTCCACCGTCTTGGTGGCCGTCTTTCCGTCTCCGGAGATGTCGCCCGCATCCAGGGTAACGGTCACCTGGTCCTTGGCGTACTCTCCGTGGACCACTATCTGGTCTCCGGCCGCCCAGGCGGTCTTGACGCCCGCGGGCAGCACCTCGCCCTCCCCGGCGGTGAAGCCGGGAAGGACAAAGGTAAGCGTGCGGGTTTCGGTCGGATCGTCCGGGATGACGGGGTCCGGGTCATTCTGCCCGCCGCAGGCGGTTACCGCCGCGGCAAGGATGCAAAGGATCGCAAATCTATCGATTGTCTTCATAATCTACTTCATTTAAAGGTCCTTTGTCTATTCGTCCCAGTCAAGAGGTGCGGTGTACTCGTACCACTCGAGGATGGCGCTGCCGGACTTGTCGGCACCGAAGTACATGTTGATGCTCTGGCCCCACTTGACGGAACGCAGCAGATTCTCGCTGGTTTCGAAGGATCCGGCCACTTCGCCGTTCACCAGATAGGTTACCTTGCAGTATTCGGAGCCGCTCGGGTCGAACTTGTAGGTAATCTCGATGGGCTTGGTGAAGTCCACATTGGTGTAGGCGTCGATGCTGGGCTTGTTGCCGTCGCCGGCCACATTGAAGTCGAAGCTGATCTTGCCGTCCACCGGGCGGATGTCGAACTTGAGTTCGGCGCTCTCAGGGAAGCAGAACCAGTGACGGCAGCGGAGGCCTTCGGCTCCGGCAGGATCCGGCGTGAAGCCGCTCCAGCGGAAGGTGTAGGTACCGAACGCCATACTGCCATTGTGCAGACGGCTCTGGGCCGTGAACTGGGTACCCACGTCCTTGATATAGACAGGTGCGTTGGCCCATTCCAGATCCCACTTGGCAATTTCATCATCATTCACGATGAAGCGCTGAGGCTCTACCTTGTAGGCCTGCTTCACCACAATCTCCTTCTCCACGATCGGGTCGTCGGGGTTGGTGGAGACGTTGCGTACCAGGATGCTGCTCTTACGGATGGAGGTGCCGTCATTCTGGGTGAGGGTGAGCTTGATGGTGCCGTTGCCCTCGCCGGTAGGCGTGTCAATGGTAAACCACTCGGCTTCATCGGCCCCCTTCATCACCTGCCACTTGGCGTTGGCGGTAATACCTACCTGGGCCTCGAGCTGGTCGTAGCTGGCACGGATTTCCTGAGCGTCGGGTACCAGCTGTACGCCGTCCTGGGTAAAGAGAACCGTGGCCATGGCAACCTTGTAGCGGTCGTAAACCGTAACGGTGGCATAGCGCAGCTCGGAGGCGTTTTCTTCGGCCAATACGGTGATGGTGCCTTCTCCGGTACCGCTGGCGCCTTCGGCGATGGAAAGCCAGCGGCCGTCCGTAACCTCAGCGCTCCAGTTCTGGTTGGACTGGACATGGATGGTGTATTCACCTCCGGCCTTGATGACGGACTGGTCCTTGTCCTCTTCCGGAACGGTAAGATAGGCGATACCCTTCTGGTTCACCGTCACCACTTTGCCCACCCAGTAGTCGGACTGGATGGTGATCTTGTCGGTACGGTCGTCCAGGTCGGGGTTGTCGTAGTACTGTACGCGGACATTGGTCTTGGTGCCCTGGCCCACGTGGACGGCCTCGGCGGGAGAGGCTTCGCCTTCCTCGTCGCTGATGATGCACCAGTCGGGATGTTCGCTTGTAACAGTCCAGGGAGCGGAAGAGGTGACCACGATGGTGAAGGCCTTCGCGTTGGTGGCGTCGAGGTTGTACTCGCTCTCGCACCGGTAGCGAAGATCAACCACCTGGTTGTTCTCCTGCTCCTTCTGGCTGCAGCCCGCCAGCCCTGTTGCCAAGGCCGCGGCTGCTATTATGTATAATAACTGTTTCATGGCTTAAGAAAGCTTATTCGGCGAGGAAAGAGACGTCGCAAGACTTGAGGATGACCCAGGAATTTGCGGAGGTCGAATGGAAACCGATGAAGGTATTTCCCCTTAATCCAGCCGTCGTGAAAGGATTCTGGCAAGTGGCCACACACTTGGATTCGCCATTGTAGATGAACTCCATATCCAGGAGAGTGGGATCTTCAGCATTGGCACCCAGGATCATCTTATAGCTGGTCATGGCATTGAACTCATCCGCAGAAAGAGTATAGTCCTTGCTCATATAGCTGGAGCCGTCCGGTTTCATGGACTTGCCGTTGGCCGTGCCTTCGGCGCGCAGACGCGTCTTGCCAATCACGCACCAGTTATAAAGCTGGCAGTCGGTCTTCGCATCCTCGTCCTTTGACTTGCACTCAAACCAGAAGTTACCGCCATCGGCAAAGTTCACCTCTCCCAGCTTGAGTTCTACGGAACCGTAACGGAAACCGTCCAGGAGGGTGATGTTGCTGGTCTGGTCGCCATAGAGCTTGACACTGCCGTCGGGCAGCATCTCGTAGTGTCCTTCAAACTTGAAGCAGATTCCCTGGTTGAGTTCCAGGCTGAATTCGGCACCGCCCTGGCCCTTGATGGTCACGTTGCCCTTGTTGGCCAGGAAGGCGTTGTTGAAGGGAGCCGTGAGCTTGATGTGGTTGGCATCGGCCTTCTCTACCGTCCAGGCTTCCACGTCGGTGGAAACTTCCCAGGCCAGGGAAGACTTCACTTCCAGGATGATTTCTTCGCCGGTGGGCTTGATTTCGGTGGAGGCGGGAGCTACAATCTCGAAGACGGCGCCATCCTGGGCCACCTCAAAGGTCTTCTCCACGCCGCCGGCCGTCACGGTGATGTTGGCCTTGCGGGTCATGCTCTCGTTGGCCGATGCGGTAGCCTTGATCTCGAAAGCTGATCCGTCACCGACACCGGACTCCTGGTCGAAGGAGATCCAGTCTTTGTCGGTCGTGACTTTCCAGGGAAGGTCGGTACGGACGCGGATACCCTTGGTGGCACCGTCGCCGGAGAAGCTTTCGCTGATCTCGGTGAGGTCGAAAACGCCCTTCTGGGTAACCTCGAAGCTCTCTTCCTCGTCTCCGGCGACCACGGTCACCGTGGCCGTGCGCTCCAGCACTTCGCTGGCAGCGGCCGTGGCGATGACGGTGAGGGTACGGCCTTCGGGATCAGGATTGCCGCTCTCGCGGTTGAAGGAGAGCCAGCCCTCGGAGGAGCGTACCTCCCAGTCCACGTTGGTCTGGATGGTGAAAGTGAGGGGACCGCCCACGGCGGCGTAATCCTGCGACACGGGCGTCACGAACAGTCTGCCCTGACGGGCCTGCGTGATCTTGATGGAGACGGGAATCTCCACCTTATCCCCCTTCAGGGTAAGGGTGGCCGTGCGGTCTTCCACGCCGGTATTGTTGGTGAACGAAACCACCACGTCGGAAATGAGGGCTCCGGCGCTGGAGGAGGAAGGGGTGACGGTGCACCAGTCGGCACCGCTGCTGCGGGTGATGGTCCAGGGGGTGTTGGAACTCACCTTGAAGGTGATGGCCCCGGGACTGGTAGATGCTACGGTATAGGCGGGCAGCGCATCGCACTCCATGCGGATGGACGCGGCAGCCTTTTCAGGTGTCATTTGCGTGTCAATCTCGAACTGCTGGCAAGCCATCAGGCCAAGGACACCCAAACAGGCAAGGGTTCTAAAGATTGTTTTCATATGGCTATTGTTTTTATTCATGGGTTATCTACCATCCCGCATTCTGGGTAAAGTTGGGATTGTTGAAGGTTTCGCTCTGGGGAATGGGGTAGAGGTTCATCTTGGAAGACCAGTTGCGGCTCTCCACCGTCTTGCGGGCATAGGAGAACTGGTTGCCGGACTTGATAATCTCTACGCCGTCCACCTGGGTCTGCGTGGACTGGCCGATATTCCAGCGGCGCACATCCCAGAAGCGGTGGTCTTCGAAGGCGAATTCCACACGCCACTCGCGGCGGACGGCCTCCTGGAATTCCGCATAGGAGGTAGCCGTCACCAGAGGCATATCGGCGTTGGCGCGTACCTGGTTGAGGGCATCCAGGGCGCTGAGTCCGAGGGATGCATCCGTAGGACTGCCTAGAGCCTCATTGGCGGCTTCGGCAAAGGTGAGAAGAGCCTCCGCATAGCGGTAAACAATCCACTGGTGCTTGGCCTGGACCAGATTTTCCGGAGTGAAGTCCACCTCGTCTATGATGTAACGGTGGAGATAGTATCCGGTCACGGTCCCCAGCTCGCTGCGGGTGGCGGAATAGTCCCGGCCGCCCACGAAGGTCTCGATGGTGGAACCCTTGAACGCCATGCCGTTGGCCAGGATTGCGCGCGCAAAGCGGGGATCACGGTTGTCGTAGGGCTTGGTAATGTCAAAAGCGGGATCGCTGGTAACCCAGCCGCTGGTTCCCAGGGTTATGTCGTAACCGTTCTTGGTCTGGAAGGCGTCCACCAGATTCTGGGTGGGGAAAGTGCCTGCCATGGAGGTACGGGAACCATAGGTGAAGCGGGCCGGGAAATTGTTCTTTTCAAAACTCTGGCTCTCGGAACGGCAGATGGCCATGATCACTTCGGGAGACAGATAGTTGTTGGCTTTCTCGGCCGGATCCAGCTTGTAGTAGTTCATGTCTATGATGGCTTTGGCCGCAGCGGCGGCTTTCTGCCATTTGGCCTTGTCTCCGCCGGTATTGTGCAGCGGGGAGGCCGCGTAGAGCAACGCCTTCGTCTTCACGGCCAGGGCAAAACCCTTGGTTACGCGGCCGATCTCGTCGTCCAGCATGCCGACAAAGGTGTTGGGCAGATGGGCGGCCGCCTCGTCGCACTCGGAAACGATGAAGTCAATGACTTCGTCAAAAGACGTTTTCTCAATGGTATTGGCTTCCTCGGCGGTAAGTTTCACCAACGGCATGGGGATGTCGCCGTACCGGCGGGCCAGTTCGAAGAAATAGTAGGCACGGAGAACGCGGGCTTCGTAAGGGAAGCAGGCCAGGTGCTCCATCTGCTGGTTATACTTGGAGGTATAGCGGAAGATGGAGAGGTTTTCCTTCACATTCTCCTTGATGTCCTTGGCCTCGTCGTCCCAAACCAGGTCCAGGAAGTCGTTGGCCGCCCGGATACCACCATACAGATCCCATTTGGTATCCACGGTGGAAAGGGCGCTCCAGTTTCCGTTGGTAAAGAGCTGGACGGAGGCTTCCGGATCGGCGTATTCTGCGTCGTCGGAGCCGCAGTCGCGGAGGGCGCTGCTGACATCGGCAATATCCTTGCCCGGCATATAGCCGTACACATTGGTGAGGAGGCGGTTGATATTGCTGTAGTCGGTGATCATATCCTCGCGGGTATAGTCGGCCGATGTCTCGTCAAAATCCAGGACGTGGCAACCTGCACTCAGGACCACCAGCGATAAAATGTAGAATATCTTTTTCATATCGTTGCCCGGTTTAGAAGTTGAACTTGACGCCTACCCAGTAAACGCGGGTAGAGGGATAATAGGCCCCCAGCTGCTCAGGATCGGCAAACTGGATGTTGTCCAGGCTGAACAGGTTGGTTCCGGTAATGGAAATGGTGGCGTCGCAGATTTTGAGCATGCTCTTGGGAAGGGTGTAGGAGAATCCCAGATTACGCAGCTTGATGAAGGAACCGTCCCGGTACCACAGGGAGTTGGCCTGGTAGTTATTGGGGTTCTCCTGGGTGGTCAGACGCGGCATGGTGGCCACCTGTTCCCGTCCGGGAGCCCAGGTGATTTCCCTGTCCAGGAAAGTCTGGGAAATGGTTCCGTTGGAAACCAGCGGCTGGTACAGCGGGCTGTCCAGGAGGCTCACGGTAACACCGGTAACGCCCTGGAAGTCGGCATAGACCTTGAGGCCCTTCCATTCGGCATGGAGGCCGAAACCGAACTGCAGCAGCGGCGTGCTGGAACCGAACATCTTCACGCGGTCCTGCTTGTCAATGACGCCGTCTCCGTTCTGGTCAAGGTACTTGAGGTCGCCGGGGCTCACGGTGCCGAAGGTCTGGCGGGGACTGTTGTTGATTTCCATCTGATTCTGGAAAATGCCTATCACTTCCAGGCCATATTTCTGACCCACGGGATTGCCCTTATAATAAAGGTAGTCGTACGGCTGGAATGCCTGGCCGTCGTCGATCACCTTGCTCCAGAGCCATCCGCCGTTGGCGTACACGCCGTAGTCAAAGTCACCCCGTTTTTCATCCCAGGCGAGGGAGAGGTCCACGCCCTTGTAGGAGGCCTGGCCCAGGCTCTGCTCGTTCAGGTCCAGGCCGATGACAGCGGACACGTTGGACGGGGAAATGAGAATGTTGTCGCGCTTCTCCAGAAAGCCTTCTGCATTGAGGGAGAGGCGTTTGCCAAACAGTTTCATCTCCGTTCCCAGGGTCACTTTGGACGATTTCTCCGGAGCCAGGGTGGAGGCGGCGAGGCTGCTTTCCGTACGGCCGCTGGAGGAGGATCCTCCGTTGGGGCCGAAGTACCAGCTCTTGCCGCTCACGTAGTTCTGGCGCCAGAGTTCATGCTCCAGATCCTCGTCGGAACCCGAGATGCCGGCCGATGCATAGGCCTTGATGTACGGTTCTCCGGGAAGGAGGATGCCGGCCACGCTGAGGGCGGGATAAAAGTGGAAACGTTTGCCGGCCGGCAAATAGGCGCTGCCGGATCCGTTCAGGACCAAATCGGCGAAAACACGCTGTTTCCAGTTATAGCTTACGCTTCCCAGGATTTCCTGCGTCTTGGAAGACTCGTTGCGGCCGCTTATAATCCACGAGCGCTGGCGGTAGGCCAGGTGGGTCTCGAGGTGGCTGTCGGCGAAATCCTTGGCCCAGTTCACACGGCCCTGCAGTTCGAATTTCATCTGCAGGCTGGAGAACCAGTGGCTGAATTCCACCACCTTGGAGTCCGTTCCGTAGTAAAGCTGTTCACTCAGGACGTATGCCTGGTTGCCCTGGGCGGCGGCGGTGCTCACCAGTTCCGAATAACGGTATGACTTGGTGGCATCCTCGCTCAGGCGGCCGATGTAGTCGAACGCTACGCTGGCGTCCACCCAGAGGCCTTCGAGGAGCATGCCCAGATCCTGGCGGACGAACATGTCGGCCAGTACCTTGGTCTGGGAATACTGCTTCTGGCCCGACTCCTGCATCTGGGCCACCGGGTTGATGGCTCCGTACAGGGAGGTTCCGCCGTACACACCGTCGGCCTGCTTCACGGGGAAGGCGGCCGAAGGGAGCGAATACAGGGTCTTCTCTATGCGGTCGGAGTAATTCCCCTTGTTGAACTCGGCCAGGCGGGCCATCACATTCACCTTCATGGCGGTGGTAGAAGTGATGTTCACGTCCACATTGGCCCGGATGCCCAGACGGTTGTCGTAGTGATTGGCGTTGTAGCGGTTGTCGGAAGTGGCCTTCTTATAAAGGAAGTCTTCCTTGAGATAGTCCACGGCGGCGAAATAGCGGAAATTCTTGTTACCGCCCTGGAAGGTAAACTGGGCGCGGTGGTTGTCACCGTGGTCGCGGTAAACCTCGTTCCACCAGTCCACATTGGGATAGGCATAGGGATACTGGCCGCTGTACAGGGCCAGGAGCTCCGCATCATTGTACTTGGCCGGAAGACCGTCCAGGGAACGGGCCTCGTTCACCAGGAAGCCGTAGGTATAGGCGTCGGCGAATTCCGGAGCCCGGAACATTTTCTGGAGGCCGTACTGATACTTGGCCGTCACTTTCAGGCGGGAGTCCATGCCTCGCTTGGTGGTGATGTTCACCACTCCGTTGGCACCCTTCACGCCGTACAGGGCGGCGGCGGCGGCATCCTTCAGGACAGAGACGGACTCTATCTCGAGGCCCATCAGGTCATCGGCCTCGCGGGGGAAACCGTCCACCAGGATCAGCGGGCTGTGACCGTGCAGGCGCAGGGTGAGCTTGAGCTTGGACTGGTTGGAATTATATACGCTGGACCCCGTTTTCACCAGGAGTCCCGAGAACTGCCCGTAAAGGGCGTTGGTAATATCCGTTTCCGGGCTTTTGTCAAAGAGGCTGCTGCCGGCCGATGCATTGATATTGGCCCGAATCCCGAAGGCATTGCCCAGCGAGATGGAATCCAGCATCGATGCCTCCTGGGCAAAAGCCTGGGCGCCGATGAGCAGAAGCGGAAGTACGATATATCTATATAATCTTTTCATCTTCGGGTACATTTAAAGTTTACCAACCCGGATTCTGAGTCATCCCGTATCCCTTGTTGATTTCAACGGTGGGAATGGGGGCAAGATACCACTTGGTATCGAAGTCGTTGTACCACTTGCGGGGCGGATAGGCGTCACCTACCTTGTAGGAGAACTCGTCCGCATTGGTCTGCTTGTTTCCGTGCGGGATCAGCTTCTTGAGCGGAGTGGTGAAGGCATCCTTCAGGCCCCAGCGCACCATGTCGAACCAGCGCACCTCCTCGAAGCCGAACTCCAGTTCGCGCTCCAGGATAAGGGCCTTGCGGAATTCTTCCTTGGACAGGCCTTCCGGCAGGCCGGGCAGGCCCACGCGGGCACGCACGGCATTCGCCCAGGTATAAGCCTTGTCGGAGGGGGCTCCATCGGCCTCGTTGTAGGCCTCGGCGGCATTCAGCAGGACCTCGGCCAGGCGCATCATACACCAGTGCGGCGGGTTGCTGCGGTCTGCCTCCTGCTGGAGGACGAACTTCATCATCAGGAAGCCGGTGCAACCGTCCTGCACGTTGGGGCTCTTGGCGTTGTCGTAAGTGGGACCTACCACGCCGTTCTTCCAGACGTCTCCGGGAACGCAGACGTTCTCGTACAGGCGGGGGTCACGGGTTTCCAGAAGGAGGGTGGTGCCCACCTTGAGGTCTCCGTTGGGGTCTTTCTTGAAGAAGGGCTGCTCGGGCCAGCTCTTGGGATTCTCCCAGTCGAAGTCCTCCGGGAAAGGAGTACCGTCGGCAAAGGGGAACTTGTTCACCCAGTTCAGGGATCCGCCGCTACCGTAGTCGTCCTGCACGTCGATGTGCTTGTCGTGGTAGCTTCCGCTGTTGGACTTGCGGATGGAGATGATGGCCTCCGAGCTTCCGCGGTCAAAGTAAGCGCTGCGGTAAGCGAGACGGTAGGCGCGCGGGTTAATGAGCCCCGTGGTGGCATCCGGCGTAGCCTGTACCAGCGCATAATGGCCATTGGACAGCAGCTGGTTCATGAAGGCGTCGGCGGCGTTCTTGGCGGCCTGCCAGCGCGCTGCGCTGTAGTTGCCATAGCAGACGTACTCGTCGGCCTCCGGGTGGAACTTCGTGTCGGAGTTGAACGTGGGCGATGCGGCGAAGCACAGGATTCTGAGCTTGAGGCCCAGGGCGGCGGCACGGGTCAGGCGGCCGTCATCGGAGGCGCTCACGAACCAGGGAAGGTCGGGTGCGGCTTCGTCACAGAGCTTTACGATATAATCCACGGTTTCTGCAAAG
>Ga0265299_10003131_pt1 | contig 16368 bp, 9 predicted proteins | sample AusTroGonzalo_MG_4_FD_193485 | JGI IMG/M metagenome (GOLD analysis project Ga0265299, IMG submission 193485) | Bovine rumen microbial communities from tropical cattle in Woodstock, Queensland, Australia - Gonzalo_02 | ecosystem: Host-associated > Mammals > Digestive system > Stomach > Rumen ... | reverse complement strand
GCATCGGAAACGGCGGCGGTTCATACGAGGAGGGCTCGGTGATAAGCATCTCCGCCACTGCCAACACTGGCTATTACTTCACCATGTGGAGCGACGGCAACACCCAGAATCCCCGCACCATAACCGTTACGGGCAACGCAACCTATACCGCACAGTTCGCCGCATATCAGTATCAGCTGACCGTGGTGCCCGACAACCCGCAACATGGCAGCGCCAATGGCAGCGGCACATATAACTACGGCCAGCAGGTGAGCATCTCCGCCACCGCTAACACGGGCTATCACTTCACCCAATGGAACGATGGCAACACGCAGAACCCACGTACCGTCACGGTGACAGGCGCAGCCACCTACACCGCTCAGTTCGGCACAGAGAGTTACACGGTCGAAGTGCTGGTGAACAACAACGCTTACGGCACACCCAACGGTAGCGGCACCTTCAACTATGGTGAGCAGGTGACTATCTCTGCAACGGTCAACAACGGCTACCACTTCGTGCGCTGGAACGATGGCAACCTGCAGAACCCACGCACTGTCACGGTGACAGGCAACGCCTCTTACACCGCGATTCTTGAAGCCGAAAGCTACACCATCACCGCTGTTCCCGATGTCGCGACTCACGGCAGCGTCACTGGTGGCGGCAGCTACCCCTACGGCAGCAATGTCACGCTTGCGGTGACGGCTTACGCTGGCTACAATTTCGTCCAGTGGAGCGACGGCAACACGCAGAACCCGCGTACCGTGACGGTGACGGGCAACGCCACCTATACCGCTCAGTTCTCCTCGGTCGCATACCAGCTGACCGTTGTGCCTGACGAAAACACACACGGCACCACCACGGGTAGCGGCTCCTACGCCTACGGACAGCAGGTTGAAATCACCGCCACAGCCGCCAACGGCTACCGTTTCCGTCAGTGGAGCGATGGTAATCAGTACTCGATACGCACCGTAACGGTGACGGGCAACGACACCTATATGGCATACTTCGACGCTATAGAATATGAAGTCAATGTACGTCCTAACAACAACATCTGCGGCACCACCACGGGCAGCGGCACCTACAGCTACGGTCAGACCGCCATCGCCACCGCTACTCCGAACGATGGCTTCGTGTTCGACCATTGGAGCAACGGCGAGACCGACAACCCATACAGCTTCAGCGTGACGCATAACGTGACTCTCATCGCTGTCTTTGTGTCTGACGGCACTGGCGCCAGCGATGGCATCGACGACGTGGAAGGCGAGAACTACAGCGTCTATCCTAACCCCACCAACGGAATGGTCAATGTGAAGATAGACGGTGAGCCCGCCCCGATACGTATCTACAACATCTACGGACAGCTCCTGCAAGAGCTGCCTGCCGGCGCAACCTCGGTTGATTTGACCGACTACGCCAACGGCACCTACATCCTGCGCATAGGCGAGGCAACGACAAAGATTGTGAAATACTAATATGAAACATCTACTTGTATTTGCTACGTTTATAAGCACCGTGATACTGGGCAATGCCCAGGTGGTGCGAATACAATTTGAAGAATGTAATCGTTCGAGAGAGGCGGCCATATCAAAGGCCGTCTCTCTTGATTCTCGTAAGGGCTGCCTTTATACCGCCTACGCCAACCCACAAGAGCTGGCAGCCTTCGAGGAGTTGGGCATACCTTACGAGCTGGTGCCACTCCAGGAAGACAACACCAAAGGCACCATCGCCGCGGCGCAGAGCGTTGCCGAGATGGAAGGCTGGAACATGTACCCCAGCTACAGCACCTACCTGGCCATGATGCAGCAGTGGGCGACAAACTATCCCAACCTATGCAAACTCGACACCGTGGGATACTCTTACAACAACCACCTGTTGCTCTGCATGAAGATTTCAGACAACCCCACGGAGACCGAAGCCGAGCCCGAGTTCTTCTACATGTCATCCATGCACGGCGACGAGGTGACGGGTTTCTACTTCCTCCTGCGCATGATTGACACCCTGCTGACCAGCTACGGCACCGTTGAAGACCTGACACAATTGGTCAACACCACGCAGATATACATCATGCCCGACGCCAACCCCGACGGAACCTACAAAGGCGGCGACAACTACGTGTGGCAGCCGACCATAACCTGGGATTATAGCGGACGCTACAACGGCAACGGCGAAGACCTCAACCGAACCTATCCCGACCCCTTCAACACCCGCAGGTCATACGATGTCCAGTACAACGCCACCGAGCAGGAAAACAAGGCGATGATACAGTACATGAACGCACACCATTTCGTCATGGCAGCCTGTATGCACGGCGGAGCTGAGATTCTCAACTTCCCCTGGGACAGCTACACCTCGTCACAGAAACCTGTAGCCGATGCCGCTTGGTGGACGGCTGTGGGCAACCGTTTCGTATCTACCTTGCGTGAGCATACAGGCGCGGCAAGCAACAGTAGCAGTACTTTCCCGAACAACCTGTACCGCACCGAAAAAATCAACGGCAGCTATACCGAGCAGTGCTTCGGCGGCGACTGGTACGCCATAAGCGGCGGCTGGCAGGACTATGCAACCTGGTACAACCACATACGCGCCTTCACCATCGAGGTGTCGCGCGACAAATGTCCCGCAGTGTCAGGCACCTCGGGAGCCAAAAGCTATTGGCTCTACCAGCGCGAACCGCTTATCAATATAATTAAAGAGGTGCACGAAGGAGTGCACGGCTTTGTGGTCGATTCTCTCACCCGCGAGCCCCTGCACGCCTTCATCCAGGTACTCGACCACGACCGCGACAGTTCGCAGATATACAGCCGCAGTGGATTGGGCGACTACTACCGTCCCATCGCCAACGGCACCTATTCCTTCCGCGCCTCGTGCCCCGGCTACATAACCAAGACCTACACAGGCGTCACCGCCACCTACGGCAACCCCACCGACCTGCTGATAGAACTCATCCCAGGCGAAGACACCCTCTCAATACAAACAATCGAGACTTCAACCAACCAGGCATTCACCCTCTATCCCAACCCAACCACAGGCATAGTGCATATCCAATCCCCCACTAACCCACTAACACAATCAAACACTAACGCAATAACGCAATCCCCCACTAACGCACTAACACAATCCCACAATAACGCAATAACGCAATCAAACACTAACGCAATCACGCAATCCCACAATAACGCAATCAAACTCTACTCCCTCTACGGCCAACTCCTCCAAGAACTCCCCGCCACCGCCACCACCCTCGACCTCACCCCCTACCCCCAAGGCACCTATATAATAAAAATAGGCCCCCACTCCAAGAAAGCAGTAAAGTATTGACACGACTAAGAAAGCCTTACAGCTGAGTGTTGTGTCAGTAAAAGCCTCAATTAAAAACAGCGTATTTTGAACTGTTCTTAACACCACTATTTAATGGCGACATCGGTATTACATATCAAATCAGACATTGAATGTCATGTCTATCTTTATGATGAAGACAAGGGCATCGCTAAACCCGATAAATGGTTCAATATTGAAGTCCGCAAGGGTGACCATGAATTTCCCAACAACTCATAAGTTAGATACGTATAGAAAAGCCCTTTTTGCGCTCAGCAGAGGCTTGTCGTCGGGCTCACCAATCCTCGGCATTCAAAATGCCGTCAGTTGATGTTTTTCAAAAAAAATCCCTTTTTTCTTGCAGAATTAAAATTAATATGTAACTTTGCAGCGCAAAGCACTTTTAGAACATCCTGAAACAAAACGATGCAATTAACTCATTGAGAGAGATAAAGGATTTGATGGACAAGTCGTCACGATTTCGTTCAATCAGCGGACCGTCAATAATCATAATAGGTATATATGCCACATTGGTGTCTGCGGCGGCGTGGGCACTTTTGGGCAATCATGATGCTTACGAGTGGCTTCCGTCGTGGTGCAACAACTTTTCAATCAACAGTCCATATCGCACAACAATAGCCATAGTGGCATCCATTGTTGTAGCGCTTGTTTCAGCGCTTACGGTGTTCTTTATGTCTATTGCCAAGGCAAGGCGTAACGACCCCGGTTTTTCGTTCAATGTGATTGTTCGTCGTCCCTTGCTCCACTTTATGGTGCCGGCTTTGGCTGGAGGCTTGCTTTGCGTGGCGTTGCTTATGCAGGGGCACTATGGACTTACTTCAAGCATGATGCTCGTTTTCTACGGACTTGCGTTGGTCAACTGCCATCACTACACCACTTCTAAACTTGCTTTGCTGGGTTATTGTGAGATAGTGCTTGGCATTATTGATTGTTTTGTGGTAAGCCATGCGATTCTCTTTTGGTTTTTAGGATTCGGATTGCTGCATATCGTGTTCGGAGTTTATCTGACAATTAAAAATCCACGCCAATGACGCCTCAGCTGCAAAATCTGAACAAGGCTTTTGAGAGCAAGGCTCGGCTGGGTATCATGTCGGTGTTGATGATGAACGAGTCGCTCGATTTCGCCACCATCAAGTCTCTCCTCCAACTCACTGACGGCAACATTGCGAGTCACACCCGTGCCTTGGAGGAGTTGGGTTACATAGAAAGCGAGAAACGTTTCATCGGACGCAAACCCAACACAAGCTACCATGTAACCAAGGCTGGCGAGGCCGCTTTCAAACAGCATCTGGCCGCTTTGAAGCAGTTCATTCAGAACACCACCGAATAACTTATATTTTTTTGCCCAAATATTTTGCATTACAAAGTTCTTTTTAAATAATAATTAAACATAAAACATTATGGAAAACACAAATTTGCAAACCGAAATGAACGGAAAGAAACAACGCAGCGGGCTGAAGCTCGGCATCAAGCTAACCATCATTCTTGCATTGAGCTTGCTTTTGTTGATACCGCAGGTAATCATTATGAACCTTGTGTCAGAGAGGCAAAGCACCGAGCAATCCACATCTTTCGAGGTGTCTGAGAAATGGGGTGGTGGTCAGGTCGTGACGGGGCCTGTGCTGTTCATCCCCGGCGACTCGGCTGCCAATAACGTCTATATCCTTTCGGAAACCTTGGATATAACCGGCCACATAGTCTCGCGCGACCTTAAACGCGGCATATACGACTTCACCGTCTATGAGTCCGACCTGGAGTTGAAAGGCACCTTCAAACTGCCCAAGGAACTCAAGGCTGAACAGTTGGCTCATCTCAAGACAGACAGGGCGAGACTTCTTTTCGGCATCGACGACTTCCGTGGATTCAAGGACAATCCTACCATTGTGTTCGACGGCAGACCGTGCGAGTTTATAGCTGAAAACTATCAGTTGGCCGGCAATGAGGCACTCTCGTGCACGGTTGACGCAAGTCCGTTGTTCGACAATTCCGTTTTGTCGTTCCGAATCACAGCACCCGTCAAAGGGTCTGATTACCTCTATTTTATACCCACCGGCCGAACCACGAGCGTAAATCTGAACTCCGACTGTCCGACTCCGAGTTTCACTGGCCGATACCTCCCTGCCGAGCGCGAGGTCACGAAGGAAGGCTTCAGTGCCCAGTGGAAAGTGCTGGCGCTGAATCGTGAGATATCGCAAGTGTTGAAAAACCAGGCTTCGCTCAAGCAAGCTCAGACCTTTGGCGTGGAATTGAGAGTGCCCGTCGAGCAATATCAAAAAACAACACGATGCATAAAGTACGCCTATTTGATAATTGTGCTCACATTCGGAGTGGTCTTCTTCGTCGAGATACGCCGTCAACGGCCCGTACACCCCGTACAGTACGCCTTGGTGGGCTTGGCGCTGGTGCTGTTCTACACGTTGCTGCTGTCGTTCTCCGAACACATGACCTTTATCCTTGCTTACCTCATCGCCTCGGTGATGACGGTGGCGCTAATCAGCGCGTTTATGTATGCCGTCTTGAGAAACCGGGCCGCCACATTCACCATTGCGGGCCTGCTCATGGTGTTGTATCTGTTTATATATGTCATACTGCAACTCGAAAGTTACGCCCTGCTTGTCGGCAGCCTAGGTGTGTTCGTCATACTCGCCCTCGCCATGTTCGCCTCCCAGAAAATCAACTGGTACCATAAAGACTGACCGCTTTGACGGTTTAATAGAAAAGCAGTGGCACCGTTTTCCAACGGTGCCACTGCTTTTTTCCCCATCTTCCCTCCACCAACCCCCATGCGGCTCGTCTATACATTTGTCATACCTTTATCATAGACTTGATAGGTACAAGATACACATCGATAGCATCTTACAAACCAGCCGAAAATAAACTCTTGCACAATCCAACAAAAATTCCTATCTTTGCAGCCAACATTCTGAACCCCAAACCCTTTCAAAATTCAACCTTCAAAATTCAAAACGCCATGGGATTTAACAGAAGTGCAATGAAACTTTACTTCACCGGAATGGTGGGGGGCATTATACAATACGAAGTGCGGGGTACGCTGCGGGTGCGCTCACGGCCCGAGTCGGTGCACAACCCTCGCACTCAGGCTCAGACCGAGCACCGCAACCGTTTCGCGCTTGCGTCCTCCTATGTGCGCTCGCTCGGCGAGGTCTATAAGGTCGGCTACCGCGCCTACAACACCGAGCTTTCCCAGCGGGCCAACATCGTCAAGCAGGTCTATGGCGAAGCCCTGACAACCGACGGCTCCGTCGATCCGCTGAAGGTTCGCACGGCTCGCGGTCCCATCACCAAGCCGCAGGGCTTGAGCCTTGTGCACGAAGACCGTCAGCTGCGAATCAGTTGGTTCCGACCGACCAACCATAAGCTGAAGCTGACCGTAACACTCTACAACTACACGCGCGCCATAAGCCAAACCCACTACGACCTAGCCACTTCGCAGGCCGCCAGCGCAACCATAGCCGTGCCAGCCGAGTGGCAGGGCGACGATCTCTATATCTATGCATTCTGGCGCAACGACAAGAGCCAGTCGGCCTCCGACAGCACAGTGCTTGCCGTCACTGAAGGTGCTGACGTTGCCTTGCCCCAGCCCTTGGTCCCAAACCCTAACACACAGTCTCTCTCTCAGCGCTGGCCGTCATATCATGCCACAACTATCTCTGAAGCAACCTATTACAACCCAATCGAGACTTCACCTCCAAGCTAATGAGCACACGCCACATATCGGTTGCTGTGCCAATGCTCGACGAGCTGGAAAGCATTGGCACGTTGCTTGAATGCCTGCGTCGGCAGACATTCCAAGCCTTCACACTCTATGCCTGCGTCAATCAGCCCGAAAGTTGGCACGGCTCCGCTGACCTCTGGCAGCGGCAGGTGGTGGAGAACAACCGACTGACCATCGAGCGCCTGAGTCAGACCGCCGACTTGGACTTAGTTGTCATCGACCGCAGCAGCAAAGGATTCGGTTGGACAGAGAAGAGCAAAGGAGTGGGCTGGGCGCGGAAGGTGCTTATGGAACGCATTGCCGCCGAGCGTGGAGATGACGAGATAGTGGTCAGCCTCGACGCCGACACGCGGTTCGACCCCTCCTACTTCGCCTCCATCGTCGCCGCGTTCAATCACCACCCAACCCTTTCCGCCATCTCCGTGCCCTACTATCATCCCCTAACCGACAACCCAAACCTCAACCGTCGCCTGCTGCGCTACGAGTGCTACATGCGCCACTACATGTTAAACATGCTCTATATCGCCAGCCCCTACGCCTTCACCGCGCTGGGCAGCGCCATGGCGTTCACCGTGGCGGCATATAAAAAGGCAGGCGGCATAACCCCGCTGCAAGGCGGCGAGGACTTCTATCTGATGCAGAAGTTCGTCAAGACCGGCACCGTACTTGTGGGCGGCGAAGATATGGAGCACCTGATGGTACGTCCGCAAGGCCGCATATCCCAACGAGTCCCCTTCGGCACAGGCCCCGCGGTGGTGATGACAATAGCAGAGCAAAAGCAGAAGTATCCGTTCTATGAAAAAGAAGGTTTCCTCAAAGTGAAAGCCACCTACGACCTCTTCCCCACCCTCTTCGACGCCGACCATGAAACCCCTATGACCACATTTCTGAAAGACCAGCTGAAAACCGACGACCTGTGGGGCCCGCTGCGCCGCAACTTCAAAACCCGCGACCTTTTCGTCCGCGCCTGCAAAGAGAAAGTCGATGGCCTCCGCATCCTCCAGTTCCTCCGAAGCCAACAAACCTTCTACAACCCGCCAATCAACTTCATGGAAGCCCCAATCGAACAACTCGAGGCTTACAGAAACCAACTCTTCAACAAGGAAAACAACCTGAGAGAAATCAAGACAATCGGAATTATGTAACCGAAAAAAGAGCCGCCTCAAGTACAAGAAACACAATAAATCCCATTAATTGAGAGTTATATCCCTTATAAATATAGCTACAAAATTCAAAGAAAAAACTAAACCATATTCCCATGGCAGATTTCAGCGAAACAAAACAGCGCATCATGCAGCTCGCCATCGACGAGACCGCGAAACAGAACATCCAAACCTGGCTTGAAGGCGACTACGACCAGGAAACCAAGCAGGCTATCGCCGACATGGCGTCCAACCCCGACGAGCTCAACGAGAGTTTTTATCGTAACCTCGAATTCGGCACGGGCGGCCTGCGCGGCATCATGGGTGTCGGCACCAACCGCATGAACAAATACACCGTGGCGATGGCTACTCAAGGCCTCGCCAACTACGTGAAGAAAGCTTTCACGGGCGAGAAAGAGTTGCGCGCCGCCATTTCGCACGACAGCCGCAACCACAGCCGCGAGTATGCTCTCATCACCGCCCGCGTCCTCGCTGCCAACGGCTTCCACGTCATCATGGTGAAAGAGCTCCGTCCCACTCCTGTCCTCTCGTTCATGGTGCGTCACTACAAATGCCAGACGGGAGTCATGCTCACCGCCAGCCACAACCCCAAAGAGTATAACGGCTACAAAGCCTACTGGAACGACGGCGCTCAACTGGTACCGCCCCACGACAAGGCTGTCATCGACGAGGTGCTCAACATCAAGCACCTGAGCGACGTGAAGATGCAGGACGACGACCGCGGCATAGAATTCGTGGGCGAGGAGCTCGACCGCGTCTATCTCGACCGCATCATAGGCAACAGCCTCCACCCCGAACTGATAAAGAAACACAACAATATCAAGATAGTCTATACCCCGCTCCACGGCACTGGCATCACCCTCATCCCGCGTGTGCTCGGCGAATTGGGTTTCACCAACGTGAACGTGGTCGAGGAGCAGGCTACCCCCGACGGCAACTTCCCCACCACCCCCTCCCCTAACCCCGAGGAGACGGCAGCCATGAAGATGGCTGTCGATTTGGGCCGCAAAATCAACGCCGATGTGGTGTTCGCCTCCGACCCCGACGCCGACCGTGTGGGTATGGCTGTGCGTATGCCCGACGGCGACTGGCGTCTGCTCAACGGCAACCAGACTCTCTCGGTGCTCGTCTATTATCTCTGCCGCCAGTGGAAAGAGAAAGCCCTCCTCACGGGCAACGAATATATAGTCAAGACCATCGTCACCAGCGAGCTGCCTCGCATTATAGCCGAGAGCTTCGGCGTCAAGAGCTACGACACCCTCACCGGCTTCAAGTGGATATGCGACAAGATTCGTGCGCTCGAAGGCATCGAGACCTTCATCGGTGGCGGCGAGGAGAGCTATGGCTATATGGTGGGCGACTTCGTCCGCGACAAAGACGCTGTGGCCGCCTGTTCCATGATTGCCGAGATTGCCGCTTGGGCCGAGGAACAGGGCATGACCTTCTTCGACGTGCTGGTCGATATCTACAAACGCTACGGCTTCTTCAAAGAGGCTCAGGTCTCCGTGGTGCGCAAAGGCAAGAGCGGCGCCGCAGAGATTGAGGCCATGATGAAGAACTACCGCGAAAACCCGCCGAAGGAGCTGGCTGGAAGCCGTGTGATACGCCTCGACGACGTGCAGACAAGCCTCTCCACTGACCTCACAAACGGCACCACCCGCAAGATTGACCAGCCCAAGAGCAACGTCCTGCAGTTCTTCACCGAGGACGGCAGCAAGGTCACAGTGCGTCCTTCTGGCACCGAACCCAAGATAAAATTCTACTTCAGTGTCAGCGCCACCCTATGCTGCAAGGAAAACTTCGACAAGACAGAGAAAAACCTCGACGACAAAATCGCCGCACTGAAACAGTCGCTTGGCATCTAACTGCAGCGAACCGCAATAACAGGCCAAAAGGCCTCCAGTTCTGCGACACATCAAGGGAATCCAGATCAAAGAATACAACTCAAATCCCCAATACTGTAAGTTGCATATCATCCATCCACACCTCTGCCGATGAATGATATGCAACAGTATGCTATGTAGTGGTGGAACGTAACTTCTCAAAGTTATGTCTCACCGCGAAAAACCTTTTTTAAGTTTTTTTATTATTTTCATTATATCTATATATATTTTTTTTCATATCTTTGTTGTTGCATAGTATATGAAGAAAGTGAGTAATCCCGCACACAACTCGCTGTAATACTGAACAGTGCAGACAATATGCAGATTTTGCAGTTCCCAGTTGTGCGAGTACACACCTCCGCATCCACGATATCAAACAATAACGAATATGAGCGAAAATTATCACCTCGCAAAGCAAACCGACAAAAACAATGCAACAGCCATCAGCCAAGGCAAACGTCAGTTGCATGCAATAGGACGCAAAAGCATCGCTGCGTTGGCATTGTTTATCTTTATCATGCTGTTCGGCACAAATATTAGGGCTGCCGAACTGACCATACATACTGGAACTGCAACGAACAATTACGTTCCGGTTTATGGATTCTATGCAGATGCCTACCTGAAATGTGAGTTCGTTTATCCAGCATCTGATTTGACAGCTATGAACGGCAGTGACATTACAGGATTGAAATTCTATGCGGATGCCTCCACGACCGACGTGGATTGGGGGGATGCTCAGTTTCAAGTATTCTTGAGACAGTACGGTTCGACAAGCATCAGTGGTTTTCAGGGAGCCGGCACGGTCGTATATACGGGAGCGTTGAGTATCGTCGGCGGTATAATGTCGGTATCGTTCAACACGCCATACACTTATAATGGCGGCAATCTGCTTGTCGGCATTTATTGCACGGTCAACGGTGATTATGTCACCTCGTCGTGGTTGGGCGAATCGGTGGACAACACATCAGTACAGGGATACAGTTACAGCGATTTGGGTAGTATCACGGCCACACAAAGAAACTTTCTTCCCAAAGTGACTTTTATCTATGGCGGGGATGACAACGGTGTGTGTGAAGGCTTCGAGGGAGCCACTTTACCAACAGGCTGGACCACATCGGGCTCGGGGACTTGGCAAACGGGAGTTGGCGACTATTCCACCACAACAGGAACACATACAGGAGCCCGGAATGCATTGATAAAACATGCATCAACAGGAAATCAAACATATCTGATAAGTCCTTCCATGGATTTCAGCAATGCGAGTTCTGTCACACTGTCTTTTTGGTATATAAACAGAAGTTGGGCTGGCGACATTGACGGGTTTACGGTTTATTACAGAGTGGCTGGAGGCGCATGGGTTCAACTGTTTAACACCACGGCAGCGCATTCGTCGTGGACGGAACAGACTATAGACCTCCCCGCAGCCGCACTTGACGCAGACTGTCAGATAGGGTTTAAGCATACAGACAATTATGGCTATGGTGTCGGTTTAGACGATGTATGCTTCGATATAACATATATCACGCAGTGCGAGGATTTCGAAAGCTACTCAGGTGCGAATAGTTCATACAATACGTCGGGCAGTTTGCCCACAGGATGGACCTATATCTTCAGCGGTACCAACACCAGCGAGATACCACACCTTTACAATGGAGAATATGCAAGAGATGGTCAAGGCATTATCATCACTACGGGCGGTGATGCCCATGGAGCTACCAACTATGTGATAATGCCAGCCGTAAGTAGCATCGCCCCTGGTAATATGACGTTCAACGCATGGTGGGAAAGTACCTCTTATGGGATACTTACAGTAGGCTATATTACCAATCCCAGTGACGCAAGCACATTTGTGGCTATCGGGACGGCAACCCCTCCCACGGCTTACGGTTCCGGCTCTACGACCGTAGGATTGTACAGTTTCACCATACCATCGGGAGTGCCCGCTGGAGCACGCATTGCGTTCGAACTTGACCATGGTACATCCACTGCATGGTGGTCGGTCTGCATCGACAATATCTGTTTGCCAGGTGTGAGCTGTGAAGCGCGCACGGCAAACATCAGTGGGTGTTCGGCAACCACTCTCACAATCGGAAACACACGTCAGCTTACAGGCTCTGTATCGGACGGTGTTGGTGATGTGAGTTGGAACTCCAGCGACCCCAATGTGGCCACTGTCAGCAGTAGCGGCCTCGTAACCGCTGTAGGCCCTGGAACAGCAACAATAACATACACACGCGAGGGAGATGGAACATACTGCCCCGCAACGGCGACGTGTAGTGTGACCGTGAGCTGTAGCGACGGTGCCTGGACTATTGATGCCATCAACGGGGTGACCGAGACCATAGCATGCGGTAAGAGTTACTGTTTCTATGACAGTGGTGGTCCGAGCGGTCTTTACGGTTCTAATCAGGACTACACATGCAGTTTTTACTCGACGGGCACAATTAGAATACAATTCCTTGACTTTGAGGTCGAAGGCAATGGTTATGATGAATTTGTTGTAACTGGTACCACTGCAGACGGCACATACGACAACAACAACTCACTCTTTGGAGAAACACTGATCAGCGACGGCCACCTCATCACCATTAATTTCTCCTCCGACAATTCGGTCAACCAGGATGGCTGGAGAGCCATCATCACCGCAGAGGACTGTTGCACAACACCACGGACGATAAATATCACCGACTGTCCTACGGAAGAACTGCTCTGGGGATCCACCCACCAACTGGGATACACTCTCAGTGCAGGCGACGGCACGGTGGTATGGCGCAGTAGTGACGTGAACGTGGCTACTGTAAGTTCAACCGGATTGATAACAGCTGTGGCTCCTGGCACAGCGACAATTACCGCAATTATTCCCAATAGCGGCAATTATTGTTCGGACGAAGCCACCTGTGAAGTGACTGTTACATGTGGCGGTGAAGTGAAAACTATAGGAACCGAAGGGGGAACAAGCTATACGTATGGCCCAGTGAACAACAACTATCACTATAGCATTCGACAGATAATATATGATGAAAGCGAGCTCTGCCCAGGTGCCATAAGCGGTGTGGCGTTCCACTATGCCACCTCCACTACTTCTCCGACGAGAGACAATGTAAAGATTTATATGGGAGTTCGCGAAAGTGCTACATTCTCAAGTGCAACAGACTATACCGATGTTTCGACGATGGATGAGGTTTACAGTGGTTCGTTTAACTTTACATCGGCAGGTTGGAAATGGTTTACATTTACCACGCCTTATGTCTATGAAGGCGAAGGAAGTTTGGTTATGATGATAGTGGACAACTCTTATGCAGACTGGAACACCTCTTGCACGTTCTACTACACCTCGTGCACTGGAACCAAGATGTTGACCGCACAAAGAGACGGCACAACTCCATACGATGAGAACGATTTGTCATCAATCTCATTCGGTACGAACACAGTACGTCCCGACACGCGCTTCTGTGTCCATTGTTGCACTGAGCGTACCGGTACGGGCGACTTTGAGTTCTGCAGGAATTCGGTGGTGCTGAATGTGGGCGATGTGCTGAATTTTCCTGTGGATGGATTTAGTGGGGTTACGCCGACAGGTACCCTGTCATACGAAAGTAGCAATCCCGGCGTTGCCAGCATTGCTGGTAGTACAATTACTGCTGTCGGAGCCGGATCCTCCACAATATCAGCATCTGTGGCCTACGACGATCCAACAGGTTATTGCCCTGTGAAAGCATCATACGACGTAATGGTTATTGATGGCGGGGGAAGCACTTGCACAACCATCGGAGACGGAAGCAGTACAACCACCAATGCCCCGCTATACGCATTCTACGATAACAGTTGGGTTCAGATGATTTACAAAAAAGAAGACTTGGGCGGATGCGGATGCAAAATCAAGAGCATCACATTTTACTCCACAGCAAACAACAGCAATCCCCGAGAGACACAAATTTACATAAGTTCAACGACCAAGGACCAGTTCACCAGTACAACAGACTGCGTGTCGGAAACTACACCTGTTTGGAGTGGCACGTGGTCTATCGTATCAGGAGAGAATACATTCACATTAGATCCTGCAATAGATTATGACTGCTCCAAAAATCTTCTGATAAGTTTTAACTGTCACGGCAGCTACAGTAGCAATACGTTTACTGCAAACACTTCCGACAACTCTGTACTTTATTATTATAGGGATGGCTCAACGCTTTACACACCTGCTGACATGTCAGCATTTACTGGAGTCCTGTCTAGTTCATTGCCAAAACTCAATATTTGTTTTGAGAACTGTACATCAACCCCAATACCATCGGTTAGTGTGGACAATGACAATGTGACTTCATGCAAGGATATTGCCATTGAGCCTGCTATTACGGTTACTGCAACGGAGGGAACTCTTACGTTCTCGCCAGAACTCTCCACACTCGGTCTTTCATACAATAGCACGACGCACCAAATTACTGGAGCAGTCAACGCTGTAGGCAATCATGAAATAACCATCACGCTCACCGCACCAGACAACTGCCTAAAGGACCAGGCTTCAACAACCATACACATCACAACCATTGATGCCACAATAACATTCCCTGAAAACTAAGTGGATAGATGATATGTATTTAGAAAAAGAAACCAAGCAAGATATGAAAAGTATTAGTGCCGCAAGGCAAAATCGAGTTTCAAAAGTGTTCAATCGGATAGGGATTGTTCTGCTGTTGTTATTGACTACTGCAGTGACCGTCCAGGCGCAGGTGCCACCATCGAAAACCATCTGTCTTACTGCCAGCCAGAAGATAAAGGCGACACCGAACTCAGGGGGTACCGCGCCGTACACCTACACTTGGACTGTGACTTTGGGCAATGCCGCCCGTGCCGGTTTGCCGGCTGATATTGTGGTGACAGCTCCCGCGCTCGACCCCGACTCAATCGTCACCGTGAGACCGACGCTTCCTGGAACATACCAGTACACTGTGACTATCACCGACGCCATGGGGTGCTCGGTGCAGAAAGTGGCCCAGTTGGAGGTAAACCCGCGTCCATCGCTGGAGGTTTACGGACCCAACGGCGATGATGACAAAGAACAGTTTGTGTGTATGCCATCGCAGATAGAGACACCATTATTGGCGGTTGCCACATACGCGGATCTGCATTTCGTGGCAACTTACAATGGGACCACAACCTATGCGCAGGACGAGCTGCCGACAGGCATTACATTCGACGGTTCTTCATTCGATTTTTCAAGCACACTTGCTCCTGGTGATTATGCTATAAATCTGACAGCAAACAGCGACTATGGCTGCGGCAGCAAAACCGACCGTATCCACATCGTGGTCTATGGTGGTTTCTCGGCGACAACAAGCCGTTCGGCAGAATTTATTTGCCGCAATGGCGAGATTACGCTTACCGCAAACCCCGTAGGTGGACGTGGCGATGGCGTTGCGAGCAACTACTCTTATCAGTGGTACTCCGCAGCCAACGACGGGGCTGCTATCAGCGGAGCTACGTTTCAGAACTTCACCGGCGGCATCAACAACGAGGAAGGCACTTACACTTACTATGTGAAAGTGACCGACAAAGACAACTATTGCGGCACCACCGACTTCATACCTGTCAACTACACTGTGTACAAAAAATTCGAAGCTACGGCCGAAAGCGCCAAAAGCAACTACTGTTTGGGAGAGACTGTGACCCTCACCGTCAATCCTGTAGGTGGTCAGGGTGCTGACGATCCCGCCAACTATACCTACCAGTGGTATTCGACGGCCAGCGACGCTGCTGCTATCAGCGGAGCCACATATCAAAACTTCAACGGAGCCTCTACCGTAGGCGACCACACATACTTTGTGAAAGTGACCGACGTGCTCTGCGGTACCACCGATTTCATATCTGTCGAATATCATGTGTACAACGCCTTTGAAGCCACATTGTCGAGAGATAAAGCCAACTACTGCCCCGGTGAGACCGTCACTCTCACTGCCACCCCGACCGAAGGTAGCGGTTCTTACACCGTACTCTGGACTGACATTGACGGCAATCCACTGGCTACCGTGGATTACGCCACCGGTGCGGAACACTACTCCCCGACAAACCTTGTTCCTGGTGACACCACATTCAAAGCCACCGTCACCGACAACAACGGCTGCGGCTCCTATGACCTCTCCATTCTATTCCATATCTACAAACCTCTCGACGCCTCTCTGGTGAGCGACAAGGACAACTACTGCAGCACCGAGACGCCTGAACTGACCGCCTCCGGCAGCGAGGGTAGCGTCACTTACACAATCGTATGGAA
>Ga0265299_10003128_pt1 | contig 16377 bp, 13 predicted proteins | sample AusTroGonzalo_MG_4_FD_193485 | JGI IMG/M metagenome (GOLD analysis project Ga0265299, IMG submission 193485) | Bovine rumen microbial communities from tropical cattle in Woodstock, Queensland, Australia - Gonzalo_02 | ecosystem: Host-associated > Mammals > Digestive system > Stomach > Rumen ... | reverse complement strand
AAGAGAAAAGAGTTTTTATACATATTAATTTATTTAGAATTATGAGAAAGAAAATTGTTGCAGGAAACTGGAAGATGAACATGAATCTCCAGGACGGTATTGCTCTGGCAAAGGAGCTGAACGAGACATTGAAGGCTGAGAAGCCAAACTGTGGTGTAGTTATCTGCACTCCATTCATCCACCTCGCATCTATTGCACAGTTCCTCGACCAGAACATCATCGGTCTGGGTGCTGAGAACTGCGCTGACAAGGAGAAGGGTGCCTTCACAGGTGAGGTATCTGCAGAGATGGTAAAGAGCACAGGTGCTCAGTACGTTATTCTGGGTCACTCAGAGCGTCGTGAGTACTACAAGGAGACTCCAGAGATCCTGAAGGAGAAGGTGCTTCTGGCTCAGAAGAACGATCTGAAGGTTATCTTCTGCATCGGTGAGAGCCTTGAGGAGCGTGAGGCTGGCAAGCAGAACGAGGTAGTTAAGGCCGAGCTCGAGGGTTCAGTATTCAACCTCTCTGAGGAGGACTTCCGCAAGATCGTTATCGCCTACGAGCCAATCTGGGCTATCGGTACTGGTAAGACCGCTACTGCTGAGCAGGCTGAGGAGATTCACGCTTACATCCGTTCAATCATCGCTGAGAAGTATGGTCAGGCTGTAGCCGACGATACTACTATCCTCTATGGTGGTAGCTGCAAGGCTAGCAACGCTCCTGAGCTGTTTGCTAAGCCCGACATCGATGGTGGTCTGATTGGTGGTGCTTCACTGAAGGCTGCTGACTTCAAGGGTATTATCGACGCATTCAAGTAAGAAAGTGAAACGATTTATCATCATAATGACGCTTTGCATCGGCTGCATCAGTGCGGCCGATGCTCAGTCGTCGTTTACACAGAGACTCCAACAGAGCAAGAACGGCGAAGGAAAGATTACCGTTACACAGGACAAGGCAATAGACGAGCTGGTTAACGGACCAGCAGCAACAGCCCCCACACGAACAAAGACAACCACAACCCAGCAGAAACCAACTGAAACACAGCAGAAGACCACAGAAAAGCCTGCTGAAAATAAAGAATTAGTATCAAAGGCCGTTGCAGAAGAACATCATGACTCAACCACCATCGACAACCCCGATGAAATACAGAAGAAGATTATGAAGGGCGTAAAGGTGGCTGGATACAGAGTACAGGTGTTTGCAGGAGGTAACACCCGCAACGACCGAATGAAAGCCGAACGTATAGGCAGCGAGATAAAAACTCTGTTTCCTGGAGTGCCTGTTTACGTACATTTCTACTCACCACGATGGATCTGCCGCATGGGCAACTACCGTACATACGAGGAGGCACATGCAGTGCTGGAACGCGTAAAGAACAACGGATACCAGAGTGCAATCATCGTAAAAGGAAAAATCACCGTACAATATCAATGAACATAGAGATAAAGGAATACGACAACGAGCGATATCGCGAAGGAATAGAAGAACTGGCGGATCACTACAAGGAGGTGCTCAAGCTGTTGGGTGAAGACCCGGAGCGTGAGGGACTGCAGAAGACCCCTATGCGTGTGGCCAAGGCTATGCAGACTCTTACAAAAGGCTACCAGATGGACGCCCATAAGATTCTGACAGACGCACTATTCAAGGAAGATTACAACCAGATGGTGATAGTAAAGGATATCGACTTCTTCTCGTTGTGCGAACACCACATGCTGCCTTTTTACGGTAAGGCGCACGTGGCATACATACCCAACGGATATATCACAGGACTATCTAAGATAGCTCGTGTAGTAGATATATATTCCCACCGCCTTCAGGTTCAGGAGCGTATGACTCAGCAGATTAAGGACTGCATTGAGGAAACCCTGCACCCACTTGGAGTGATGGTGGTAGTAGAGGCCAAGCACATGTGTATGCAGATGCGTGGCGTTGAGAAACAAAACAGCATAACTACAACAAGCGACTTCAGCGGAGCCTTTAATCAGGCAAAGACACGCCAGGAGTTCATGAACTTAATACACAATAATCAAATCTAAAACTACTCAAATATGTATCAAGCAGAAAACACCAATTTCAAGACCAACCAGTCGATCACACAGGAGTTTACCCGCAGCTGTCTGGGACGTATCATCATCGCAGGCGTTATAATAATTGTGGGACTGTTCTTAGCTTACTTCACTGCTCCAAAGGAGAGCGACATGGACGATGAGATGACAGACAATCTTATGCAGTGTCTTGAGGTGAACGATGGTATAAAGGGCGATGCAGTGGATGACTATGTCCACAACCTTACCTTTATTTTCACCACTGCTGATACAACCGTGATTCCAAAGGACGAACTGGAAACATATAAGAAGTATAACAGATTAGAGTCATATCGCCATACATTCTACTCTACATCTCACATCTACAACAATATGCACCCAGAGGGCACACGCGTTGGTGTCGGTATCTTCGGTATCATCATCCCTACTGTGCTTTATGAGGATATCCTGCTTGACATCGGTCCTGTACACAAGGGCTACGAGCAGAAGCTGAACAACACCCCGATAAACAATCAGGACGATGATTTGGGCGAAACACCAAACATCACTGAGTTCCACTACAAGGGCGACATTGAGAATTAATTCAACTATATGAGACTTATTGCTTACTTGAGCATCGCAATGATGCTTTGTGCCTCAGCAGACCTGAAGGCACAGAACACTAGTGACAACATGATTGAGAACCCCATGCTGTGGGCCGATGTACCCGATCCCGACGTCATCCGTGTGGGCGATACCTTCTATCTGGTATCTACTACCATGCACCTGATGCCTGGAGCACCCATCATGAAGTCAAAGGACTTGAAGAACTGGGAGACCGTGGGTTATATATTCGACAAGCTTACCGACTCGCCAAAGTACGACCTCTCGGCTACCGAGGGTACCGTTTACGGACGCGGCCAGTGGGCCACTTCGCTCAAGTATCATAAGGGAAAGTTCTATGCTCTGCTGGCTCCAAACGAGCAGGGAGCTATGGGCGACACATATATTTTTACTGCCGACAAGGCTGAAGGTCCTTGGAAGATTCTTTCGCGTATGCGCCACTTCCACGACTGCTCATTGTTCTTCGACGATGACGATCGCGTGTACGTAATATATGGTACAGGCGAGATGATGGAGCTTAAGCAGGACCTGAGCGATGTTATCGAAGGAACACATCGCCACATCTTCAAGCGCGAAGCTGATGAGACCGGTCTGCTTGAGGGTTCACGCATGATTAAGCACAACGGCAAGTACTATCTTATGATGATTTCGCACGTTTATGCTCCTGGCCGCCATCGCCGCGAGGTATGCTATCGTGCCGACAATATTCAGGGTCCTTACGAGAAAGCAACCATTCTTGAGAGCGACTTCGGAGGATTTTCGTATGAGGCTCAGGGAACCATCGTCGATACTGAGGATGGCGACTGGTATGGCATCATCTTCCAGGATCGCGCTGGCGTAGGCCGTGTGCTCACCGTTATGCCTTGCCGCTGGATTGACGGATGGCCAATGCTTGGCGATGAGGAGGGAAAAGTTCCTGCCCGCGTTCGTCCACTTAAGAGCGGACAGCCAGAGACATCTATCGTAAAGGCAGATGACTTCGGCAGCGAGAAGTTAGGACTTCACTGGCAGTGGAACCACAACCCCGTTGACAAGGCTTGGAGCCTTACCGAACGTCCAGGCTATCTGCGACTCAAGACCAGCCGCGTTGTGCCTAACCTCTACTTGGCCCCTAACACACTTACCCAGCGTATGGAAGGACCAAAGTGCACAGGTGCCATCATGATGGACCTCTCGAAGATGAAGGATGGCGATTGCGCTGGATTGGCAGCATTCAACAGCGACTCGGGCGTGCTCACCATCAAGAAGAAGGGCAAGAAACTTTTCCTCGAAATGAGCGAGCAGAAGGTATCGCTTAGCGACAGAGAAAAGAAAGTAGAAAATGTAGAAGAGAAGGTTGTTGAGAGCGTAGAGCTCAAGCAGAACAAGATATGGCTTAAGATTGACGCAAACTTCATCCCCCGCACCGATATGGCCACATTCTATTACAGTCTTGACGGACAGGACTGGAAGAAGATTGGCAACGACTACCGCATGAGCTTCGACTGGCGCCGCTTCTTTATGGGCCAGAAGTTCGGAATCTTCAATTACTCTACCAAGAAAGTAGGAGGATACGTAGATGTTGACGAGTTTGCATACAACAAAATAAAATAACTATGAACAGAAGAACAATAGCCATTCTTGCCTTGTTGGCACCAATAGCTATTTGGGCACAAGGTGTAAAGATAGAGTTCTTTACACCTTCTGTTGTCCATGTAGTAAAGTACCAAGGTCAGGCCGTTACCCCAGAAAGTAAGGTAATTATTGCCAAACCCGAAGATGTAAAGCTTACCCGTAAGGGCAACACCACATCGAGTAGCAAACTTAGTGTAAAGTTGGACGAAAAGACCGGCTGCATCACTTTTACCGATGCCAAAGGCAAAGTGCTGTTACGCGAGAAAAAGCATTCTTTCTCGCCATTGAACCAGACTTTCACTCTCGACAAGGGTGAAGCCATCTACGGACTGGGAACCATCCAGAACGGAAAGATGAACCGCCGCGGTGAGCACAAGCGCATGGAGCAGTCAAACCTTGAAGACTTCCAGAACGTAATCCAGAGCATAAAAGGTTGGGGACTTTATTGGGACAACTACTCTCCCACACAGTTCGACGACGATGTCAATGGTATGTCGCTTACTTCAGAGGCTGGCGATTATATCGACTACTACTTTATGTACGGCGGAAGTGCTGATGGCGTTATCGCTCAGATACGTTACCTCAGTGGCGACGTGCCTATGTTCCCACTATGGACTTACGGTTTCTGGCAGTCGAAGGAGCGTTACAAGACAGCAGCCGAGACTGAGAGCATAGTCGACAAGTACCGTGAGCTGCAGGTGCCTCTTGATGGTATCATTCAGGACTGGCAGTATTGGGGCTCAAATTATCTGTGGAATGCAATGGACTTCCTTTCAGAAGACTTTGTTAATGGCCCACAGATGATTAAGAATGTTCACCAGAAGCATGCTCACTTCATGATTAGCATCTGGGCAAGCTTCGGTCCACAGACCCAGCAGTTCCGCGAACTTGACGAGAAGGGACTTCTGCTGCCCATCGAGACCTGGCCACAGAGCGGACTTTCACATATCTGGCCTCCACGCATGGACTACCCCTCGGGCGTAAAGGTGTACGATGCTTTCAGCCCAGTGGCCCGTGACATCTATTGGAAGTACCTGAAGAAACTGTACGACTATGGCACTGATGCGTGGTGGATGGACTCTACCGATCCTGACTTCTTCAACCCACGTGAGAGCGACTACCAGCATAAAGTAACTGGTGGTACTTGGCGCTCACTGCGCAACGCCTTCCCTTTGGAGACTGTTCGTGGCATCTACACCGCCCAGCGTGAATTAGCCAACACCGAACACCCAACACCCAACACCCAAAAGCGCGTGTTCATCATGACGCGCTCGGCCTTTGCCGGACAGCAGCACTATGGTTCTAACATGTGGAGTGGCGATGTTGCATCATCGTGGGATATGCTGCGCAAGCAGATTCCTGCCGGACTCAGTTTCTCGCTCACTGGCAATCCAAACTTCAATACCGATATCGGCGGATTCTTCTGCGGTTCTTACAACACCAAGGGTCCGAACTCAGCACCCAAGAACCCACAATATCAGGAGCTTTATGTTCGCTGGATGCAGTACGGACTGTTCTGCCCTGTGTTCCGCAGTCATGGTGCCGATGCCCCTCGCGAGATATGGCAGTTCTCCGACGAGCGGAGCGGCAAAGCCGAGCGCGGTAAGAAGGGCGAACCTGTTTACGATGCTATTGAGAAGATGATTCGCCTGCGCTACCGCCTTATACCTTATTTATATAGTACAGCCTGGCAGGTAACAAGCAACAACCAGAGCTACATGCGCCCACTATTCAGCGATTTTGCTGCCGACAAGAAAGTGTGGGACATGACCGATGAGTTTATGTTTGGCCAGAGCATACTTGCTGCACCTATCGTTGATCCACAGTATACTGAGGAGAAAATCATCAAAGAAGATGCAATGACGGGATGGGACCGTAAAGAGGTTAGAGGTGAGAAGGAAGATGTAAGAGGTATAGACTGGACCGCAACCAAGACTGCTACCAAATACTTGCCAAAGGGTGCCGAATGGTATGACTTCTGGACTGGCAAGCTGTACAAGGGTGGTCAGAATATAACACTCAGCACTCAGCTCGACAAGGTTCCTATGTTTGTTCGCGCTGGTAGCATACTGCCTCTGGGCCCAGAGATGCAGTACGTTGGCGAGAAGGCATGGGATAATTTGGAGATACGCGTCTATCCTGGAGCTGATGGCGAGTTTACTCTCTATGAGGACGAGGGCGACAACTATAACTATGAGAAGGGATACTACTCAAACATCATCTTCAAGTGGAACAATCGCACCCGCACCCTCTCTATCAGCGCACGTCAGGGCGGCTACAAGGGTATGATTCTGGATCGCAAATTCACCATCACCCTACCCGACGGCACCCAGCGCACAATCGACTACAACGGAAATAGTATTGAGGTAAACTTGTAAGAATAAATCCTTAAAAGATTGTAAAAAATAGACAAAAGTATTATAATATCGATTTTTTTAGTACTTTTGCAGACAGAACTATTGATATTATAATGACGAAACAATCTATTCTAAGAATTATTCTGTTAGCCCAGATACTGTTATTCCAGACTGCGGTATTTGCAGCAGGCCCACAAGATGTTGTCTGCTGTAAGAAAGATACTGCTAAGCTTGTTCTCACTGGCGATGCAGCATACCAGTGGATTGGCGAACATCTTGACTCACTTGCTGAGTCATATCTGGCCAAGAACGCTAACATTCTCGATCCAGACATTGTCCGCGACGAGCTTAAAACCATCGGCTACAATGGTCTTAACGTTATCGACTATATTATGGGTAGTCGACAGATAGACAGTCTGGTGCTTATAAAGCTACTCGACCGTGCTGAGAAGATACAAAATAAAACCATCTTTTTCATGATGGGTTGTACAGCAGCAGGCAAGTCTACCGCATTGAGAAACAACCCCGATATGAAGTCGATGGTAGAGAGAGCTGGTTTGGTTTACGATGGCGCTTTCATCAGCATCCCCTCGTTTGAGACACGACTCAAGATGGTGCAAGACCGTGGTTTCAAGGCAGGTATAGTGTTTGTACACAACGATCCTGAGACGGGATTCACTAACATGATAAACCGCCTGATTAGGACCAACCGCGCTATGAGCCACTATTATTATGTATATAGCTATCCGCGATTCCACGGGCGTATAGCTTATCTGCTTGAGAAGCATCCCGATGTGAAACTCTATTGTCTTGACAACAGTCATAACAACGGAGGAAAACTTGTAAGCATCGAAGAGGCGTTGAAGTGGGACTACACCATGACCGAGCAGATGGAAAGGAGGCTCTACGACATCATGATGGAGTTTATAAACTCGGGCAAGCTTACCCCCGAGCAAATCACCGCACTAAAGAATTAGTGATCCATTTGGGGCTGGCATGAGAGCCCAAACAAAAAAGAGAGACCCGAAAGTCTCTCTTTTTCTGTGATCCGTTTGGGGCTCGAACCCAAGACCCCAACATTAAAAGTGTTGTGCTCTACCGACTGAGCTAACGGATCGACCTTAAATTTTGCTCTTTTAGAAAGCGGGTGCAAAGGTACGCACTTTTTTTGAAACTGCCAAATTTATTCGGAATTATTTTCTCCTAAGGCCTCAATTTCCCTATCTTTTGTCACATATTGTTCATAATATGCAATCAAAAGTGTGGTAAGAGGCAGTGCGATAATCAGTCCGATAAAACCTAACAAAGCACCCCAAACCGACAGCGAAAGCAGCAGTATGGCAGGGTTAAGACCCATGGCCTTACCCATAACCTTAGGAGTAACAATCATGTCACAAATAAGCTGTACAACAATAAACACCGCCAGCGCCATAATCAGTATCACCCAGAAGTTCTGCCCTGTATCAGCCGACTTCAGCAGAGCCAGTAGCACCGTAGGTATCAGGGCAAAGGTGTGCAGATAAGGCACAAGGTCCATCAGTCCTATCATAATACCCAGACCGATGGCCATTGGGAAATCGATAATAGTAAAACCGATGCAGAACAGTATACCCATTATGAGCGCCACAGTACCCTGACCGCGCACGTAGTTGTTAAGCGCCTGTCCGGCATCCTTTCCCAAGCCCTGCCAGAATGGACGACTCTTCTTAGGGAAGATACGGATCCAGTTATCCGTAAGATACTCGTAATCCAGCAGGATAAAGAACATATATAATAATGTAATAAGCGATGCCACGATACCTATAACCACGGTAGCCGTCTGTCCCAGCACATTAAACAGGCCTGGCAGCACCGTCTTCATACTGTCGGTAAACGTAGAGCTCTTAAAGAACTTCTCTATCTCGCGATGGTTTGTCTGTATCCAGTCCTGTATGGCACCGGGTATATCCCTTATGTGCGCCTCCTTCTGGATGTAGTCGGTAGCCAAGCTGCCCAACTTCTCGAACTGCTCAATCATCGGGGGGATAATCAAGTAGATAACGCCACCCAGCAGGGCTATCACAAATACCAGTGTGATAACAATGCTAAGCGCCCTGTTACCCACATGCAGTTTATACTGCACGAACTTCACCATTGGGTAAAGCAGATAGGCCAACAGCCAAGCCACAAAAAATGGCAACAGCACACTACTAAGGTAGTTAACCAGCAGCAGGATGCCCAGTACCAGCAGTCCTGCGCCCACCCAACGCACCAGTTGGTCAAGCGTTATTGTCTTTTCTTTCATTCTCTTCCTTTATAGCTTTTTGGTAACACTCTCTGCACAGTGGTTCGTATTCGGTAGTCTCGCCAAGCAGCACACGCTGGTCGCTATCCACCTTACGATGACTCACATAGGCCAGATTTCCGCACTTCACGCAGATGGCATGCACCTTGGTCACATCGTCGGCAATGGCGCATAGTGCAGGCATCGGACCAAATGGCACACCCTTGAAGTCCATATCCAGTCCAGCCACAATCACCCTCACGCCGCGATTGGCCAGCTCGTTGCACACATCCACTATACCCATATCAAAGAACTGTGCCTCGTCTATACCCACCACATCGATGTCGCTTGCCAGCAACAGAATGCTTGCCGACGAGTCGATAGGTGTAGACTGTATATGCTTCTGGTCGTGACTCACCACGTCTTCCTCCGAGTATCGCACATCGATGGCAGGCTTGAAGATCTCCACCTTCTGGCGCGCAAACTTAGCTCGCCTCATTCGCCTGATGAGCTCCTCAGTCTTGCCCGAGAACATCGAGCCGCACACAACTTCAATTCTACCAGGTCTGTGTGCCTCACCTGTTAAGTTTTCTGTCATAATGAGTGCAAAATTACAAATACCTTTTAAAAATTGCAAAGATTTTGCCGTTTTTTTTGTCTATTCTGATAATTTGCGCTATATTTGCCCCTCGTAATGGGCATATTATATATCGTACCGACTCCAGTTGGGAATATGGAAGACATGACATTTCGTGCCATCCGCATTCTGAAGGAAGTGGATCTGGTGCTTGCTGAAGACACTCGCACATCGAGCAAACTTCTTAAGCATTATGAGATTCATAACCAACTAATGTCGCATCATAAATTCAATGAGCACGGCACATCGGCCAACATTGTTAGCCGTATTCAGGCCGGCGAGAACGTTGCTTTAATCAGCGATGCAGGCACCCCTGGCATCAGCGACCCCGGTTTCTTCCTGGTTCGCGAGGCAGTGCGGGCAGGCATCGAGGTACAGTGCCTCCCCGGAGCCACAGCATTTGTACCGGCATTGGTATCAAGCGCCTTGCCATGCGACCGTTTTGCCTTCGAGGGCTTCCTGCCTCAGAAGAAAGGTCGCCAGACCAAGCTCGAATCTCTGCGCGATGAACAGCGCACCATGATATTCTACGAGTCGCCCTATCGTGTGGTAAAGACTCTGCAGCAGTTTGCCGATACCTACGGCCCCGATCGCCAGGTAAGCGTATGCCGCGAGATATCAAAGATTCACGAGGAGAGTGTGCGCGGCACTTTGGCCGAGGTAATCGCCCACTTTAAGGAACATGAGCCCAAGGGTGAAATTGTAATCATCCTGGCAGGAAACGATAATAAAGAACAAATCAATAAACAAAAGTAATTATGAAGAAGTTATTTATCTTTGCAATGTGTGCCATAGCTTTGGCAAGTTGTAATGAGGGTGCCAAGAAGGCAGAGGCTCAGGCTCGTGCAGAGCGTGACTCACTTAACCAGGTAATCGCCCAGAAAGATGACGAGATCAACGACATGATGACAACTCTGATTGACATCGAGGAGGGATTCCGCGAGATTACAGAGGCTCAGAATCGTGTAACCTTAGCTAAATCAGGAGAGGGAACTAACACCAAGCAGCGCATCGCTGAGAACTTCCAGTTCATCCAGTCGATGATGCAGCAGAACAAGGACCTTATTAATAAGCTGAAGCAGCAGGTTCGCGAGAGCTCTATCAAGGGCGACAAGCTTAAGAAGGTTATCGCAAGCCTCACTGAACAGATGGAGACCAAGGACAAGCAGATTACCGAACTGGTAGAGCAGCTTGAGCTTAAGAACATCCACATCGGCGAACTTAAGTATGCCATCAACACTCTTAAGGAGGACGCTCAGTCGCTTCAGGACGAGAACGAGGCTCAGTCAAAGACCATCAACGCTCAGGACAAGGAGCTCAACACCGCTTGGTTTGCTTATGGCACCAAGGACGAGCTGAAGAAGCAGCGCATTCTGGATGGCGGCAAGGTACTGCAGGGCAGCTTCAACAAGGAGTACTTCACCAAGATTGACATCCGTGTCGATAAGGAGATCAAGCTCTACAGCAAGTCAGCCAAGCTGCTTACCACTCACCCAGCCAGTGCTTACACACTGCAGCAGGATGCCAACAAGCAGTATGTGCTCCGCATCACCGATCCACAGGCCTTCTGGTCAACAAGCAAGTATCTGGTAGTTCAGGTTAAGTAATAAACAAAAAGAAAGGTGCTCAAGTCGAGCACCTTTTTTTATTGTGGGAAGTTGTAAATCAAGTATTGCATGTTACGCTCAGTAGGATAATTTGTAAGCTGACCCGATCGCGTAACAAACGATAGTATTCCGTTATAAACACCGTTTCCGAATGTGTACTGTCCGCCGTAGATGTTGATGTAGTGAATACGGCGTGCATCATAGCTCAGCAGGCGTTCTACGTCAATCACTGGCATACCGTCAATCAGCACCAGTGTGGCCAGCGATGTGTTGTAATGATCCTCACCCCTGCGCACAATAAGCTGCGTATATCCGTTGCTCTTCACCTTTCTCACACACTCCACATATTCTAACAGCACCTCACGTATGGTGAAGAACTGGCGATACTCATCAAGATTATATGTAAGGTCGGGCTTAGTTCCCAGCACACTCGGGTCGTAGGCCAATGGCACTGCCTCTTCAGTAGCTTCATCGGTAAACACGCCTATCTGCAGTTCGCGCTTCACGGGGGCTATAGCCATCTGGTGGCGCTGCATCTCCAGCGAACGTTCCTCAACCTCACTACGGTTGTAGTGGAACACCAGGTGTGGCAGTTCCTTTGGCAGCAAGGCAGCAAACGGACTTACCATCTCAATAGGCAGACTCACATCGGTGTCGGTAACAGCCGATAGCACCAGCGGCAGCTTGCCATGAATGCCGTGAACATAGAAAACGGCAGTGGTGTCGTTTATCATTTTGCCCTCAAAATAGTGTATCTGCATACCTATTATACTTAATGCAGGTGTAATCTGGTTGCGTCTGTAAGTCTTGCCGTCGTAGGTATTCTTTATGCGGGCCATTATCATGTGGCCTTCCTTTTCAGGTATGTCGGTCTTTACCACATCCACCAACTTGCACTCACCGTCGGCCACAGCCTTAGTGGTTTCATCCTTCACCCACTCCACATCATCGTCGCCACTCTTGCTCATGGTGTTCACCACTGCCACAAGCTTGTTGTACACGTTACTGCTGTTGCGGGTGTACACGTTCAGTGCGTAGAATCCGCTGTGCAGGTTGGCAGGCAGTTCAATAGTGCCTGTGCCCACACCGTCTTTAATGCCTACTATAGTGCTTGCCGCCAATCCGTTCGCATCGCATAGCTCAGCGTATGCTATCTGCGAATCGTCAACGGTTACGTTCACTTTCATCTGCTCGCCGGCCAGATACCACTCACGGTCGGTCTTAATGTTTGCAGCCATGGCGCTCAAGCCAAGCACCATTGCAACTATCAGCGATATTATCTTGTTATTCATATCAATAACTTACGTTTTCAGTTAAATGCCAGAAGTCTGGCTCCTCAATATATGCTCCTCTATATCTCACGTCGAGCTGATACTCGTATGCCCAAGCCGTTTGCAGAATGGGCACACCCTCGGGCGACATATAGGTATCGTCCCACTCACACAGGTGCAGTCCGCTCTTCACCAGCTCTATGCAGTCGTCCGAGCTGGGGTTCTCCACCCATCTGCGCATGTCCTTCTCTGCAGGGCGGTAGATGCTGTAGTCCTGTGGCTCGAGGAAGAATCTGTATTCGCTTGTGTTCAGAGCACATCCCACAAAGCCTATCACGTGTTTCTTCGATGTGAGGCAGTGTATGTTTGTGGGCAGTGCCGATGGCTGCGGTGTAAACAGTCCGCCCATCTCCGAACCAGCCTGTCGGCGTGCAAGCTCATACTCGTACTCAGCCTTCGATATGGCGCGCTGATGCACCAGTCCGCTGTATCTCACGTACATCTTCTCGCTATCGTTGCCTATGTCGTATATCTTCAGCTGCTGTATGTGCTGAGCATCGTAATTAGTGCTCGAGCCAACCATTATCGTCGTGCTCGCCTCGTCCTTCCATCCACGCTCAGGATATAACAGGTGGTAGGCATTTACGCAACGTTTGTTGTCAACATCGTAATAAACATAGGTATTATAGTCGGGATGCACCTCCCATGTCTCCTCGTATGTCCACGAGTAGTAGTTAATTTTACTGTTGTCGAATGGCTCGGCAGGCGTAACCAGTATGTCGATATCGCTCCTTGGTGTACTCTGATCGCCCCTCACCTCGGCTATCTTCTCTGTGCGCAGCGGTGTCTGCGGGTCCGACTCATACACCTCGCCATCGGTCTCAATATGCAGATAATACTGCACGTCAGGGTTCAGCTCATCTATGGTGCAGGTAAAAGTTCCGTAGTCGCCCTCGGTTCGATACTCCGAGCCGTCGGTTCCGCGCACCACCACCCAGGCGTCATCCACCACTAAATACGAGTAATACGAGTCCAAAGCCGTAGTGCGCTGCAGTCTGAACGTGTTCTTGCCAGGGGTTATCGTTCCCTCAACAACCAGCAGTCCGGTTTCATCTTTCGGGATGTCGGCCTCGTATTTCTCTATACAGCCCGTAAATGTAAAAAGTAAAAGGGTAAGAAGGTAAAAAGGTAAAACCTTTATACCCTGCGCCTTTAAACTTCTATATTTTATATATTCCATATTTTTACCTTTTTACCTTTCTTAGTTGAATCTTATATTAAGTGAAACATAAGGGATTGCAGTGCCGAACACCGACAGCTTGTATCCCTGAATCTTTCCATTCTCGGTTACATAATATATGTTATAGGCATTCTTTCGCGCCAGAGCGTTGTAAACGCCTATTGAGAACGATGTATGCAGGAAGCTTGTAAGCTTGTGTGTAGGCTCTATGTTAAACGCCAGGTCCAGTCGCATGTAGTCAGGAATACGGTATGTGTTGCGGTTGGTGTAGTACGGCATGTACTTCTGGTTGTGCGAGTCGTAATACCTTCCTGCGGGCACAGTTGTTGGTCGGCCTGTGGCATAGTTGAAGTTGCTCGAGAAACTGTATCTCTCAGTAATCTTGTAGTTCAGCACAGCCTTCACGTCGTGCGGACGGTCGTATTCCGATGGATACCACTCTCCGTCGTTCAGCGGCATAGCCACTCTCTTGTCATCCTGTTTCAGCTGCGAGCGCGAGAATGTGTAGCTCACCCATCCATTCAGCTTTCCAAGCGGTTTCTTGGCCTGCAGCTCTATTCCGTATGCCCTACCCTTTGTTGCGATAACATCGGTCTCAAGGTGTGGGTTCATCAGCAGCACGGCACTGCTGCGGTAGTTCAGATAGTCGCCAATGTGCTTGTAGTAAACCTCGGCCGAGAACTCATACTTCTTGTTTGGAGTCTCGTGATAGATACCAGCTGCAGCCTGCCATCCGTTCTGAGGCTTGATGTTCAGGTCCGACAGCTTCCACATGTCGGTAGGCGACATGATTGATGTGTTCGACACCTTGTGTATAAACTGGTGCATGGTGTTGAAACCAGCCTTTATCGATAGTCCGTCCTGTATGGTGTAACGTGCCGACAGACGCAACTCCGGAGCATGGTAAGTCTTGATGATACCCGTCTCGTTTGTTGTCTCAATCAGCGTCTCCTCCGATGGCAGTTCGCCGTCCAGATAGTGGTTCACGTCGCGCGGGCCAAGGGCGTTGAACATAGTGTAACGCAATCCTGCCGATACCGACAGCTTTTCGGTAATCGAGCGCTCGTAGTCCACATACACTGCACTCTCCAGAGCCTTCTCCTTCTGCAGCTCGGTTAGCATAATCATCGAGCGTTCGCCCACTGGCTCGTATGTACCAGCCTGCACGTTGTAGTGCTGTACCGAGAGACCGTAGTTCATCACCTGATTCTCAGTCAGACGGTGGCGGAAGTGCAGCTTACCCCACAGCTGGTCGATGCCGAAGCTCAGTCGTGCAGCCATCGATGGCACGCTTGTCTCCTCGTTAAAGTAGTCGTAGTGGTCAAGACCGGCCGATGCTGTCAGTGTAACCTTCTCGTTCATTATCGAGCGCCACTCGGCCGAGATGTTGCGGTTCTTGTATCCGTAGTTATCATTCGAACTGAACGAGAACTTGTCATTACTCCAATATCCGTAAATCTTCAGTCGGTGCATACTGTTCAGCTTCCATGTAAGCACACCTCCGAAGTCGTAGAAGTTTGCCGAACCATTCTTATATCCGCTGTCCTCAGGCAGTTTCTTCAGCATCCAGTCGCTGTAGGTTGTACGTCCGTTCAGCATCAGCGACACGTGGTCTTTTACTATCGGAATCTCAAGATTCAGCTTGCTGGTAAGCGCTCCGATGCTGGCCGATCCTGTAAGCTTACGCATGTTAGCCTCCTTCGATACCACCTTCAGCACACTGCTTATTCTGCCGCCGTACTCCACTGGTATGCTCGATTTGTAGAGCTCCACCTCCTCCACGGCATCCGAGTTGAACGATGTGAACAGTCCGAACAGGTGCGATGGGTTATACACCGTTCCGCCGTTAAACAGTATCAGGTTCTGGTCGGTAGCACCTCCACGCACGTTATATCCGCTCGATGCCTCACCCACCGATGTAACACCCGGCAGTGTAAGCATAATCTTCATGATGTCCGACTCGCCGAATGCCGATGGTATGTTCTTCAGAATCTGCGGTTTGAACTTCTCTGCGCCCATCATCATGTTGTTCACTGCACTCTGTCGGCCGCCAACCACCACAATCTCAGCCAGCTCCTGGTCGTCAGCCACGCTCACTCGGGCCTTCTTCACACCAGGCACCACATACACCTTGGTCTTCGATGAGCCAGCCATTGATATCGTGTCGATGTCGAGCACGGGTATTCCCGCTATCAGCTTCTTCTCGTCTATCTGCTGTGCGGGCTGCGCAGGCTGCAGCTTTGCTAATTCCAGTTCCTCAGCCTTCCACAGCTCCACTGGGTTTGGCGTTCCCCCAATGCCGTCTACAAGCATTGCCAAGCTTGCCTCGCGTCTTTTCTTTGAGAAACGCAGGCGGTTCTTGGTAGCATATCTTCTTATCTGCTTTTTCTGCTCGGGGAATAGCTTTGCCACATCCTTTGCCCTCTTCACGTGGTGCATCTTTCCGTCGGGAGTCACCAGTGTGTAGTGCTCTTCGGTGCTAAGAGTCTTCTCAAAATATTTCTTACCAAAGTTCTTATCACCGCCGTTTATCTTGTTTATGGTGTGATACAGCGCAACGCCGTTACGAGTTCCGTCGCTCAGCAGTGCCGCATATCGCGTGCTGTCCTCAGGGTCGTGTACAAACAGGTGTCCGTCCAACTCAAACCAGTCTATATACTTCTGTTCAGGCAGACACACCACATTCGTCTCGGGTGCCACCACCGCAAGTTGCTGCTTATACAGGTCGTATCGCAGTCGCACGTTGTCATACACCACG
>Ga0265299_10003126_pt1 | contig 16381 bp, 37 predicted proteins | sample AusTroGonzalo_MG_4_FD_193485 | JGI IMG/M metagenome (GOLD analysis project Ga0265299, IMG submission 193485) | Bovine rumen microbial communities from tropical cattle in Woodstock, Queensland, Australia - Gonzalo_02 | ecosystem: Host-associated > Mammals > Digestive system > Stomach > Rumen ... | reverse complement strand
TGTATCGCGGGCCGGGCAAGGGTAGGATTATTCTCCTACCCTTTTCCATTCGTAGTATTTGATTTTCTGATAGACGATCTTTGTTACTGTTTCATACAGGGCAGAACGAGGGACATAATGAGGATTACGAATCGAATAAGTTCTACCCTGTTCATCCTTCACAGTGATCATATAGGGTTCATCAGATGCTTCAGAGGGCTTGAGTTCCTGTGTTTCATATGTAACAATATTTCCATTTTTGTCCTTCACAGGAATATTCGTGTTTTCGACTTTTACGGAAATGTAACCATTCCACCTAAGCCGAGAAAGCAGATGCCCAAGATGACCAATATATTCCCTGGCAATCATATTGTGTTGCCAATTTTCATAGCAGTCGGGCAGAATCAGATAATCCTCACCATACAGGGCGGTTCCGATTTCCTTGCAAGTCATGGGGCGTTCCGCATTTTTCAGCAGTGCCGCCAGTGCGTCCATCTTATCGGCGACAAATTCAGCATAGGTGACTGCGTGGCAACACTTTTCAAATTCACTTACCTGCATTTTATTATTCCTTTCGGTTTATGAGGTATCCTTCCTCTTTATTACATGATTATTATAACATGAACATATTACAAAAAAATAACCTAAGTATTACAATTGTGTTAAATCCGCCCGGCCCGAAATAGAAATAGACCTTATAAGCACGTGCCTTATAAGGTCTACTGTTTTCCCTGTTGGAAAGATACATTTCTGTATCAAAGGTCACTCAGTCTCGTCGAGTTACGCCTTTTTCATGTCGAGGGACATGGCAAGTTATCGTACAAGCCAAATACGCACGGTATCGTCGAGTTACGGTTCTATTACTCTGATGCAAGAGGGAAACTCTCCTTTACCAAGGGACACTCTTCGCAGTGCCCACGATCCTTTTCTCGCTCGGATAGCGGCACCTTTTGCACTGGTTGCTTGGTGTTTCCATGGGGACCTGAGAACCCTCGTGCACAGGATTGGCTGTCGTTCCTTGGAACAATTATATTATATCATAGATAAGCAGAAAGTCAATTACAGAATTGTAAATAGTATATTACAAAATTGTTAAATTGCCCGGCCAGAAGGCGCAAGCGCCTTCTATTAGTTCCAACGGACATTTGTGATACCCGCTACATCAAGAGAATTTTTCCATTCACCAATTTTTCTCTCAATATAATCTTTGACTTCTTCCTTCAGATCATCAATATCACAGATTACGGGGACTCCCCGCTCGTTAAAATTTTCGATCCATTCTGCAAGAGAATCTGAATCCGCGAAAACATCTGCAAGCATATCGTCTTCAACCAATTGGGCAAGCCGATCACAGGGAATGGAATAAGTGCGAGTGACTTCAACTTCAATAGTATCCATAACTTTCTCCTTTACTTATTTGGTACATTTATATTATAACACTTTTTAAATAAAAGTCAATAGGCAAATGTTACGATTATATTAAATCGCCCGGCCCGCTCCGCTATGGGTATACCTCGCATAGCGGAGTGGTTTGTGCGCTGAATCCCTGTCTCATTCTTACGGTCGTCGCACAGACCGACGTTTTTTGGGGCATACGTTCACCCACTGGCAGGGCACTATGGGAATCTCTCCCTTATGGATGTAGTGGACACACCCCTGAGTGATGAGTACAGGAATCGAACCTGTATGGTTTCCAAAACCTAATCGTATCGAACGATCGCCACGGCGCTTCTGCCGTGCCCCGTGCCATTGAGGCAACTCATCATAGAATGTTGTTACGCTTAATCCACCTATGTTCTACGTAACCATGCGAGCCAAATGACTAATCGCACAACCCAATTACATCACCGCCTTACGGCAGGGGAGGATATAACCCCTCCTCCCAAAGGGTTGCAAGGCTTACGCCTTGCGGTAGCCGTTGGGGTTGCCCTCAACCTTGGCGATTTCGCCATTCCACAGGCGAGTGATCGCATACTGGAGCTTGCCCTTGGTGAAGCCTTCGGGCAGGTCACCTTCCAGAGCTTCGTACAGCTCCTGGATGGTCACAGGGGTGTCGGTCAGAGCATCCATGACCACGCCCTTTGCGGCATCGTACAGCGCACGATTCGCATCAGCCTTCTCGGCATTCTTGTTCAGCTCCGCCTGAATCTCGGCACGAGCTTCGGGCAGGGCATCCTGCTCGTTCAGATAGTTAACGATGGCTTCCATAGTTGCTTTCTTCATAGCGGCATCCTTTCTGGTTTGTGAGGTTTTCCTTCCTCTTTTCGTATTTATTATATCAGAGGTTGAGGGGTTTGTCAAGGGTTTTTTCACTTTTTTCTAAAAGTTTTTCGCCCTTGGGGAGTTCCTTTTCTCTCCCTCTGACATATATAATTATAGCATAAATTTTATAAAAGTCAACCCTCTTTTTTGAAGAATACTGTATACATTTCTTTAATACTTTAATTAGCTGAAGTGGCGGGCCGGGCGGAAAAGTTAGCTTACGCTAACTTACCACCCCTGGTCATACCACGCTTTTTCTCCTTCAGGGTCATACTTTAGAAGATTAGTAAGACTGCGGAACGCATCATCTGCCTGTAACTGCATCTCGGCGATAACACTTGAATCATTACTAATGGCATCAGCAAGTTTAAGAGCATTAATTATGGTATTAATTTCTTCGAACGTGTACTCAATTTTTGTTATGACTTTCATATTAGTCCTCCTTACAGTTCTTTGGCGAAAAAGGAAAGGTTCATACCATTTACATCATTACAACTGTAAAACGAAATGGCATCGCATACTTCGGCAAACGTCTTTCCACCTGCATCTTTTGCGCAAGTAGCAACCATAAGCCGATCCCAGTTTTTACTGCCAGGAAAAAGTTTTTCGGGCGCGATCATGACCTCAACATTTTCATTGAAAAGCCGATTTGCAAGACCCTTGGTGATTTTAGTACCTTTGAACATATTATCCCCTCACTTTCAACTTTATTATATCATAAATTATGTTACAAGTCAATAACAAGATTATGAATATTCTATTACGGCGGGCCGGGCGAGATTAGCTAGAACTAACTCGTTCTAGCCAATCACAGAAGCGTGCCTTTTACAAGTGCGGTTAAGACCTCAAAGATTTCCTCAGGCGGATAAGCGTACTTGCCCCAAGCATTTCGGATGTCGGGATTATCATCAAACAGGATGTTGATTTTTCCCTGTTTCTTACATTCTTCCTTTGGGATACCATAGGAAGTAATCAAGATTTCATCCCAATCAATACTCGGCACTCTTTCAGAGAGCCAATCACACTTGACCTCTGCGACCTCTTCATCAAAAGCAGGAGTTGCATTACGTGCGCCCCAGCTGTTAATTCCAGCTTTTGCGCCCTGCGCTTGCGCCCTGTGAATAAGGCGAGCCAGGCGACTCATATCCACCAGAGGGGCGGCGATTTCATAAGGGGTACTATCTTCAGCACGAATCATATCAATACAGTGCGGAACACCGTAGAAGTCAGCAATCGTGCCATCCATGTCAAACCAAATCATTACGTTCATTTCTTTTAACTCCTTTCTACATTGATATTATAACATGGTATATGTTAAAAGTCAACTATAAAATGTTACAAAAGTTTTAAATCTGCGGGCCGGTCTGAATGGTTAGTTTAGGCTAACCATTCTTTTATGAATTGTTTTTGTTCTTCTGTGAATTGATTGTACCGCTCCTGCGCCTCTAAACTGGCATAAGGTTTATAAATCATTCCTATGACAATTAAACAGGCTTCAAAGTCAGTACTATTTTTAATTAGAAACTTGAGTCCATTCTTCATGTCCTCGTACCTCTTCATCATAACTTTGTAAAAAATCCCATAAACAGGCACTCGCGCTAGAAGCATCTTTCTGAATAGAAGAAAAATATTCATCTTCATCAGCGAGCTCTTTCAATTCGTCAGAGATTGCTTCCATGATGTTCTGTACTTTTTCAAGTTCTTTAAGAACTTTGCTATCAATTCGAATTGCCTTACAAGTTTGTACATACCGCATATTTTATTCCTCACTTTCTGAAATAATTATATCATAATAAATTTTATAAGTCAAATATTAGACACATAGGGCAATATAGATCAGTATGCCAAAAAATGGACTTGCTCCAAGAACCCAAGTAACACCGTTAAGTGTTTCTCCCTCTATATCAACTCGAATGAGTTGTACTAATATGGCAAGGTACATAATGACTAAAATGATTGCACAAACAATTCTCATACTTTTACCCCTTTCATACATATATTATCATAAAAGATATTAAATGTCAATCTTTATTTTTAAATTTCGCCCGGCCCGAGAATAATAAAATGCGGTGGTTGTACTTCCCACCGCTTCCCCCCTTCTTCACTCATTGGCTCGGGGTGCTCCTTAGCATCGTTAACTACCGTTGGCGCACCAATGAGGGGCGATACAGGCGCCGTATCCTTATAAGCCTGCTAACATCCTGTACTGTTAGTTTTGGCATCGTAGTGCGGTGGACTCACTTTCCTTTCCTCCTTTCGACAGTATTAGTATATCATAATTAAGGCAGAAAGTCAAGAGAAAAATAAAAAGAGGAAGATTATTTATCTTCCTCAAAATGCCATTCTTCTTCAAACAAGCGATACCACGCTGTGCATGAGTAGGTTCGATGACAATTCGGGCATTGATAATTTTGATCCTGCCGCAGAATTTCATCGTCATATTCTTCATAATGCTCATACATCTGAAGATCATAGTCATGACAATGCGGACAAGTCATGATTCTCCCCTCCTGTCTATTTTATACAGTTTGCTTCTGATACGCCACGCAAATAGCCTGGCGCCAAAATAGTGAGGGAAAAATACCCAATGATCTTTATCATTAAAGTAGTCATTGACTACATAGCGCATGGTCATTCCCAATCCCTCCCCTTATACTTCGGTTTCTTAAACCGCTTATCAGGGATCACACGGGTGACAGGGTTGATGTCACCCCAGTCTTTACGTGTTCTCATGAAAATTTCAGAACAGGTTTTCACTTTCTTCTGCTTTGCCATAATTCTTTACCTTCCTTTCATAGATATTATATCAAAATATATATTAAAAGTCAACTACTATTTTATTGCAAATTAATTAAGCGGGCCGGCCAGAACACGGCGCTAGACGTCGCCGTGAACGGAATTTAATTAAGCCGATGTTCAGATGATAGTTTACTCTCCTTAGCATCTAACCCCTATAGCTTTTAAGGAACTGCTAATTTGAGTGGTACATCTATTACCCTATCCGTACCTTCCTCTCAGTACACTTTCTTTCACCGTTTCACCCTATGGCACATGGGCGTATAAGCCTACTTGTGAGAACTTATTGCGGGTGAGGATTTCCACCTCACAAGACACGGATTGAGACTGCGTGTCGGATCGAGTAGGCGCTTTCTCCTGCCCCACTCTGGTTCCCCTGTGTTTACTGAGACCTACAACCTATGCATCGGTTTACGATCCCCATAGTCGCCAAGACTATGTCTATTCCAATCACCGCAATTTTCTTTTGATGGCGTTTTGGGTTACTTTCCACCCGCGGACCTCTTACCATCGACCGACTAAGCCAACCAACATTTACGTGCTCGGTAGTACACGAGTCTTGCTACTCCACGGCGTAGTTCCGTGCGACCTCAACTTCCCGCACCTCGCAAGACTGTTAGGCACTCGTCAGTACCATTTTTCCTCGGTTCACTACTCGCATTCACCACTTATAGTTTCCTATAAGCCCTACTCCTCACCACCGAAGAATCTTTAAGCTCCTTTTGGTGGCTCTTTCGTTCTTCCCTTGGAACAATTATATTATAGCATATTGTGTCGGAAAATCAATAACAGAAGTGTTAATATTTTGTTACAATAATGTTAAATCACCCGGCCCGTATTTTCTTGTTGACAAATATAATAATATCGTGTATAATAATACTTGGAAGGAAGGATGAAGGAAAATGAAGAATCTTGATATTTATACTGAGGAAATGAAAAAATCTCTTTGGGATAAGGCTTTCTTTATGGATAAGATTATCGGTGTAAAATGTGTCATTGACTTCGGTTGCGCTGATGCTTCTCTTATCTGTATGCTTCGTGAAATTTTTCCGACTATGGATTTCTATGGTTTTGATATTAATGAAGACCTGTTGAAGCGTGCTCGTGAAAATATGCATGAAAATGTATCTGACAGAAAGTTTATTTATGCAGGTGATGAAGTTAATGCTTTAATCGCCGATGTACTTTCTCGTCATGACCCAAAGGAAATTAGCATTAATTTTTCTTGTGTACTGCATGAAGTATTCTCTTCTTCTCCCTGTGGGCAGGATACTATAAGAAGACTCGTCAGAGCACTTGAACCCAAATATATTACAGTACGTGATATGTTTTACCCTGCATGTGATTATACGGATGATTATATTAATCGTTTAAAGAAACATGAAAATGTTGAAGACGAATACATCCGTCAGTTTCAGGAAAAGTATGGTTCTCTTTATAATACACGGAACTTTCTGCATTTTCTAATGAAATATCAGTGGAAAGACAATGGTTGGGAAGAAGAACTTGAAGAAGACTATTTTTCATGGGATGTAAAAACTCTGCTTGGTCTGTTTGAACCCTATAATTATAAACTTATTTATGCTAATCGCTATTTACTTCCTTTCTACGCTGATAAATGGGATTATTTAGACTTTGATCCAATGAGAGATACAACGCACATTCAGTTAGTCATTAGGCATGGCTAACTGTTTGCCCGGCCAGAAAAATGCCCTCCGCATTGGGAGGGCAGAAAGGAAAGGAAATAGAAAATGTTGGCGACTCATATGGGAATCGAACCCATAGCCCTCGACCTGACAAGCCGATACTCTACACCATTGAGCTAATGAGCCATAAGCGGGAACGAAAGGAATCGAACCTTTGTAGGGTTGCTTAACAGGCAACTGCCTAACCACTAGGCTACGCTCCCATGAGTGTCATGACGGGACTTGAACCCACATTGCTGGTCTACGCGCCAGTATTTTTCCCCATTAAATTACATGACATACCAAAGATGATCCTAAACTCTTTTTATTTTTTATTTTAGGATTCCTGCCCGTCGGCAGGTGGGAACAAGGCGGCTAGCCTCCTGCTCATCACGCTCGTCATCTTTGGTTAATAGAGAGAGGAAGAAAAGTGTAAGACCTCGCACTATATCTTACTTTTCTAGTGCTTTAGGATTCTTTCCTATCCCCTATCGACAATATTATTATAGCATAATTTTTGTTACAAGTCAATATCTAAATTATTAAAATTTTATTAACTTGCAGGCCGGGCGCCCTCTGCCCTTAAATTTTGTTACGGCATATAATCATTAATCTGCAAGGCCAATGATGATATTTACAATACCATTCATGATTGAATTTACAATTTTCGCACCGTGTTTCTCTTCTTTTCATTTCTTTCTTTGGGTTTTTTAATTCTACCATTTATACTCACCGTCCTCGCTATGGCAATCCCAAAAATATTCACAACCTTTGCAACACTTTTTTTCAAGTCTTAAACTTTCATTTTCAGTTTTCAATTGTTCGATCTCTGCCTGTTGTTTTTTCAACATGGCGAGAGCATAGGAAAGTTTGTTAGCGTCAACTGATGCAAAATTCTTTTGGCACACTCTTGCAATTTTAATTTTTGCTGAAATATGTCTAATAGCCTCTGCCAGTTCATGTAATTCTTGAATTGTCATTTCTGTTTACCATCCTTTCCTTTTCGACATAACTATTATATCATAAATTTATTACAAGTCAATATCTTAACTGTTAAGTTTTTGTTAAATCGGCGGGCCGGTCTGAGTGCGGATCACTGTGGAACCGCGCCCTTGAACTCTTCGGGATGACATTTGATATATTCGCCCACCTTGTAATAATATTCGGCGGGAGGGGTAATGTCCCAATTCCACCACTCATGGGCAAGGCGCCGAACATCATAGCGGTCATCCTCTTCCTTCATGCGGTGGAGAACATCCGCGTTTTCAATCATCAGTTTTTCCAGTTCAGTCAATGTCCCTTACCTCCCCTGTGTAGATGTTGAACTCTTTATCATCTTCGTACAGCTGTTTTGCCAGCTGGTAGTCGAACTTGCCCAGCTCCCGCATGAACCAGCCGATGTGGCGGCGGGTGGTCATGCTATACAGTCCGAAAATGCGGAGCCAGCCATCAACAACTTCAGCTACCCGCGTGGTATAGGAATACAGGGCAAGACCGCCATGAATGGGTTCCATGTGAGCCTGTGCGTACTTGTGGTCTGTGAACTTGATAATCATTTTCGTTTCCTTCCTTTCTTGTCCCTTTCGACATTATTATAATAGCATAGGATTGTTACAAAATCAAGTATAATTTTATTACAATTCTATTAACTTTTAGCTGGCCGGCCCGTAATTATAAAAGTCTTCGCTCTTCAAGTATTTTCTTTGCTTCATCGCAAAGTTCATCATATATTAAATCAAGCATATTATCAAGAAAGTCATGTTGATAAGCTGTAATATGTTTAGGTAGCCAAATCATATATCCCTTATCAAAAAAAGTCTGCATTGAAATTCTGATCCACCCATTATCGAGAAGAACTTCATCAAATTGCTTATTATTAGTAGGATAATTAAATTCTTTTACAAGATGTCGTGCAGTATCAAGATGCCCATATTCATTGCATTTAATAAGATCTGCTTTAGGGGTAAGCCATCCAATAAACTTCATAACTATCCTTCCTTTCTGCATTTATATTATATCATAATTCAAATATTATGTCAACCCTAAATTATCCGGCCAGAAAGTAGACTTTAGTCTACTCTCTATCGCCGTAGGGGAAGTAACACATATTGCTGGGGCACTCAAAATCCCCACACGCGTCACACTCTCCGTCACATCCATCGTCATCTTCGTCATCAAAGAAAAATAACTGGCATTCTTTACACATACCAGAGATGATAGTTTCACGGGTGTTCAGGTCCATATTGGGAAAGGCTTCCTGTGCGAGTGCGCCTTCTTCGTAAGCCTTCCACGCTTCCTCTTCGCACTCAATGTAAGAAATCTTATTGCACATGGGGCAAACACAAGTTACGAGTTTCATCTTATTCCCTCCTTAACAATCCCAGGTGTAGCAGCCAGCGTAAGGATCAAACCCTTCGTCCTCATTGTAACCCCAATCCTCATAGGGGTCACCATCGAGGTACTCGCCGTCTTCGTATTCGCAATCGCCGTCATACATTTCAAAATCTTCCATCGTGGTTTCTCCCTTCTCTTTCTTACACTCTTATTATAACAGCTTGAATGTTACATTTTTTCAGCTTCAAAGCGGTTCAGCTTACGGCGGTCAATACGATCCATGCGCTTGCGGAGTTTACGGCAGTTGGTGTGGCGGGTGAGGTTGGTCACGGCAGGTTTGGTCTTGCCTTTGGCAGTGGTGCGGGTCATCTTTTATCCTCCCTTTCTACGGTTTTATTATATCATACTATTTGTTACAAATCAATAGATAAATGTGTTAATTTTTTGTAACATTTGCGGGCCGGGCGAAAGTAGGTGAGCACCTACTTAGTCATCCAATGGTTCATAGCCCCAACTATAAAGTTCGGCCGCGGCCTCCTCGGCTTCATCTTCAATTTCTTCAGGTGTTGCATCGTCATCAAGTTCTATGATGGTGTCTGCATCATAGGCATATCCAGACAGACAGGCATATACTCTATATCTTTTCATTATTTAGTCCTTCCTTTCACTGATACTTAAAATCATACCAGATATAAATTTATACGTGCTATCCCATACATATTCTTTCTTACACTGAGGACACCAGCCGCAATAATTAATGGTTATAATGTCATCGTGATCAATAACGGTATGATCATATGGTTCTACATCTCTGCCACAATCGCACTGGATGTAGGAATCTTTCATTTCAATATTGACTTTCATCTATTATTCCTCCTCATCATAAACCACAATACCGTCAATTTCATTGGCAATGGTATGGGCAGTTTCTTCGTCATCCCAAGAACCCCAATACCACAGTTCACCTTCAACGGCACGGGCGACCACATAGGTCTTGTGGGTGGCGGGGAGATTATTCACGTTCTGCATCATTTTTAATTACCTTCCTTTCCTCTTTCCGTGATTATTATAACATAGAATATGTTACAAATCAACATATATTTTTATTAACTTTTTGTAACATTCGCGGGCCGGCCCGCAACCGCGGATCAGCATCCATATTCTTCATCATATACTTCTACAAGTTCTTGTATAGTATATGTTTTTCCGTTTCCAAAAGAAACATATCCATCGTCTATGCGGACGATTGTTTGCTGTGACAGAAAAGGATCGCCATTGATTACCCACATTGCTTTAGTTACATCTTCAACTTTCATAATCATTCCTCCGAAAAATAATTTCCAATTGCCACGAGAATAATGCCAATAAGACAACCCCATGCCCAAGCATTATTAATAACAATAAGGGCATTAAATGAGAAGAAAAAAATCGCAAAACCAATTGTCATAACAACTTTTTCCATATCTTCCTCTCCCTTCTTGCTTATTATATCATTATTAACGTATATTGTCAAGTCTGACTTACTCCTAAAAATTGTTCCATATAAGAAGTAGTTTGTCCATTAACAATCATGAGTGAGGCTTCACGGCAACCGCAATTTATTACGTGAATCTGCTTTCCTTTACCATAGGCATAGCCTTGTTCCCATGCAGTACCGCTATCACTATATAAACCATAATATAAAACCATTACAATCTCAGAATTATCAATGGCTTTTATATCCTCCTCAAAAACTTTACGTCCCCATTCATGATTAGGAATAGACCAAGCATTTTGAATCTGATGCTCCATAGGAACATAAACTTCATGTCCGTTTGCTCGCAATAAAGAAGCCATTTTTCTTACTTCTTCTCTTTCAGGCTCTGTAAACAAAGGACTTGCAAGATAAACCTTCATAAATACCTTCCTTTCAATTAAAGTATATCATAATATTTAAACCATGTCAAGCGTAGCTGGCCGGCCAGTAAAAAGTACCCAGCCAAATGACTGGGGTTTAAAGTGTCAGCTGGCGCCCTTTCCCGTCCGCTCCTGCGGGTCGGTGCCTGTGAATTTCACACGGTACTTGAGGGTCTTATCAGGGCTTACATCGCTCACGTGGGCTTCGGGGGTCTATCCGTTGCCTTGCCCTTCTGACAGGATTATAATACCACAAGTACCGGAGTTTGTCAACAGTTTTTTGAAAAATTTTTTTAAATTCGCGGGCCGGCCAGAAAATCATGCGCTCATGGGAAGACTTATTGCACATCTACGCCATATAGGAATAGGAAGACTTACACACATCCATGAGCCATGATTTCTGAAGTGAGAAGTGCAGGACTCGAACCTGCATGAGCACCATGCTCTTTTCCACTAAAGCCTGCATTTGCTCCTACGACATTTTCACCGCTATAATGGGTATCAGTAGCAGGCACACGTATTGTGGTCTTTAACCGAATCGAACGGATGCCACGGGTACTAAGACCCGTGCCCTCTACCAGTTTGAGGCAACTTCTCATACTGAAGAAGTCTTTAGTCGCTCCTCCCCGCTGCTCATTTCGCTACTTTCCTGGTGATCAAGCAGTACTCGTGGCAACATTTGCTCTTAGCCCATCAAAGTTTTACAGTGACCGATTCGAACGGTCTTTTACACACAGTATCCGATTACCACCAAAGGTCTGTATGGAGAGGAGAACCGAGTCGAACGGTCTTTAGGTCTACATGGGTGTCACTCACCACTGAGGCACTCTCCCTTTGACAATATTATAATATCATATCTTTAATTATTTGTCAACACTTTAATTATTACAATTTTGTTAAATCTCGCCGCCCGGCCGGGAACCGTATGATCATAGATCATACGGCGCCTTCCTTTTTTATGCTACCATGGAAGCAAGCCTTCCAAGGAGTTTTTCGTTGGTCAGTTCAGCTTTGTCAAGCTTAACCTGAATCTCAACTCCATTGACCTGCAGGTCACCTGCGACCCAGAAGGGGACATTGTCCTTAACCCAGGTCTGGCGGGTCCAGCGTTCGGTGAGGATTCGCTCAAAGTTCTCGCCCTTATTGTGAGCAGGATCGGCGGTCAGCAGGTCCTCAGCTCCGAGCTTTTCGGCGGTGTAGCTCAGCTCTGCGCGATCGCTGGCGCTCATGCGGATACGGATCTTCAGCATTCCGCCGTGGGATTTGCTTGCACGATCCAGCTTGAAGTAACGGCTCAGCTGAGCAAAGTTCAGCTTAGCGACATACAGGTCACCGCCCTGCACGAAACCGAGCGCATACGTATGGGACGCACTGTGGGCGTTGTACGCATTGATCATTTCCTGCATCGTCATGGGGTCAATCTCCCTTCCTTCATCTTACAGGTACATTATAAAGGATAATCGCCGGATTGTCAATGACTTTTTTGTATCTTTTTTATTAATGATTTATGAAGTATTCGTAATAATTTTGTAATATTCAGATCTTACCTCGGCACATGAGGTATCCCTGTTAGACGAGGCTAACTGGGCGGGCCGGTCAGTCTTTGACTTTGACTGACTTTGACCTTTGCTATTTAAAAAATTGCAGGGGTGCCGTGGGTCCCAGTCTTCTTTTTCCTCCCCTGCTCTGATTATATTATAACAAACCGGAAGGAATTTGTCAACCCCTTTTGAAAAAGTTTTTTCTTAGGATACCGGCCATGAAGGGACCTGGCCGGTTTAAATTCCAATTGTAAGACGTTGTATTGGTATTAATCGACCGGCCGGCCAGTGAGAAAACGAATCCGGGCCTGTAATGCGAAATTTTTGACAGAACCGGCCCGCGCGAATTAGTTCGGTACCGAACCATTTATATAAAAGATTAACGGCTTGCGCCGTTAATCTTGATCATTGATAATGTAATCAAGTTTATCATTCTCAAATGCAAAGGTTACCTTTGCGGTAAGATCTTCAATCCACGCGCTATTAAGAAATTCCCATTCAGTAACAACAATTTCATGCCCCTGTCGTTCTAACGCGGTTTTAAATACTTCAAATTCAGTCATTTTTCTCTTTCCTTTCAGTGGATCACATTAGTTACGATACCTGTAGCATCGGATTCGATCTCAATGACTTCGCCCCAAAGGTCTTTTGCTTCAATCCATTTAATTGCTTCACGTACGTCCGTGCCGATAACCTTATCACTTTCGTACATTTTCTTCTCCTCCTCAATTCTAAAGTCAAAACAATGATATTCATACCAACCTACGATTTTAAAACCGATTGCTTCCTCACGGGTTTTAAAGATCTTGACTTTTTCCTTATTGTCATCATTTCCATCTTTATAGGTCACTTTATACATTGCCTTGCACTCCCTTCTCTTGATGGTTATATTATACACAATAGTACCGGATCTGTCAACTGTCAGTTTTGGTAAAAAATTTTCCCATATTTGATATTCACACCGGATCTCGCCTATGCTATAATCTAACCGAAGAAAGGGAAAGGAAGGTACGAAAAATGGGTATCGTGAAAATGGGAAGACAGTGGATCATCAAGACCGCTGAAGATTATGAAGAAGCATTGAAAATTCTTGACGGCAATGAGTTTTGCGCCATGATGAGCGATGATTATTCCCGTGAAAAGTGTGAAATGGCTGAAATCGCAATTCAGCGTGCGGATGTTAAAAAACAGGCGCTTGCACTTGGTCTGATCTAAGAGAAAGGCGAAAGCCTTTCTTTTTTTATGATGCTATTAGTTATGACTAACTTCTTGCCCGGCCTGCATGATTTGTTACAAAAATATGACGATTAGTTTAGATTTTCGTAATTGACAAACAAGATCCGGTTTGCTATAATAAGAGCGTGGAAAGGGAAACCATAGAAAGGAAGTAAGAAAATGAATTGCTTTACGATTTTTAAGAAGAATGATGAGATCGTCGCCATTATTTTTGATCTGGCTGAGGCGGAGGTCTTTGCGAAGGATGCCAATAACTATGATGAGATCTTCTGGTGTGCTCCTCGTGCGTCGGAATATAGAAATGGTTATTTCATCGACAAACAATAATAGAAGAAAAAAAGATCAAAAAAAGTGTTGACAAACCGGATCACCTATGATATAATGTACACGAAGATAAGGAAAGGGGAAATCAAGATGAGTTTTGTAGTAAATGGTCAGAGAGTCAACATGATGCACACCACGGTGGAAGTCGGCAGGGACAATGTGGTATATCTCTCTTATGTTGAAAACGGAACGGCTGTGGATCTGATGTCTGCCCCTGTTGCTCCTTGGGGAGATTATCATTCGATGATGGAAGTCGTTCATGGTCTGAGGAACTCTTTATAAGAAAGGAAGAAAAGAAAATGAAAACTGTTGAAACGCTGAAATGGGGAAAAGGTTACTACGTGATGACTCGTAATTGTGGACGTGCTGAAAGCCGCGAATGGTGCAAGACCAAAGAAGCCGTAAATGCAAGAGTTAAGGAATTGAAAAAAGAAGGTTACACCCTGGTGTAATCTTTTTTTGATCGCTGGCCGACCCGCCAACCCATTACAAAAGTATTACAATCAATTTAGATTTTTGTAATTGACAAACCGGGTAACCTATGCTATACTTATATCATCAAAGGAAGGGAGCGAGATCAATGAATTGGTATATGAATCCTGAAATCCATGATATAGACTATGAGGAACTGAAAGCGCTGTGGCAGGAAGAAAAAAATGAAGAAAAGGGTTGACAACCTGCCCGGCATGTGCTATAATGTGTACAGAAAGAGAGAGGAGGATCTCAAGATGAAGGACTACGAAGCGAAGATTGACATTCTGATGTATATGGTAGAGAATGGTTACCACCTGGGCACTCGGACGATGGATGATTTCTGCAGAGACTTTTCTCTGGAAGATATTAAAAATTTCTGTCGGTGTTTCTGTGGCGGTTATGAAGAATAACCGCCTAAAAGGGTTGACAAACAAAAACAGATATGATATACTTTGTATGAACAAAAGAAAGGGGAAAACCACAATGAAGAAACTGATCGCTATCATCCTCACAATTATCACCCTGTTCGGCGTTGCCTCTGCTGAGATCTATCCCGCCACTATGAGAGTTATCGAAGTAAACTATACCGAAGACACGGTCACTGTCGAAGATTTCAATGGTTTCACCTACACCTTCGAAGGGTGCGAAGATTTCATGGTAGGCGACGGATGCGCGCTTATTATGGACGATAATGGGACAGAAAAGATATTTGACGATGAAATTATAATGTGCCATTATTGCGGATGGAATCTGATCAATTGGTATAAAGGCGAATAATTTCGCCTTTTTTACTTGACAAACAAACAATCCTGTGATAAGATGTATACATCAAGAGACGAAAGGATGAAGATCATGAAGCTGATCAAAACAATTATCACCATTATTCTGTTAGTGCTGTGTATCGTAAACACCGCAAGCGCGTCCTACATGGGCAACGTTCCTTTTGATGAGTGCTATCCCGAGACGGCGCTAATCACTGAACTTGACTACGATTTGGACATGGTGACCTGTGTTACTTTCACGGGCACGGTATACCATTTCAAAGGGATCTATGATTGGGCTGAATATGATTTGGTTTCTATGTTTGTTTGGGACGCTGAAACAATATTAGACAAGTCGGATGATGTGATACTGATGACTGAAGTCGGCGGTTGGCTGACCGATGAAGAAGCCAAAAGTTGGCTACAGAGTGAGCGACATTAACCGCTCACTTTTCTTTTGCTTGCACACTTTAGCATACTAAAGTGCCGTGGCCGGTCAAAAAAAGTGTTGACAATCGGCGGAGGATCATATATAATATAGGTAGATCAGAGGAAGACCGGAAGACGCTGGGACCTACGGCGAACCTGCCTATTTTTAGATAAAAAACTTTTTTCTAAAATGATAAAAAAGTAGTTGACAAATCTTGCCCGGTCATATATAATATAATCACAGAGAGGGAAGGAAAACCCAAGACAAACCGGAAAGGAAAAACTACGATGAAGAATTACAAGGTTCAGATGATGACAAATGAACAGTACAATGTATATATGAGCGGTGCAATGTTCTATGGATTCGATGAAGAGATTATCCCTGCGGAAACTGCGGAAGAAGCAGTCGCTATTGCTCAGGCGAAATATCCGGATCTGATCATCAATCAGTGTCCGAGAAGCCTTGAAGAGATCGCAGAACGAGAAGCCGCCTATGAAGCAAAGCGCAAGGCGGAGGAAGAAAAGAAAGCTGCCGCTAAGGCTCGCAAGATCGCCCGTGATCTGGCAAACGGCATCACTCCCGAAAAGCGTAAGGCGATGAACTCCCTTCATCGGCATGAACTGAACAAGCAAGGTATTCTCAACAAGATCGAAGAACTGAAAG
>Ga0265299_10003121_pt1 | contig 16389 bp, 4 predicted proteins | sample AusTroGonzalo_MG_4_FD_193485 | JGI IMG/M metagenome (GOLD analysis project Ga0265299, IMG submission 193485) | Bovine rumen microbial communities from tropical cattle in Woodstock, Queensland, Australia - Gonzalo_02 | ecosystem: Host-associated > Mammals > Digestive system > Stomach > Rumen ... | reverse complement strand
GCGAGGGTCAAGGTGATAAAGTATAGTTTGATAGCCAATAGTTATAGTCGAAGTCATAGTCAAAGTTAAGGTCCCTCTTATGGATCCGTTTCTGAAGAAAATAATTGACATAATCCTCGCGGACAAATCCGTTCCGTTGCACGATGTTGCGGTGATTTTGCCAAACCGTCGGGCGCAACGCTATCTGCTGCAGGGAATTTTCGAGCGCAATGGTCGTAAAACGATGTTTGCGCCTCAGATTTTCCCGATGGAGGAGTTTGTGGCGTGGCTTACCCCTCTCAAAGTCATCGATCCTGTCACACAGCTGTTGCGTCTGCGCGCACTCACCAAAGGTTATTCCAGCAGTCGTTTCGAACTCCACCATATGCTCTCCTGGGGGCCGGCTTTCCTGAAAGATATCAGTGACATGGACATGCAGTTGCAGGACGTGACTGCCATTCTCCGTGAATCCGCCCTGGCTGCGCAGTTCGAGATTCCTTTCGGAAAGGAAGAACTTAGTGAAAGTGATCGTGACAAGTTGATTTTCAATGAATTGCTTGCCGATATTTTCACGCAGTACAAATCCTTGCTTCAACAAAACGGCGAAGCCTATGAGGGAATGACCTATCGCGACTGTGCGGAAAATATGCCTCACTACATCCAGAAATTACCTTTCAAACGGTTGATTTTTGCCGGATTTTACGCACTTTCGCCAGCTGAACTCCGCATTATCGGCTATTTGCAGGATCACTTCCAGACGGAAATCTATTTTGATGTAGATCCGTTCTATTGCCATCTGGATGAACGTCCCACCAGTGCCCATTTTCATCGTGAACCGGCCTTCTTTGTCAAAAGAGACTGCAAACAATTACAAATCGATCCTGAAAAACTGACCTTTTTCGAGAATAATTTCGCATCCATCCCCAAAGAGGTGGACATTGTGGCCACTTCCAAGAATATGCGGCAAATCTATTGCGCCATTCGTGAGGTGGAACGCATTCGGACGGAAAAAATAAAACAACTCCCTGATAATGAGTCGATAGTGGATATGTCCGACACCGCCGTTGTCTTGTGTGATGAGAATCTTCTATTCCCCTTCTTGTCATCATATCAACCTGACAGAGTGAAGATTAACGCCACTATGGGTTTTCCGTTCAACGCCACTCCGGTATGGTCGTTGCTCCTGCAGGTAATGGCGGTCTATGAATCGGCCTTCGCACTCACCCTGGATGATGCTTCCGAGTTGTCCTTCAGCGGAGAACAAATCCAACAACTTTGGAACCATGAATTGATGAATGTTGAATCTACTCCGTCATCCTTCTTTACCACGGTGATGCATTATTCGCAACTGCCTAATAAAGAGTGCTTTGAGAATTGCAAAAAAACAGAAATAGGACGCCGTTTCCCGACTTTGTTGAAACAATTCAGCCAGTTCGCGTCATCTCTGACAGAAGAGGAGATTTATCAGCAATTGTGGCAGGAAGTGGATCGAAAACTCGAGGACACACAGACTCTTTTTGACAGTTATTTCGCACAAGATGAGGTGGTGGACTTTGCTTTTGCGAAGTATTCCGTCACGAAAGCCGTGGGCGAGATTTCCATTTCGATGCAAGGCGACCCTGATTTAGGGCTTCAAGTGATGGGACTTTTGGAAACCCGTATGATGGATTTTAAAAACATCATCATGTTGTCGGTGAATGAGGGATTGCTGCCCAAAGGCATCACTTACAATTCGCTTCTGCCGTTCGATTTCAAGTATAAATTCGACGGTGAAGAGGCTTTGCCCAATTATCTCTATCAAGATCAAGTGTATGCATATCACTTCTTCCGGTTGCTGCAACGTGCTGAGGACGTGACTCTTATTTACAATAATGCTTCTGATGGGAACTTGGCGGAGAAAAGTCGTTTCATCTCGCAGCTGGAATATGAGGTGAAGGCGCAGTCGTTGGAAGAAACGATTACCATTCGACATGAAAATCTGGATTTTGACCTCAGATTGCCTGTGCGAGAACCGATTTCAATACCAAAGACGGCTGAATTACTGCAAAAGCTGCATCAATTTCCCTTTTCTGCATCTTCCCTGCAGACTTACATCCGATGCCCGCTGCGTTTTTATTTGCATTACCTGATGAAAGTTCGGGAACCACAGGTGCTGACCGATAATTTGGAGGATTATGAACTCGGTACCGTCATTCACGGGGTTTTCAAGTTGGCTTTTGATGCGATTGCAAAAGAATCCGAGCCCTCTCGCTATGAATCTGTGTTACAGGAGTATATTAATCGCAGCGACGAGTTGGTTTGTGCGGAAATCCGTAAATTGTCGGGGCGCGAGTCGCTTTCAGATCATGATTTGGAGCAAGGTGCATGGATGATTAACCGCACCATTATGGGAGAAATGGTCCGTCAGTATTTGGAAATAGCTAAAACAGAGCTTGTTACGCTTCCATGGAAGGTTGTGGCCAATGAAATGCCTGTGGATATTCGGGACTATTCGGTCACTCCATTGGAGGGTGGTTCGTCGTTCCCTATACGCTTAGTGGGCAGCCTCGACCGCGTGCAGCGCGATGGCGATGCAGTGCAGATTTTGGATTACAAGACGGGTTTGGTGGAGGGACGAAATGTGCAACTCAAGGCCAAAAGCGGAACAGAAAACGACCCCGAAGTGCAGAAAACTGCGATGGAGGCCCTGTTTACCGATGTCAACAACGAAAAACTGTTCCAATTGGTGATGTATGCGCTGATGTACGACCACGTCACACATGGGCAGACGCTGAATATCCAAGTCGGCATTATCAGTACTCGCGAGATCAACAAAAAAAGCCTGGCGTATATTTTGCCAGGCATTATTCTGAAAGAATCTAATATCTTAGTTTACAAGCAATTGCTTAAAGAAAGACTAAACATGCTGTTTTGCGAGATCTTTGATGAAAAAGTTCCGTTTACCCAGACCGAAGATGAAAAGCGCTGTCGTAATTGCGATTTCATTCATCTCTGCAGTCGTCAGACTCTTGGAGGGTCGGGAGATTAAAAGTAGAGACGTTTCCTGAAACGTCTCTACTTTTAATCTCCATGTTATCCGTTTTTCTTCAATCTCGCCGTCAGCGTATTTTGCAGCAGGCAGGCGGTGGTCATGGAACCGGTACCGCCGGGCGTGGGCGTGATGGCGCCGCACTTTTTGGAGACCTCGTCGAACAGCACGTCGCCGCACAGACGATAGCCTTTCGGAAGTTCCGGCGCATCGAGACGGTGGATGCCCACATCAATGACCGTAGCGCCCTCTTTCACATAATCGGCGGTGATCATTTCAGGTTGACCGATGGCCACGATAAGGATGTCCGCCCCTTTACAGACTTTCTTCAAATTCTGGGTATGGCTGTGACATACCGTGACGGTGGCGTTGATGCTTTTCTGTAACATCAACATAGCCAACGGTTTGCCTACAATATTGCTGCGACCTACGATTACGCAGTTTTTGCCTTTTGTCTCGATGTTGCTGCGCTGGATCAGTTCCATGACACCGTGCGGGGTTGCCGGCAGGTAACATTCCTTGCCCAACAGCAGGTTGCCCATGTTTTCGGGATGGAAGCAGTCCATGTCTTTCTCGGGACTTACATGTGCAGTCACTTTCTCGATGGAAATCTGTTTCGGCAGCGGCATTTGGATGATGTAGCCGTCAATTTCATCGTCTTGGTTGAGGAAATCGATGGTGGAGAGGAACTCCTCCTCGGGGGTATTGGCGGAAAGATGATAGACGGATGAGATGAAGCCCACGCCTTTGCATTGTTTTTCAATGCTGGCGACATAGCTCAGCGCCGCGCCGTCGTCACCGGCGATGACCACGGCGAGATGAGGAGCCCGCATCCCTTTGTCTAACAAATCTTTGACTTTTGTTGCGATTTCCGTCTTGATGGTGTCGGAAATCATTTTTCCATCAATGATAGTGGCCATGATATCTTACTTTTGAAGTTTTTCCAGTTCCGCTTTTTTCTCTTCGATAGACTTGGCGTTGGCCTGCAGCTTGGTGGTGATTTTAGAGAGGTCGTTGTTCAAGCTGAGCAGAGATTTCTGCATGCTGGAATAGGTTTTCTGAAGGCTCTGTTTCTCTTTCACAATGGTGGCAATCTGTTCGCTCACGGCAGGGTCGTGGTTTTGGTTGTACTTGTCTTGGAGCATTTCGGACTCGCTGGTTTTTTTCTCGATATTATCGGAAATCTTCTTGATTTCGCTGTTGGTGCTTTCGAGTTTGTCCAGCACTTTTTGTTTGTCCTTTTCCAATGACTGGCGTTCTTTTTCAAGATTGGCCAAGTCGTCTTTCAGTTCTTCGATGCGGAGTTTTGTTTTATAGGCTTCCACATCCTGATCCAGTCCTTCCATGAACAACACGATGTTGCGGGAGGTGCGTGGATCATTGGAGAAGGTGACGCAGTTCATATTGCCGGTGGAGACCACGAGCGTCACTTGCGTGCTTTTGTCCTTTTTCTTGCCTATTTCGTTCGTGGTATAATAGATGTCGTAACGGGCGTCGCCGAAAGCGCTGCAGTTTTGGTTCTCATAGACTTGGAACCCTTTCTTTTTGGAACCTTTCAAACCATATGCGTTTGAAAATTTGTATGCAATGGCGTCATTCACAATGTTGATGGGTGTGTTGTCGATGTTTATGGTAAAACCTTTGAGTTGGTCTTTTCCAAATAAGGTAACCGTTTCGTTCACTCTTTGTGCTGAAAGTGAACATAATGCACATACAAGTGCCAATAATGTTGCAATTTTTTTCATGATGAATAATATTTTATTTGATATAATATTTTTCCAATCGGCAAAAATAAAAAAAATTATCTTTGCCGCTCGAAAATGTTGACAATAAAAGAACTTCTGCAGCCTTTTGAGTTCCCTGTCTACCTGGCTCCGATGGAGGGTGTGACGGACGGGGCGTTCCGTCGTATATGCAAGCAATTCGGTGCGGATGTGCTGATTTCGGAGTTTGTTTCCTCGGACGCGCTTTCCCGGGCGGTGGAAAAAAGCATCCGTAAGATGGATTTCACCGAGGAGGAGCGTCCTTATGGCGTGCAGATCTTTGGCAGCACCGAGGAGGCGCTCGTTTCGGCGGCGCAGTTGGCGGCGGAGTCCCATCCCGATTTTATCGACATCAACTGGGGCTGCCCTGTCAAGAAGATTGTCAGCAAAGGAGCGGGGTCGGCCATTTTGCAGGACATTCCCAAGATGGTCGCGCTGACTTCCGCAGTCGTCAAGGCCGTGGATTTGCCGGTGACCGTGAAGACGCGTTTGGGGTGGGAGAGTGCGAACAAACCCATCGTGGAGGTGGCGGAACGGCTGCAAGATGTCGGCATACAGGCAATCGCCATCCATGGACGCACGCGTGCGCAGCAGTACGGCGGCGAGGCCGACTGGACGCTCATCGGCGAGGTGAAGAACAACCCGCGCATGACCATCCCGGTCATCGGGAACGGCGACATCGACAGTGCGGAGAAAGCGGTTGCCTATAAGGAACGGTTTGGCGTGGACGCCGTCATGGTCGGACGCGCCGCCATCGGGAATCCATGGATATTTCAACAGATCAAGGATCTGAGGGCGGGGAGACCTTGCCGGGAACCCGAATATGAAGAGCGTGTGGAACTCGTTTTGCGTCATCTCCGCGAAAATGAGCGTACCAAAGGCGAACGCGCCGCCGTGCTCGAAATGCGCACCCAATACGCCGGATATTTCAGAGGCGTTCCTCATTTCAAACCCCGCAGAATCAAGCTTATGAGCGTCTATACCATCGAAGAATGCGAACAGATTCTGCGCGGTGAAAATTGTTGATTTTTTTTTCGACATTCTTTCAACTTTTTTATTATCTTTGCGACCTTGTTTGTAAACTGCTCAGAAGCATCGTTTCAAACGTTTGGCACGTGCTTTGAGTGAGCCGCAAACAAAAGCTCTCCTAATGATGGATTGCTTATGTAATGGTTTGATTTTGAACAAAGTAGATAAAATAAAGAATACCAAATATGAGAAAATTATTATTCATTCTGACGGTTATTTTGGCCCCTGTAATCTTGTTGGCACAGCCAATGGACACTACGACCATATATCAGGAGAACTTTGACGGAGCGACCAATTCGATGTCGACGAGTACAAGTTCGAGCCTTGGTGGTCAAGAGGGCGACTGGCGTCTGGTGGGTCCAGGCATCACTTATGAAGAATGGAACAACCGTCCGTTGTGCGCTTCATCACCGAGGAGTTTCCATACGCCTGTGTATTTAAACACCAACAACTCCGCTAATGCCACCACGGAGGTGATACCCTTGTCGTATCCTGGCTTGGATGTGAATTTTGTCTACCTTGACTTCGACCACATCTGTAAAGTGAACCAATACGATAATGCCTCCATCTATTATCAGGTTGCCGAAGGAACGGACGAAGAGGGTAACTATGAGTGGACGAGCGAATGGGTGTTGTTGTCTTTCTCCAACACCAGCTCATTCTACTATGGCGATGCCAGATACCTTTCCGGTTCCACCATATCAGGCGGTAAGTTCGATGACCGTGCTTATACCAACTGGGTGTCCAGCAGCCAGACGGCCGAGCCCAACAATACTTGGTGGCATCATGAAATGTTCGACCTGACCTCGCAGATCCGCGCGGCCAGCCCGAACGCCACCCACTTCCGTGTGCAATTCCGTGAGAAGAAGGTCTCCGGACCTTCCTCCGGTTCTCATAACTGCGCAGGTTGGTATATCGACAACGTCGTTGTCCGTTTGTCCAACTGCGAATTGATTAAACCTGCCATCACTATGCAGGCTCCGTTCTATTATAACACCAACGCCTCTTTCATCAACAGGGTCGGTCCTTTCGATATCAAGGCCCAACTGTACGACAATGACACGATTGCTGTTAACCATGTGGTTTTCTCTTATGAGGTTAACAGTGGTGAAACCGTGATTGTTCCTAATGACGGCGCTTTCCTCAGTAATGTACTGAATGCCAACGGTCATACCATTCAAGCAAAGTGGCAACTGCCTATCGTGTGTTATCAGGATACGATTTATTATCATATCTACATGGAAGATACGCACGGAAGCTCCACTCGTTTCGATACTTTCTTGGTGGCTCACCATAATATCCCTACTATCCATGATAACGATATTCGATTGGACTCGGTGAACAAAAGTGAATACCCGCACTGTTTGATCACTGGTGTGCCGCAAGAGGTGAAGGTTTATTTCACCAACCGTAGTGATGCCAACCATTCGACACCCATAACAGGTAATGCCTCCATGATTTCGGGTTCGTTCCGGGTACAAGTCAAGAATGAAGCGGGTTTAGTTTATCATGATACGGTATGCTCATGGGATGGAGACATCTGTTTTGACGTGCCTTCGTTCTTGTCGATGGGCTCGATTTCCCCGCATTCCGGTTTCAACTATATGACGGTCAGTGTGGTCACTCGTAATGGACATCCGGACGGTTTCCATAATAACGATACAATTAAACACACATTCTATTCATGTGATAGCCTGTTAATCGGCCATTATACTGTGGGCGGCGCCAATCCTGATTTCCAGGATATCAATGCGGTCAAACAGTCTTTGAACTATTGTGGTCTGGGCGGCCCGGTGGTATTCCATCTCCGTCCCGGCACCTATACGGACTGTCTGTTTGACTCCACGTTCATCGGTCAGTCTGCGGTGAACACCATCACGTTCCAAGGTGATGACCGTGACAATGTCATTATCACCAACAGCTATACCGATGCCGGTACCAACACGTATGGTGCGGTGACGCTGGTGAATGTGAATGACTACCGTTTCAAGAACCTGACCATTCAGGGCAATTCGAACGCCACCGCTTCGAGAGGTGTGTTGTTCCGTGGTAACGGTAGCAAGAACATCATCTTCGACGGTTGTAAGATCACTGCCTATAATGCTCATTCCAATGTGGCAGCAGTCAGTGCGATCAGCCGTGTGACAGCCGCTACCGGCTACGGCGACTCAGTGGCTATCCGCAATTGTAAGATTATTGGTGGTAACTTCGGTGTCAATTATGTTGGTTCTAACACCCGTAAGAATTATGTCACGATTGACAGCTGTGACATCACCTCTTGCTACAGAGGTATTTATACCAACTATACCAATGGTGCTATACGCCATAACCACATCAAGCAAGTCCCCAACAGTACTCCGCAAAACTTCTCAGGTATCTACTCTAATTATGTGGTAGGTGCGGATATTGATGGTAACTTGGTGGATTCGTTGACCAAGATGGAATACGCCATCTATTTGAGTAACGCCACGGCAGAGGATTTCTACATCCGCAACAACAAGGTGCACGTGAGCAACGGTAATACGGGTGTCTGTGTGGCGAACAGCTCTTCCTCGAATAGCCTCACGGGTTATCTTTACAACAATGAGGTGATTCTCTATCCCGTGACTGCCGCTAACAGCTATGCCGTTCAAATCAATAGCAGCAATAACCTTAAGTTGATCAACAACAGCTTCTTGGCTAAATCAGATGCTCCATACAGCAACTCTGCTGCATTGTATATCAGCAATACGGGCAATAACAATAATACATATATATACAATAATTTATTATTGAACCAAGTCGTTTGTTCAGACAACACCGATTATCCTCTCTATTTGAATGGTGCATCCAAAGTGTCAGGCGAGTATAACGATTTCGCTTCAAATTCAGGAGTGGTGGCTTACAAGACTGTAGCCAGAAACTCCATTACTGAATTGGAGAATGCTGAGGCCAACCTTCATCACAGCATTTCTCTGCTTCCTTCCTTTGAGAATATCACACAAAGCTTGTTGCCGACATCCTTCACCGGTTTGGAATGCTGGCGTAATGAGAGTGTGTTGAAAGATATTCGCAACCAAAACCGTACCGAAGTAACCTACATAGGTGCGTATGCTAACCAGATTCCGAGTGTGGATGCTGCGTTGACCGCCCTTGTGAGTCCTGCGTTGGGTGAATGCCCGCAGATTGCGTATGACATCACGGTTGAGATTACCAATAAGGGTTCTCAAACTATCAACTTCGCCACCACGCCGGCAGTTGTCAAGATCCAGTCCACGGCTTTGAACTTGAATCAGCAAATCACCGTGAACACTGGTTCCGTGACGGCTTTGAACAAAATAAACCGTGTGTTAGTGGAGAACGTGCCAATCCCCGCCAATGAAGTCGTAGATTTCAAAATCTTTATTACGACAAATGGCGATAACAATCACCAGAATGATACATTGATACAGAACTTCACGGTGGAGACCATCGTTCCGGATTATTCTGAGGATTTCAGCAATGGTACAGCTCAGACATGGACAATTGAGCAGGTTTCTGGTGCTGGTAACTGGACATTCCAAAACGGTACGGGTACGCAACCGGTTATTACCCCTGTGTATGGTATCGGCCGACTCTTCTTCAATTCCAAGAATTTCAGCACGAACACCGTTTCCCGCGCTATTTTGCCCGTGGTCACACTGACCGGTTCAGTCAACCCGATCTTGGAGTTATGGTTTGCACACGACAACACCTCCAACAAACCCAATGAAGGTGTCACGGTGAAAGTGTCCACCGATGGTGGCAACACCTACACCAATATGATTCCACAAGGTCAGACTGCTGCTTTGATCAAACGTTACAAACAGACGGCTTCGACGCCGGAATGGCAATTATATACTTTCGACCTTTCCCCGTATCAGAGTGCCGGATGTGTGTATATCGCATTTGATGCTGCAGCCCAAGGCGGTAACAACATCAACATCGACCGCATCCGTGTGAGAAATCTCTATGACAACGATATCGCTGTTTCCAAGATTTATGGTGTTGGCGAAACACCTGCGGACTATAGCATGCGCGGTGTCGTCAGTGCTTTGGTGAAAAACGAAGGTGCGCAGGCACAGAACAATATCCCCGTCTATTTGACGGTGACTGGTCAAGCCGAGCAATGGCTCGACACATTGTATATCCCCACGCTGCCTTACCAAGGCTCCACGCTGATTACCTTCCCTGACCACCATTACAATGTGCAGGAAGTCAAGGATGTGGAAGTACGCGCTGCTGCTGATCAGAACAATATCAATAATACGCAGCATTGGCGTATGGTGACCACTCATAATGTGGCCAACTTTGCCGATACCACTACCGACAGAATCCTGGTCGGCGATTACAATGCAGTGATTCGTCCTTGTGTCCGTTACAAGACCAATGAGAACTTGGCAGTCTCCGCAGTGAAATATTTCTACGATCAGACCTATATTGCAGATCCCGCCAATGGTTTCAGAGCGTTTGTGTCGGATGCTTCCGGACAAGTGCTGGCTACTTCTGCATTGGTCGATTTCAGCACCTTGCAACAAGGTCAGTGGAACATCATCCCGATCCAGAATTTTGCTTTGACCAACACGGTCGGTGAGTTCTATGTGGGTTTGGAGATGTTGGCACATGGTAACTATCTCTGTGCACAAGTGGAAACACCGCTTCGCGACTCCACATTCTACTACCTGACCAATGGTGAGTATGTGCCTCAACTGACGGGCCGCTTCATGATTGGTGCAGTGGTGGACACCCCGTACGTGCACGATCTGGCATTAATCGATTTGGTGCACCCTGTCACCAATTGCGACCTTGGCCACGAGCAGCTCACTCTCCGCATCACCAACAACGGTACTACTGACATTGTGCCGCCTATCCAGCTGCACTATACCATTAACGGTGGCGAGATGGTTTCCGAGAACTTTACAGACACGCTCAGAAGCCACGAGACGACTCTCTTCACCTTCAATAGCATCTACGATTTCACGAACAACCAGATTGATGTAGACGATAACTACAATATCCGTCTGTGGGCTACCAAGTTGTCTCAGGATCGTCTGACTTACAATGACACATTGGTTGAGACGGTCGTTTCACGTGGCAAGTCCAACGTTCCTTCGGCTCTCGACACGATGTATGTGAACTACCACTACGCCGCTACCTTACAAGCACAACTGCCTGCATCTATCCCGCAGGGTGTGATTGGTTGGTACACCAATTCAGGTTATGAAAACTGGAACCTCCTCGGTTACGGCGATACATATACCACTCCGATCATCTATTTTGATACCACTTATTATGCTACGGCAAACCCGGGTACTTTGGAAACGGTGATCGTCGGTACAGGTACCGCTAACGGTACGGATCCTCTCACCTTTACCAACGGTTACTCCAGAGGCAGAACGTTGTATCTGGTGGATGAAATCGGCTCTCATGGTACCATCACCTCTTTCGCACTCAGTGTGAAGACTGCAGCCGCTGCTGCCGGTGCCGCTGGTATTCCTTTGAAGATTTACATGAAGTGCACGGATGAGAACCAGTTCAACTCCACCAATGTGGACTGGGATGCTGAACTGTTAGGTGCTACGCTGGTATATGACGATCGTGCATTCGTCAATCATACCGGTTGGTTCAATTTCGACATGCTGACCCCGTTTGATTTCAACAGCGGCAACTTGGTAGTCTATATGGAAACCAACTGCGCAGACTACTGTACCGGATCAGGCACACAGTGTAACAATTGCGGTACATATGTGTCTGGTTCAACCAGCTACCCCAGCTTCTATCTGACCAACACTTCTTCTAAACATTGTCAGAAGAAGGCTGCCAATACGATGGCACAGATGGTGACAGGCGCGTACACGGAAGTTTCTCGCAAACTGAACGCTCGCTTCACGGTGGCCAACCTCGAATGCGGTAGTATGAAAGTCCCGATTCGCCTCCATGTCCCCAACATCCCTGACTATGATGTGGAAACCCAGGAACTGTTGTATCCGTACACATCTTGCCACCTTTACAATGAACATATCCAGGTGCGTGTCAAGAACATGTTGAACACCCCGATTCCGGCCAACAAAGTGGTTGTACACGCTGTGTTCACCAATGGTGGAACCTCTTCTGAGATTACTCATACGATTTCTGAGATTTTCGATTCAGAAGAAATTAAGGATGTGGAATTCACCAATACGTTTGATTTCAGCGCTCCTACTGCTGATAAATCATTCACCTACAGGATTTTCACCACAATGAACAACGAGGAAGTGGTTTATACGGATAACGATACCATTTCTGGTTCGTTCACTTCCACACGTACTGCCGCTATGCCTGACAGCATTGTCTATACGGGTTCCTATACAGAGCCGTATACTATCTTGGCTCTCAGCGACCGTCCGACTAACGTGAACCAATATATGTTCTATTCGGATCCTGAGACTCAGTCTTTGGTATATACGACATCTACCAGCAACAATCCTCAGACTCTCTTCTATACCACCAATCCGTTGTATGACACGGTGGTGTATTGGGTGGTGGCCAACACCAAGGGCAATAACTGTTTGACCAAACCGTTCAAGGTGACGGTCAACGTTTTCCATCCTCAATATGACTTGAGTACTGACGAACTGATTTATCCGGTGTCGTATCAGTGCGCTAATTCTTTGAACCCGAATCTCCGTGTGAGTGTTACCAACCAAGATACCACTTCCACTTCTGTGGTTCCGGCCGGCACGTTCAAGCTGAACGCTCGCTTCACCGGTTCCACTAATGTGACGGGCAACCATGTGATTTCCACTCCGCTTTCATCTTTGATTCAGGATACGATTACATTCGCTAATGGTATGGAGTTGGGATCAGCTACTCAGAACCGCATTTATCAATACGAGATTTACACCACACCGGAGGAAGCCACGATGCCGGTCTACACGCTCAACGATACCATTAGAGGACCCATGTACGTGCCAGCACTTCCTGTCGCACCGCAGTCGTTGACTTATACGGTGAATTATGGCGAAACGAAGACGGTCACGCCCAGCAGTTCCGCATTGAACCATTACTATTTCTATGAGAATTTTGAAAGCGACCAAGCTTTGGCAGAAGGCAACTTCTTCGTCACGGATCCGATTTATGATACGACAGTCTATTATTACAGCGGCCGTATCGAATCAGACGGCTTCCATGCCGATGTCGTTGCCGGTGATGGTACGACGAACAACCAGAATACACCGTTCAACCTGGGTAATGGTCACTCCTATTCCAAGATTCTCTATAACAAGGAAGATATGAATGGTGCGGAAGGCCGTATTGACAGCATCTACTTCCAAGTTTACTCTGGTGACAACAATGGTGTGGCTTTCCCGATGAAGTTCTGGTTGAAGAACACGGAAGATGCCCAGTCTATCGCTCCCACCTCCACGGTCCAGGTCAACTGGCTGGCGGAAACAGCGGATGCCGTCTTGGTGTTCGATGGCGAAATCGCTTTGGATCATGCCGGTTGGATCGGATTCCCGGTGAACGGCGGCTTTGACTACGAAGGCGAAGGTCTCTTCCTGTATGCAGAGCATAATTGCGGCGACCAAGCTTGTACTAAGACATATGGTATCAGCCCTGTTCCGAAATTCTCAAGCACCTCTATGGGTAGCAACCACAAGACGTTGGTCAAGGCTAGTAATACCGAAGTGACCACCCAAACGGGATTCTCCCGCGCATCCCACCGTGTGAACACGAAGTTCAAGATGAACTACACGTGTGAGTCACCGCGTTCATCTATCACCATCTACGCGACAGTGCCTCAGCATGATGTGGGTGTCGTGGACATCATTGCTCCGGTGACCCAAAGCAACAGCTTCACCAACAATGAAGAGGTGACCGTCACTGTGAAGAACTTTGGTACCCAAGCTGCTTCCAACTTCCCGGTTTCCTATAAACTGGCGAACAACGAGCCCACCACTCAGAACTATAGTGGTACGTTGGCACCAGGAGCTTCTGCAACGATGACCTTCAATACGAATTGCGACCTGACGAGTGTCTATATGCCGACACCTTTCAGAGCGTTCACAGGTCTGACCTCCGACACGTATCATCCGAATGACACCACGTTGATTTGGTTGAGCTCGGAAGATCCTTGTCCGTCTCGCCCGCTCTCCAGCAACCAAGGCGTACATATCACGAATGTCTCCTTCGCAGCTCTCAACAATGGAGAAGGTCAGCCTTATACGAACCATCCTGTTGAACCCGGCAATGGCATGTATTCTGACTTCACTCAGAGCGTTGCTCCTGTTGAGGTGATTCTGGGTCAAGAATACTCCATGTCCATCACGCACGCGTTCACGGGCACGACCACTAAAGCGGTTTACAAACATGTCTGGATTGACTACAACCGTAACGGTGAATTTGATAATGATGAAATGATCTTCTCTACCACAGCCATTCCGGCAGGTGAAGCTAATGCCACCACCTCTACGTATGTGAATATTCCTACAGATGCACAAATCGGTTTGACCCGCATGCGTGTGCTGTGTACCTCCAACAACCAGACGAATCCTTGCGAATTCTACAACGCCGAAGGTGAAACGGAGGATTACACGGTGAAGCTCAGCACCCCGATGCAGATAGACTTGGGTATTCCGTCTATCCTTCACCCTGTGGGCGACATCTGTGCGGACGACCATGCGAAGATTCGTGTGAACATTCGTAACTATGGTACAGAGACGCAGACCTTGAGTCCAAGCAATACGGCTACGTTGACCGCAACGGTGACAGGCGCCGTACAGGCTACATACACACAAGTGGTGGATGAAGGTACTCTTACTCCGAATAATGAGATGACCGTAGTAATTCCTAATGTGGACTTCAGTGCGGAAGGTAATTACACCGTCCAAATCGCTTTGACCTACGATAACGACCAATATATGACCAACAATACCAGAAAGAGCGATGCAGTGGTGGCCACCACGGTGGTGTCCCAGCTGCCGTTCTCGGATACCTTCCTCCCGCAAGGTACCGATCCGAGCAACCCGCAACTTGGCGAAGAGTGGGAAGTGACGGGTGATCATATTAACAGTTATCAATGGAAAGAAACGGTGGGCGCTTCTGCCAACAGTGGTCTCTCCACTCCTGGCGGTCCTGCACATGACCATACCTATGCCGGCACATTCCAAGAGGAAGCTGGTGGTTATATCAGCGTAGCCGGTGTCAATGGCCAAAGCCATAAGAACTGGTACACCGCTGTTACCAGCCATTGTATCAACATGCACTACAATGGTATCTACCCTGCTGAACTCTATTTCTACAAATATTTCACAGGTGCAAATAATGCGGACTTCAAGATGAGTGTGGAGGTTGGTTCCGGTGAATTCTACCAGACTATTGATACGCTCACGAAAGCTGATGGCGGTCAGGTCGGCAACAACGACCTTTGGAAACAGCATCTCATTGTCATGCATTCTGTTGATGAGGTCGCTCGTCTCAGATTTAAAGTCACCAATCAGGTCAACAGAATCGATCCCAGTATCGATGACATCAACTTGATCGTTGGTCAGCCTGACATGGCTATGAGCCGTATTGTCTATCCTGCCAACCCGGATGATGGATGTCTGCCCGTTAACAGCGTGGTCGTTCCTGTGATTGAACTCTACAACAACGGTAATTCCGCAGTGGAGGATTTCTATGTTCACTTTGCTGTCGGTACAGGTAATGATATTGATACGGTGACGGAGTACGTGGTTTACCATCTGGATGCTGGTGACACCATGCAATACACCAGTACCCATGAATTTGTGGTCACCAACCTGACCAGCAGATGGGAGGTGAAAGCCACCGTGATCATTCCTAACGACAAGGATGCTTATAACAACACCAAACGTTCAATCTCTTGTACGGATGTAGGTATCGACGACTACGAGGAGGTGGATAACGTCTATCTCGGTCAGAATGAGCCCAACCCAGCAGTCACGACCACTCGTATTCCTTACTCACTCCCCGAGGCTGGCAAAGCTACCTTCGAAATTGTCACAACCTCCGGTCAAGTGATTTACACGACGACACAAGAGGCTGAGCAAGGCGTTAATTACCTTGAAGTGAACACCTCTAATCTCGCAGTGGGTGTCTATTATTACACCATGCGTTATAAAGATACAGTAATAACCAAGAAGATGGTTGTTGAGAAATAGCCCTCTTCTTAACAAAAGAAGCTATCCCGATGGATAGCTTTCTTTTTCTTGAGCATGATGAAAAGAACGTTGATAGCAGCAGTATGCCTCGTGGTCATTGCCTCCACGTGTGTCCGCGCGCAATATTCAGGTGCTGAAGTGGCCTCAGGTCCGAAGATGCCTGTGCGCACGGGTGCGGCATGCATGGAGAAGTATCTCCCCATGCTGACTGGCAAGCGTGTGGCGTTGTGCGGAAACCAGACCTCCGTGGTCGGGAAAACGCATCTGGTGGATACATTGCTGGCTCGCGATGTGCAGTTGGTGAAGCTCTTCTGCCCTGAACACGGCTTCCGTGGCCAGGCGGAGGCAGGCGCGACGATTGCCTCGGGCAAGGACGCGCTCACGGGATTGCCCGTTGTCTCCTTATACGGCAAAAACAAGAAACCTACCGCCG
>Ga0265299_10003119_pt1 | contig 16402 bp, 10 predicted proteins | sample AusTroGonzalo_MG_4_FD_193485 | JGI IMG/M metagenome (GOLD analysis project Ga0265299, IMG submission 193485) | Bovine rumen microbial communities from tropical cattle in Woodstock, Queensland, Australia - Gonzalo_02 | ecosystem: Host-associated > Mammals > Digestive system > Stomach > Rumen ... | reverse complement strand
CATTGGATTTATTACCACAATAACGGCAAAAAATGGACGGAAGGGGATTACCGCGACGGCATCAAGGTCGGGGTGTGGAAGGTTTGGTACGATGACGGCAAGCTCGGACAGGAATACCATGCCGACAACGGTCCGTTCAAAAGCTGGTACCAGTCGGGTCGAACCGAGTCTGAGGGACAGTTCAAGGACAGTCAACGCGACGGCGAATGGACGTTCTATCATCCTAATGGACAGTTGTTTAAGAAAGTTACCTATATTACCGATAGTGTGAACGGTCATGTTGTTGAGTATTTTGACAATGGCGAGAAATATTTCGAAGGCACCTACGAGATGGGCCTGTTGGAGGGTGATGCCTGCTGGTGGAACCGTGGTGGCAAGAAGGATATGGAAGGCAAACTGGTGCACGGATTACAACAGGGACTTTGGAAATTCTACGATAGCGAAGGCCGTTTGGGTAGCGAGGGCACGTTCGACAAGGGCTTGCAAAGCGGCACATGGACCTACTATTATGAAGATGGAAGTGTTTGGCGCAAAGGTAATTACGTGAACGGGCAGCGCGAAGGAATCTGGAAAGCCTGGTATGAGGACGGCAAGCTGCAACGCGAGGGAGCCTTCAAGAGCGACAAGGAGGAAGGCAAGTGGATTGCTTATTATCATAATGGTCAAATCCAGGACCAAGGAACCTTCAAAGAGGGTATCATGGACGGTTTTTGGGAAGGTTGGCGCGAGAATGGCTTTAAAAAGTATGAGAACAACTATAAAAACGGTGAATTGAACGGACTTTGCACCATCTATTGGGAGGAGACCGGCAAAATGCAACGTCAGGGCAAGTATGTCAGCAACAAGAAAAACGGAGCCTGGAACGAATATGCCCAAAACGGTCATATTTTGTCTAAAGGTAAGTATGCTAACGATTTGAAAGAGGGGAAATGGATCTTCTACAATATGCATGAGAAGGTGGTGCGGGAGCAGAATTTCGTGCACGACGTACCCGAAGGCAAGTTCATCGAATACTACGACAATGGGGCGAAGCATACCGAAGGCGCGTTCAAGGACCGTTTGCGCGAAGGTAAATGGTCGAGTTGGACCCCGCAAGGGAAACTGTACTATTCTGTAATTTTCGAAAGAGGTCATAAAGTAAAAGAAATCTATGCCGCAGACCCCCAAAAGAGACCCTTCTAAGGCGTTGAAAAAACATAAATCCCTGCAGGAGTTGGTGGCGGGTTCCAAGTTAAAATTTGTGAATATGGAGATAAAAACGTTTCACTTCAATCAGCTGATGGTGAACACTTACATCCTGTCGGACGAGACAGGCGAGGCCGTCATCGTGGATCCTGGTAATATCCAGTCTTACGAAGATGCGCAAATTCGCGATTATATCGCTGCCAAGAACTTGAAGATCAAGTATATCATCAACACACACCCGCACATTGACCACATTGCCGGCAATTCGTGGTGCAAGAAGGAGTTCGGGGTGGAGGTGCTTATCCATGAGAATAGTTTGCCGTTGTATGACAGAGCGCTCTCGTATGCTGCCATTTTCGGACTGGAGTTGGAAGAAATGCCCGCCCCTGACCGCTTTCTAAAGGAGGGTGATGTGGTGGCTTTCGGAAACCAGAAGCTGTCAGTGGTCTATACCCCGGGACATTGCGAAGGCAGTGTTTGCCTCTATGATGCGGATGATAAGATAATCATCACCGGAGACCTGATTTTCGAGATGAGTGTGGGTCGCAGCGACCTGCCCACGGGCAATGAAGTCCTGCTGCAGCAAAGCATTCGTGAGAAAGTTCTCACCTTGCCGGACGATGTGACCATTCTGCCCGGACATGGCGATCCCACCACCATCGGTCGCGAACGCACCCGCAACCCCTATATCATTCATTAATAAATCCCTATAACCCTATACTTGAAACCTGAAACCTGAAACTTGAAACCAACATGAGTGTACCGACTTTTTCAGAAGAAAATTTAGACAATTTAGCCGTCCATTATAAAGCGATATTGAAAGGTTTGGGCGAAGATCCCGAGCGTGAAGGTTTGCTGAAAACCCCCATGCGTGTGGCCAAGGCCATGGATTTTCTGACGCATGGATATCGGCAAGACCCGAAATCAATTCTCGAAAGTGCCCTGTTTCATGAGGATTACAAGCAGATTGTGGTGGTGAAGGACATTGAGATTTACTCGATGTGCGAGCACCATCTCCTGCCTTTCTTCGGGAAGGCTCATGTCGGTTACATCCCGAACGGCACGATTGTGGGACTCAGCAAAATCCCGAGGGTGGTGGAATGCTTCGCACGACGGCTCCAATTGCAAGAACGGCTTACCTCGCAAATCAAAGACTGCCTTCAGGAAGTTCTGAATCCTATCGGTGTGGCCGTTGTGATTGAGGCGCAGCACCTTTGCATGTCCATGCGGGGCATCCAGAAGCAGAATTCCGTGACCACCACGTCCGAGTTCACGGGTGCGTTTCTGAAAAACGAGAACACCCGTCAGGAGTTCATGCACCTTATCGGAGCCGACTTGCACTGAATTTTTTTACAAGTACTTGTTCTTGCCCCCTCTTTTCCGGCGAAGACGTTTTCTCCGGGCTTTTCTCTTCTGCCTGAAGCGGGAAATGTCATACCCTATACTCTCCTCACGAACCTCTGACACGAACTCCGATTCGAACGGATATGCGGATCTTTCATCAGGATGGCGCAAAATGCACATCAGCGGTTTCCCGACCCATTCTTGCGGCAAACAGAGAGTCAGGGTGTCTTTCTGGGGTGTAATGATTAACTTTTTCATTTTGTAATATAATTTGAATTTTTTTCTTCAGCCCGCTTTTTTGGTCGAAAATGGCAACTTTCCGTTGTTTTTTTGCGAAATCGATTCTCTTTTTGTTTTTACCGATTTTTATTTTTAACACGCTTATAATCAAAAAGATATAATGCAAATATAGTGAATATTCCATTCGGTTCACCCCAAAGCGCTATTTTTTTGAATAAAAAATAAAGTATTGTATATCAATGAATTACGCTATGATAATTTTTTTATGAAAAAACAAGAACCATATTAAAAAAAGTGTATTTTTGCACGCTCAAAACAAAAAGGAGTTTCAGTAGCTCAGCAGGTAGAGCACATCCCTTTTAAGGATGGGGTCCTGGGTTCGAGCCCCAGCTGGAACACGAAAAAGCCGAATTGATTGATTCGGCTTTTTTATTAGTTTCAAGTTTCAGGTTTCAAAAGGATTAGCGAAAAGCCAATATTAGAACCGCCACGTTACCCCGAAGTAATAGAGGAACGGCAATTGATAGACAATGTCGTTGGTCGTCCGGTTGACGTAGAAGACGTTTTTGTAGTTATACACGTTGGTCATGGACAGGCTGACCTCCAATGTATGACGCTGGCCAAGGAAGAATTTCTTCTTGGCACCGAGGTCAAGGCGGTGGTAGCTTGGCAGTCGCGATTGGTTGAAGTCGCCTAACAAGAAATAGACATCCTCATTCGCCGCCACGTAGTCGTCGTTGATATGGGAGGGATCATAGTGCGGATAGTAGGCCTGAGTTTGCGTGAACGGGAATCCGGTGCCGAAGTTCCAGCGGCAGTTCACTTCCCAGGAGCGGCGTTTCCCGAAGGCGTAGGAAGCCACCAAGTTGATGTTGTGGCGACGGTCGAAATGCGGATGGTATTCGATTTTGCCGTCGGTGCGGTTCACCCAGCCCAACGAATAGACAAACCATATGTAAACGCCTTTGTAGTCGTATTTTATGGAGATGTCACCACCGTAGGCGTTGCCTTTTTCCCAGATGAACTCATTGTCGTCGTCAAGCATTTTGTAGCGGTTGACGGAAATCAGCTGCGAGAAGTTCTTGTAGTAAGCTTCAATATTGATGCTCAACGGGCTGATGGGTTCGTATTCGATGCCGAAAATGGCGTGCTGCGACTTCTGCAGACGACCTTTCATCTCCTTGTCGTCACCGATAAGGGTCGGAGGGAGCAGAGCCGTCTCTAACGGCGAGGAGATAAATCCGCTGAACAGGCTCACCACATCTTGGTCGGAGGTGACGGAAACCAGATTCTGCGAGTACATACCTGCCGCCAGTTTCAGACGCAAATTCTTGAGAATGTTGTATTTGATGGCCAAACGGGGTTCCGGTGAGGCTTCTCCAAGCGAATAATAATATTGCAATCGGAAGCCAGGTTCGATCAACAGCTTGTCGCGATAATTGTATTTGAACTTGACAAACAGCGACAGATCCGTGGTGTGGTCCACGATGTTGCGCTGCGAGTGGTAAATGGTATAATATTCGTAGTTCGTGTTGTAGCCCACCACGTCAACACCAACTTTCAGCAGGCTTTTGCCGAGATAGTAGTTAAATCCTAAATTGAAGGTGAACCCGTCCAAGGAGCTTTTCCTGGGGTCGTAGTTGGCGTCTTTCAATTCAGAAGAGTATTTGGAGTAAGCCAGGCAACCTTCGATCGTGGTGGGAGCGTCACCGGGAACAATGAGGAAGTTCGTGCCGACACCCCAGTTGTCCCAACCGTAATTGGCCACAGAACTGTATTTTACGCGGTCGGTGTAGTTAAAGCCGAACACATTCCAACGGGAACCATTGCGGGTGGCCAACGTCATTTTGCCGTAGATATCAATAAAACTGTAGGGTAGTCCGTCTTTGTCTTTCACGTAGGGATAGAAGACTTTGGAGGACTGTTCCAGGAAGGAGCCTTTGCCGGAGAGGATGAAGCTGATGGAGGTTTTACGGTTCTCTTTGAGTTTCAACAGAGGGCCTTCCAACAGCAGTTGTGCTCCAATGTTACTCAGATCGACCTTGCCGGCCAGCCTTTTCTTGTTGCCGTCTCGGGTTTTGATGTCCATCACGGAGGAAATCCTTCCGCCGAATTCCGCCCCGAAGCCGCCGGTATAGACATCCGCGCTGCTCATGATGTCCATGTCGAACACGGAGAAGATGCCGATGGAGTGGAAGGGGTTGTAGAGAAGCATACCGTCGAGGAGGAGCATGTTTTGGACGGGGGTGCCGCCACGCACGTAAAGTTGTCCGCCCTGGTCACCCGTGGAGATAATGCCGGGCAGCACTTGCAGATATTGTGCGAAGTCGGGTTGTCCTCCAATGGCCGGCATTTTGCTCATGTCTTTGGGGGTCACGCTGATGACCGCGGTGCGGGTCTCTTGTTCCTTGCGGGTGTTTTCGCCCACAATCTGCACGGCATCAAGGGTTTGCGAATTTGGGGAGATGCTGTAACGTTTGGTAAGCGTGCTCTTGGTATCTACGGTTACCGTGTCGTACAAGTCCACATATCCCAACAGAGAGACCTTCACCGTGTAGGTTCCTGCCGGTATTTTGTTGATGAGGAAAGCACCCGTAGCGTCGGAAAGTGCACCGAAGGAAGTGCCCATCAGCTGAATTGTACAATAGGGTAAGGATTCTCCACTAGATTCGTCGTATGTAAAACCCTTGATCACAGAATGTTGTGAAAAAGCCCAAAGGGATAATGCCATACAAAGAAGAGTAAGAGCGTATTTTTTGATCATTCTTTTCAGTTTAAAAATTAAGGGCGCAAAGGTACAAAAAAAACGGAAAGTAGAAAATACAACCAAGCGAAAATCTTCGTATTTTTGCCCTTTCATTTTCATCCATAAATAGTAAGATATGCAAGCATTAGTTAGTATCATTATGGGCAGCACCTCCGACCTTCCGGTGATGGAAGCTGCATGTAAATTCCTTGACAGTCAGGAGATTCCCTTTGAAATGTTGGCATTGTCCGCCCACCGCACCCCCGACGAGGTGGCTGAATATGCCAAACATGCGCACGAGCGTGGAATCAAGGTCATCATCGCGGGTGCGGGCATGGCCGCGCATCTTCCCGGGGTGATTGCCGCCATGACGCCGCTGCCTGTCATCGGAGTGCCCATCAAATCTTCACTCGAAGGAATGGATGCCGCCTTGGCCATGCTTCAGATGCCTCCCGGAATCCCCGTGGCCACCGTGGCCATCAACGGGGCGCAAAACGCTGCCATCCTCGCTCTGCAAATGCTCAGCGTCAACAACCCCGAAATGATGGCTAAAGTGCAGGCTTTCAAGCAGAACCTGAAACAGAAAATCGTGAAAGCCAACGCCGACCTCGCCCAAATCTCCTACCCCTTCAAAACCAATTAACCCACTAACCAATTAACCCACTAACCAATTAACCCACTAACCCACTAACCCATTAACCTACTAACCCACTAACCGAATCATGCTCAAAGTCTATTCCGCCTCCGCTGGCTCCGGAAAAACCTACAATCTGGTTTTCGACTATCTTGCCGCCTGTTTCCGGAACCATTTGCCAGCGTTCCTGAAGCTGGACAACAGGCATGACTATACCTGTCCGTCGTGCAACGGATACCAGCAGATTCTGGCCATCACGTTCACAAACAATGCCGGGGCGGAGATGAAGGAACGGGTTGTGCGACAATTGAACAGGCTGGCGTTTGCCACGTCGGTCGAGGATCTTGATCCCAACGATTTTGACAATTTGTGCAAAAAAGTGTTCGGGACGGTGCCGCTTTCGGAGGAAGAGATGTTTATTTTTGTCCAAAGAACCTCCAAAGCTTTACTGCACAGTATTTTGTACGATTATGCACGATTCAGCATCACGACGATTGACAGCTTTATCCAGCGCGTAATCCGCTCTTCCGCGCTCTACCTCCATCTCAGCATGAACTATGCGGTTCAGATACGCCTGACCGACTTCTTCCAGATGGCTATCGATCGGTATATCTGTGAGTTAACCCAAAACGACCATCAGTTTCAAGTGGTGGTGAACGAGTTGATTCGGCAGTTGGAGGACAAAGGAAGTGCCAACATCAACCGTTTTCTGACAAAAGGACTCCGACTTCTGTATAATGACGCTGAAAAAAGCCATCCATACGTAAAGGGGTTCTTGGACGAGGCGGAATTATTAACCGTGGTGAAAGAGTGGAGGGAGACCAAATACAAGCTTTTGGCAGAATGTCAAAATGAGGTGAGACCATTGGCTGACAAAGCATTACAGGTGATTCAAGCTGCTAAGGAAGAAGATATCTTGCCCAATGGTACCATGAAATGGGATAAGTGGTTCTCTGCCATTGCGGATGATCCTTTCAATTTAAATCATGAGGATGGGTTTGAGGCCAGTCGCTTCAACAAAGAATTGAAAACCAGCACCATTTTCACGATCTCAAGCCAATTAAGTCGGAAGGAAAAAGCCGATAAAGAGCCTCTGAAGGAAGCATTTGCCGGACAGGTCGAAGCGATTTTCAGGCAGATTCAGGATATAGTGTTAAAAAACGCTAAAACATTCTTCTCGTGCCATATTCTGGACAAAAATGCCAACAATCTTTTGGTGTTGGATGCGTTGAAAAACCACGTCGAGGCCATCAAAGCCCAGACGGATTCCTTCTTCCTGTCGGAAAGCAATCCGCTGTTGAACGATGAAATCCAATCAGACAGTCATGGCGACCCGCTTTTCGAAAAGTTCAACTTCTACAAGAAGTTTTTCATCGATGAATTTCAGGACACTTCACTGATGCAGTGGCAGGACTTGAAACCCCTGATTATCGAGGCGTTAGGTACCTCAACATCAGGGGAGCTTACCCTTTTTGGGGATGTAAAACAGTCGATTTACCGTTTTCGAAACGGCGATGTGAACCTTTTCTACCGACTGACGGACAAGGATCGACTGCAATCCACGGATTCCGAGAAAGACATCGTTCGGATGTTGCGCGGGAAAGAGGATTTCCGGTTTGAGTCGCTGTCAACCAACTATCGTTCGCGGACATCAGTGATTGAGTTCAACAATCACTTTTTCCGTTATTATGCCGAACGATTAGGGAAAGAGGGTTATTACCAGGATGTGGAGCAGCAAACCAATCCCAAGAAAGTAGGTGGCTTGGTGCAGTATTTAGGTTATAACACAAAGGATTTCAAGGATATACGGAAGGTATGGCCGGACTGTCCCGACGATTTCTACCAAAATGTCTATCCGAATTTTCGTGCAGAGGAGAAGGAGTTGCTTTATGCGGTCAAGGATGCGAAACAGCGTGGTTATTCCTACGGGGAGATGGCGGTGTTGTTAAGCGGTCGTGCAAAGTGCAACGAATTTGCCCAATGTTTGATCCGTGCCGACATTCCGGTGGTCACTTCCGAGTCGCTCCAACTTTGCGATAACTCTAATATCAATCTGATAATCAGCACATTGAAATTAATTCTCAATCCTTCTGATACCTTGGCGCAAAGTGTGATACTGGAGTATTTTTCCCGAATGCATAGCAAGGATTTCAACAGCCTGATTTGTAATAACCACCTTGGCCGTTTTTATTCCATCATGAAGGAAACATTTGGGATCCAGGACTTTAAGAAGGAGATGGAACATTGGATGCAGAACCCTTTTCTGATAACAGTGAAGGAGATAGCCCGTTTTTATCATTTTGATTCGGATGCCGATCCCTTCTTGGCCGATTTCTTCGATTTGGTTTACGATTATACGCGGACGCAGAACGCTTCCGTGGCCGATTTTCTGGTCTGGTGGGAGGATCTCAACCACTATCAGGAGTCGATTCCGAGACTTTCGTTGTCGGGCGCTGCAGATGCAGTGAAACTATTGACTATCCACTCCTCCAAGGGGTTGGAATATAAGGTCGTTATCACCCACTGTACAGCATCCAATTCACACGAGACATATTACTGGGTGACCGATCCGAAAAGTGGTCAAAGCTGCTACGTCAAACATGAAAAGAACATGCAATTTTCTGATTTCCAGGCAGAATATACGGAAGAAGAGGACAAGAGAGTGTTGGATGCGATGAATTTATGGTACGTGGGTTTCACTCGCGCCTGCGACATGTTGTATATACTGGCGGAAAACAAAGAGACGAGCAAGGAGAGCAGTGGCGGACTGAATATCAAGAAAGGGTTGAAGAAGTTTGCAGAAGACAGTACGTGTAGTATTTTCAAGAAAGAGGGTCTCATTCAATATTATGGTGATTTTGGTTGGCAGAAACCGCCGAAAGATTCTGGGAAGACGAAGTCGAAGGAGGAAGGAACGAAAGAGTCAGAAAAGAAGGAACCAGAAAAAGACGGGGAAGAGGGAGCTGGATTCCGGGTTTCTTGTTCAGCGCTGACATTCCTCGATAATCCGAACATCAAAGTGGTGCCGACGGAAGAGCGTACCGAGGCGCAAGACACGGGAACATACATACACCGGTTTTTGCAAAAATTAACCGTCTTTCCCTCCACGGCAGAGGAGCGCGAAAAGGCAACGTCCGGAGAGCCGGAGGAGATTCGCATTCGTCTGCAGCAGCTTTTCGAGCGCACGGAACAGGATTCGGACTTGCGTCCCTATTTTTACCTCAGCGAGGGCGACCGTGTTTTGAATGAGGTCACCGTCATCAAATCTGATGGAGAGGAGCGGCGTCCCGATCGCATTGTGATGAAACCCGACCATGTGATGATCATCGACTATAAGACTGGCCAGGAGTACAAAAAGAAATACGAGACGCAATTGGCCGAATATCAGCAATGTTTGATGGCCATGGGCTATCAGGATGTGCGGACGGGGATTTTGTATATTGATTAGGCAATAGGCAACAGGCAACAGGCAAAATCGCCTAAATCACCGAGCTGTTCATCTGGTAAACAAATTATTTTTCGTCAACGATGTTGGCGTATCCATAATTTTCATATTTTTGCGCGAAAATAAAATATAGTAGTCATTATGTCCTTTATTACTGAAAGAATTGCATTAGAGGGGTTGACTTTTGACGATGTGCTGCTGATCCCGGCATATTCGGAAGTGCTTCCCAAAGAGATTGATTTGAGAACGCGGTTTACGCGCAACATCCGGTTGAACCTGCCGTTCGTGTCGGCAGCCATGGACACGGTTACCGAGTCGAAAATGGCGATCTCCATTGCGCGAGAGGGCGGTATCGGCGTGATACACAAAAACATGTCGATTGCTGAACAAGCTAAACAGGTGGCCTCAGTCAAACGTGCTGAAAACGGTATGATTAATGCCCCGGTGACCATCACGCCAGACAAGACCGTGGGTGATGCTTTGCGTATTATGGCCGATTACCATATCGGCGGCATCCCGGTGGTGGACGAGAAAAATATCCTCGTCGGCATTGTCACCAACCGCGATCTGCGTTTCGAGAAGAACTTCAACCGCAATATTTGCGACATAATGACCAAGGAGGGGTTGATCACCACGACCCGCGATACGGACCTCAACCGTGCCGCCGATATCCTTCAAGAGCATAAAATCGAAAAGCTTCCGGTGGTGGCTACTGATGGAACGCTCATCGGTTTGATCACTTATAAAGACATCACAAAGGCCAAGGACAAACCTTTCGCCTGCAAGGATGCGCAAGGCCGTCTGCGCGTGGCCGCTGGAATCGGTATCACGGCCGATGCGGTGCAACGTGCTGAAGCCTTGGTGGAAGCAGGGGTGGATGCCCTCGTCCTCGACAGTGCGCACGGGCATTCCAGAAACGTTATCAACACCTTGAAGGACATTAAGAAACAGTTTGATAACGTGGATGTTGTGGTTGGGAATATCGCTACTGGTGATGCGGCCAAGTTGCTGGCCGACAACGGTGCCGATGCGGTGAAAGTGGGTATCGGACCCGGCTCCATCTGCACGACCCGTGTGGTGGCCGGCGTGGGTGTCCCCCAACTCAGTGCGGTCTATGACGTTTATAAAGCCTTGCAAAGTTACAACATCCCGCTCATCGCGGATGGCGGCATTCGCTATTCAGGCGACATTGTGAAGGCCCTTGCCGCCGGCGGGGATTCCGTAATGCTCGGCGGTCTGCTTGCCGGTGTGGAAGAATCTCCTGGCACGACCATCCTCTTCAACGGTCGTAAGTTCAAGACTTACAGAGGAATGGGCTCGTTGGAGGCCATGCAGCACGGCTCCAAGGACCGTTACATGCAAAGCGATGTCGATGATGCCAAAAAGCTCGTTCCCGAAGGCATTGTCGGACGCGTACCGTACAAGGGAGACCTTTACGAAGTAATCTATCAGATGGCCGGCGGCCTTCGTTCCGGTATGGGTTATTGCGGCGCGAAGAATATCGGAAAACTGCACGAGGCTCGTTTCTGCCGCATCACAAATGCCGGTGTTCTCGAAAGCCATCCGCACGATATCACCATCACCAGTGAAGCTCCAAACTATTCAAGCGAATCGAAATAATTCAAACAATCATCCAAAAATAAAACTGTTATGAATAAGAAAAATATTGTAGTAGGTGTCGATTTCTCTAACAGCTCTCATAATGCCATGCGCCATGCGGTCTCTTTGGCCATCAAAACCAATGCTGAAATACATCTTGTGTGGGTAAAAACCCCCAGTGTTTCCAACAATGTGACCGAGGACGGTGGCGATAATTACATCCAAAAAGTGCAATCTTCATTGGAGGAGTGGAAAAATGAGTGCAAGTTGGAAGCTCCTAATGTGGAGGTCAACACGGTTATATTGGAAGGCAAGGTACATGTTGAGATTCTCAAATATGCCTCCAATCTTTCTATTCCCATTGTGGTCATGGGCACGCACGGCACTTCCGGATTTGAAGAAGGCTATATCGGCAATAATGCCAACCGGTTGATCAAAGACGCCAAGGTTCCGATTCTGATCATGCGTGAAAACATCGAAATCAAGCGCGACTTGCACAACATCTATGCGCCTATCGATTTGAGCTTCGAGACGTTGCAGAAGATGCGCTATGCTACCTATTTGGCGAAGTGTTTTGCCGCCAAGGTGACCATCGCCGGTGTCTATTATCCCAACAACGCCGACACGCGCCATATTATCAATGTGCAGATGCGCCACGCCTCTGATATGTGCGAGGACACGAACGTGCGCCACGAAATGGTTCCGTTGACGGTGCAGAAAGATTATGTGCAGACGTTGTTGAACCATGCCCACGAGATGGACGCCAACCTCATCGTGATTATGCGTGAGGAGAGCGAAACTGACTTCACGTCAAGCTCCAACATGACGGAAATTCTCAGCACCTCCAAAATGCCGTTGCTGATTATTCCCAATTACACTGCAGTAGGCCTCGGCAGATAATGGCGAAAATCCAAAAACGGACGTTGCGCGGGGGAAACATGCTCAACCCCACTCCTGTGGTGATGGTCTCCTGCGGCAGCACCCTTGACGAATACAATATCATTACCATTGCATGGACGGGTACGGTGAATTCCGACCCGCCCATGTGTTCTATTTCGGTGCGTCCGGAACGCTATTCCTACGACCTGATCAAGCGTTCGGGGGCATTTGTCATCAATTTGGTTAACAAACAATTGGCCCCTATTGCCGACTGGTGCGGGGTGCGATCAGGTCGTAAATTCAACAAATTCCTGGAAAAGGGATTGACCCCTGTGCGTGCCACGCAGGTGAGCGCGCCCATGATCGAGGAGGCTCCCGTGAATATAGAGTGCAAAGTGACTCAAATCATCCCGTTGGGTACCCACGACATGTTTTTGGCCGAAGTCGTCGCCGTGCATGTCAATGATAGGTTATTCTCCAAAAAAACGGATGCACTGGATTTGCAACGCGCTGATTTAGTGACCTATTCGCACGGACACTATTACGCTTTGGGCGAAAAAATCGGGAAGTTCGGGTTTTCGGTGGAAAAAAAACGACAATAGTTAGCAGTTGGCTGACCGTTACATCGTGTAGTAGAGACGCAAAATTTTGCGTCTCTACGCAATCTTCAATTCTTTAATTTCACCACGGTGATGCCGGCGCCGCCGAGTTCGAGCATTTCATCATAGAATTCTGCAACGCTCTTTCTTTTAGCCAGGTACTGCCGCACCACGCTGCGCAGGATGCCGTTGCCTTTGCCGTGCAGGATTCGCAAATTCCCGACACCCAACATTTCGGCTTCGTCGAGATATTCTTCCAGATTGTGCACCATCTCCTCCGCACGCTGACCGCGCACGTCGAGGGTGGTGTTGAAGTCTGCCAGCTTTTTATTGAGGGCATCCGCAATCGTGCCGGTGTTGAACTGCGACACGTGCCCGCGTTCCACATTCCGTGCCTCTTTCTTGCTGATTTTGATGAGCTTATCCAATCTGGTACGGAAATTCACCGAGTGGAACGAAATCATCACTTCGTTGCCGTTGATATCCGTCACCTCGCCGGCAATCTGAGAATCAGGCATATAAACGGAGTCGCCCACTCGGATGGTCTTGTCCTGCACCTCTTCCACGGTCGGTTTCTTCTCCACAGGTTTCCGTCGATGAATCGGAATGATAGGCTTCACTGCCTCGGCCTCCGCTTTTTCCACATGCTCAATCTCCTTTTGCAATTCCTGTTTGAAAGTTTTCACTTCCTCGCGGGCTGCCTTGGTCTTCGCAGCATCGGCCTTTGACTCCTTGATTTCACGAATGGTGTTCTCAATAATCTTGTTCGCACTATCGACAATGCTGTTGGCCTGATTCTTTGCTTTGCTCAGAATCTCCTTGCGCTGTTTGTCAAGTTGCGCGAACTTTTCAGCGTATTCGTCAATCATCACGGCGAGTTGTTCGTCCGCCGCCCGCACCATCTTGAGCTTTTGCTCGGTCTCGATCTGCGTAATCTCAATCTCCTCCAACTTCCGCTCGTAGTCGATCTGCGCCGTTCCCGACTTCTGTATTGCATTGTCAATAATTTGCGGATTCAGTCCAATATGGCGGGCTATTTCGTAAGTAAATGAGCTGCCCGGCTTGCCAATCTTGAGAATATATAGAGGTAATAAAGCATTTGTATCGAACAACATAGCCCCATTTTCTGATTCAGGATGCGTGTCGGAGAACATCTTTAGATTGCCATAGTGGGTGGTGATGATTCCGAAGGCCTTCGTGTCATAATAATGCTCTAAGATGGATTCCGCCAACGCACCGCCGAGGGTCGGCTCGGTACCGCTGCCGAACTCGTCAATCAGGAACAGCGACTTCTCGTTCAACTGCTCATCCATCACCTTAAGGTTCTGTAAATGAGAACTGTATGTACTCAAATCATTGTCAATGGATTGCTCGTCGCCGATGTCGATGAAAATACTGTCGAAAATACCCATGTCGGAGGTACTCAACATCGGAACCGGCAATCCGCATTGCATCATATATTGCAATAGACCTACACTTTTCAGACAGACAGACTTACCGCCTGCATTTGGTCCAGAAATAATGAGAATTCGTTTTTCGGGGGTCAGTTTGATGTCCAAAGGCACCACTTCCTTATGGCTTTTTTTGTAGTTGAGATAAAGGAGCGGATGCTTGGCCTGATACCACTGCGCTACAGTTTTGGGGTGGATATGCGGCACGGCAGCATCAATATCAATGGCAAAAAGAGCCTTGGCACGGAGGAAATCGTACTTGCCCATCAGTTTCTGCGCTTCTAAAAGGTCATCGATAAGAGGACGGATGGTGTCTGTGATTTCCGTGAGAATGCGGATTATCTCGCGCTGCTCAGCATTTTGCAACTCCTTGAGTTCGTTATTGGCATCGAAGACCTCGGTAGGTTCGATGAAAACGGTCTGTCCGGTGGCGGACTCATCATGCACGAAACCCCGCAGACGACGTTTGAACTGTGCGGAAACGGGAATACAGAGACGACCGTTGCGGACGGTCATTTCGGCATCCTCCTTGACGATACCGTCTTGCTTGGCAGCGGAGAGAATCTTGCGGATTTGCCGGTCGGCATCGCGGGAGATGCGGTTAATCGCACCTTTGATATGCGCCAATTCCTCGGATGCATTGTCGCGCATCTGCCCTTTGTCGTCCATGATGCGGTTGATGGCCGCCATCAAATCGCGCTGCAGTGGCATCTCCGCGCACATCGACCAAAGTCGTGGGTAGCGGTTATCCTCGTGGCGGACCTTGAAATAGACGAAAATGTTGGTCATTGACTGCACAAAGCCGCGAAGGCAGGCCAGTTCATCGAGTTCGATGTAGGTGCCGTCAATGCGAAGGCGTTTCAGCACATCGCGCAGGTCGTAAAAGTCTTGAGCAGGGAACGGCTCGTCAAAGAGCAGCAACTGGCGGAATTCCTCCACCGACTCCAAAGCGGGCATGATCTGCAGCATGTCGGTCATAAACTGCATGTTGCCGACCGATTCAGCGCCTTGCGGACTCAAACAATGGTGCAGAATGAGCCGCCGGACAATGTCAAAACCTATTTTCTCTTCTAAGTTATCCGGATAAAGCATAATTAGAATCCTGTCCAGAACATCTCCCAAATCTTGTGTTCCATCTCCTGCCAGGTCTGGCGGGTAGCACCAGCAAAATCGGCACTATATTGGTTCAGCACCTTTTGGGCCTCCTCTTTTTCACCGTCATTCAACAACTTAACCACTTTTTGCTCCAGTGCGGGCAATTCTTCGAAGGCCTTGTCCTCATAGCGCATGATGTTGGTCATCATCATCTCTTTGGTACGGCCCCAACGCACTTGCGCTAACTTGTTAGCCTTGCGATAGTGCCACAATACGGCATTTTCGTTGTAGCGGAAATAGCCGCACACCTCGAAGCCAACAGGCATCTTCGTGGCACCGGCGTAAATCGGAATGCGCGGGCTCTGTCCAGGATTTTCCACAGAGAACCAGCACAAGCCACCCACCTCATCGGGCAGCCAATCGCGACATTGCATGATGAACGAATAGGAGCACCACGACATCGCCACGCCACGGTAGAATGTCACCGTGCCAGGGTTCAGGAAATTGTACATGGCGCGTTCGTTGCCGTCCATCCACGGGTTGGCGTTCGGGCAAACAATCGTATCTTTATAAGGATTGCCCGATTTGTCTTTTTTATTTGCCACTATTTTGAGATTGCCGATTTGGTCGAGCACGGTGCCTTCGTAGTTGGCGCGGAACAGTTCCATCACATCGCGCACATCGACTTTCTTTTCGGGTTTCACGGAGAAGGGAAGTTCTTCGGCGTTGAGGTCGAGGTTCAGCGACGGAGCGAGTACATTGAAGATGTACCATTCGCGCTCTTTGTGGTTTTTGCCCTCGGCGTAGGAGGCGTTGAAGGCTTTCCACCAGAGGAAGTCGCCCTTGCCGTCCCAAAGTCCGTACTTTTTGGCCACTTTTTCGATATTGTCGGAGCAGAGGAAGTTGTTCTTGTCCTTGCGGTTCAGTTTGCCGATGCGGGGCACATTGCAGCTCACGGCCACCTCATCGTCGGGCACGCGTTGCGCCACCCACATACCGCCGATCACGTCAGGGCCTTCGCCGAGGATTTCCATCTGCCACACCTCGTTCTTGTCCGCGATGGTGATGCATTCGCCCCCGTCGGCATAGCCGTACTGCTTCACCAGGTCGCCGATGAGCAGAATGGCCTCGCGGGCGGTCGTACAACGCTGAAGGGCAATGCGTTGCAGCTCTTCGATCATGAAC
>Ga0265299_10003118_pt1 | contig 16410 bp, 18 predicted proteins | sample AusTroGonzalo_MG_4_FD_193485 | JGI IMG/M metagenome (GOLD analysis project Ga0265299, IMG submission 193485) | Bovine rumen microbial communities from tropical cattle in Woodstock, Queensland, Australia - Gonzalo_02 | ecosystem: Host-associated > Mammals > Digestive system > Stomach > Rumen ... | reverse complement strand
ATATATAGAGGAGAAGTTTTTACCTTTACTGATAATACACTTACTTGGACTTTTACTGTTTCAAATGTCAATAGTAGTCCTATGTTTACTTGTAATGTAATATGTATGTCTGGCTCTACACAAACTGTATCTACTACATGTACATTAACAGATTGTTTACGATTAGTAGACAATAGTACTACTGTAGAATTAGATAATGTTTTTGGGCAAGCTGGTGTAAATGGTAATGGATTACAAAATGGTATTGCTGGTAAAACTGGTAATATGGAGGATTTTCCTTCAATAACTTCTGGATATGGTGGTCATGGAGGAGATTGGCAATCATCTGGTAGTAATGGTGCAGGTGCTTCTGGAGGTGGAGCTTCTGGAGGTGCAGGTGGTGGTGCTAACTGGAATACCGACTGGTCCTATGGAGGAGGCGGAGGAGGTGGAGCCGGTGGTTCTACAGATGCTTCCGGTGGTAAAGGTGGTGCAGGATCTTCACCAGGTTCAGATGGAAGCAATTATCATCTCAGTCCAAGTGATGTAACAAGCGGAAATAATTCAAATGGATTAGGTAATAATACATACGGACAAGGTGGTAAAGGTGGTGAAGTTGTATCTACTAGTTCATGGATTAATCCATATCAAGGTACTTCAGGAGCAATTCGCTTAGTACAAACAGCCTAATATATTTAATATCTATATAAAAGATAAAGTTAATCTGGGTTATTTCTTAGAAAATAGCCCAGTTCTATTAATAGAACAAGTATGTTTTATTTGTTTTCCTAATTATAAAAAAACTTTAATTTAAATGAGAGAATATTTTGTTATGACAATTGGAGGACAAGATCTTTTAACTATACTTGTAGCATCTCTAATTTCTTTCTTAGCAGGATCTGTTAAAACTATTCTTCGCTATACAAGAGATGGTATTTTCCCTAAAAAACTTGATTTTGTAGTAAATATAATATTATCTTTCTTTGTAGGTGTACTTGCTAGTTTTGCATGTGCACATTTTAATGTAGAAGAAGATATGACTTATATTATTGTAGCTTTATCTGCATTATCTGCAGAAAGGCTATTATCTGCTATACCTACAATCTTTGTTAAAAAAATCGAAAATTCTTTAGGTGTAAAACCTACTCAAGAAGAATATGAAGCCGACCCAGTAAATAAAAAAAACTAAGAGGTCCTAAAATGTGTATAAGAGCAACTACCAATAAACAAATTACGACAATATTTAACATGGGAATTTCCTGTGTCGCTGCTATGTTTATGGGTATTTTGCTACGAATTATAGGACTTCCTTGTTGGCTAGTATGTGGTAGTGTGGCTGCAACCGCGGTAATAGCAGAGCATTTTCTTACTATCTATCCATTATTTGTTTTAAAATATATAACTTTACCCGAAGAAAAAGGTAAGAAAAATGCAAAATCTAAATGAAATGATTGAAAGACTTTTTCATAAAAAAAGTGTTATTAAAGGTGTTTTTATACTTCCATTAATAACTATAGTAATTATAGCAATAAGTCTTAATAACTTTTATATTGCTAACCGTACATTACCATATATAAATGAAGCTAAGCACCTTTTTGTTGGTATCTTAGCTTTACTTTGTATTAATGCTGTTGCTAATTTTGCTAGTTTAATACTATATTATTGCTTATATAATCGTACAGAAGACTTTGTTAAAAAGTATGTACATATGAAACATCATCTAAAAGATTAATTCTGATCTAATAAATCATTTGTAATCTTATTTTGTGTTCTTTCTGCTTTACCCTCAGCTGTTAAACATACTACAATCTGAGACCAAGTCTTACCTTCTTCTAAGCAAAAGTAATTATAATCTGTCTGATAATACATATTGTTAGAAATTACATTAGGTTTTGTAAATAAACTACAACTACTCAAAAACAGGCTAAACATAACAATAAAAATTTTCATTTATTTTCCTTTTGTTTATAAGTTTTTCCTTTCTTTGGACTAGGCTTTCCTTTCTTTGCTTCAGACAAACGCTTTTTTGTTTCTTCTGACATTTTTTTACCTTTATTCCAAGTAGGTTTTCCTTTATGAGCTAATGATATTTTCTGTTTTGTCTCTTCAGAGAGAATTCTATTAGTTGCAGCTTTAGCCATTTTCAATTTTGTTTCTTCAGAATGCTTTCTTCCTCTCATTGGACCAGGTTTTCCTTTTCTGCTTTCATTCAGTTTTCTTTTCATTTCTTCAGTATATTTCAAACCAGTATGATATTTAGAAAGTTTTAAACAAGTCTCTTTTGGAAGTTTTTTACCAAGCCGATGTAAACGAATATGTTCTTTACTCGTTAAAAATATAAGTTCAGAAGCTGGACGATTATAATAAAGACGTTGTAATTTAAGTTCTTTTGCTGTTAAAGTAATATTACCTTGAATTTCTAATCTATGATGACAATGCCAAGTTTGAGTAGTATCAGCCATTGCTTTATCATAGTTTTCTATAAGACTTATATCTTCACAACAATATGCAATAGCATTTTCCACCCTAAGCATCCTTTTTATCCTCCTCTTCTATTTTCATAAATCTTTTACAATGACAAAAACCTGGTGTTGTTTGTTCTCTAAAATCTTTACACATACACTTTGTATCATCATTTTTATATAATAAACAAGGACAATATCCATCATTCTCAATTACGCGTTGAGTTATCTCTTTTAAAAATTCTGGATCTGGATTTGGTACTATTCTTAATGTCATTATCTTATCTCCCTTGTTTAAAAAACTCAAGCATTTCTGCAGAAGGCTTCATATCACCACATAAATCAGCCGGTATCTTACTTAATTGTTCTTGATACTCTTTCTCTAACTGTTTAATTTGGCTATCTCTACGCTTGTTATATTCAACCAAACGAGCATTTTCTTTAGTTATTTCATCTAATTTACAGGTAGTTTCTACTAATTGTTGTTGTGTATTACTTAATTTAATACTAGTTACACGCCATAAACCAAATAAAACACCAATAATTGCTACAATAATAAATCCAATTATTAATTTTGCTTTAATGTCTAATACCATTCTTTTTACTCCTTTTTAATTTTTTACTCTTTATCCACCAAACTATACTATTCCATACACTCTCTAACCAAGTATGTACTACAAATGCTTCTACTACATCTACATAATTTGCTTTAAATATCTGTGTAGAACCATCTTCAAACCTCATCTCTATACAACCAAAATACTTAGATCTCTTATCTGTTATCTCATATAGATATATCACTTGATCCAAACATATAAGATATTCAGATTTTGTAACTGGTGAATAAAGAATTATAGTCTTCATTGTTCTTCAATCCATTCATCATATGTCATTGGATTAGATTTATACCAATCTTCACTACTTTCTGGATAGTCTAATAAATATTGTCTATAATTAGTATAATTCGCTTTCTTTTCTTCAGTTAAGCTTTCCCATACTAATACTAATTGCTTAGGATCAACATACTCTTCTAAATAGCTATTACGAACTGCACGAACTTCTTTTTTCATTTGTTCAACTGCTTTTTCATCTTCATTTAAAGCATATTCAGTATTACATAGTTTATAATCAGCCACCGTATGTTCAGTATCTTCTATAACTTCATCTTTAACTAGAAAAAGAAATTCATTATCAATATCACTAATTGCAATTATTTTATTATCTTTTATCGCTTTGTACATATTTAATCCTTTTATACTGCACCATTTGCATATACAAATATAAATGATTCTGTTGTGCCACTAAAACTATAAGCTATTTGAATCACATCCCCTCTAGAAGCCGGAATATATATATATTTGGCCCCCGTTGCCATCCCATCTGAAGTAACCCCAATATGAGCGGTAGTATTAACTAAATTACAGTATGCACCTGATGTTCCTGCTCCTTTTAGAAGTACAAACCAACCATCTGCAGGAGCTGTATAATTTGAACCAGATGCTCCTAATGTTAAAGTATTATATCTACTACTTGGCATTGCTTGATGTGCTATAAATGCTGTATCACTATAATCTACTGCCTGAAATATATATCTTGGACTAAAAGTACTAATATCACCTGTAGTATGTCCAATATAAATAATTGGACGAATATTACCATCAGCTATACTTATCCAATAATTTTTTTCTTCAATATATCTATATGTACTTATAGCAACTCTATTAAAATCAGTTGTAGATAACCACATACCATCACACGATGCACCAGTATTGCTACTAACCCAAACATCAGGTACTGTAATAATTTGACTGTTTAATGTTCCATCTGGATTTATTCCATCTGGAATTAAGCCTCTAACACCTGGTAAAGCAAATATAACTGAGCCTATATATCCAAATCCATTGAATACTTGATCTATACTTGTAACAACATTTGACGAATCTTTTACTATCGCTATTGGGAGAGAACTTTCATCTGTGTCAACCCAAGAACCAGAAATACCTCGTTTTATTTTATTGTTTGTTGTATCATACCAACAACCACCATCTGCATAAGTTGGTGCAGTTGAACCAGAAAAACAATAGTCGATACTTGTAACCGTAATATTATTATTTGCACGCCTATAATATACTACACCTAGTTTATTATTTAACCAAGTAGGTGTAACACTTAAATCACTTGCAATCACAACTTCATCAAAAACACCTGAACCATTTGGCACATAAACCTTTGAACCTGCTCTTAATGTTAATGTTCCACTTGATAATTCTAGCGCTATATCTTGTGGAATATCAATAATACAATTACTAACATTACTATGATCTGGTTGTACATTAATTCGAATCCAAGAATATGTACCTGAATTATTTACACATTTATAAAAATATCCATTTATATAAGTTGCAGTAGTAGTACCAACATATTGATAAATACAACCTGCTAATGCACTTGTAGCTGCAGGCAAACTACTTACTTGTGGTATTGCACCTACTTCAGCAGCAGTCATAGTAGCATCTGTAACCATATATAATTCTGTAGGACTTTTAGTAGCAATATCATATTGCTGCTTTGTCATTACATTTAATTTAAGTTGTTCTACATTAGTTGTTGTTGACATTTATTATAACCTCTCTTAAATTATGAAGTTGCTGGTAAATCAAAAAGTGCTACACAAGAAGTTCCACCAAAACCACTAGTTACAGAAGCCCATGAACCCATGGTAGATTGCATATTTGATGGAAAATGAACTGTACATCCAGTCACACCTTTTAACATATTATTAAATTGATCTGTTCTTGAACCTAAATTATTCAAAACACTGAACTGAATTGAAGTTAAACTTGTACAATTTTCAAATGTATTATTAAAGCAAGTATTTCCTGTTACAGTACTCAAATGGCTAAATACTATTGAAGTCAAAGAGCTACATCCATAAAACATACCTTTACACCCATTAGTTCCAGAAACTGTAGTTAATAAAGTTATACTAACATCAGATAAAGCTGTACAATTTTGAAACATATATTGACAACCATTATATCCAGAAATAGTTACCAATTTACCCAAATCAATAGCCCCTAAATGATTACACCCACCAAAAGTATAAACACAACCACTACTACCAGAAACAGTTGCTAAATTATTTACTTTTACATCTGTTAAACTAGTACAACCATAAAAAGTATGGTTTAAAGATTCTGAATTATTTACTGTTGTTAAAGAACTTAAATCTACTTTTTCTAAACTAGTACAACCATTAAACATAGAAACACAAACACTACTAGTTCCAGAAAGAGTAGTTAAAGAAGATAAATCAACTTCTGTTATTCCCGTACAGCCATTAAACATACGCTCACATCCATATGTACCAGAAATAGTTGTTAAATTACCCAAATTTATTTTTCCAGTTAATCCTGTACAACCTTCAAACATATAATTGCAAGCAGCTTGACCAGAAATAGTAGTTAATGATGATAAATTAATTGTAGTTAATGCTCTATTTTGATAAAACATATAACTACAACCATATCCTCCAGATATATTAGTTATACTTCTCATATCTACTGAAGTAAGATTAGTATAAGCAAAAGCATAATTACAACTATTGCTACCAATAGAAGTAAGACTCGATAAATCTAAAGTAGTTGTAGTTAAATTATTAACATAATAAAAACTATGATTTAAAGCTTGCGCACCAATAGTTGTAATATTACTAAAATCAGGAAGAGTAGCCATACTGCTACTATAATAATATTGATATGATAAACATCCTGTATTCAACTCAGTAATTCCAGTTAAATCAATTGGATTAGAACTAGAGGTCAAATAATTACCGCTTTTTGCTTTTTCAATATAATAAGTAGGTGCATCGCTTACTGGTAAAACTGGAGTAACTTCTCTTGTACCTAAAAATAGTTTAGCCATTATTTAATCCCTTTTATGCTGTATGATCTACAATTACAAATGCATATCTAGTTTCATTAACCCATTTACTTGTTGTATTATCATATGTTAGAACTTGATTATTACTAGGACTTGTTATAGTTGTATCAGTTAAATCTGCTAAAGTACTACTTCCACCTCCACTAGAAGGTTGTACATCTAATTGAGTCCAACTATAAGTACCACTGTTATTTACACACTTATAAAAGTAGCCGTTTGTATAATTAGCATCTGTTGTTCCAGTATACTGATATATCTGACCTACATTTGTAGAAGCTGCAGTTGGTAAACTTGTTGTTTCAAGTGAAAGTGTTCCAGCTTTATTAGGTACGGTAATATCTGAACCATTACTAATTTTAGTTGTAGTTACGCGTAAAAGTGGATTACCAACTTTACCAATTTCACCATATGGAGAAGCTGAAGTAGATGTTTTGTTATAAATAAATTGTCCAAAATAATTTTGAAAATTCCAATTATTTACTTCAATACCATAATTCATATTACCTCTTAGGTAATAATCTGCTCCATTACTACTATCATGAAATTTTAAACCATTTGCACCACTATTTAAAGCTGTATCAGTAGCTATATATCCATCTAATTTACCATTACTATTTAAAGCAACTGCATTACCCCAAGAAGGATCTGTTCCATCAGTTGTTAAGAACTTCCCTGCATTTCCAGTCTGTGAAGGAAGAGATCCCCCACCACCTGGTTGTACATTTACTTGTGTCCAAGCAGCTTCTGTATGTTCTTCAACAAATCCAAATACTGTAATTTTATCACCATTAGAAGGTGTTCCAGTAAATGATAACCCCCAAGTTGATGCACCAGCACCATGATTATTCCAATTCCAATTATTATAACTACTATTATAGGTTAAAACAATATCTGTTGGTGATGTTGCATCTGTCCAATTCCTTATATGATCAGCAAAAGTTGCAATTGTAACTGTAACATTAGACAATGAACTACCTGTTGTTTGTGATACTGAAGTATAACTATCAGGTATTGTGGTATTTGTTGCTTTATAGAAATATCCATTAGTATAATTTGCATCTGTTGTACCAATATACTGAACAACTATTCCATCTGGAACTAATAATACGGGTAATGTAGAACACTGAGCACTAACAGTACCTTCGATATCTGGAACATCTAAATCTTTTGTGCTATAACTTATTTTCTTCGTATAAGTTGTTGCCATCGGATAACCAGATAATCCAAGTTTATAATCATTTTGAGTAGTAAAAAATGCTTTTTGTCCAAGATATACCCAATTACCACCTAATTGTATACCAAAAAGTGGTGAACTTGATGGATACCCATAATTACTAATATACTGATACCAAGTTATTTTATTATTTGTATCATGTACCTTACTAATAACAGTAGCTGCATTAGTACCGCTATTATATTTTGCAAAACTTAAACCAGCAGTGATATCTCCACCCCAACTAGCATCAGTACCATCAGTTGTTAAAACTTTTCCAGCATTTCCTGTTTGTGAAGGTAAAGATCCTCCAGAAACAGTAGCCCAAGATACACTACTACCATCTGTAGTTAAGAACTTCCCAGATTGACCAGATTGACTAGGAATTTCAATAGGAATATTAGCCCAAAATGCAGCGCTACCATTTGTTGTTAAAAACTTTCCATTATTTCCTGATTGAGATGGTAAAGTATCAATATTCTTTAAATCATTATAATCTACTGCATGGAATGTTGTTTTTACATCAAACTTTTCAACACCATTTGCTGTTGTATATAAAAACGTAACTATTGGTGTAAGTTTTTCTTGTGCTCCTGTGCTAGGATTAAATGTTTTATTTAGACTACGCACATATGTTGGAACAATTGTACTTGTATCCATATCTTCATAATTTTCAACTTCCGTATAAGAACCTGAATATGCAGTATTAACATCTACTAGATTTAAAGTTCTATATGTTCCTGCACTGGTTTTATTGGTAGCCATTTCTTGTATACGAACAGAAGAAATTGTACAAGTAATATTTTTTAATGTACCATCATCATTAAAGCCATTAGGAATTAAACCTTTTACACCCGGAGTTAAAAAGGTGTGATGCCCAATATAACCAATTCCATTAAACACTCGGTCTATGCTCGATATTGCACCGTCTGATACTGTAACAATTGCTATCGGAAGCGAACAAGTGTAACCAGCAGGTGTTGTTCCGTCAGATCCATAACGGCGTATAACATTATTAGTTGTATCAAACCAAGTATGCCAAGGAGTTCCAACTAAAGCATCTGTTGAGCCTGAACAGATTTCTGACTTTGCTGAACCTACACTAAAAGTACCAGTTGAGCTTACATAAACAAATCTTACACCATTAGATGAGTATGATGTTGTTTTATCAGTAGTTATATTTACAACATCAAAAACACCTTCACCATTTGGAATATATACTTTACTACTGCTTTTTAATGTTAAAGTCCCGCCAGATAAAGTTAAAGTTATATCTTGAGGTATTTCAGCGATACAATTACTAATATTAGTATTATCTATATCTATTTTAGCCCAAGAAGCATCTGTACCATCTGTTTTTAAGAATTTACCTTCATTACCTGCTTGTGAAGGCAATATACTTCCAGCAGGTTGTACATCTGTTCTTACCCAAGAATATGTAACAGGTGAACCAGTACCTACACATTTATAAAAATAACCATTGGTATAAGTAGCATCTGTTGTACCCGTAAATTGTACAATATTATCCGCATACTTAGCAGCAGCAGTAGGCATTGTATCAACTTGTATATCTAATAAATCAGTAATAATGGAAATTTCATTATCACTAATTACACCAGTTTGAACAGCTGTATCATACTGTGCTTTAGTAAGTTTATTAATTTTTAACTCATCTACTGTTATATCTGTTGACATATCCAATTACCTTTTATTTTAACTTGTTGCAGGTAGATCAAATAATATTGTTGTATTTGTACCACTAAATCCACTACTATATCCAGTTAATCCACTAATTGTTGATTGTAAGTTAGATGGAAAATGTAAAGTTACACCTGAACACAATGCTAACATTGCTTGGAATTGATTTGTATTACTTCCAAAAGATGTTGTTTTTAATGCAGGGAATGATACACTTGTTAATCCAGTGCAACTATAAAACATCTGATAGCAAGCTTGTGAACCCGGAATTGTATCTAAAGCAGTAAAAGTAACTGAAGTCAAACTAGTATCATATCCAAACATACCTTGACATTCACCACCTGAATTACCTATAAGTTCTTTTAAAGATGACAAATTAACAGATGCAAGGTTAGTACATTTTCTAAACATAGTACTACACCCACCTGTTCCACTAATTGTAGTTAAACTAGATAAATCTACACTTGTTATTCCTGCCCAACCTGTAAACATACTACTACAACCAAGTGATCCAGAAACTGTAGTCAAATTAGACAAATCTAATGCACCAGTATAAGCTGTATTATAACTACTTTCACAATGAAACATTTGATAACAACTACTACTTCCACTAACAGTTGTTAAAGAACTTAAATCTAAACTTGAAATATTTTTACACCCTTTAAATGCACCTGAAAATGTATAATCTCCAGATATAGTAATCAAATTTCCTAAATCAACAGTAGTAATACCTGTGCATCCATTAAATGTATCTTGACAACTACCCATTCCAGTTGCTGCGGTTAATGTTGAAAAATCTACAGTACTTGTTGTATTTGTATTATCTTTATATGCTTCTTTTAATATATAATTACTTAAATCTGTAGCATTAGAAGCAGCTACATCAATTATTGTATTACCTCTAACTAATTTACCTTGACTATTAGCAATATAATCAACATAACAATCAGGACCAGCAGATGGAGCATATGTACCAGTTGTACCTAAAATTGTAACTCCATTTTTAATATTACCTGCTTGTATATTACTATCTATTGCACTCGTGACTGCAGGAACAGTAACACTTGTAAATCCATTGTTAGGACTTGTAGGGGTTATTGTTTGAGAACTTGTAGATGGATTAATTGTTGTTGTAGTACCATTTAATTGAACAACATTACCAGTTACTCCTAAAATAGATACACCACTCTTAATATTACCTGCTTGGATATTATTATCAATACTACTTGTAACTGCACTTACTGTCACTGGACCATAACCATCAACATTTCCAGAAGGAGTAAATGTTTGTGGTGAAATACTTGGAGTAATAGATAATGAATTAATATTATGCTCAACAGTATTAAAAAGAGCAGGAACTACATTTGATAAAGATGTACCAATTGCTAATTTTGCCATTAATCGTTAGCCCCCCAAGTTCTAAATGTTACTTTTGTTTGATTTGTCCAACTTGGTGTAGTACCATTTGTTGTTAATACTTTTCCACTATTACCACTCTGACTTGGTAATTCTTCTGGAATACTTGCCCAAGATGCAGCTGAACCATTTGTAGTTAAAAACTTTCCAGATTGACTTGCTTGTGAAGGTAAAGCATCAACAGTAGCCCAAGAAGCAGTAGTTCCATTGGTAGTTAAAAATTTACCACTTTGACTAGTTTGACTTGGTAATCCATCTATAGCAATATTACCACTACCTAATAAAGAATTTCCATTAAGTGTTTTAATATTTTGACCAGTACCACTTCCAACTAATGTATCTTGTAATCCTAAATTTGCAGAAGTTTTATTTCCAGTTAATGTAGTACCATTAATAGAAGGCCTATTTGTTAAACTATCATAATCTGAAACACCAGTACTTACTGTAGCCCATGAAGCACTCGTACCATTAGTAGTCAAAAATTTACCAGATTGACCAGATTGTGATGGTAATGGATCTACTTGAGGCTGTACATCTATTCTTGACCATGAATATGTACCGCTTGTATTTATACCTTTATAAAAATATCCATTAGTATAACTACCAGTAGTTGTACCTATATATTGTACAATCTGTCCTACTGTATCTGCTGTAGCAGTAGGCATTGTATCTAATTGTACAGGATCAGGTAAATCACTTAAATCATTATAAGAAAGACCTGCATCACTTATAATAGATAATTGACTTTCATCTATTAATCCACTAAGTACTGCTGCATCAAATTGTGCCTCAGTTAACTTATTTATCTTTAAATCATCAACATGTGTACTTACTGGCATTTCTTATAAACCTTTATATTATTTATGCAACAGCTGATATTGTTCCTAATACTGTCCCACTCGTATTACTATAAACCGTATCTCCTACTTCAGGCTCTGCATCATCTACTGTATATACAAAAATATTATTACTTACATCTGTAATTTCTAAGGTAGGTACTTGTTCTGTAGTATTTGTAAAAACCATATCATGTACAGCAGGCTCTAAAGAAGGTAATCTTATTCTTGTACTATCAGCTGAGCAATCCCAAAAAAACATTACACCATAATATTTTGATAAGGAAGGATTTGTAGTTGTAAAATAACCAACTGATTTATTAGATCTCGTATATGTTTTACCATTCGCTGCTGTTATACTAGAAGTATTTTTATGCCAAGCATAATACCCATCTTTATTACAACTACCTTCTCTTTCATATGTTTCACCATTAACAGTAATCGTACCTATTAAATCAAATACTATTGCACCTGCTCCCCAAAGTGTGGCGTAATTAGTTTTTGATGATATTGCCGTTTGCATATCTTTTCTAAAATGTATAGTTAAACTATTATTTCCATTTGTAGAAAAACAATTATTATCAAAAGGTGCAGAATTATCAACTACTGTTAAAGTTGGAAAATTAATTTCTGTAAAATCTGAATTATCACAATTATAAACAAAAGTAGAAGAAATAGTACCAGCATAAAACATTCTTCTTACTGCTGGAAAGTTTAATTCTTTTAAGTTATGACAATTATAAAACATATTATTAAAATTGACAGATGTACTACCTACTATATAAGAAAGTTTTGGAAAAGTACCATTTACAATACTAGAATTTGCAAAAAGCTGATTTGCTCCAGGTAAAACTGTTAGATTTTTAAAAGGATTAGTAGTTATACCAGTTTCAGAAAAACCTCCTATAAATTGATCTCCATTTAAAGATAAGCTAGTAAGTGAATCAAGTTTAACATCTACTAGATTAGTACATCCTGAAAACATATAATATGTTCCATTATTAGTACCTCCTGAAACTAATCCTTCTAAAGAAGATAAATCTACTGAAGTTAAACTTGTACAATTTTGAAACATATAAGGAGCTTCAGTTAAAACTTTTAATGAAGATAAATCAATTTCTTCTAAACTTGTACAGTTATAAAACATATGATTACAATTTGCACTTATAGTAATTAATGCTGATAAATTTATGTTTTTTAAAGAACTACATCCATAAAACATTTGAGCAGCAGAAGCATTTGCACTTATAGTAATTAATGCTGATAAATCAACTGTTTCTAAAGAAGTACAATTATAAAATGCTTGATAACAACAAGAAGTATTATTTATAACTGTTAAAGAACTTAAATCAACTTCTGTTATCCCTGTACATCCATAAAACATATAAGACAAACTATATTCAGACAACGAAGTTAAAGAAGATAAGTCTACTTTTCCTGTTAATCCTGTACATCCATAAAACATACTTCTACAACCATAACCTTCAATAGTTGTAAGAGAAGAAAAATTAGGACTACCAGTTAAACTTGTACATTCTCTAAATGCATTATCACATCCTGCATTTTTAATTGTAATAATATGGCTAAAATCTGATACCTCTCCAGTTAAACCACTTCCTGCCTTACAATATGCATAAGTTAAACCACCTTGAGCAATAGTATTAACAGTAGATGGAATATCTATAACAGATGTACCACCTGGTTTTAAATAACCATTATTATCTACTATTTTTTCTACATATAATTCAGGTCCACCACTTTCTTGAATAATAACAGGAATTCCAGAATTCTTAGATGTACCGAGAGTTAGTTTTCCTATCATTCATTTGCTCCCCATACTCTAATAGTTACTCCAGATTTAGTAGCATCTTTAGTATCTACATAACTTTTAATTGCTTTTTGAGAAGAAACTTTTTCATCATTAGGGGTTGAACCGCCTAAAGTATTATCTACATCTATGTTTAGAAACTTTGACATATTATTCAACCCCTATTTTATATTTGATTAACCTAAAATAACTGCTCTATATGTATCTACTGCAACATTTGCTGATTTATTCATTTTAATTGTAATTGTACCAGAAGTTGCTATTACATCAGTAAATACTTCAGCACCACTAGATATTTCATAAACAGATACAACTACATCAGCAGTTCCTAATGTATTTGTAATAGTCCATGTACATACTCCACTAGTAGGAGTCAAAGCTGGATTATTTGCAGTTATTTTTTTAGACATACCTGCAACATAAGTAGCCATCTTCAAAGGAGTTACAAACTTAGTATCATTTGTACCAGTTGTACATTCTGCATCAGTAGCTATTGCTGCAATACCAGCCGTGCTTTCTGTTGCTTGACCTGGAGCTGCTGAAATTTCAACATATGTAGTACCTGACCAGCGATATGTTTTATTTAAATATTCACCTGATTCAACAATTACATAGATTTTATCTGTTTCAGGTGTTAATGCTGCACCACCAGAAGTAGCTGACAACCAACCTGCACTTAATGGTGTTGCACCACTTACAATATAAGCATCAATAACATCATCTACGAAACTTGGTAATTGTGCAGATGGAACTTTACCATCACTACCTAATGTAGCAACACCATTTGCAACACCTTTATCTGTTTGTGGTATATAAGTTGCTGAAATATCTGGGATATCACTTGCACTTAATGTTGTGCCAGCAGTAACCAATCCTTTAGCATCGTATGTAATTTTAGTTGCTGTACCTGCTGTAATATCACTATTCTTAGTTACTTTATTATCAATCTGTGTTTGGATTGCACTTGTAACACCATGTACATAACCTAATTCAGTTGAAGTAGTATCAGATACATCAATTTTACCATTAGCATTTGAAATTACTGCTTTACTTGCTGTTAAATCATTAGAAACAATTGTTGTAGCAGCACCAGTAATAGTTGCTTGCTTTGCATCTAATTGATCTTGGATATTTGAAGTTACACCATGTACATAACCTAATTCAGTAGAAGTTACTGATGTACCAGTTAAAATGTTCAAATCATCTTTATCAGCAGTAACACCAGCTAAAATATTTAATTCTGCTGTAGTAGCTGTTACACCATGTAATTTATTTAATTCTGCTGTACTTGCTTCAATACCATTTAATACATTAACTTCTGCTGCACTAGCTGTAACATCAGTAATTTTAGATAATGTTAAGTTAGGTATATCAGTATCACTTAATGTAGTACCTGCTGTAACTTGACCTTCACCATTAATTGTAAGTTTTGTATAAGTACCAGCTGTTGGTTTAGTTGTTAACTTATCTACTTTTGTTGCTAATTGTTTTGGATTAACTGCTAAAGTTTCAGATGTACCAGTAGAAACTTCTGCATCTGTTGCAATTTCAATTAAACCTTTTGCAGTAGTACTTGCATCTGCTACACTAATTGTACCAGTACTGTCAACACTTATATTTGTGCCAACAATAACACCACCAATTGCTGATGTAGTTGCTTTATCTAATGTAACAACACTACCACTACCTTCTGTTAAACCATCTTGGAAAGTATATGTTTTACCTTGATTAAGTGCATCAACCCAGTTAGTACCATCATATACATATTCTGTATTATTAGTAGTATTAAAGTAGTGTTGACCTACTTTTGGACTTGCGGGTGCAGATGCTAGATTTTGTATAACAGCATTCTGCAACTCATTTTGATTTAAATTTAAATCGACTAATATTTGCTTTGCCATTGTATTTTTTCTCCTAGTTTAAATAGGCTTTCCCTTTAAAAGCTGCTTTGAATTTAATAGTACAGGTATTCTCACTATCGTATTTCACTTCCCCTTCTACTACATTTCCGCCTGAATCAATTACTGTTATATCTGGATAATTTTCCAAATTATGATTAATTGTCCATGTAGCAGAAGCTTCGCCTTGTTCAAAGATGAAAGTATATTTAGATGCTATTATACCATTTTCTATTGTAATCCCTTTCCCAGCTGTATAAACAGTAGGATTGGTCTTATTTGCTATTACTGTATTTCCTTTACGAATACTCATAAAATTTCTCTTTTTGTTTAATTTCTCATATATAGAACTACAAATAGGATCTAGAAAAGAGTTAAAATATATTATACTTCAACCCATTTTAGACCTTGTATTGTATGATTCCATTGCAACATATAATCTTTGGTTCTATCTATTGGTAATGCTGGTAATTCCATAAGAGTACTTACACCAGATTGTTCTTCACTATCATCAGTAATCCAACAAATCCAATCATCAGGAATAGTATGATTTGCTCTACCTGTTTCCCAATCAGATTTAGTACCAATCCAATCATACATAACTGTATCAGATTTAGTCTTTACACCTACTGTTGATATTCTACCATCAATACCTTCTTTAATAGTAACATTGTCAACTAATACTGAACCACCACCACCTGATGAATTAATAACAATCCAATCATGATTATACCACATATACATATAGCCTGTTTCAGCTACTCTATATACTATACCATTTTGATTTGCATAACCTGCTCTTGGACCACCTGTAAATGAAAATGTAGATTCACTTGGACAAAATTCTTCACTTATTACTTCATACATTCCATAAGTATGTGTAGAATTTAATACAACCGGTACATAATGTCTTACTACTTCGTCATTTTCATATATTACAACTTCATATATACTAATATTTTGAGGATGTGTATCTGCTATATCTGTTTTAAACAATAGCATTTCAGATTCGGTTGTAAAAGCATCCATATCAGCATATGTACCAACTTTTACATTATCTATATATAATCCAGACTTATTTTGTACTAAATCATGAACTTGATCATCTGATGTATAATTTACTACTTTATCACCAAAA
>Ga0265299_10003117_pt1 | contig 16413 bp, 12 predicted proteins | sample AusTroGonzalo_MG_4_FD_193485 | JGI IMG/M metagenome (GOLD analysis project Ga0265299, IMG submission 193485) | Bovine rumen microbial communities from tropical cattle in Woodstock, Queensland, Australia - Gonzalo_02 | ecosystem: Host-associated > Mammals > Digestive system > Stomach > Rumen ... | reverse complement strand
CTCCTTGTCTCCATGTCTCCTAAATTTCCCCTTCAATTCCTGTGCCGAAGGCCATAATCTGCCAAAAAGGCACAGAAAATGTCAAAACGTCGGTAAAAATCCATATAAATAGGGATTGCACAGTTTGCAAAAAGTACCTACCTTTGCAACGCATTTCGGAACATGCGCTTCCCTTGCACCCTATATGAACATAAGTTGAAGAATTAATGAATAAGAAGATTGTTTTCGTGCTAATGGCACTGGGTGGTCAGCTTTCGGCAATGGCCGCCCCTCTCAGGAGCCTTGATACCGAGGCTCTTTCGGATTCTAGTAAAGTAGTAGACCTTGACGAGGTAGTTGTTGTTTCGCAGCCAAAGGAGCAGGTTCGCCTGCGTCTGCAGCCTGTAAGCAGCAACGTGTTTGGTTCAGAACAGCTCAATCAGCTGAATGTGCGTGACCTGAGTCAGCTTTCGCAGTACGTACCATCGTTTGTTATGCCAAGCTATGGTTCACGTCTCACATCATCGATGTATGTTCGCGGAATAGGTTCGCGTATCAACAACCCTGCTGTTGGTGTTTACTACGACAATATACCACTGATGTCGAAGTCGGCATTCAACAACCATTTCTATATGCTGGACCGTGTGGATGTGCTGCGTGGTCCACAGGGTACTCTGTACGGACAGAACACCGAGGGTGGACTGGTACGTATCTACTCTAAGAACCCAATGAATTATCAGGGTACTGATGTGCGTCTGGGTATTGGTACCGGACTATATAGTAATGTAGAGGCAGCTCACTACAATCGTCTTAGTGAGAAGTTCGCTTTCAGCGTAGCTGGTTTCTACAGCGGACTGAAGGGCTTTATCAACAATCAGAACTTCGACAAGAAGAACGACCTGACCAATGAGGCTGGTGGTAAGCTGCGCATGATGTATGCTCCTAACAAGAAGCTTACATTCGACTGGACTGCTGACTATCAGTATGTAAACCAGAATGGTTTCGGATATGGCGAGTTCCAGCCAAGACCAGAAAGTTCTGTGAAGCCCTACAGCCTTGATGTAGAGGACCCTGCCACCACCATCATGAACGGTTACAAGCGTAATATGTTCACAACCGGTCTGAATATCAGCTACAATACCGATAAGCTGCTGTTCACATCGACTACCAGCTACCAGTTCCTCGAGGACCTGATGCTGATGGACCAGGATTATATGGCAGGTGACTACCTGCGACTGGAGCAGCGCCAGAAGATGAACGCTCTGACTCAGGAGTTTGTTCTGCGTAACCATGGTACATCACGTTGGCAGCATGCAACAGGACTGTTTGGTTCATACCAGTGGATGCGCACTGATGCTCCTGTTTATTTTGGTGAGGGTATCACAGCACCTATCGGCAACGCCATTGCAACTGCAATGAAGAACTCTATGATTAAGGGTATGCTTGGTCGCTTTATGGCTCAGGGTATGACTGCTGAGCAGGCTCAGGCTGCTGCAGAAGCTGCTGTTGCTAAGATGGGTGTGAACATGAGTGCTGAGATGGCTGTGCCTGGTTTATATCGCACTCCACAGATGAGTCTGGGACTCTATCACGAGTCGAACATCCTGATTACCGATAAACTCAAGGCTACTGTGGGATTGCGCCTGGCTCATGACTGGGCTAAGATTGACTACGATGCACTGGCATATATGAACATGACTGGTGGTACTGCTTCGGCTACTGCTACATATCATCTTACATCGCACGTGGCTGACAATCGCTCAAAGAGCTTCACTCAGCTGCTGCCTAAGTTCGCACTCACATATACCTTTGATGAGAACATAGGTAACATTTATGCCTTGGTATCAAAGGGTTATCGTGCAGGTGGTTACAACTTCCAGATGTTCAGCGATATTCTGCAGACCGACCTGAACGCTCATCAGCAGGATGCTATGCGTGGCGACTATGATGTGGAGCACACTGCAGCTGACTATGATGCTATTGAGGAGACAACACAGTATAAGCCAGAGGAGAGCTGGAACTACGAGTTGGGAACTCACCTGAATCTGTTTGGTGGTAGCACACACCTCGACCTCTCAGTATATTACATGCAGATACGCAACCAGCAGCTGTCTGTTATGATGCCTGGTAGCAACTACGGTCGTATAATGGTTAACGCCGGTAAGAGTCACTCTTGCGGTATTGAAGCAACACTGCGCGGTCGTGCATTCGACAATGCACTGGACTGGGGTGTAGCCTATGCATTCACAAACGCCAAGTTCGATGAGTATGACGAGTACGATAATAACTATGTTCCATTTGTTCCTCAGCACACTTTCAGCGCTATGGCTGACTACCACATTGGTAAGTTCACCATTGGAGCAAATCTGGCTGGTCAGGGTAAGACCTGGTGGGACGAGGCAAACACCTTCTCACAGAAGTTGTATGCAACACTTGGTGCTCATGCCGATTATGACTTCGGTCCTGTGATCGTTAGTCTCTGGGGTAGAAACATAACCGACACGAAATACAATACGTTTGCTATCGCAAGTAGTGCTGTAGCTGGTACACACTACTTCGCTCAGAAAGCAAATCCTATACAAGTAGGTTTGGATGTCAACATCCACCTATAAAAAATAATCCCCACCGAGTGGTGGGGATTTTTTTTAATCAAGCAAATAAAAATATTACTTGCGGAGACCAAGTGCCTTGATGATAGCACGATAACGATTGATATCGTTATTGTACAGGTACTTCAGCAGCTTACGACGCTTACCTACGAGCATAGTCAGCGAACGAGCTGTGTTGTGGTCCTTGTGATTCTTCTTCAGGTGCTCTGTGAGGTGAGAGATACGGTAGCTGAAGAGAGCAATCTGTGCCTCAGCTGAACCTGTATCAGTAGTGCTCTTGCCATACTGACCGAAGATCTCTTCCTTCTTTGCTTTGTCTAAATACATAATTAATAATGTGATTAAATAATTGTGCAATAACATTTTTCAAACGCGGTTCCCGCCTAATCACAAGAGGGTTTACGTCGTCAAATGCTCCGGATTTTCCGAAATGCGGCTGCAAAGGTAATACAATTTCCCTATTCTACCAAATAATTTTGGCACGAATTACGCGAATTACGCGAAAAAATGATGTGTTTTAGATAAAAAATCGTGAAATTCGTGTAATTCGTGCCTAAAAATGTGTACCTTTGCAGCCGAAATTTAAGTATTATAGTATGCAGGATATCAGAAACATTGCAATTATAGCACATGTTGACCACGGAAAAACTACTCTCGTGGACAAGATGATGCTGGCTGGACATTTGTTCCGTGACGGACAGAATCTCAGCAATCAGGTACTGGATGCCAACGACTTGGAGCGCGAGCGTGGTATCACCATTCTTTCGAAAAACGTCAGTATCAATTGGAAAGGCGTAAAAATCAATATCATCGACACTCCGGGACACTCTGACTTCGGTGGTGAGGTTGAGCGTGTGCTTAACATGGCCGACGGTTGTCTGCTGCTGGTAGATGCTTTCGAGGGTCCTATGCCTCAGACTCGTTTCGTGCTGCAGAAGGCACTGGAGATTGGTCTGAAGCCTATTGTTGTAGTAAATAAGGTGGACAAGCCTAACTGCCGCCCTGAGGAGGTTTACGAGATGGTGTTCGACCTGATGTTCTCGCTTAATGCTACCGAGGAGCAGCTTGACTTCCCTGTGGTTTATGGTTCGGCCAAGAACGGTTGGATGGGTGAGGACTACAAGAAGCCTACAGATAATATCACCTATCTGCTGGATAAGATTATTGAGATGATTCCTGCTCCAAAGCCTATCGAGGGTACACCACAGATGCTTATCACATCACTCGACTACTCAAGCTATCAGGGACGTATTGCTGTGGGACGTGTTCATCGCGGTACTCTTAAGGATGGCATGCAGGTGACCATTGCACATCGCGATGGTTCGATGGAGAAGACTAAGATTAAGGAGCTGCATACATTTGAGGGTATGGGACATATACGTACCGACCAGGTGGAGTGCGGAGATATATGTGCTGTTATCGGTCTGGAGAAGTTCGAGATTGGAGATACCATCTGCGACATCGAGAATCCAGAGCCAATGACTCCTATCGCTATCGACGAGCCTACAATGTCGATGCTGTTTATGATTAACGACTCACCATTCTTCGGTAAGGAGGGTAAGTTTGTTACATCGCGCCACATCAACGACCGACTGGAGAAGGAGCTGGAGAAGAACCTGGCTCTGCGCGTGGCACCATTCGAGGATAGCACCGATAAGTGGATTGTATCAGGACGTGGTGTGCTGCACCTCTCTGTGCTGGTAGAGACAATGCGCCGTGAGGGATATGAGCTCCAGGTGGGTCAGCCACAGGTAATCTACAAGGAGATTGACGGCGTGAAGCACGAGCCTGTAGAGGAGCTTACAATCAATGTTCCTGAGGAGTTCGCTTCGAAGATGATTGATATGGTTACTCGCCGTAAGGGTGAGATGACATCGATGGAGAGTCAGGGAGAGCGCGTAAATATCGAGTTCGACATCCCATCACGTGGTATCATCGGTCTGCGTACCAATGTGCTTACCGCCAGTCAGGGTGAGGCCATCATGGCACACCGCTTCAAGGAGTATCAGCCATACAAGGGCGAGATTGAGCGCCGCGTAAACGGTTCGATGATATCAATGGATACTGGTAATGCCTTTGCCTATGCTATCGATAAGCTGCAGGACCGCGGTAAGTTCTTCATCGATCCAGGTGAGGATGTATATGCAGGACAGGTGGTAGGTGAGCACGTGCATGACAACGACCTTGTGGTGAATGTTTGCAAGGCCAAGCAGCTTACCAACGTGCGTGCATCGGGTACTGACGACAAGGCAAGAATCATTCCAAAGACAGTGATGAGTCTTGAGGAGTGTCTGGAGTACATCAAGCAGGATGAGTTGGTTGAGGTGACACCAAAGTCAATGCGTATGCGCAAGACGATTCTGGATCACGACCAGCGTAAAAAGGCAAACAAAGTCTAAACATAAAAAATCCCCGTCTCGATTGAGATGGGGATTTTTGTTTTTAGTGCAGTGGTGATAGCGGATAAACAATGTTTACTATGAAAATGTTTGCTGCCAGGATGATGAGGTTCATGAGCAGTCCAATACGCATGAAATCGCTGAACCTGTAGCCGCCAGGACCATATACCAGCATGTGGGTTGGTGAACCTATAGGAGTGGCGAAGCTACTGCTAACGCTTACCATGAGTGCGATAAGGAATGGGAACGGATCATAGCCTAACTTCTCGGCTGCCTCGTACATGATAGGGAAGAACATGGCTCCTGCAGCTGTGTTGGAAATGAACTCGGTGATGAACGTACCAACGAAACATATGGCTGTCATTACTACGATAGGATTGCTGCCGCACACATCGAGAATCTCGAATGCCAAGAGCTCGGCTATGCCTGTCTTCTGGATAGCTGTTCCAAGTACTACTGAGCCCGCAAACACCATGAGGATATCCCAGTTGATGGCCTTCATTGCCTGGTTAGGTGTGCAGCATTCGGTTACGAGCATGGCTGCTGCAGCAAGGAATGCACAATTAAGCAGCGACATGACGTTGAGTGCAGACAGCACTACCATGGTAATCATGATGACTGTTGAGATGATAGTCTTAGTACCAATGTTGATAACCTCCTCGCCCTTGACAAGTCCGTGAGATTGTTGCAGTTCAAGGATATCCTTGATGCGTCCTGCAAAGACAAGATGGTCGCCACCCATGATAAACTCGTTCTTGTCTATCTTGACAGGTGCATTATCAAAGTGGTGCATCTTTATCAGTCGTCCGCCCTTAACCTCAAGGAGCTCAGCATATCCCAGTGTCTCGCCGATAAACTTATTGTCGGAAGGTACAAGCATCTCGATAGTATAGTCATCGGTATCCTCGAGACTATCCTCTGGAGCCTTGCGGTTGGGCAGCAGCTTGCGCATGGCAATAATAGAAAGGATACCGATGAACAAGCAGAACAGACCAGGTATGGTGGTGGCCAGTACATTAATGGTTGTGCCGGTATGTTCGGTATACAGTCCGGAGATGATAAGGTTTGGTGGTGTTCCAATCAACGTACACACACCACCCATGCCCGATGCATAGCTAAGAGGAATGAGCAGTTTTGATGGTGAAATGTTAAGCTTCTTTGACCACATCTTGACGATGTTGACAAACAGGGCCACAACAGTGGTGTTGCTGAGGAAAGAGCTGAGAACGGCTACTGGTACCATGAGTCGTACAACCGCTTTTGTATACGACCTGGGCTGGCCCAGTAGATTCTTTACTATCCATTGAAGTACTCCGGTGTGGGTTAATCCTGCTACCACAACAAACAGAACACCTATTACTACTACTGACCCGCTACTAAAGCCTGCGAATGCCTCTTTCTGGTCGAGCACACCTGTAACGAGGAGAACTCCTATTGCTCCGAGAAACACAAGATCGGCGCGCAGCTTAGTAGTAAGCAGCACCGTAAACATAGTAAGTACCGTTAAAATGGTAATCCAAGCATCGAGACTAAAACCATAAATCTCCATATTTCGTAATTACTGTTTTGATTAATAGAATATAGATTAATAGAATTGCGGTGCAAAAGTACAAAATATACTATTAAAAATAGCGCAAATATTGCTATTTTTTATCCAAGTAGTAAAAAAACAGAAAAATGTTTGGTGTTTTATTTCTTTTTCTTTATATTTGTGCGCAGAAAACCTAAAATAATGAAACCGAAAGTGAGATATCTATTACCTAATTCACTTTCAGCCAGATTGAGCCTGTGGGTGATGCTGTTTGTTGCCATTCTGTTCTTGGCGACATTCTCGCTTATGTTTTATTATGCACGACAAGCAGTAAGAGCTGAGGCAGAAGGAAAAGCTGAAGACATGTTGCAGAAGATGGAGATTACTGCGGCCAACACAATGCATGAGAAAGAGGTGGTGGCAAGGCAGACTTTCTGGAACGTGGAGCAGAATCTGCATAAGCCAGAGATGATTGATGATTATCTGCAGGAGATATTGAGAAACACACCAGAGATAGTAGGCGTGGCGGTGGCTTTTGTGCCTGATTATTATCAATACAGACCCGGAGAATATATGATTTACTACTATCGTAATGGTTCGCAACTGATAAAGAGTGAGACCTTTGCAGGAGAATCATATATACACCAGCCATGGTATGAGGAGACTCTGAACCGTGATACAGAATACTGGAGCGACCCCGCAGAGAACTACAAGACTAACGGAGAACCGATAATCTCCTTCGGATTGCCTCTGCATGAAAACGGTAAGGCTGTGGGTGTGTTTGCTATTGACATATCGCTTTACTGGTTGTCGAAAACGATAGAAGGAAAGCGTCCTTCGCCAAATATGTATGGCGCTATAGCAACGCGAAAGGGCGCATTTATTGTTCATCCTGACACAGCACTGCTGAAGCCCGGAGCTATGTTCAAACTGATGGAACAGTTCCCTGGCGACAAGTACAGCTATCTGGCATATAAGATGCTGGGAGGAGAGACAGGAACAGCATCGGCTGTATTCAACGGAGTAAAGAGCTTTATGGCCTATAAGCCCATGGAGGGCACACAATGGGTGGTGGATGTGGTATGTCCGGAAGAAGAGGTGATGGCATCGTACCACCACCTGATATCACTGATGGTGCTGATTGTGGTTCTGGCACTGATGGCAATCGCGGCATTCTTCTATTTCTTTATCCATAAGGAGCTGCTGCCTCTACGCACTCTTGAGGCATCGGCAAAGCAGATGATAAAAGGAGACTATTTTGCCCCTGTGACGACAAACAACCGACAGGATGAGGTGGGAAGTCTGACAAACAGTTTCGTGGCTATGAGACGTTCGATAAGAAACCATCTGAACAAGATAGACAGGACCCGCGAGAAACTGGATGAACAGAACAAGGCTCTGAACGAGGCTCACCAGCATGTGAAGGAGGCTGACAGGGTGAAGACCGCGTTCCTGCAGAATATGACCGACCAGATGAGTGAACCTGTGCTTGAGATATCGAAGATTGTGACCGATGTAAGGGAGCATCTGGACAGTATGGACCACGAGCAGGTAGTGAAGCTGGCCGACCAGATGGATGGTCACACCAATACCATCACAGCACTGTTGGACAAGATGCTTGAGGTGGCTACCAAAGAAGAGAAAGAGGAGAAAGAAGAGAAAGAGGAGGAGAGCGAATGAAAGGACTGTTGGACCTGATTAACAAGAGGCTGTCGCTAAAGCTGAGCTTTGGCATTATGCTGTTCCTGGTGCTGATATTCACAGTATCACTGGGAATACTGTTTACCAGGTCGAGACAGATGGTGAAAGAAGAAGCTATCGGGCGTGCTGAGCAGGAACTGGAGAACCTGGTGGAAAGGGTGAACGGAGCTATGAACGAGGTGGAGGTGGCAACAAACACTGCAGAGTGGCACCTTACCGACACACAACTGGTGCCCGACTCTATACTGCATTATGCACGAAGGATAGTGACCATGAACCCTAACTTTGACGGATGTTCTATATCGATGGAGCCAAACTTCTTCCCGCAGATAGGCAGATACTTCTCGGTATATGCATACCACAAGGGTGACTCGGTGGTGGCTAAGATTGAGGATCCGTACGACTATTTTGAAAAGGTGTACTATAAGACTCCCGTGTCACTTGGAAAACCCAGTTGGGTGGAAGCATATATAGAAGATGCAGAGGGTGTGGTTTCGGATGACTACGACGATATGATTGTATCATTCGGTATGCCTATGGTGAACAGTAAGAAAGAGGTGATAGGAGTGATATCTACCGACCTCTCGATGCCTTGGCTATCGAAGATCGTATCGGAGTTCAAGCCATACCAGAACTCGTATTGCATCATGCTGGGAGCTGATGGACAGTATCTGATACACCCCGACACAACCAAACTGATGCGCAAGACAATATTCACCGACCTTGATGTGCAGACACAGCAGGACCTTATATCACTGGGACACGACATGATAGCCGGTAATAAGGGAATAATGAGTGTGGAGGTTAACGGTAAGCGTTGTATAGCACTGTATCAATCGCTTAAGCGTGCTCCATGGAGCGTGGCACTGATTTGTCAGGAGACAGATATCATGGCAGGATACACAAAACTGCTCTATATCCTGATACCGCTACTGGTGTTCGGACTGCTGGTGATTCTGGCATTCTGTATGAATGTGGTTAACAATGTGGTGAGACCGATTAAGAGTCTGACCGAGAAGCTGAGCTATATCACCAACGGGCATTATAATGAGCGTATTCCCACTACCGACAGGAGAGATGTGATAGGACGACTGCAGAACAACTTTGCCGAGATGCAGAGGTCGCTGTCAGAGCATATCAGCAGTCTGCAGGATGTGAACGCTGCCACCAAGCAGATGAATAAGGAACTGGAGGAGGCAAGCGAACAGGCACGTATAGCCGACGAGAGGAAAAATGAATTCCTTAAGGATGTTACACACCAGATACGTACACCACTGAACATTATGAACGGTTTCATACAGGTGCTACGCGATGACTATGAGTCGATTCCAAAGGAGGAGGTGAACAATATCCTGGATACCATGCAGACCAATGCCATAAGCATTAGCAGAATGGTGAACATGCTGCTTGTGGCTGCAAACAGCGACAAGAACGTGAAGATAAACACCATGGAGACGGTTAATGTGCACAAGGCCGTGGAATTTATAAAATACCTGTTTGAAACCAATCCACCATTTACTGTAGGTATCATAACAGAGGTAAGTGTGGGTAGTGACTTTGTGGTTAAGACCAACTGGGACTTCCTGACAAAGGCCTTGGCTGAGCTGGTGTATAACGCAAAGAAATACACATCGGAGGGATATGTGAAGCTATCGGCAAAGGCCGAAGGACTAACTGTAGTGTTCGAGGTAGAGGATACAGGTCCTGGTATTGATGAGGAAACACAGAAGAGACTGTTTGATAACTTTGAGAAAGGTGATATATTTGCCGAGGGACTTGGACTGGGACTGCCTTGCTGCCGACAAATGGTGAGACTGCTAGGCGGAGACCTGAAATATGACACCAGCTATACAAACGGTTCGAGGTTCAAGCTGATTATTCCTAACTCGGATGGAGGAGACTTTGAATTACAATGATGTTTTAGTGAAAATTTGGCGCAAAACGTGCGTTTTTTAATTATTATTGTGTAACTTTGCACCAAAATTCAGCTAAAATCAAATAATATGGCTCCCGTACAAACAACTAAAATGTCCAACTTCCGTTGGGTTATCTGTGCGTTGCTGTTCTTAGCAACAACTGTAAACTATATGGACCGTCAGGTTCTGTCATTGACATGGAAAGACTTTATCGCCGTTGACTTCCACTGGACTGATGCCAACTATGGAAAGATAACGGCCTATTTCTCAATCTTCTATGCCATCGCCAACCTGTTTGCCGGTAAGTTTATAGACTGGATGGGTACCAAGAAGGGATATATCATCGCTATCTTCGTATGGTCGTTGGGTGCATGTCTTCATGCTGGTTGCGGATGGGCAGCCATGAACATAGAGGGCTATGCCAGTATCGAGGCCCTGCGTCTGGTTCAGGCTGGTAGCGATGCTGCTGTAGCCATTGCCACGGTATCAATGTATCTGTTCCTGTCGTGCAGAATGGTGCTGGCATTAGGAGAGGCAGGTAACTTCCCTGCAGCTATTAAGGTGACAGCAGAGTATTTCCCAAAGAAAGACCGTGCCTTTGCTACATCAATCTTTAACAGTGGTGCATCGGTAGGTGCGCTGGCTGCTCCTGCCACTATCCCCCTGCTGGCTCGTGTGTGGGGCTGGGAGATGGCCTTCATCGTGATTGGTGTGTTAGGTTTTGTATGGATGGGCTTGTGGATGTGGCTGTATGAGAAGCCACATACAAGCAAATATGTTAATCAGGCTGAGCTGAACTATATTGAGCAGGATAGTGATATAGCAAAAGTACAGGATCGCACTGTTGTTAATACCGAGAAGACAATACCATTCTGGAAGTGTTTTACATTCCGTCAGACATGGTCGTTTATCGTTGGTAAGTTCATGACAGACGGTGTGTGGTGGTTCTTCCTGTTCTGGGCGCCTGCATACTTCAGCGATCAGTATGGCTATACATCAGATTCGGCCATGGGTATCATGCTTATCTTCACACTCTATCTGATTGTGACTGTCCTGAGTATAGGTGGTGGATATCTGCCAACATACTTCGTGGATAAGAGAGGAATGAACCCATATTTAGGACGTATGCGTGCTATGTTTATCTTCGCATGTTTCCCACTTCTCGGACTCTTTGCACAGCCTTTAGGAGCATATAGTGCATGGTGGGCAGCAATACTGATTGGTCTGCTTGGCGCAGGACATCAGGCTTGGAGTGCTAACCTGTATTCTACTATCGGTGACATGTTCCCAAAGTCTACTATCGGAACGATTACTGGTATAGGTACAATGGCAGGAGGACTTGCTTCGTTTGCCATCAACTACTGCTCAGGTGAGTTCTTTGACTGGGCAGCTGCGCAGGGTAGTGCATATACATTCTTCGGCTTCGAGGGTAAGCCTGCTGCATATATGGTAGTGTTCTGTATCTGTGCCGTGGCTTATCTTATCGGATGGTGCATCATGAAGGCGCTGGTACCGAAATACAAGCCAATTTCATTGGATTGATTTAAGGAGACAGGGAGACAAGGAGTTCAAGGAGTTCAAGACGTATGTCTGATGCTTCATACTGATGCTTCAAAACAAGGGAATTAAGTAATGTCCTGTAACTCCCTGAACTCCTTGTCTCCTTGTCTACTTAGCTAAAAAAACCTTGGTTTTTTAGCGTCTCTCGGAGGGACTCCGAGAGAGCTTCATTATCCTTCCTGGTGTAGCGGATGTCGGTGAAGATCTGTGCCAGGGTTTCTTTGTGGTTTATGCGCACAAAGTTCTGATTCTCTTCGAGGTTCTCCTTATAATTATAATAGGTGTCGATATCCTTGGCTAGGTAGTCATTATATGTCTCATGATGTATGAAACTCTCCAGCGGAAGGCGATCGCTCAGGGCTGGTTCCTCAGCTGGCCAACCCACAGTGAGTGTTGCTACCGGCATCACAAGCTTAGGCAACTGCAGTGTGTCGATAATCTGCTGGGGCTGATAGACGGTGGTGCCAAGATAGCAATAGCCAAGTCCCTCCTCGTCCATAAGGTTGCACAGAGTCTGTGTGTAGAGCAGGGCATCAGTGGCTGCGTTTATGTATGAAAGGAAGTTATCATATCCAGGTTCGGCATTACGACATTTTGCCCATATGCTGGTGCGATTGAAATCGGCACAGATGGTTAGCACCACTGGAGCCTCTTTTACCATCGGCTGATTGAAATGAGCAGGAGCAAGCTTGGCTTTCATATCTGCGCTACGGGTTACTATCACGCTGTAAAGCTGAAGGTTTCCCATGGTCTGGGTGCGTGCAGCTTCGGTCATAAGGCGGTTTAGCAACTCATCGCTGACATCCTGTGAGGTGTATTTTCTGATGGTTCGTCGTGTCAATAAATTCTTCATATCTCTTAATTTTGCTTATAAAATTCTGATATTTAGTAAGTTTTGGTTGCAAAAATACAAATAATTCTCAATTTATTATTAACTTTGCACGCAAAATTTATAATGATATGGAAGAAAACTCCACTCGCGAACTCATACAGAGTATTGCTCATGTACTAACAACAATCGGCCAGAGAACAGATTCCTCGCTCTCTGAAGAACGTGTTGCAAATATATTGACTTCGTGTATGCAATCGTTGAATGCCAGTGATTCGGCTTTGCTGTTGAATCTGGCTACTACAGCTATCGACATATTTGACAAGGGAGCACGTCCTGATGTGACAGAGATTCGTCCGAAGGAGTTGGAATGCGATGTGGTAAGGTTCCAGAACAATCGTGAGAAATGGGTGGCTCTTGTAGGACTGCTTGATGGCTATCCATACGAGATATTTACAGGTCTGGCTGATGATGAGGAGGGAATATATCTGCCTAAGAATCTTACTAAGGGAAAGATTATAAAGCAGGTGAATCCTGATGGAAGCAAGCGCTATGACTTCCAGTTTGAGAACCGACGTGGCTACAAAACCACTGTTGAGGGACTCTCGGAGAAGTTCAACCCAGAGTATTGGAACTATGCCAAGCTGATATCAGGTGTGTTGCGTTATCGTATGCCTATAGAGCACGTAATAAAGCTTGTGGCTTCGCTCTCGCTTAAGGATGAGAGCATCAACACCTGGAAGACTGGTGTGGAACGCGCACTGAAGAAATACGCTCCAGGTGCCCACGAGGAGGATGAAACATTCTTGGCGGAGCCAAGCGGCAAAGCCGAGCAAAACATTGAAGATTAAACATTAAAGATTGAAGTTGGAGGGATATATATATCTGAATAATGTGCGCTTCTATGCCTTCCATGGGGTGATGCCTCAGGAACAGGAGGTTGGGGGTGAGTTTCTGGTAGACCTGAAAGTGGGATACCCAATAGAGGCTGCCATGCAGAGCGATGAGGTTGCAGACACTCTGAACTATGCAGAGCTATATGACTTGGTGAAAGAAGAGATGGCGATACCATCGAAATTGCTTGAGCATGTGGCTGGTCGCATTGTGAAAGGTATTAACGAGCGATTCCCGAAGGTTTCATCAATAGAATTGAAGATAACAAAAAAGAATCCGCCCATGGGCGCTGACTGCGATGGAGCGGGAGTACATATAATAATTGATAATTGTGAATAGATTAAGATATATATTAGGTATATTATTGTTATGCGGGGCTGTGATGGCTCACGCAGCTGGTAAGAATGGCTTTACACTGGTTATCGATGCTGGTCATGGAGGTCATGATACAGGTGCTGTGGGAGTTATCTCTAAGGAGAAGAACCTTACACTTAAGTTTGCCCTTGCATTTGGTAGACTTGTTGAGCAGAACTGTCCTGATGTAAAGGTGGTATACACCCGTAAGACAGATAAGTTCGTAGAGTTGTATCGTCGTGCTGAGATAGCTAATCAGGCTAAAGCCGATCTGTTTATCTCAATACACATCAACGCCTTGCCAAAGGGTAGGGTGGCACGTGGATTCCAGACTTACACCTTAGGAAGCAGTAAGCGCACAGGAAAGAAGACCGGTGTGTTGCAGAACCTTGAGGTGGCCAAGCGAGAGAACTCGGTAATATTCCTTGAGAAGGACTATAAGCAGACATATCAGGGTTACGACCCTAATTCGCCTGAGAGTGACATCATGTTCGAGTTTGTTCAGGATAAGAATATGGAGAACAGTGTTGAGTTGGCTAAGTATATGCAGAAGTACGTTTGTCAGGCTACAGGACGTCAGGATATGGGCGCCCAGCAGGATAATCTGGCTGTACTCCGCCTATCGTCGATGCCAGGAGCATTGCTTGAGCTTGGTTTTATCTCTACACGCGATGAGGAGGACTTTATGAACTCTGCTAGTGCCGAGAACCTTTATGCTCGTGGAATCTTCAATGCATTCCTTAATTATCGCAAGCGTCATGGTGGTAACATCACCATACCATATATGAAGATTGACGACCCAGTGCCAGAGCCTGTGGTAGAAGAGACTAAGGTGGAACCTATTGAGGTTAAATCGGTTGCTGACCCAGAGCCAGAACCTCAGCCAGAGGTGGCAACTGCACAGCCAGAGCCATCGAAGCCTGCTAAGGTTACAAGCGACGATGCTCCTGTGTTTAAGGTTCAGATTCTGTCGAGCTCGGCAAAGGCAAAGTCAAACGATGCCCGATTCAAGGGTCTTACTGATGTTGACAGCTATCGTGATGGTGGAATGTACAAATACACTGTTGGTGCTTCTACCGATTACAACGAGATATATCGTCTGCGAAAAGAGGTAGCCAAGACAATACCCGAGGCCTTTATCATCGCCTTTAAGGGTGGTAAGCGTGTAGACGTGAATGAAGCAATACGCGAGTTTAAATCAAAGAAAAAATAGATATGAAGAAGTTTTCGAAAGAAATTCAGATAGCCCTTGTGGCTTTAGTAGGTATTATTGTACTCTACTTTGGTTTGCAGTTCTTGAAGGGAATGACGCTGTTTTCTAACGACAACAGATATTTCGTTAAGTTCCAGGACGTAAGTGGTCTTTCGGTGGCAAGTCCTATCTTTGCCAATGGCTATCGCGTTGGTGTGGTAGAGAGCATCGACTTCAACTACGAAAACACTGGCGAGATTGTAGCATCTATCGGTGTAAATAAGGATATGCAGATGCCTAAGGGCAGTAGGGCAGAGATTTCTACCGACCTTATGGGAAACGTAAAGGTGCTGCTTGTGCTGGGTAATGTGGCTGATGGCTTTGTGGCTCCTGGCGATACCATTACAGGTGCACAACAGGTGGGTGCCATGGGTAAGGCTGCCGACATGATTCCCGCAATACAGCAGATGTTGCCTAAGCTCGACTCTATTCTGGCAAGCGTGAACAACTTGCTTGCTGATCCTGCTATCGCAAGTGCAGTGCATAATGTCGATCAGATTACAGCTAATCTGAACAGTACCTCTTTAGAGCTGAAGCAGCTAACAGCTCAGCTTAACCATCAGATGCCACAGATGTTGAAGAATGCTGACGGCGTGTTGGCTAATACCAACCAGATTACAAAAAATCTGAACGAGCTTGACCTGGCTGCTACCATGAACAGCGTGAATACCACGCTTAAGAACGTAGAGCAGATGACAGCTACACTGAACAGCAAGGAAGGTACACTTGGACTGCTGATGAGGGATCCAGGGCTGTATAACAACCTGAATTCTACCATGATGCATGCAGACTCGCTGATGATGGATCTTAAGCAGCATCCAAAACGCTATGTACACTTCTCGGTTTTTGGCAAGAAAGATAAGTAATTTAAATTTTGTCTAAATAAACAGAAAATTTCCTCGGACAAACTCCGAGGATTTTTCTATTAAAATCGGGAGTTGATAATTACGTAACTCGCTGAAAAACAGAGAAAACTATATTTGCAATAGTAGCAAATGGGCTGTTTGAGTGTGAAACGCTGTAAATGCCACAAAATAAGCGCGTTACAAAAATCAGTCTACACGTAGGCCGATTTTAATGATTTGCAAGTTACAAATTTTTGTATTACCTTTGCAGCAAGATTATAAAACATAAACTCTACAAGCCTAAGTCTTGTATCTGTGTAATTTATTAACAAAGTAACATTCGCCAAATGAATAATAATCATCAGGCGCTCTGGGACGACTGCCTTCGTCTGATCCGAGCTAACGTAACAGAGCAGCAGTTTAAAACGTGGTTTGCACCAATAGTCTTCGAGTCGTACTCTGAGGCGCAGCACACTCTTTTGTTGCAGCTTCCCAGTATGTACGTATTCGAGTATCTGGAGCAGCACTACGTTGGATTATTAAG